>Ga0209393_1000569_pt1 | contig 17734 bp, 17 predicted proteins | sample SSWtaG_2_FD_184117 | JGI IMG/M metagenome (GOLD analysis project Ga0209393, IMG submission 184117) | Hot spring microbial communities from Sandy's Spring West, USA to study Microbial Dark Matter (Phase II) - SSWsed_130316 (SPAdes)... | ecosystem: Environmental > Aquatic > Thermal springs > Hot...
CTTCGGCGAGCCTCAACGCTCGCTCAAAATCTCCCTTCTCTTCTGCTTCAACCGAATATTTCATGACCCTGCGAGCCAACTCACGCAAATTGCTGAGATGTGGGAACAGAATTGCAAGTGCTTGAGATAGTCGCTCCTCTGCTGTTAAATTTCGCGAAACTTTCAATTGCAGCAACTTGTCCTCATAAGTTCGGTAAGTGGGTCTCAAAACGGCTTCGTGGAAAGTCTTCAACGCATCATCGTCGCGTCCTAAGGCGAAAAGGGCGTAAGATTTGACAAGTAACGGGAAAGCGTTGTCTTTGTCCCTTTCGCTCAATTCGGTCGCCAGTTTCAAAATCTTCTGGACATCCTCGTGAGAAGACTTTTGGGGACGAACTGCTTGCCCCTCTAAAGGCAATGCCGCTTTGACGAAATCCATCGCGTAGCGCAGACCGAAAACCCCAATCCAAACTTCGCCTGTTTCCCGATACAAGCGCTCGTATTCAAGCCATCGTTCCTTTCCCTGCAATCCCTCAGCCTTACTGACAGCCTGAGCGATTGGGTCAACTGGCTTTGGCAGCAAATCCATCGCTTGCTCTGGCGGCTTGAAGGTCAAGATGAGAGTGTCCCAAAGGAAAATTCGCCTGATTTCAGGGTGGCTCAGCAGCGATACGAGCGGGACGGCAAATGCGATGAGGAAGAAGATGGTGCGTCTTGCCATCTTTGTTCCCTCCCTTCAATTTCCTCAAGCAACTGAACGAATTCACGACTCAGCCCATGCCGTTGCCAACGGGAAAATTGTTCGGGTTGTGGCGTTGTTTTCTCGTTGGGAAGCATGAGCAGCAGCAATGTCAGTGCCATGACGAACAAACCGCACATCGCAGAAGACGCAAGCCGAAAGGCTGGGTGAGAAAGCCACTGTGAAGCCAAAGGCGGCGCGGGTGCTTTTTGCACCCTTAGCCTTGACAAAAGTTTCCTTTCAAATTCAGGCGACAGCGCCACTAAAGGATACGAACGAAGTGCGACTCTCATCTGCTCCCAATCTCTCCAAATTCGTTGGCAATGTCGGCAGTTCTCAATGTGAGCCAGTAAAGCCTGTTCGCCTTCGCCTTCAAGCATTCCATCAAGCCAAAGGCTAATCAACTGTTGAGCCCTTTCGCATCTCATCTTCGCTCACCCCATCAGGTTTCATCACCGAACATTTCCCGCCAGATTTGAGCAAATTTTCTCCGTGCCTCAAAAAGGCGGGAGCGAACAGTTCCGACAGGGGTGCCGAGCACCGAAGCGATTTCGTCGTAACTCAGTTCGTGTATTTCGCGCAAGATGAGCACCAAACGAAGTGGCTCTGACAACTTTGCCAGAACAGCATCAATCTTCCGCTTCAAAAGCCATCTCTCTTCAACTGCACCCCAGTCAATTTCTTCGGCAGGCTCAAAATTTTCGGGCAGCGGTTCAATGAATTTTCGCTGCCTCATCTTCATCTTGCAAGCATTGACGGCGATGCGGTAAAGCCAAGTTAGCATTTGGGCATTGCCACGAAATTCGCTCAAGTGCTCAAAAGCCTGAAGGAAAGTTTCCTGAGCAATATCTTCAGCATCGTCCCGGTTGCCGAGCAACTGCCAAGCCAAGTTGAAAATTCGGTCGCGGTAACGCTGCACCAGTTGAGCAAATGCTTCAAAATCTCCAGTTCGGCAACGAGCGAGCAATTCGCTTTCGCTTGCCTCATGAAGCAGGACTGCGACGCTTGAAACTGCGATGGCTTCTGCTCGCATCCCTTATCTCCTGCCTTCTGACTTTTCCTTCTGTCCCCGTCCCTTTGATGCACAGGACAAGCAAAAAGTTCGGTTCTCGTCTATGTAGGATTCACGAAAAACCAATCGGGTTTTGACCTGACAGCAATTCAGTTCTCTTCATTCCTAAAATGCTGCACGAAAATCCTTCCGAAGCGAGGTGGTGGAAAAATGCGCAAGATGACGGAGGAGAACATGAAGGACGCATTTGCGGGCGAGAGTCAGGCTCACACTCGTTACCTCATTTTCGCCGAAGAAGCAAAGCGGCACGGTTTTGAAAATGTCGCCCGTTTGTTCACTGCCATTGCCTTTGCAGAACTTGTCCACGCCACTAATCACTTGCGAGCCCTTGGTGGTATTGGCAAGACTGGCGAGAACTTGGCAAAAGCCATTGAAGGTGAGACCTTTGAGGTTGACGAGATGTATCCTGCCTATGTTGAAGTGGCGAAGTTGCAAAACGAAAAGGTAGCAGAACGAAGCGCTATATGGGCTTTGGAAGCGGAAAAGATTCATGCCGAAATGTTCCGAAAGGCTAAGGAAGCAGTTGAAGCAGGAAAGGACGCTGAAATCGGCGACATTTACATTTGCGAAGTTTGCGGCTACACAGTTGAAGGCGAACCACCCGACCGATGCCCAATCTGCAACGCAGTGAAAGAAAAGTTCAGGAAATTCTGAGCCCTTCATAAGTGTGTTCCTAATGCGTGCAAGCGTGTAGGCGTGCAAGGGTGCGCAAAGATGGTGCGGAGTGCTAAGTGCAAGGTGCAAGAATAGGGTGACGGCAAACGAGCCTTTCATGATTTTTCTGTCCATGCCACAGGCTTTAGCCAGTGGTTGATGACGAATTTTTAAAGCGCCGAATTCATTCGGCGTTCGGGAATTTTTGACTGGATGGGTGTGCCTCTGCACGACCGAAATTTCTACTCGCCATTCGCTACTCGCTATTCGCTGTCGTTTTCAAAGTCGGTGGCTACAAAAACGAAGCCTGCTAAAACAAGTCAAAACGAAAAAGTTGCGAGTTGCGGGTTGAGCGTTCAAAGAAAAAACCTAACTCGCAACTCTCAACCCGCAACCCTCAACTCAATTAGCAGGCTTTAGCCTGCTTTGAGTTCGTAGCCACCCAATTGGAGGGCGCATCTCCTGATGCGCTGAAACTTTTTCGGCAGTGCAGGAGCACTGCCCTCCAGAAAAACCATTCACCAATTGCTACTCGCCATTCACCATTCGCCAATCGCCATTCGCTGCCGTTTTGTCCCCTGTCCCATAATTTCCACCGTGCCATCATTTGTTTTAGCTGCAGATGACCGCAACGAGGTGAAGATGATGGCAAAGGTTAAGACGAGACAAGAAAAGCGGAAAGTTGCCGACATGACAGTTGATGAGTTGGCAGAACTTGTTCGGCAGATTTTGAGGGACGAACTGAAGTTTCTTTGCAGCGTTGACGATGAGGGCAACTTGGTTTTTTGGTGCGAGGAGGCGTATGCGAAATATGTTGAGTTGGTGGGGAGGAAGCCGAGTGAGGTGAAGGCATATTGGGTTGAGGGAGGGATGAAGTTTCGCTATAGCGACGACGAAGTGACGCCCGAATTGGCAAAAGAGTTGGATGAGGCGAAGCGAGAGCCGTTAGTTCCCGAGGAAAAGGTCCTTGCCAAGTTGAGAAGAACTGGGGTGTCTGTGTGATGGGCAAGGGTCAAGAGGGCGAACAGCGAAGGTGGTTGGTGGAATACAGGACGGGCGCCCAACGCCGGTTGCGCGACATCGCCAAGCGAAACCCAAAATTGGCGGAAAACATCGTCCGCAAAATCCGTTGGCTGGCAGAGAATGCTGAGTCCATTGACCACGAAAAGTTGGCGGGTCGCACTGAGTTCAGCCTTCATGTCGGTCAATATCGCGTCCTTTACGAATTAGACAGGAAGCAGCGGCGAATCATTATCACCCGCATCGCCCCTCACAACTCTGCCTATCGGCAGTGATGACGGAAAGGCATAGCCGTTTGAAACCCTTAATTTGTAAGGAGGGTTACAGGGATGGTTGAAAGAAGGTTGGCAAAGTCGCTCGCTTACGAGTCCGTTGATGAGGCAATTTTTGGTTTTGCCAAACGACCAGTCACTTGCGGTCACGGAGTTACCATCGGCGGTGGGGAAGTTCTCCCTGAGGTCAACTTCACTTTGCCGCCGATGCCGATTCGGGATGAAACGCTACCTGAAGTCAGGCAAAGGTTTCGTGAGATGGTGACACGCATCCTCCAAAGAGCCGTCCATTTGGGGCAAGAGGCGTTGGTGTTGGAGTTTGAGCAACTTTACGAGATGACCCGCAATCCAGACTGGGGAGCAATCATCACCAGCGACATCAAAAAAGTCATGGACGAGTTCAATCAAAAGCACGGTCTCAAAACGGCTTTGAGGGTGACTATCGCTGACATAAGGGATGAAGAGAGACCACCGAAAATGAGGACTGGTGTCCCGACAGAAAAAATGTTGCAAGCCTTTGAATTGTGTGCGGACGCAGGTGCTGACATCTTGTCCATTGAGAGCACAGGTGGCAAGGAAGTCTCCGACCGAGCGTTGGTTGAGGGCGACATTGAGGGCTTGATTTTCACATTGGGAGTTCTCGCACCCCGTGACATGGAATTTCTGTGGGGGCAAATTGTTGAGATCGCTAACCGACGCGGAATCGTTGCTGGTGGCGACACTGCTTGTGGGTTCGCCAACACTGCCATGCAGTTGGCTCATCAAGGTCTCATCCCGAAAGTCCTCGCTGCTGTCATGAGGTTGGTTTGTGCGCCTCGTTCGCTCGTCGCCGTTGAGATGGGGGCTACAGGTCCGCTGAAAGATTGCGGTTACGAAAACCCAGTCATCAAGTTCATCGCTGGAGTGCCCATCAGCATGGAAGGAAAATCAAGCGCTTGTGCCCATTCATCTCCCTTGGGCAACATCGCCGCTGCAGTTTGTGACCTTTGGAGCAACGAAAGCGTTCAAGATGTCAGGTTGCTCGGCGGTTTCGCTCCGGAAGTCTTCACGGAAATCCTTATCTACGACTGCAGGCTGATGAACACGGCGTTGAAAAACGGTCAGGGGAAGTGTCTCCGCAATTTGCTTGTTGAGTCTGACCGGTTCAGAGACCCTCAAGCCCTGATGCTTGACTTGACAGTTATGCACGAGGCTGCAAAGCAAATTGTTGCCAACAGTGATGACTACCACCGCACCGTAGAGATGGCGAGGTTGGCTGTGAGAACGATTCAAGATGCCGTCAACGACGGGAAACTTTCACTGCCCGAACGAGAACTCCGCTGGTTGGCAATGATTTCGGACGCAATACAAACTTTGCCATCGTCCGCCGAGCAGTTGACAGAGAAGGGGATGGTTGTCTGGGGCGAGACCTTCATTCCGTCCGAATACGGCTTGTGAGGTCATGCAGACAAATCCTTGCATTTGGTGTCAAACTTTTGACAAGCCTTCAATTTCAAACGATGGCAAAGATAGGAGGGTCGCGTGATGGCTCAGAAGTCAGAGATGCAGGCAGGGGCGCTCCCTGTTCGGTTTGTCTCCCACGACATCACCCTCGCCAGGGAGTTTCAAGAACACGCCCAAAAATCTCTTGACAGTCTGCGTCGCATTTACCCGAACATGCAAGAAGCGGAGGTTGAGGTCAAGAGGGAGCGGGGAAGGTTTGTCGTGGAGGTGACGCTGAAAATCGCTCGTTATCTGCTTCGGGCTCAAGAGAAGGCGACTTCTCTCAGGGCAGCCTTTGACAAAGCCATTGACAAAATTGACCGTCAACTTCATCGGCACAAGGAGCGGCTCATTGACCGAAGGCGCCGTGCCAAGCCCTTAGTCGCTTTCATGACCGAAATAGATGTGGCTTCGCAGCCTCAAATCCATGAATTCGCTATCGTTCGGACCAAAAAATTCTCGGTGAAGCCGATGACGATAGATGAAGCCGTCGTTCAAATGGACTTGCTTGGTCACGACTTTTTCGTTTTCGTTAACGCTGAAACGGGACAGGTCAATGTCCTTTACAAGCGCAAGGCTGGTGGCTTGGGTCTGCTTGAACCCGGTGACGAGGAAGAGGCGACTTGAAGGAGTGACCACAAAATGACTTGGGAACAATTTCGGGAGCGGGTTCGTTCTGAACTTGGAGAGGCGTTGTTCACACACCCAGAGGAGACACTCGCTTTTGTCATGCGTTCGTGGAGGGAGTTGTTTCCTGACAAGTTTGAAAAGCCGCTAAGGCTGGACGAAGCGGATGAGACTCCTGCTGACTTCGCAGTCGTGACCCAACAGTTCCTTTGGCAAGTCCTTGACAACTCCGCTGATACCGCAGCGGTTTTGCTTTGGCTGACTTTAGCCGAGTGGCTATCGGGTTGGCAGGCTTCTCAAGTTCGCGAGTGATTTTGAAGCTAAAACGCACAAAGGCAAAAAGGCGAAGGCAACGGGAGTTTGAGGACCTGAGTCGTTGAAAAGTAAAGCAGCAATGATGCCTGCCAGCAAAGTCGCTAATCTCCAGTCTCCACCTTGCCGCCACCACAAAACCGACAGGAGAAAAAGTTGAGCAAAAAAGGCGATGTCCCAATGAATTGCCCGAAAGGCGCGAAGGGAAATTCCGATTTTCGTCCAAGCCATTGAAGTGAGGGCTGCCATTCCTCCTTCAGCAACCGAACGAATGAATCGCCCCCAATGTGTCAACGGTTCGGGACGGGTCAGTTCAAAGACCGAAAATCCACCGAGGAAAAAGGCGAGTGCGACGATAGCGACCAATAGATGCCACCAACGAAATCGCCCCGCAAAAATTGCTGTCAAAGCAGTGGCTATCCCTGTGAGCGCTCCACCAATGTTTGCCCCAAAGAAGGGTGCTCCAACTAAAATCGCCCCAGCAAAGCATGAGCCTGCCATTGCCCATCTCTGCCAATTCAAAGCAAGGGCAAGTGCGTAAATTGCACCCAAAGTCAACCCCATCACAACATTACCGAGCCCATAATAACGACCACCAAAGAAAAGGGAGTAGCCGAACGGGGTGTTGACGCTCAGAAAACCTTTCCCGAACGCATCTATAGTGAAAAGAAGACTTGACAAAACCACCGCAATTGAGATTGAATTCACCGGCACCAAGTTGCGGCTCGCAGCGACTGCGACCGAAACGAAAATTGCACTCAAAACGATTTGCCCAATGCCTCTCCAGAGAAGTAAAGACATTGCTGAGTTGATGCCACTGCACGCTAAGTGCACAATGAGGGGAAACCATGCCAATAGCGCCAAAAGGAGTTGCCATCCATCATGAATTTTCACCTTTTGTCCCACCAGCAAAATGATTGCCAATGCAACGAACACAATGGCTTGCAGGACACACCAAGTCGCCAACACCGTCACCCTCAGCCATCCATCAGTGACCCTTGCTGCCTCGCCAGTCCCGAAAAGGTAGCGGGGGAGATTGAGGTTCTTTGAGGGGACGGACAAAATTGGCGAGCCGTTGATGGGCGAAACTGGCTCAACGCCGAAAAATTTCAGCACCGTTGCTGGGATGTCCAGAACGGAAACGACACCATACTGGTGGGTTGTTTGAGAGGTCAAAACACCACCATGTTCTATCCCTCTACCGACGGCGCAAATGAACGAAAGTTCATAGCGGCTTTTCCTTGAAGGCGCTAAAGAGAAGACGAGCAACAAATCTCGCTTCAAGTTCAGCCGCTCAATTACGGGGCGAAGCAAATCCAACTCGCGACGAATGGCGAGGGGGATCAGCCGTTCGCTGCCGTAAAAGTCGGCTCGGAAAGTTTCGCCTGGGTAAAGGACAATCAGGTCAGCAAACCACCATGCTTCTCCGACTGCTTCCGACCATCTTTGTTCGTCAACGGCGACTCCAAAAGGCATTGAAGGGTCTTTGCGGAGTAGTTTTTGTGGGTCAGTCAAACCGATTCCCAAACCGTTTTCGTCAAGGGCTATGAGCAAAGGGTGGCGGAAGTTGATTTGCCCAAATTGATTTTGAGCACTCTGAGGGACATCACCACACCCGATGGCTGCAGTGCGTATGCCTTTTTGCCATAGGGATTGAGCGACAACACCAAAGGTTATCCGCTTCTTTTGCATCTTCTCGTTCCGCCACTTCAGTTCAGCCAACATAGGGAAAACGAGGGGTTTGAAAGGTTCACGGGCATGAGGCAGTTCAAATTTGCCAACTCGCCTGCGGTAAGCGTTCAAAGCGGTATCGGCTTCCATTGGCTCGTCTGCTTGAAAGACCAAAGCAGCCGTTTCATTCCCAAAGGCTCTAACACCACAAGCGAGTGTCATCGCCGCTCTAAATCGGTCAGCCCCACCGTAGCCCATCGTGTTGAGCAAAGCGATACTGCCCTTACTCTCAAGCCATTCACCGACTTCCCCGAAAGAACTCAATCCAAGTGAGTGCGGGGTGCGAGGTGCGGGGTGCGGAGCAGAAAAGATATGGCGGTAACTTAATCCGTCCATGATGAAGAGCACCACTTTCCCTCGTGGTCGCATGATCAAAGCAAAACCGCTCCAAAGTCTCTCGTGACTTGGAGGGGGAGGCGAGGCAGATAGACCTTTGATGGCGAAAGACAAAAGTAAAAGTGCGCATAGTTTTTGACTTGCCCAACGAAGCAACATCAAAACCATCCCTCCGAAAAATTGTCAAGGGTGGGGCAGCAAAAGCAACCCCACCCTTAGGAGGCGGTTGTGCCGCCCCGTCCGTTCTTAAACCTTTAAGCCTCCAAACCGACGACATGGGCGAACTTCTTCTTGAACTCTTCAGGTGTCACCTTAGCAGCCGCTGCCAGTTTCGCCAACATTTCAGGGTTCTCAAAGTCCTCCCGTTCAAGCCTGATCATGTATTCGCGTGCGACTTTGTAGTGCTCGGAGTTGATGTCAACCAAGCGAACTTTCGTTCTACCAGTGACTGGGTCTCGCAATTCGTCAAAGGGCAGGATTTCAAGCCTACCTCCAACCAAACAGACCATGCCGCCCTCCTTAACCTTATCATCTTTGGGTTCGCTCAGGAGGAACTTGACAGCGCCGTAGCCAAGCGTTCTGGTGTAGTCAATGTCAAAGGGGATTGGCGGGGCACAACGCAACTCGTAGCCGAGGGTGACATCAACAATGGTCATCTTTTCGCCTCTCTCTTTAAATCGGCTCTGGATTTCCCGCTTGAGGATTGTAGCCAGAGGGATTTCGCCCAAACGAATGTGACCGTGCGGGTCGCGTTCAACTTCAACGCCTGGGATTTTTGCTAACTCTTCAGGGTCAATTTTCTCGCCAATGCCTTCAGCGATGACAGCGATACCATCTTTGCGCCCCAGGACGCGCCGCTTCAAAATCGCACCTTCAAGGACATCGCAAACTTCAGCGAGGGTTATCCGTTCCTTCGGGAACTCTTCGCCGATCACGGTGATAGTTGCTCCTGCTGCCTTACCGATGCCCAAAGCCAAGTGACCTGCCTTTCGTCCCATAGCAACGACGAAATACCAGCGGTTGGTCGTTCGGGAGTCTTCCATCAAGTTTCGGACGAGTTCCGTTCCGACATGGCGGGCTGTCTCAAAGCCGAAAGTCGGCATTCCACCAGGCAAAGGCAAGTCGTTATCAATGGTTTTGGGGACATGGGCAACCCTAATGGTTCCCCCTGCAGCCTTGACAACTTCACTTGCGGAGAAAGCGGTGTCATCACCTCCAATGGTGACGAGGTAGCGGATGCCCAGTTCCTGCAGGGCTTTGACAGTGTTTTGCAAGTCTTCGGCTTTGCGTGTTGGATTTGCGCGGGATGTCCGAAGAATTGAACCACCATCAAAATGGATGCGTGAGACATCAGGGATGGTCAACTGGCGAACCATGTCGGTGCGTCCCTTCATGAGGTGTTCAAAACCGTCATAAATGCCAATGACTTCAAGACCCGAGTTGATGGCTTCAATGGTCACTGCACCGATCACGCTGTTGATGCCCGGTGCTGGACCTCCTCCGACCAAGATTCCCAATCGTTCTGGCATTTCATTTCCCTCCTTCCTGAAAGTCAGCAAGGTTTGCTCGTTATTTTGCGGCTTATTTGCTTGTGCCAAACCAGAAGCAGTGCCGTCACGGTTTTTGCGTCTTGAATCTCACCGCCAGCAATTTGGGCGATGGCTTCGTCAAGGGTGAGTGTGACTGGCTTCAGGAACTCGTCCTCGTCAGTTTCTCCTTCAGCAAGGTGAAGGTCAGTGGCAAGAAACAAGTGAATCAACTCAGTGCTGTAGCCAGGCGCAAGATAGATGGAAGTCAACTTTTCCAACCGACCAGCCGAGTATCCAACCTCTTCCCTCAATTCCCTCAAGGCACATTCTTCCGGCGTTTCATCAGGATGAAGTGTTCCAGCGGGAATTTCCATCAGGATTTTCCCGACAGCGTGGCGATACTGCTTGACCAAAATGACCCGACCATCTTCAAGCATGGGGACAACGGCGACGGCTCCAGGATGAACGACGACTTCTCTTGTGCTGGTGCGACCGTTGGGCAACCGAACAGTGTCTTTCCTAACCGAAATCAGTCGCCCTTCAAAAACCTTATCGCTCTCAATTAAAACCTCGTTCAATTCCGTCATTATCTTCGCCTCCGGTTGCAAAAGGATAGCACATTGCTATGCTCAGGTTCACTCTGAGAGAGAGTGTTCCAAAACTCTTCATGCCACTGGCTTTAGCAGTGGTTGATGACGAATTTTTAAAGGGCCGAATTCATTCGGCGACAATTCGGAGGGCACGGCTTTTCCGTGCCGAAATTTTTCGGTCGGGCAGGAGCCCAATCCTCCAAGAAAATTCGCCGACTAAAGTCGGCACTAATTGAACTCGTCATCAACTACGGACTGAAGTCCGTAGCATGATTTGCTTTTGGTTGTGCCATCAATTACGGGCTGAAGTCCGTAGAATGGATGACTTATTTTGCGCTGACGACGATGAAGTGAAGCCTGTGGCACAAAGCCACAAATGGGACTTTTAGGACGCTCTCACTCTGAGAAGTTTTTGGCTTGGTAAAAGACTTGCACTCCTGCTCCCTTTATCCATCGTTCCATTGAAGCCAAAAACGATAGCGAATGGCGAATAGCGATTGGCGAATGGTTTTCTCTAAAGGGCAGTGCTCTCGCACTGCCGAAAAATTTCCAGCACATCAGAATCTTCTGCTAAACTCAATTTCTCTCATGGCGCTCCGCACTTAACACTTAGCACTCAAAATTTAGGCTCACCTGTGGGTTCGCTCTTCTTGCCCGAACATTCACATTGCTCTTTTCTTCTCGCAAGATATGGTGGCAAATTTTTCTTACGACCAAAAGGAGGTGACCGAATTTGCTTGAGATATTAAGCCGTTCCGAGATTGCCGAAATCGCCGAGAAAGTGTTCGTTGGAGAGCGATTGAGTATAGAAGATTGCGTCAGGCTGTATCAGACCCAAGAAATTTTGGCGCTTGGATACCTGGCTGATTATGTCCGCCGACAAAAGCACAGTGACAAAGCCTACTATGTCGTCAATGTGCATCTGAACTACAGCAATATTTGCTATGCCGATTGTCCCTTTTGCGCTTTCGGGAAACTTCCCAAAGACCCGCAAGCCTTTGTCCTCACCGTTGACGAATACATTGAGCGGCTGAGCCAACTGATTTGGGAAAGGGTCACTGAGGTTCACATCGTCGGTGGGCTTCACCCCAAATTGCCCTTTGACTACTATGTAGAGTTGGTTCGGCGCGTCAAGGAAGCATTCCCGAACCTGCACATCAAAGCCTTCACCGCAACGGAGATTCACTTCTTCAGCAAAATTTCGGGCTTGTCGGTTCAGGAAGTTTTGGAACGATTGATTGAGGCTGGGCTTGGCTCGTTGCCCGGCGGGGGCGCTGAGGTCTTGACGGAAAGAATCCATCGGCTGTTGTATCCGAGGAAGGCTTCGCCGAAGCAGTGGATTGAAGTCCACAGGGTTGCTCACAAGTTAGGGTTAAGGAGCAATGCGACTCTCCTTTATGGGCACATTGAGATGCCCGAAGAGAAAGCCCAGCACTTTGAGTTGCTTAGGCAGTTGCAAGACGAAACTGGAGGCTTCATGTGCTTCGTCCCCCTCGCTTACCATCCCGCCAACACGAAACTTGGCGGTAAACCCACGACGGGGATTCAAGACCTCAAGGAAATTGCCGTTGCCCGACTCATGTTAGACAACTTCCCACACATCAAAGCCTACTGGATTTCCCTTGATGTGAAACTGGCTCAAGTCGCTCTAAGTTTCGGCGCTGATGACCTTGACGGAACGGTTGTCAACGAAAAAATCTTCCACATGGCGGGTGCGGAAACCCCACCTGTGCTCACCGAGGAGGAATTGAGGCAGGTTATCCGGGAAGCAGGCTTTACCCCCGTGCGAAGAAATTCCGTCTACGAGCCGATATATTAGGTGCAGAACGGAAGACCAAATAGACTGTGAAGCAGGGGGTGATTAGCCCTCATGTCCCTTTTGCGACGGCTGGAGAAGTCGCTAAATAACGAAGGCATAGAACGGGAGAAGGAGATTGTCACTGAGTCAGCAAATGAAAATTCGCTTACTGATTCGTCATTTGAGGGCAGGCTGATTCAATTGCGCAACCAAATCATGGACTTGGTGCTTGAAGCGCTGCCTGTAAATGCTGAGCAGTTAGGAGAAATCCCGTTGCGCAACTTGATTGACGAGGCAATTATGAACGCCTGCCAAACTTTGGGGCTGTCAATTCGTCCTGAGGAGAGGCGCTTCCTCGTTGAGGAATTTCTCAACGAGGTCAAAGGGTTTGGTCCTTTGGAGCGTTTTCTCAACGACCCGTTGGTGACTCGCATAAATGTCAATGCGCCCGATGAGATATGGGTTGAGCGGATGGACTCTTTGCAGCGCTGCGATTGGTCCTTCCGTGATGAGGAGCATCTTACGCGAATCATCTCCCGCATCGCCCAAATTTTGGGTGCAAGGGTTGACCAAAGGGTTCCAATTCTGGACAAGCCTTTGCCCAGCGGGGGAAGAGTGAGAGCAAGAGTCCCACCCATCTCACCTACCCCTACCCTCTCCATTGACAAAGGACCTGAGAACCCTTTCGCTTCCCTCGTGAAACAACGGTTGGAGAGACAAAAATGGCAGCAGGACGCTATTGACCAATTAAGGCAATCACTGCAGGAGAGGTTAATGCAAGAGATTGAGCGTGACCCTTCCTTGCTTCAGGAAAGGGAGAGGCTAACGAAATTGATTGAAGAGGCATTTGATGCTGAAGTGTCAAACCGTAACATTGTGCTCTCCAGAAGCGAGAGGCTGCAACTTCAGGCTTCCCTCATCAACGAAATCTTGGGTTACGGACCGCTGCAACCATTGCTTGACGACCCTGAAGTGACCGAGATAATGGTCAACGGTCCGTATCAGGTCTATACTGAGCGGCACGGCAAGATTGAATTGACAAGTGTCAGGTTCAGGGATGAAAGGCACTTGATGCGAATCGTTGAGAAGATTTTGTTGCCACTTGGGAAACGGGTTGACGAACGAGTCCCTATGGTTGATGCGAGGTTGCCTGACGGCAGCAGGGTGAATGTCGTCATCCCACCCATTTCCCTTAACGGTCCTTGCGTCACCATTCGCAAGTTTTCCCGAGACCCGTTCACGATGAGCGATTTGATTTCCTTCGGAACAGTAACGCCTGAGGCTGCTCAATTCCTGCAAGCAGCGGTTCAAGCGAAACTGAACATCCTCATCACCGGCGGCACTGCTTCGGGCAAAACAACGCTGCTGAATGTCCTCTCCGCTTTCATCCCTAATGACGAACGAATCATCACTATTGAGGACACGGCTGAATTGCAATTGAGGCAAGACCATGTTGTCAGGCTGGAAGCGAGACCTCCCAACATTGAAGGGGTAGGTGAAGTCACAATTCGGGACTTAGTCCGAAACGCTTTGAGAATGAGACCCGATAGAATCATCGTGGGGGAGTGCAGAGGTGGTGAAGCCCTTGACATGTTGCAGGCTATGAACACAGGGCACGAAGGTTCCATGACCACAATCCACGCCAACAACCCACGCGAAGCACTTTCACGGCTGGAAACGATGGTTTTGATGGCTGGAATGGATTTGCCCGTTAGAGCCATCAGGGAGCAAATTGCTGGAGCCATTGATTTGATTATCCACATGGCTCGGCTTAGAGATGGTTCGCGTAAAGTGATGCAGATAAGCGAAATCACTGGGATGGAAGGCGATGTGGTGACGATGCAAGACTTGTTCGTTTTTGAGCACGAAGGCTTTGATGAGATGGGAAGAATTCGCGGGCGGCTAAAACCGACTGGCTTGAGAGCGAAATGTTACGAGCGTTTGTTAGAGCGAGGCATCAAGTTGCCCCTCACAATTTTCCAACGGTGAAAGCCCTCAATTAGGGGGTGAAAAGCAACCATGACATTTTTGGAATTTTTGCTGCTTGTGACAGGGCTACTATGGTTTGCTTCATTTTGTTTCGGGTGCTACAGGGTTTGGGCAGAGACAAAATCCGTGCCGATGGAGCGATTGAGACAACTTTGGATGGAGGAGGAGCGAATTTATGGTGGACTGCCAGAATCGCTTCGCCGACCCGAAGAGTTGGACGAGGCGTGGGAACGAATGACTTCCCAAACTTCGGAACCTTTCCCCTTCCTGTCAAGACTTTTTTCACGGAGGCGATTTGCCCAGTGGTTGGAGCGTGAACTCAAAAGGGCTCATGTCAACTGGGGAATTAGTTCAACTTTGGCTGTCTTGCTTTTTTTGACAGTCGCAGGCTTTTCTCTGACAGCGATAGGGATGAGCGTCGTCGCCCCCGAGACTTCACCGCTTTGGAAGTCAGCGTTTGCCTTATTTGGTGCTATCATTGCGCCTTCTGTTCTCTTGGCTTGGCTGAGATATAAGCAGAGACAATTCATCCGTCGGGTTGAGGAAGTGCTCCCAGATACGCTTTCTTTGATGGCGAACGCTTTGAGAGCAGGGATGGGTTTTCAACAAGCACTTGACCTGATCGCCGCAGAAGGATTACAACCTTTGCGGGAGGAATTTGCAAATGTCAGCAGAGCCATCATGTTGGGAGCGTCCCTTGAAGAAGCGTTGCAAGGGCTGGTGGAGAGAGTTCCGAGCGCTGAACTTGAACTGGTTGTGACGGCTGTCCTCGTTCAGCGTGAGGTCGGTGGCAGTTTGGCTCACCTTCTTGATGTCGCATCAAACACCGTCAGAAGTCGTTTGAGGTTGAGGCAGGAAATTCGTGCGGAAACTTCTCTAACGCGCGGTAGCGCCTTCGCTCTGGCTTTCGGTTTGCCAATCCTTGTCTTTTTGTTCGCCAACTTCGCCACCATCGTTTCTCGGAGCGAATTATGGTCTGCGCCGATGTTCACAGACCCATTAGGGCTGAAAGCCTTAGGTCTCATCTTTTTGCTTGAAACGGGTGGATGGATTTGGCTTAGGCGAATTCTGGAAACTTTGGAGGGATGAAGGAACATGCTACGCAAAACCCCCCTTGAAAGGCTCGCCGAAATTGAAGGTTTAGGAGCGAGGCGGCGAACATCGTCCAGTGGATATGCCTCTTCGTTGATGGTGCGAATTGCAAGGGCGCTTGGAAGATTTACCCCCGCTTACTATCGTTCCCAACTCAGAACCCTCATCCACAAAGCAGGGTTAGCGGGACGAATTAGACCTGAGGAAATTTTCGGCTTGAAACTTTTGGGAGCGCTGATTTTGCCACTCGTTGCCCTCTACTTTTGCTCTGTCTTCAAGTTGCCAGTAATCCAAACCTCTATCTTTTTGGTGCTTGCTGGAGTTTCTGGCTTCACTGTCCCAGACTTTTGGCTCAGTCGTCAAGTCTCAAAGCGTCGTCGGCTCGTCGCCAGAAATTTGCCAGATTTTGTTGACTTGCTCGCAACTTGCGTTGAGGCTGGACTTGGCTTGGACGCTGCCATTGACAGAATTAGCCGCCGTTTCCCAGGCCCGCTTAGCGAAGAATTTCAACGCTACCTCTGGGAAGTTCAAATCGGTCGCCCAAGAAGTGTAGCCTTGATGGGCATAGCCGAGAGGACGAACTGCGACGATATACGCATCCTCGCCGCTTCCTTGACGCAAGCGGAACTCTTCGGTATCCCCATCGCAAATGTTCTGCGGGCTCAGGCTGAAGCCCTCAGAGAACGAAGGTTCCAACAAGCAAGAGAGCGAGCCAGAAGGGCTCCGTTGCTTATGCTACCTGCACTCGTCTTTTGTTTCCTACCCGTCATCTTCTTGCTCTTGTTCGTCCCGCTTCTCATAAGGGCTCGTCAAAGTGGTCTGCTGCAGTTCTTGGGATTTTGATGGTGAAGCGGTCATGCTCAAATGGGTGCAAGTCCGAAACAAAACAAAAGGGACACTCGTTTGCAAGCGATGTCTTTTGACTGAGACTTGGCTTCAAAGGCTTACAGGCTTGATGGGGAAGAAAAGTTTGGAGCAAGAGGATGGTTTGCTGCTAACGAAAGCGACGGGTGGCGTTCACACCTGTTTCATGCGTTTCGCCATTGATGTCGCATATCTAAATGAACGAGGGCAAGTTATTGCTGTCAAGGAAAACATGAAGCCATGGCGGATTTGGATTGTTAGGGACAGAAGCGCAGTTATGGCGCTTGAACTTCCTGCTGGACGCCTTAAAGAGACTGCCACTGAAGTCGGGGATTGGCTTGAGTTTCAGCCCCTTCAGGTTGGGTCACTATAGTGGGCGCATTTTGAGGCGAGCCAGACGACACAAACCGTAAATTCCATGCTACGGACTTCGGTCCGTAGTTGTTGACGAAGAAACTGAGTGCCGACTTTTTAATGGGACGAGTGGCGTGGGACGAGGGACGGGAAAATTGGGAGGGCGATGCTTCTACCAAGCCAAAAACGGCAGCGAATGGCGAATAGCGATTGGCGACCGCTCTGACCATCCACCCGAGGTGGGTGGCTACAAGTTCAAAGCAGGCTGAAGCCTGCTATTTGGGTTGAGGGTTCAAATCAGAGTTGCGGGTTGCGCGTTGAGAGTTGTGAAGCAGTTTTTTCCCCAAAAACTCGCAACTCTCAACCCGCAACTTTTTAGTTAGCCTGCTTTAGCAGGCTTCGTTACCTTAGACACCGACTTAGAGTCGGTGGACAAATTGGGAGGGCGATGCCACTGCCGAGCCAAAACGAAAGCGAATGGCGAACGGTTTTTTTCTGGAGGGCAGTGCTCCTGCACTGCCGAAAATTTTTGGCACATCAGCTGCATGGAAATTACGGCAAAGTGACAGCCAAAAAATTTTTGCCATCGTTCAAAACTACCCAGTGCCTTGAACCATCGTAAAGCGGAACAATTCGGCTGCTTCTGTAATTAAAGGTTTTCCCTATGTCTCCGACTTGCCAAACACCGTTGCGAAATAGCCCGATGCGAACCTTGTCAGGCATAGACCACCAAACAATCGCCATTTTGTTTCCGCTGCCAATTTTCGTTACTCCCCAATGACCGCCGTAACTTGAAGGCGTTGAAAGAGCGCGACCAAGCAAAAGCCAGCAGCGTTTTTCAGGATGCCAACCCCAAATTCGGTGCGGCAAATAAGTTATTGGTGCATCAGCAAAAGTTTTCCAACCTGCCAGTTTAAAAATTTCCTGCCGCAAAGTTCCACTGCCCTCCCTCACGACCTTCAACCATGCAGGGTTTTGGTCTTCAACGAACAACAAATCGCTTCCCGTCCAAATTGCAGCCGAGTAATTCAATTCCCCATTGACCTTAGGCAAAATGGCAACAACTTCCGATTGCCAACCTGTTTCTTTCAGCCGCAAACGCTCTACTTGTAGGCGGTTGCCTCGCTTAACGACCGTTAACAAGCACCAATCGCCACTTTCGGATCTATCCACAGCCATTCCGAACAGTCTTTGAAGCGACAATGTTCTAAGCCCGTAAACAGTTTCATTGCGCCAACGACGCCACTGTCGTGTTTTTCGGTCAAAACTCCACAGCATTAACTTCTGAAGCAAA
>Ga0209393_1000577_pt1 | contig 17566 bp, 19 predicted proteins | sample SSWtaG_2_FD_184117 | JGI IMG/M metagenome (GOLD analysis project Ga0209393, IMG submission 184117) | Hot spring microbial communities from Sandy's Spring West, USA to study Microbial Dark Matter (Phase II) - SSWsed_130316 (SPAdes)... | ecosystem: Environmental > Aquatic > Thermal springs > Hot...
AGCCCGACCTGTTCTATGCAGGCATTCGCCCAGCCATCAATGTTGGCATCAGCGTTTCACGCGTCGGCAGTGCTGCTCAATATCCTGCGATGAAGAAAGTCGCCCGTAGGTTGAAACTGGACATGGCTCGCTATTTTGAGTTGGCTGCCTTCGCTCAATTCGCAGCCGAGTTGGATGAAGTGACGAGGCGAGAGTTGATCAGAGGCGAGCGTCTCGTTGAAGTCCTAAAGCAAGACCAGTATCAACCGATGGCGCTTTGGGAGCAGGTCATGATCATCTTTGCGGGCGTCAACGGCTACTTGGATGACATGCCCGCCGAGTGGGTGCGACCCTTTGAGCGGGAATTTCTACCCTTCGTGCGGGAGCGCTACCCTGAAATTGTCCACGAGATTGAAACGACCAAAGACTTCATCGCCGAAATGGAGCAGAAGATGCACAAAGCGGTGCAAGAGTTCAAGGAACGCTTTGTCGCTGCCCGCAAGGAAGCGGAAATGGCTGTTACTACATCATAGCAAATTTATCTGGGCGAAACTTGACACAGGTTTGAGGTGACTTTTGTGGAATGGCTAAGCGACCTGCTCAAGTTGCTACGAGACGCATTTGGACCGACTTGGCGCTATTTTGGTCTTTGGACTTGCATTGGCTTTATATCTGCTGTGGCGCCATCATGAGAAGTGGCGCGACCGTCACTTAGAAGATTTGCAGCGTGAAAGAGATTACTGGCGCAACTTGGCTTTAAAATTCCTGCAGCAAATTTCAGGAGTGACTTTACCTTTACCATCGCCGGAGGAACAGGTAAAATTACCTCAGCCGGAACAACCAAAGGAGGGCGAGAAAGATGCAACCGATTGAACAAACCTTCTATGGGCTGTGGTTAATCGGCATGTCATGGATATTGCTTGCGTTCCTTCTTCGGGTGCGTAGAAATTTGCGCGCTGCTCGGATAGAGAGACAAAGGCGCTACTTGGCGGAGGTGCTGAATGAAGTTCTCCAAATTTCGGACCCATCAGTGAGGTCTTATCTGCTACAATTGTGGGCACATGTGGAGGCTGTGGCGCATCAGGCACAATCGCCTCAAATAGTAATTAACGCTCTGACAAAATCTCTTAAGGAATCCACATCTGTCTTGGAGACCTTAGCCGAAAGTGACGACCGTTCTTTTCTGTTGCGGGTTATTCCAAAACTAATCGGCATTTACTATACAGGAGACTTTCGTATCCGATTTCTCGTTACCGCCCTTGCTGTTGCGACATTGGCGTGGTTGGTCATCAAATTACTCCATATGCCTCTCTTAAGCGTCATAAGGGAGAGCGTGGAAACTGTTCAACGCCTGCATCGTCTTCGCTTACGCCTTGCATCAAGTTAATTGAACCGAGGAAAATGGCTATTAGACGCTTATCACTGAAGTTATTGCAGCAGCAAAAGACTCGTATTCAGGCATAGAGTTTGGGGGGCGAAATCCTTGTCTATAAGGCATTGAATGCCTTATTGCTGAACTCGCCATAACACCGTAACCAAACGCGAGGCGATATAGATGGGCGTCATCATCAAGGACATTGAAGTGGAAGGCGACAAAGGCAAAGCGGTGCTGAGGACACTTTTTGACACGGGCGCTTCACATTCGCTGGTGAGAAGAGACAAAGCCGAGGCAATCGCAACTCTTGTGCCATTGGCGTCGCCTTTGCGATTCCGTTTGGGCAACGGTCAGATCAGTTTGGAAGTCCGGGAAGCATGCCACTTGTTCTTTGAGGTCAAAGGTTGCCGCTACTACTTCGTTTTCTATGTTGCCGATAACCTTGCTCACGAATTTATCGTCGGTGCCGACGCAATGCAAGTTTGGAAGATCAAGCCTGTCCCTGAGGCAGACGATTTGGAAGTTGACCCGTCAGTGTTGGGACTTTGGTTGGTTTGAAGGTGAAGGCGATGAAGCGAATGACGCCCGCAAAGCGCTACTCACGGCGCCGCTTGGAGCGATTTGTCGCCGAGATAGTCTCGCTGGCAAAGGATTTGTGCCCTGAGGCAGAAATTCGCATAAAAATCCCCGGCTACGAGGAATTGGACGCGTTCATTGAGGTTGTCGTGCCCGACGAGATGGTTGAAGAGGTCAGTGACCGACTTTACGAACGGACTACGCAAATCTTTGACGAGGAGAATTACTGGATCGGCGTCCATGTCGTGGAGCGTTCCCTTCGCCAGCCTAAAGAGAGCAAGGCAACGGAGTGAGGGACGATGGCAGTGCAAAGTTTGCGGGCGATCCGACGAAAGATTCGGGCAGTGCGCAACCTGCAAAAAATCATGACAGCGATGAAGATGGTCGCTGCGGCGAGGTTGAGGCGGGTTCAAGACCGAGTTTTGGCTGGCAAGCCCTACACCGAAAAAATGCGTTGGCTTGTTGAAACCCTTGCGCCGCACTTGCCAGCCATTGAGCACCCGCTTCTGCAAGTTCGTCCTGTCCAAAAACGAGGCTTAGTCGTCATCACTGGCGATAAGGGGCTTTGCGGTGCTTACAACAGCAACATTATCCGAACAGCCCAAGCCTACATAAGCCAGAACGGTGCAGCGCCTTTTGTGCTCTATTGCATAGGTCGCAAAGGACACGACTTTTTCGCCCGACGCGGTTTCCCCGTCGTTCGCTTCCGACCTCAACTGCCCGTTACTGCTCCCTTCTCCGATTTTCGTGCCGTTGCCCAAGACATCGCTCAATGGTTCACCAGCGGTGAAGTTGACGAGGTTCATATCGTTTACGGCGAATTCGTCAATGCTCTCGTTCAACGACCAAAGATTGTCCAGTTGCTGCCAATCAAAACTGACGGTGCAAGGGACGAGGGGCGAGGGACGGGAGAAGTTATGCGGGAATACATCTTTGAGCCCAAAGCGCCAGAGTTGTTGGCTCTCTTGTTGCCGAGATATGTTGAGCATCAGGTCTACCACATCTTGCTTGAAAGCCTTGCCAGCGAAAATGCTGCCCGCATGAACGCTATGAGCCAAGCCGCCGATAACGCAGAGGAACTCATCAAGCAACTGACCCTGCAAGCCAACAAAGTTCGCCAATGGAACATCACCAAGGAGTTGCTGGAAATTACGACGGCAGTGGAAGCGATGCGGCGGGCACGGGATTAAGCGAGGTCTGAGGATGCAGGGTGTCGGGGTTGATCGGGCTGAGGGATACGAGTGGCAGTTGAAGGACGGCGGCAGCCACAGCGACAAGCGAGGGAAGGAGTGCGCAAAAATTTGATGCCGACGGAGGTGCGACAGCGATGATAGCAGAGACGCTACCAGAGGTGCACGGCGGTTTGCGCCCTATTCCCGACCGAGTCGGGCGCATCGTGCAAATCATGGGTGTCGTCGTGGATGTTCAGTTCCCTGAGGGCAAAGTGCCCGAAGTGATGAACGCTTTGATCGTTGACGACCCTTCTCGTCAACCGCCACTGGTCTTGGAAGTGCAACAGCACTTGGGTGACAACATCGTGCGGACAGTGGCGATGGACTTCACGGATGGTTTGCGGCGAGGGACGCTTGTTTACGACACGGGCGGACCGATCAAAGTGCCCGTCGGGGAAAAGACTTTGGGGCGGCTTTTTGATGTCTGCGGCAATCCCATTGATGAACTCGGTTCGGTGGAAGCCGATGAGTTTTGGCCCATTCATCGTCCTGCCCCGCCCTTTGAGGAACAGGGGACGGTCTCGGAGCAGTTGGAAACGGGCATCAAAGTCATGGATTTGCTGGTGCCCTTCCCGCGCGGTGGCAAAATCGGCTTGTTCGGTGGTGCGGGTGTCGGCAAGACGGTGCTGTTGATGGAACTCATCCACAATGTCGCTAAAGCCCACGGCGGCATCTCCGTCTTTGCGGGGGTCGGCGAACGAACCCGTGAGGGCAATGACCTTTGGTTGGAAATGCGCCAATCGGGTGTCATCAACCGCACGATTTTGGTCTTCGGTCAAATGAACGAACCGCCGGGCGCCCGCTTGCGAGTGGGTTTGACGGCGTTGACGATGGCGGAATATTGGCGGGATGTCAAGGGCATGGATGTGTTGCTGTTCATTGACAACATCTTCCGCTTCGCGCAAGCGGGCACGGAGGTTTCGTCGCTGTTGGGGCGGATGCCGTCCGCCGTCGGTTATCAGCCAACTTTGGGGACGGAGATGGCGCAACTGGAAGAGCGCATCACGACGACCAAGCGGGGTTCTATCACCAGCGTCCAAGCGATTTATGTGCCCGCCGACGACATCACCGACCCAGCGCCTGCCACGACTTTCGCCCACTTGGACGGGACGATCGTCTTGGAGCGTCGGCTTTTTGAGAAGGCAATCTATCCCGCCGTTGACCCACTGGCGTCCACTTCCCGCATCCTTGACCCGCGCTTCGTCGGCGAAGAGCACTTCCGCATCGCCCGCGAAGTCCAACGGATTTTGCAACGCTACAACGAACTTCAGGACATCATCGCCATCTTGGGCATGGAGGAGTTGAGCGATGAGGACAAACTTGTCGTCCATCGCGCCCGAAGGTTGCAGTTGTTCTTGAGCCAGCCCTTCCATGTCGCCGAGGTGTTCACGGGGCGACCGGGCGCTTATGTGCCGCTGGAAGAAACCCTTCGGGGCTTTGACCAAATTTTGCAAGGCAAGTGGGATCATCTCCCTGAAAGCGCCTTCCACCTTGTCGGGACGATTGATGAGGCAGTGGAGAAGGCACGGCAGATGGGGGCGAAGGTGTGACGGTAACAAAGCGCCTTGACGCTCCCGATGTGCCTTCCGCACAATAAACGATGCGGTTCAGTCTGAAGGAGGCAAGGGAGCAATGGCGATTTCCACTAACGATTTCCGACCTGGCATCACGGTGCTGATTGACGGCGAGATTTACATGGTGTTGGAGGCGCAGCATGTGAAATTGGGGCGGGGCGGTGCCCATGTGCGCACGCGCCTAAAGCACCTTCTTTCGGGCAATGTCTTGGAGCGCAACTTCCGAGCGGGAGAAGAGTTTGAGCAAGCCATCGTGGAGCGACGCCCTTATCAGTTCCTGTATCGGCAAGGTGACGAGTTCGTCTTCATGGACGCCGAAACTTACGACCAAGTGACTTTGAGCGCCGAGCAAGTGGGCGATGTCGCCCAGTTCCTCAAGGACGGGACGGAAGTTACCCTCGTCTTCCACGAAGACCAACCTTTGATGGTGGAATTGCCGACGGCAGTGGAGTTGCGGGTTGTAGAGACTGACCCAGGCGTTCGGGGCGACACGGCGTCGGGCGGTTCCAAGCCTGCCAAGTTGGAGACGGGCGCTGTCATTCAAGTCCCGCTGTTCATCAATGTCGGTGACCTAATTCGCGTGGACACCCGAACGGGGCGCTACATTGAGCGGGTTCGGGAGCGTTGATGCCCGAGGGAGGCGACCGAAATGGCTTCGCAAGGGTCGCAGGGCATCAGCCGCATTGAACTGGCAATCTTTTGTCGGCAATTTAGTGCGATGTTGCTGGCGGGCGTGGATGCCTTTCGGGGCATAGAAGTGCTGCGCCAACAAGCGGATAACCCGCAATTAGTGGCGATTTTGGACACGATCGCTCAAGACTTGTCGTTGGGGCGCAGCCTTTCCCACGCCTTCGCCCGCTACCCCCGTTACTTCTCGCCCCTCTTCATCAGCCTCGTTCGGCAAGGGGAGCGGGAAGGGATGTTGGGCGAGGTCATGTTGAAACTCGCCGAGCATCTGGAACGGGAAGCCAAAGCCTTCGCTGTCACCCCTGAAACGGCAGCGGTTCGTTGGGATTGGGAAGCGTTAGTGGAGCAATTGCGCCCGTTGGTGACTTGGAGCGCCATCGTCGTCGGGGCGATTTTGGTCATGGTGGCAGGGTTGTGGTATGCGACTTTGGCGGGCTTGTTGCCCCTCGCTTACTTGGGACCGAACATCGTTTTGCTTATCGGCGTCATGATGTTAGCATTCACCTTGCTCTTCCTTCGCTATCGTCCCCCTCGCTTGGTTCGGTGCAACTTCTGCGGTCGCCCTGAAAGCGTGGCGGGAACGCTTATCCCTGGTGAAGGCGTTTGGATTTGTGCCGATTGCGTCCAACGGAGCGTGCAAATTCTGCGGGAGCATCAAGCCGCCATCACTGACCAACCGTTGGAGGCGGTCACCGCATCGGAAGGTGAACCGACTTCCGAAGAGTTGCCTAAAGACGAGCGGTTGTGGCGCCCACGCGGTCAAACGATTTACCTGAGCGATGAAGGGTTGCCCGAAGAAGAACGCATCCGCATCCTGCCACCCCCCGAAGACGAGAGGTGATCGGGTCGCGAGGTCAACTGGTCGTCGGGTTTTGGAGGAGTGAGGGACGATGGGCACCGACTTCGTTCACCTGCATGTCCACTCCGAATACAGCCTCTTGGACGGTGCGGGGCGCATCAAAGAGTTGGTGCGACGGGCGTGTGAGTTAGAAATGCCCGCCCTCGCCCTGACGGATCATGGTGTCATGTATGGCATCGTGGAGTTTTACGAAACTTGCACCGAAGTGGGCATCAAACCCCTCTTGGGCTGCGAGATTTACTACACGACCAAGAGCCGTTTTGATCGCGGTTCGCGCCAATACGCCGAGGCGTCCCACCTGCTCTTGCTGTGCGAGAACGAAATCGGCTACCGCAACCTCATCAAGATTGTCAGCAAGGCGCATTTAGAGGGCTTTTACTACAAGCCCCGCGCCGACAAGGAACTGCTGGCGGAGTATCACGAGGGCTTGATCGCCACCAGCGCTTGCCTTGCCAGCCCCATTTGCAAAGCCATCTTGCAGGACGACCTGCCGACGGCAGAACGACTTGCCTGTGAGTTTCGCGAAATTTTCGGGCACGACAACTTCTTCTTGGAGTTGCAAAATCACGGACTGCCCGAACAGCGCAAGGTCAACGAAGCCCTCATCGCCATGAGCCAAAAACTCCGCATCCCCCTCATCGTCACCAACGATGTCCACTATGTGCGGGCGGAAGACGCTCAGGCGCAGGAAGTTTTGCTGGCGATCAACACGGGCGCGAAGACGCTGGAGGACGAAGACCGCTTCCGCTTCAAGAGCCACGAGTTTTACCTGAAGTCCGCCGACGAGATGCGGGCGCTTTTCCCCGACCATCCCGAGGCTTTGGCTCGGACGATAGAAATCGCCGAACGATGCACCTGCCGATTGCCGTTGGGCGAACCGCAAATGCCCCACTACGAAGTCCCCGAAGGCTTGACGACGGAAGAGTTTTTGCGTCGCCTCTGTTATGAACGGTTGCCCCAGCGTTACCCCGAACCATCCGACGAAGTGAAAAAGCGCTTGGAGTATGAGTTGCAAGTCATCTGCCAAAAGGGCTATGCGGGTTACTTCCTGATTGTTTGGGACATCGTGCGATATGCCCGCTCACGGGGCATCCTCGTCGGTCCTGGGCGGGGCAGTGCGGCGGGTTGTCTCGTCAGTTATGTGCTGGGCATCACCAACATAGACCCCCTCAAGTATGGCTTGATGTTTGAGCGCTTTTTGAACCCCGAACGGCAAAGTTCGCCCGACATTGACTTGGACTTCCCCGACGAGCGCCGAGAGGAAATCATTGCCTATGTCCGCCACAAGTATGGCGAAGACCATGTGGCGCAAATCGTCACCTTCGGGACGCTCCAAGCCCGCGCCGCCGTCCGCGACAGCGGGCGCGTCCTCAAGATTGACCCCAACCTCGTAGACCGCGTCGCCAAACTCATCCCGATGAAGTTGAGTTTGGCGGAAGCGTTGGAGATGTCCTTTGAGTTGCGTGACCTTTACGAAAGCGACCCCCAAATCCGCCAATGGCTGGACACCGCCAAAGCCATTGAGGGCTTAGCCCGCCATGCTTCCACGCATCCGTGTGGCGTCGTCATCGGCAACCGTCCCCTCATTGACCTGGTGCCTTTGCAACGCGGTCATGACGGTGGCGTGATCACCCAATACGACGGCGCTTCGGTGGAGAAAGTCGGCTTGGTCAAGATGGATTTTTTGGGCTTGCGCAACTCCACCATCATCGGGCGCACCGTTCAACTCGTTCAAGAGACGGAAGGCATCACCATTGACCTGAACAACCTCCCCTTAGACGACCCTAAAACCTACGCCATGCTCAGTGAAGGGCACACCGTTGGCGTCTTCCAGATGGAAAAGACCGGTTGGCGGAAGTTGTTACGCGAACTCAAACCCGACCGCTTTGAGCACCTCGTCCCCCTCGTCGCCCTCTACCGCCCTGGTCCGATGGAAGACATCCCTGTCTTCGTCCGTCGTCGGCACGGCGAACCCATTGAGTATCTGCACCCCAAGTTAGAGCCGATCCTGCGGGACACTTTCGGGGTGATGCTTTATCAAGAACAGGTCATGCGCATCGCTAACGAATTGGCTGGGTTTTCCATGCCGCAGGCGGAAATCCTGATGCGGGCGATGGGCAAAAAGAAAGCCGACTTGATGGAGAAGATGCGCCCCCTCTTTCTGGAGGGTGCTGTCAATAACGGCGTGAGCCGAGAAGTCGCCGAACAAATTTGGGAACGCATGTCCGCCTTCGCCCAATACGCCTTCAACAAATCCCACAGCGCCGCCTATGCCCTCGTCGCCTATCAGACCGCCTACCTGAAAGCCAACTTCCCCGTCCAATACATGACGGCGTTTCTGTCCGCCAACCGCAACTTCCGCGAGAAGATCGTCGTCGGCTTGGAAGAATGTCGGCGGATGAAAATTCCCGTCCTACCGCCCGACATCAACAAAAGCGGCTACGACTTTCGCATTGAGACACACGACGGACAGAAAGCCATCCGTTTTGGGTTGGGCGCCATCAAAAATGTCGGCGACAACGCCGTAGAAGCCATCTTGAAAGTGCGCCAGCAAAATGGCTTGTTCACGGACATCGCCGACTTTCTGCGGCGTGTCCGCCCCCATCGCAGCGTCACCCGCGCCGCCGTAGAGTGCCTGATCAAAGTCGGCGCTTTTGATAGCCTCCATCCCAACCGCCAACAGTTGCTGCAAGCGTTGGAATTGCTTTGGGATCAAGCGGGGAAAAGCATAGCGCCCGCAGTGGGACAAGCGGCGTTGTTCGGTGAAGCATCTCCCGCCGCTAACGCGTTATCACTCCCTGAAGTCCCCGATGCCCCCTTGCGACAGAAGTTGGAGTGGGAGCGGGAATTGCTGGGTGTTTTCCTGTCCGCCAATCCCTTACAAGCGGGTTATCGCGTCGTCGCCTCTCACCTCACTCATGGTTTGGAGGAATTGACGACCGTCCCCTCAGGCGCCTTCGTTCGGGTTTGGGGCATGGTCGTCGGCATGCGCCTGACGGTGGATCGGCAAAATCGCCCCCTGCTTTTCGCCCGCCTGCAAGACCACACAGGCGGCGAAGCGGAAGTCGTCCTTAGTGGCGACAGTTATCAGCGGTTCGCCCACCTCTTTGAAAAGGATGCCCTGCTTTACATGGAGGGCACGGTGCGAGTGGAAGAGCAGTTCCGCAACGGCGAAACGGGCGAAGAGGAGGAAGAACCGCACCTCATCGCCCGCCTCCATCCCCGCCGAGTAGAGCGGTTCTCCTTAGACGAAGTGCCGTCATCCCTTCCTTCTGCCCGTCCCCAACCGATGCCGACGCTACCATCCAAAATCAATGGGCAGGCTGCCGAAGCCAACAGGATGACATCGCCGATGATGCCGATGAAGACCACAAAGGAACAAACTGCCCAAACCTCCGACTTGTCAACCCCTTCCTTCAACGGGATAGCAACGAAACCCTCCTTGCCCTCCCCAAGCCCGCAAGTTCCCCGCCCCAAGGGTGAGAACCCCCCGATGCGGTTGCGCCTTTACTTGCCCGAAAAACTGTATAAAGAAGACGCCGACCGATTGAAAGCGCTGCTTACTCAATCGCCCGGCGACACCCCCGTGGAAGCCATCATCAACAGTGGCGGTCAAGTTAAAACCCGCCTGCTTCCTATAAAGGTGCAACTCACCCCCCAACTCTATCGGCAACTTATCGCCTTGCTGGGCAAAGACGCTGTCCGCCTCGTTTCCGCCCGATGACCTTTTGTGTGAGGCACCTAACAGACTTTTGGGCGAAGGCGGCAGAAACTTGCATGGGGCTGAAATTCATCTTGGGAGGTGAAGGGTCGTGCGACGACAGACTCTTTGGAGCCTTTTGGCGAGCCTTTGGGTCTTGGCATCTTTGGGTTTTGCCGCCGACACTTACGAAGTTGATCCCGCCCACTCCTTCGTGCTCTTTCGCTGCCGCAATGTCGCCCAAGCAGGGGCTGTTTTCATCCATGGGCGCTTCACCGACATCAAGGGCAACTTTGTCGTGGACAAAGACCCCGCCAAATGTTCCGTGAACATCACCATCAACGCCGACAGTTTGGACACGGGCGTGCCCGACCGCGACAACCACCTGAAAAGCCCCGACTTCCTGAATGTCAAGCAATTTCCGACCATCACCTTCACGAGCCGCAAAGTCCAAGCCATCGGCAAAGACCGCTACCGCATCACGGGCGACTTGACCTTGCACGGCGTCACCCGCACCATCACCGTCACGGTGACGAAGGTGGGCGAGGGCAAAAACTTCAAAGGCGCTTATGTCATGGGCTTCCAGACAACCTTCACCATCCGCCGTAGCGATTTCGGGATGAAGGGGCTGATGAACATCGCCGACGATCGGGTGGAGTTGACGATTGCCATCATGGGCATCCGCAAGTGATGGCGAACGGTGAGGGAGCGACCTTGCTGCGTCGGTGACGCTGAATGACTTTTTTCCTGCGATCTGCCTTAGCGTTGGGTTTGCCTCCTGTGGCGGTCACTTTTGTCGGGTTGTTGTTGGCGTGGGGCGCAGCGAAGCGGGAACAGCGGGTCGTCAGCCGTTGCCTGACAGGCTTTGCCGTTGCCATCGGTTACGCCGTCGGGCATCGGATTGCGACAGGCGCCTTGCCCTTTATGCCGTCGTCGGCAGAGCATTGGCTTCCGCTGCTGGCGCTGGTGGCAGCGTTGCTGGGCATCCTTGAGAGCCTGCCAAACATCCCCCGCTTTTGGCGTTGGCTCTGGCGACTGCTGTTTGGCATCGTTGCCGTCGCCGTGTTGCTGTTGCCGCTGACGAGTTTGTCGCCGATGGGGAAAGCGATATGGAGCGTCGGTTTGGGCGTTCTGATGGCAGCGGTTTGGACGGGAATGAACGGGTTAGCAGGGCGCGTGACCGACGCTTCTTTGCCCATCGCCCTCGCCATCACGGCAGCGGTCAACAGCGCCGCCCTTTTGATCGCCCACACGGCAATCGTCAGCCAATTGTCGGGTGTCCTTGCTGCCACGATGGGTGCCGCTTTCGTTTTCGTCTTGTGGCAACGCCGTTGGTCTCTTTTGGGCGGGGCGATGGGCGCCGTGACAGTGTTGCTTTTCGGTGCTGGCATTAATGGCGCTTTCTATGCCGACTTGCCCATCCCTTCCGCCCTTTTCCTTTGTTTGGCACCGCTAACGGGCTGGTTGCGGGAACACCGTTCTGTTCAATCGTGGCATCCCATCGCCCCAATTGCCCTGCAACTTGTCGCCACCACTTTGTTCGCTGCCATCGGGTTGGGCATCGCCATCCGCCAACTTGGCTTGCCCACAGGCGGCTACTAACCCTTTCGCCACTCGTCCTTTGCCCTTTGCGTCCAACGGGATGGCGAAAAACGAAAGGAGGGACGGACGATGCGGATGTGGGCTGTGACGGTGACGATGTTTGTCGGTGCGTTGCTGGTCAATGGCGTCGGGATGGCAACGCCCGAAGGGGCTATCGTGACGGAGACGGTGAAGTATCGCAGTGGTGACGAAACGGTGTCGGGCTATTTGGCGCGCCCCAAAGGCGCCGGTCCGTTCCCTGCGATCGTCGTCATCCATGAATGGTGGGGCTTGGTGGACTGGATCAAAGAGAACGCCCGACGGTTCGCCGAACGGGGCTATGTGGCGTTGGCGGTGGACTTGTATCGGGGGCAAGTCGCCACGACGCCCGATTTGGCGCACGAGTTAAGTCGCGGCTTGCCGACCGACCGAGCCCTGCGGGACTTAAAAGCGGCGGTCGCCTACTTGCGCCAACAACCTTTTGTCAATCCCAAGCGCATCGGCGTCATCGGTTGGTGCATGGGTGGCGGTTACGCATTGCAACTGGCGCTGAACGCTGATATGGCAGCGTGCGTGATTTGCTACGGTCGGCTTGTCACTGACCCCGACGAACTCAAGCCACTTAAAGCCGCTGTGTTGGGCATTTTCGGCGATCGGGATCGGGGCATCCCTGTGGAGATGGTGCGGCAATTTGAGAGGGCGTTGAAGGAGCGGGGCATCCCACATGTCATCCGCATCTACGAAGGCGTCGGACATGCTTTCATGAACCCCGCCAACCAACGGGGCTATCACGCCGAGACGACACAAAAAGCGTGGCAGGAAATTTTCGCCTTCTTGGATCGCCACTTGAAAGGGTAGGGAAGGGCAACGGCGACGGGATGGCAAAAGGCGCAGGCGTCAACGCCGTGCGACAGTGCGGTCGCCTTGCCATTGTCGGAGCGAAGCCATCTGGAGCAAAAGTTTGCCCCGCTTGGAGACGACGATGCCTGCCTGCCGCAAGGGCTTGAGGTGCACCGTCACGCATTCGCGGGACGCCCCGATCAAGGACGCCAACTGGGCATGGGTGAAGGGCAAAGAAATCAGCCCGTCGGCATTTTGTGTGCCCTCCCTTTCCGCCAACCATCCGAGGACTTTGAGGAGGCGTGTCGGCACTTCTTCCGCTGCCATCGCCACGATTTCCTCCGTCCAACGCATCGCTTCATGGAGGGCAAGGAGCAATGCCGTCTTCAAGGACGGGTCTCGCTCCGCTGCCGCCATAAGTTGCTGGGCGTTTACCTGCCACGCTTTGCCTTTCGTGACGCCTTCGGCGAAATGCCGACGGACATTTGCCGTCACACTCTCTTCGCCGAACACATCGCCCGCCCCGCACCAACGCAGCAAAACTTCCTTGCCCGCTTCCGTCAGCCGATACAACCGAACAAAACCCGTCTGGACGATGAACAACTCATCGGCAAAGTCATCGGGCACAAAAAGCAACTCGCCTGCCTGCCATCCCCGAAGGCTCATCGGGATGCCACTTTTCCGCAACGCCATCAACAGCGACGACGCTTTCCCGCCATCCATTCGCCGTCACCTTGCCCATTGGATTGAACATGGGGTCAAGCGGACTGGGTTATAATTTGCGACGGCAAAGAAGGAGGCGCAGGCACGATGCTGACGAACTACATCCCCATCGCAGTGGCGATTGGGTTGGCGATTGCCGTCGCTGGTGGCATGGTGCTGATGTCGCACATCGTCGGGCTTTTGGAGGCGAAGCCTAAACGGGGCAAATTGGCTGCTTACGAATGCGGCAACGAACCCATCGGCGACGCCCGCCATCGTTTTCCCGTCAAGTTCTATGTCATCGCCATGCTGTTCATCGTCTTTGACATTGAGGTCGTGTTCTTCTACCCGTGGGCGGTCGTGTATCGGGAGTTAGGTTCGTTGGCGCTGACGGCGATGGCAGTGTTTTTGGGCATTTTGGTCGTCGGCTACATCTACCTTTTGCGCACGGGTGCTTTTGAGTGGGAATGGTGGGAGCGAGAGCGGTTGCCTGAGGAAGTTGCTTTGCCCGCAGAGCGACCCGCCGAACTGGTGGAAGTCCGTGAACCATCCGCCGTGCTTGCAGGAGGCGAGAACCGATGAAAGTCAGCATCGTCAAGACGATCATTGACGGGCGAGAGTTAGTCATCGCCCCACCTGCCCAAGCGACAGGCGAAATTCTGGAAGACGAAGGCGTAGACGAAGAGATGAAACAAGTCATCGGGCGCAATGTGTTGCTGGCGAAGGTGGAGGAATTTTTGCGGGTGAATCCCGTGCAAGCCCTCATCAACTGGGCACGGGCGAATTCGCTCTGGCCAGCGACTTTCGGATTGGCGTGTTGCGCCATTGAGATGATGGCGATGGTGGCGTCCCGCAACGATGTGGCTCGGTTTGGTGCTGAAGTCTTTCGGGGTTCGCCCCGCCAGGCGGATTTGATGATCGTCGCCGGGCGCTGCTCGTGGAAGATGGCGCCTGTCCTTAAACGCATCTACGACCAGATGCCTAACCCTAAGTGGGTTATTGCGATGGGCACTTGCGCTTCCTGTGGCGGTGTCTTCCAGAACTACGCCATCGTCCAAGGCGTGGACATGATCGTGCCCGTAGATGTTTACATCGCTGGCTGCCCGCCTCGCCCTGAAGCCGTCATTGACGGCATCTTGAAGTTGCAGGAGAAAATCAAGCGGGAACGCATGGGCGAGCACCGAAAAAAGGAAGTTCCGTGAAGGATGGGACAAGGGACAGGGGACATGGGACAAGGAAAGGCGGAGTTGTTGGAGCGGGCGAAGGAATTTTTGAAAGTCGCTGAAATGGCATTGGACGCAGATTGTCATCACGCTGCTGCTCTTTGCACTTATGCCGCAAGGAATTTGTGGAAACTGTGGCGGAGGCGATAGGAAAATGAAGCAACGAAGGAAATTGCTGCGTCAACGCTTAGAGGAGTTAGCGAAAGTCGCCAAACGAATTTGCCCGGAAGCCGAAATTTCTTTTGACCTCAACCGAGTTGAGGAAATTGATGCGTGGCTTCAAGTTATCGTGCCCGATGGTAAAGAGGAAGAAGTTCACGATGCCCTCCGTCCACTGAGCGAAGCTATTCACGAGCAAGACAATTTATGGATCGGGCTGCGCATCCTTGAACGCTCAGAGGTTAAGGATTTTGAACTGGCAGGAAAGGAGCGTGGGTGATGGTGGGAAGGGACATGGAACAAGGGACACAGGACAAGGAAGCAACTCAAGCAATGACCGACATTGACAGGCTACTGCAAGTTGCTCGGCGGTTAAAAACACAGTTTGGCGATGCCGTTGAAGAGGTGAAAGTTCACAACGGTGAAGTGACGGTTACGGTTAGGCGAGACATTTTGACAGAAGTGATGAGATACCTGCGTGACGAGGAACGCTTTGAGATGCTGGTGGATGCGACGGCTGTTGACTATCTGCCGCTGCGGGACGAACCACGGTTTGAGGTCGTTTACCACCTGCTTTCGCTCACCCATCGGCTTCGCCTTGGGGTCAAAGTTCGCCTTCAAAGCGAAGACGCATGGGTTCCAACTGTCTGTCACATCTATCCGAGCGCCAACCCTTACGAGCGGGAAATTTGGGACATGTTCGGCATCCACATTGAAGGACACCCAAACTTGAAACGCATCCTCACTTACGACGAATTTCCTGGTCACCCGCTCCGCAAAGACTTCCCGCTTTTTTGGCAGCCGGGTATGCCACTGGAAAAGCGCGAAGAGCAATTTGAGGAGTGGTAGCCGTCGGCAAGGAATGACCCCAAGAATGGAACGAAGGTGATAGCAATGGCGACGGTAGAACGCGAGCAAGCGCTGATGACGGTCAACATGGGACCGCAGCACCCCAGCACGCACGGCGTGTTGCGGCTCATCCTGACCTTAGAAGGCGAGACGGTCGTGGATATAGAGCCCGTCATCGGCTACCTGCACACAGGCATAGAGAAGGAAGCGGAGTTCAAGACCTACCACAAGGTCATCACTCTGAACGATCGGCTGGACTATGTGTCGGGGATGACCAACAACTTCGCCTATTCGTTGGCAGTGGAGAAGTTGCTGGGCATTGAGCCGCCCCCGCGAGGGCAATACCTACGGGTCATCGTCGCCGAGTTGCAACGCATCGCCAGCCACTTGGTTTGGTTGGGCACGACAGGTTTAGAATTGGGCGTCATCAGTGCCTTCTTTTACTGCTTCCGTGAGCGGGAAAAGATTTTGGACTTGTTTGAGATGCTGTGCGGGGCACGGCTCACCTACAGTTACATCATCCCCGGCGGCGTCCGCTACGATTTGCCCGACGGCTGGATAGACCGCTGCCGACAATTCCTGCGGGAGTTCCCGCAGGCGTGGCAGGAGTTAGACGAATTGATCAGCCAAAATCCCATCTGGCTGGAACGCACCAAAGGCATCGGCGTCATCAAACCCGAAGACGCCATCGCTTGGGGCGTGACGGGACCGAGTTTGCGGGCGACAGGTGTGGCATGGGACTTGCGCAAGACAATGCCTTACTCGCGTTATGACGACTTTGATTTTGAGATCGTGACGGAAACGGATGGCGACACCTACGCCCGCTATTGGGTGCGGATGCGGGAGATGTTGGAAAGTGTCAAGATTGTCCAGCAAGCCATAGAAAACTTGCCGTCAGGCCCTGTCTTGGCAGACCACCCTTGGGCGACACCGCCGCCTAAGGAGCGGCTGGACAAAGATATGGAAGCGCTTATCCGTCATTTCCTGTTTTACAGTCGGGGCTACCCCGTCCCGCCGGGCGAAGCCTATGCCGCAGTGGAAAGTGCGCGGGGCGAAGTCGGCTTTTACATCGTCAGCGACGGCAGCGAAAAACCCTATCGGATGCACATGCGAGCGCCTTCTTTCATCCATGTCCACGCCCTTCCCATCGCCGCCAGAGGACACTTGGTCGCCGACTTGATCGCCATCCTTGCCAGTTTTGACCCAGTCATGGGGGAGGTTGATAGATGATGGCTGCAAAAGTCGTTGAGAAAACTAAAAAGCCTTCGGTGCGGGAGTTGCGAAAGCAAATCTCAAACTTAGCCCGTCAACTCTCGCCTGAACGCCTTCGCATGGCTTTGGAGTTCATGGAGTTTCTGAAGGAACGAGAGGAGTGGGAAGCCACATGGGACATCCTGACCGACCCGAAAATGATGGCAATGATTAGAAAGGCTGAGGCTGACCTCAAGGCAGGGCGAATGGAAGCCTTCATACCATGGGAGCGGGTGAAGCGTGGGGAAGTTTGAAGTTAAGTTTCACAATCCTTGAAGAACAACACTTGGTCATCGTTGAAGCCATCGGAACGAGGGGAGAGGTGTATTGAACGATGGGCGTGTTCACCGAGGAGATGCTGAAAGAAGCAGAGAACATCATTGCCAAGTATCCGCAACGGAAGGCTGCTATCATGCCGCTTCTTTGGTTGGTGCAAGAACAGTTCGGCTACATACCCAACGAAGCAATTGTTGAAGTTGCCGAATTAACGGGCACAACACCCATCCATGTTGAAGCAGTCGTCAAGTTTTACGAGATGTTCCACGACCATCCCGTCGGCAAGTGCCAGTTGATGCTATGCACCAACATCAGTTGCCTGCTCTGGGGCGCCGACAAAACCTTGCAGCGGCTCAAGGAAGTCTTGGGCATTGAAGTCGGCGAGACGACGCCTGATGGCTTGTTCACTTTGGAAGAGTTTGAGTGCCTCGCCGCCTGCGACAAAGCCCCCGTCCTGCTGGTCAACGCCGTAGAGTTGTTTGAGCAGGTGACACCCGACAAAGTGGAGCAGATTATCGCCGAACTGCGCCATCGCTACGGCGATGGAACGAAAGCACAATAGCCATCATAGCCCCTCGGCACTCCCACTGACTTGTCCTTTGTCTCATGTCCCCCGTCCATCAGTAGAAGCGCTACTGCGGGAAGGTGCCCGTCAAGGTGGCTTGAGCCAAGATTCTGCCCTGCATCGCTTTGTTGACCTGCT
>Ga0209393_1000579_pt1 | contig 17451 bp, 14 predicted proteins | sample SSWtaG_2_FD_184117 | JGI IMG/M metagenome (GOLD analysis project Ga0209393, IMG submission 184117) | Hot spring microbial communities from Sandy's Spring West, USA to study Microbial Dark Matter (Phase II) - SSWsed_130316 (SPAdes)... | ecosystem: Environmental > Aquatic > Thermal springs > Hot...
TTCTATCATCCTCCAATCAACCTTATCACCGACGAGTACGGGAGCGAATATTGCGTAATCACTTCCAGCTCTATCACCATATCTGTTTAAAGTTATCTTACCTGAAGCCCCTTCATATGTTTCTATAACCTTCCAAACTGCTTCAGCCACCTTATCAACATTCTCCGGGCCTCCGGCTTGTGCTATTGCCAGGGCTAGAACCCATAGGCAGTCATAGCTTATGAAGGAGTAGGAGTCTGGTGTGTAGCCTACCCTATCTTTTACAGTCCAGAATACTCTAATAGCTATATCTGTAGCCGCGAAGGTTATAGTATTCTTCCACACAACTTCGGCTGAGAACTTTGATGCGGTAGGATCTTTCAGTAGCTCTGCACTAAGAGCTGTTCCATCACTACCGTACCATTTGACCCTAGCTAGCTCCTCGTACTTAGCTGCTTCTATTAGGAGTCCTATACCTTCCTCGAAGGATATAAGGTCTACTCCTACCTTTGACGGGTCAATGCCTAAGCCTCTAATTTTCGCTCTAACAGTTTCAACTATAGGTCCGAATACTGGAGCTTTAGGATCGTAGGGTATCTTATCAACGATAGTTATACCGAAATCCTTAGAGTATGCTTCGACGAAGTCGGCTAAACCCTTACCCCAATCATCATTCCTATAAACTATGATGACGTGGGTAACCCCATCATTCTTAAATAGTATGTTTAGAACTCTACCCTGAAAGTCATCTGGCGGTGGGAACCTGAATATTGTATCCTCAACTGCTAGGCCTGGTGCTGTGGAGGACGGGCTTATAACTACTGCCTTAAGCCCTAAATCAACCTCAGCTTTAACCTCCTTTAGCTCACCACTAGACATAGGGCCTAGGAAGTATCTAACACCAGCAGCGTGTAATGTTTTGAATAGCTCTCTAGCTTTTGAAGGCTCAGTCCCTGTATCCCTAATTTCCAGCTTGAATCTCCACGGGTAATTATTATCGGCAAACCATTTATTCACATCTTCTAGAGCTACCATTAAAGCTTCAACATTAGCTTTACCGAAACTTGCTAGATCACCTGTAAGAGGGTATAAGGCTCCAATGGTTACCTCTACAACCTGAGCTGATGAAGGGGTGGCTAGGGGTAAGGCTAGGCTTAAAACCATTAATGCTATGAAGGCTGTGGAAACGCTCCTAGCAAGTTTAGAAGTCATACCACCACCCCACTTCTGGGCTCTACAGTAGATAACGCAATTCCCCCTTTTAAGCTTTACTATTAAAGCTATTAAGCTCTTAAGCCATACTAAATTATGGCGATGAGATGCGCCGGGTTAGCGGAGGCAGACGATGAAGATATCACGGACCATTCGAGCCACGCTACACCGGGAGTACACGTACTTATATCATTAGTCTTGATATACAGTGTACAATACATACTAAACTATGTAGTAGAGTTTTTTAACCTAGAGCAACTTAACAACTGAAATACGGTGATGGATGTGAGCGTGGGAGTGTACCTCGGCTACATCGGGGGGGCTCTAGCTGTTATATCTGGTGCGGTTAGCGCTATTACCCAGAAGCCCCTTATAACCCATCTTACAGGCATAACGCTTGTAGAAGGTAGTATTCTGCTGTTAACAGGGATTATAGCTATCATAGGGGGTTTAATAGCTTTGTACTTTTCCTACAGGAACGTGGGGCTGTACGTTATCGTAGGAGGTGTTTTAGGCCTTATAGCTCCGTGTGCACTCTCAATACTAGCTGTTATAGGGGGCTACTTGATGCTAAGAGAGGGGTCTAGGGGAGGGTAGCTGAGGCTATATAAGGTAGTAGTCTGGGGTTACCTATTACGGTTTTAACTCCCACTTTTAACGTTTTCCATACCGCTTTTCTTAAAGCTAGTGATGCTACTTGCTCGTGGTGATCGTAGTCAACCTCCCCTACTGCTTCCCCTAGCTTCTCCTCTGCTACCATCTTTAACGTTCTCTCTAAAGCTCCGCTCTCTAGCACAGCCCTGGCTATTCTATACTGTTTTCTCAGCATCCCGGCTACCATGTTTAAAGACCTAGCTAAAGCCTCGTTAACATCGATGCCTTCTTTAACCATCCTAGTAGCTAGGGTTGCCGCAAGTGAATTCGGGTAGAGGCCTCCCCCTGTTAACGGCTTATTAAGGCCCCCAGCATCTCCTACTACGTGAACTCTACCTAAGCTTAGGGTTTCCGAGGGCGGCCCCGTTATTATGGGGCCTCCGTAAGCTGATATCCTACCCTTCAACCCCACTCTTCTCTCAAGGGTTCTCAGATCTCTAGCTATAAGCCTAGGGTTTCTAACACCTAGACCTGCTAGCACTCTATCCTCCAACCCTACTATCCAGGAGAAGAACCCCCTTGCTATGCTGTTGTCAAAGATTATGGTAACCCCTTTAAAGCCTTCTGGCGAGCTGTACTCAACGTTAACCCCGTAAACCGGGGGGTTAGTATAGCCTATCCCCAAACTCCTATGAAGCGAGCCGTAGTAACCATCAGCTAGTATTATCGAGTCGAAAACCCTACTATCACCATACTCAACCACACCTCGAGGGCTTACACGTTTAACAGCAACACCCATAACAGCCTTTAAACCCTTTGATAGAGCCTCCTCGAGCATTAAACGTTCAAGCCTAACACGTTCAAGCTTAAACACGCCACCTCTAACAGTAAGAGCTACCCGGGAACCGCCACCATATAAAACCACACCGTCAAACTTGGAGGTAATAGATTTAAAAGCGGGAGCCCCTATAAAGCCTAAAACTCTGCGTGAGACGAGCCCTGTACAGTGAGGAGGGTAACCTACAATGTCGTGCTCCTCAAATAATGTTACATCAGCCCCTACTTCGAGCAACTTCAACGAGAATATAAGCCCTGAAAAACCACCGCCTATAACAGCTACCCTCAACCTGCCACCCACTACCTCTAAACTCTACTACTCTACCTTACGCCTAAGCTTATATTAGTTAGGTTAGCTAGCCTTGTACTAGAGGGGTCTCCTGATAACTAGAGTTGAAGGAGTCTAGTTAGTTGAGATATCAGCATCTATGAGATCCTACTACCTCATTAAGATATCCTAGTTACGAATACCTTCCAGCCGTAAATCCGGAGGTTATCGTTCTATTAGGAGCTTGGTGAATACCTCTACGCTACTCTACGGGCACCCGGTTTTCCATCTATAATCTTATGTATGGATTGTTTATAAACGCTGAGTTCCTCTAGAGTCTCTGGGTGATGCTAGGATTGGGTGATATAGTTGTTTTGGTTAAAGCCTCTTTGAACCCTGAGATTGTGAGACAGAATCCAGATGGGACTTTTGATATTGACTATACCCCGCTTAAGATATCCGATATTGATAGGAATGCTCTTGAGGAGGCTGCTAGGCTTAAGCAGGTGTTTGGCGGTAAGGTTTACTCTATAACAGTACTTACGTGGGGTCCTTTGAAGGCTAGAGAGAAGGATTTAAGGCTTGTTGTTCAGGAGGCTCTAGCTAAGGTTGCTGACGAGGCTTTCGTTGTAGCTGATGAGTCTATAATTCCAGGTGATTACAGTGTAACAGCTAATGTTATAGCATCTGTTATTAGGGAGAAGGGTTTAAAACCAACTCTGGTGCTTGCCGGTGAAGCTAGTATTGATGAGTCAACGTACCAGATCCCGGGTAGGGTTGCGGCTAAGCTAGGCTTACCCTATGTCGGCTATGTTAGGAAGATTAGAGAGGTTAGGGGTGATAGGATTGTTGTTGAGAGGGATCTAGAGGATTACGTTGAGGTTTTAGAAGTACCGCTTCCAGCAGTTTTAAGTGTTACACAGGAGATAAACGAGCCTAGGCCCCCAACGCTCATACAGATTAGGATGGCTTCGCGCAAGCCGGTGCACATGCTAACGTTAAGGGATCTACGCTTGGATGCTATGAGGCGGAGGAGTATAGTTGAGATGAAGGTTGTAACAGTATCTAGGAAGCAGATCTTAATAGATGAGGCTAACGTCGAGAAAGCCGCGTTAAAGCTAGTAGAGTACCTTGAGAAAGAGGGGGTTTTAAGGGTTTAGAGGTGGGCTGGAGTGGATAACGTTATAGTTGTATCCCAGAAGCCGTCGGATGCTGGGGAGCTTGTAGGGCTAGCTAGAACCATGGGTAACCCCGTGATAGTGGCTTTCCAAGATTCAGCTGAGATGGTTGAGGAGCTCCTAGGCTACGGTCATAGAGTTTACAGGGTTAAGAGTGGTAGGCCTGAAGTATTAGCTAAAGCTGTTAGCACTCTATACGAGGAGTTTAAGCCGAAGATCATACTAGGACCGAGCACCAAGAACGTTAAAGACGCTATGTCACTCGTAGCAGGGCTCTACGACATCCACATGGCCCCAGATGTTGTGGAGGTTAGAAGTGAGGCTGACGGTGTAGTCTACAAGAGGGGGTTTATGAGCGAAAGGGTTACCATGAATGTTAAAGCCCCCTACCCAGCGGTAATCCTCGTTTACCCTAAGATAGCCGAGCCCGCCCCTAAAGGGGGGTTTGGAGAGCTGGTAGAGCTTAACGTTGACGATACGAGAGTTAAAGTTTTGGAGGTTAAACCTAAAGAGCTTAGCGGTATTAACTTGGAGGCTGCGGAAGTCGTTGTAGGAGTGGGCCGGGGGTTTAAGGCTAAGGAAGATCTAAACATGGCGTTCGAGCTAGCCAAACTCCTAGGAGGCCAGGTTGGCGGGACTAGGCCTATAGCAGCTGATCTAAAATGGCTCCCGGAGGACGCATGGATAGGTATTAGTGGTAAGAGGATAGCGCCAAAGCTGTACATAGCTATAGGGGTTAGCGGTGCACCGCAACACATGTCAGGAGTGACGGGGTCGAAGGTCATAGTAGCTGTTAACAAGGATAAAGCTGCACCCATATTCAAGCAATCGGACTACGGGGTGGTAGCAGATCTATACAAGTTCATCCCGACACTAATAGAGATTCTGAGGAGAAAGCGTTAATCCAACCTCTAGAGACGCTCTTTAAGCTTCAATCTTTCAGAGATTTAACCTAAAACTATGATCCCCCCAAAGCTTAACACCGCTGACCTACTTTTAAGCTCCAAACAACTTGAATGATACCATGGTGGCGGTGGGTGTTTAGAGTAGTCTACGGGAAGGCTAGTAGTTTTAAGTATATAACCCATGCTCTGTCAAAGGTTAACGATGAAGGTTACATGGAGCTCCTCGAGGATGAGTTAAGGTTGTGGCTTATGAGCCCTGATAAGACTTTAATGGCCGTAGTGACCCTAGCCTCACACACTCTAGATGAGTACACAGTAGACGAGCCGGGCACCAGGATGACTATTAGGGTTGACGAGCTACATAGGATAGCTAGGAGGGCTGGAAGGAATGATATCCTGACACTCGAGTTCGACCCTGAAGCTCAATCAATCCTAGCAACCTTAACGGATAGGAGGATAGGTGTTAGCAGGACATTCACACTCCCCCCGGTAAGCATAGGTGGGGAGGAGTTTAGAGAGCTTAGACTACAGCCTACAGCACGGTTCACCATGGAATCCTCAGACTTCAAAGTACTAGTTCGGGATGTTAAGGTCGTAGGGGATACAGTAACCTTTGAAGCCGGGGAGGATGTTGTTATAGTTAAGGTCTTAGAAGAGGATAAAGAGTACGTGTGGGAGCTAAGACCCGGAGATCCGCTATTAGAGCTTAGCGTGGACGAACCGTCAACATCGTCTTATTCTAGGAGCTCCCTCGAGGTAGCAGTAGACCCGGCGAGCATAGCTGATACCGTTAAGCTGGAGTTCTCAACAAATTACCCCCTCCAGCTAAGCTTTAACCTACCAGGAGGAGAAAAAATGGTTGTATACATAGCGCCAGTCCTTGAATAGCGTTTTAACGGAGGAAAATCCACCACAAAGCTATTAGCACTACGATGATAACTATTATGACGATAGCAAGGTTCCTAGGCTTCCTAAGCCACTCAGCCACTCTTCCCACCTCAACTCTACCCTATAATAACTAATCCTTATAAACCTTATTACAACTTTGCTATCATTTAATTCTATCTCTAATAGAATACAGCAACGTTTACACCGCCCAGCTGAAGACTGTAAGAGTTGGTGGAGCTGTGTAGGGTGTCTTTATGCACCTATATAATCTGCCCGCACAGTGTTTCTAGGGTACTGGGGATGTGAGGTTGGCTGTGTCGAAGGTAGTTGATGTTATTGAGGCTTTGATAGGGGTTAGGGACGGGTCTGTTGTGGCGATATCCGGTTTCAATGTTGCAACTCTTCCTGAATACCTTCTCTTGAAGCTTTATGAGATGTATAGGAGGACGGGGCATCCAAGGGATTTATTTCTGGTGTGTGACGCTTTTCCAGGGGCTCCTGGTAGGGGTATTGATGTTATAGCTAAGGATATGCTTGAGAGGGGGGATTCGGGGTTCATTAGAGGTCTTCTATTCCCCTATTATGGTTTTAGTGAGGCTTTGCAGAAGCTTATAGCTGGTAACCTTGTTGAAGCCTACTCCTGGGGTATTGGTATTATGGCTTACTGGTTTAGGGAGGTTGGTAGTGGTAGGCCTGGTGTTCTAACGCGCGTCGGTTTAGGTACTGTTTTTGATCCGAGGCTTGAGGGTGGTGCTTTGAATGATCTTGCTAGGGAGAGGATGAGTGCTAGGGTTGATATTGTTAATGTTGGTGGCGAGGAGTACCTCCTCTACAGGGCTCCTAAACCTGATGTAGCCCTCATTAGGGGTTCTACGGCTGACGAGATGGGGAATATGACTATGGAGGATGAAGCTATCTACGGTACAGTCCTAGCTATAGTTCAGGCTACTAAGGCAATGCCTAGGAAGGGGCTTGTGATAGCACAGGTTTTAAGGTTAGCGAGATTTGGGAGTCTTCAACCACAGCAGGTCGTAGTACCGGGGCCTCTTGTAGACTACGTGGTTCTAGCTCCTAGAGAGTATCATACGCAGACTGCAAACGTAGACTACGATCCTACAATATCAGGCCGTATAATACCCCCATTAGAGTTCGTGCAGAGGCAGCCTAAAGCTCTGGATGTAAGGAAAGTTGTAGCTAGGAGAGTGCTCCTAGAGCTGGCTAAGGTTGTAGTGGAGGAGGGCAGACCCATAGTCATAAACCTAGGTATAGGCATTCCAGCTGAGATATCACAGCTAATAGCCGAAGAGAGGCTTGGAGACTACGTGTACACAACAATAGAGTCAGGCCCCTGGGGTGGTATAGCACTCCTAGGCCCGGACTTCGGAGCTTCTAGAGGCCCGTTCGCCATACTCTCAATGCCAGACCAATTCTCGCTATACGAAGGCGGCATAATAGATGCAGCATCCCTAGGATTCCTACAGGTAGACGAGGTAGGCAACGTCAACCCATCATACCTCCCAGGCAGGCTCCCAGGACCCGGAGGCTTCCCAGTTATAGCAGATGGGGCTCCAAGACTCTACTTCGCCGGAGAGTTTACGGCCGGGAAAAGGGATATAAGAGTTAAGGATGATAGCCTCGCGATTCTACTAGATGGAGCTATACCTAAGTTCGTTAAAAGAGTCCACAAAATCTTCTGGAATAGTAGAGAAGGGATTAGAAGAGGCCAGAAAGTACTCTACATAACAGAAAGAGCTGTATTCAAACTAACAGAGGAAGGGCTAAACCTAGTAGAAATAGCACCTGGAGTAGACGTAGAGAAGCACATACTCGGAAAAATGGAGTTTAAACCTATAATCCATAAATATGAGGAGATGAGTAAGGAGCTATTCAGAGAAGAACCCCTAAACATACTATCATGGATTAGAAGTGAGATTAGAAGATAGCAATAAAAAGGGGAAACCCTAAACTATACCTCTAAGAGGCCTGCTCGCTAATCCTTAAGCATCACGAGGATTACATAGGGGATATGCGCTTTAGGAGTAGACAGGAGAAACCCTCCCAATCCCCATTCTACTCGGATACTATCTGTTTAGACCATCTCACCGTATAGGCACTTAACACCATGTAGTTCCTCTTAGCAGCTTGAGGTTCTAAACATCTCGTCTCATACACACTACCTTCTCTATCTACGGCAACAATCCTCTTCCACCCAGACGGTTCAATGCAATCCTCTAGTGCAACCTCATCTATTAAACCTACCATAGCCATACTCTCAATCTCTATTAAAGTCTTTAGCGTTCTACCCTTCAAGTTAAACTACCACATAGGAAAGAGTTCTAGGATACGTTTAAAAATCTCAGCCCCCTAGGACAAGAACTCTGGGACTCCCCCCAGAACCGGGAAGTTTACGCTTTAAGAAGATCTCTGGAACTGTCGCAAGAGAGGTGAGCTAGGATGCCAGAACCCTATGTAGCTTTATTAGCTTAATCTCGGTTCGCACATCTATTCTGGTAAGAGTGTGGACTTAGGTAAAAGAGCCTTTATTCGTTTAAGATGTATATAATGAAACATTTATACTTTGAATTAAAGAGTTTTAAAATTTGGTTAACATTAGTAATGTTGGGGGCTGAGAGTTTTGTCTACTAAGGTTGTTCAGGTTCAAGCCCCCAAGATGACCTTAAATGTTAGCAGGATGTTCTATAAGGGTGGTAGTGCGTGGATTGAGATTGCTGGTAGGACTATACCTGTTGGCGGTAGGATTCCAGAGGTTAGGGGTGGTGAAAGGCTTGTAAGGTATACATCTAGCATATGCCCGGAGTGTTTTAGGCTTCTACCAGCTGTAATAGTTGAGCGTGAAGGTAAGCTCTACATTAGGAAGGAGTGTCCTGATCACGGTCTCGTAGAGGATCTCTACTTTGGAGATTATGATATGTATGTTAGGCTTATGAGGTGGGAGGAGACTGGGAAGGGGATTGGGGGGGCCGGGGCTTATACGAGTATAGGAGCTCCATGCCCTTATAGCTGTGGCCTCTGTGCTATGCACGAGAATCACACGGCGTTAGCCAACATAGTTGTTACTAATAGGTGTGATCTTTCATGCTACTACTGCTTCTTCTACTCTGAGAGAGCAGGCTACATCTACGAGCCTAGTCTCGAGCAGATTAGGTTTATGGCTAGACAGCTTAGAAGGCAGGGTAATGGGACTAACATACACTCCTGTGTTCAGATAACTGGTGGTGAGCCTACGGTACGTGAGGATCTAGTTGATGTTGTTAGAGCGTTAAAGGAGGAGGGTATCGACTACATCCAGCTTAACACTAACGGTATAAACGTAGCTAGGAGGTTCATAGATGACCCAGATGCTGGTGTGGGCTATGTAAGAGCTTTAAGAGATGCTGGTGTTAGCGTTATCTACATGAGCTTTGATGGTGTCACACCAAGGGTTAACTGGAAGAACCACTATGAAGCCCCCTTCGCTCTTGAAGCTTTCAGGAGGGCAAGGCTGCCTAATGTAGTCCTAGTCCCAACTGTCCTTAGAACAGTTAATGACCATGAGGTAGGCGATATTATAAGATTTGCTGGGAAGCATATCAATGTTGTTAGAGGCGTTAACTTCCAGCCTGTAAGCCTTACAGGTAGGGTTAGTAAAGCTGAGAGGGAGAGGTTTAGGATAACAATTGCAGACCTAGTAGCTAGAGTTGAAGAGCAAACTGAAGGTCAGATACCTAAGGAGGCTTGGTACCCCGTGCCTGTAATAGCTAAATTTGTTAAGTTCATAGACTCTATGACAGGTAGATACTATGATACTCTAAGTAACCACCCGATGTGCGGTGTTGCAACCTACGTCTTCATAGGCGATGTAGATGAGTACGGTGTTCCAAGAAGGTTCATACCTATAACGGAGTTCTTCGATGTAGAGGGCTTCATAGAGTTCCTAGAAGAGTCTAGGTTTAAACTTGAGTCCAGAAAGCTGGGTAAGAGGATGGCGTTAGCCAAGCTACTATGGAATATGAGGAAGTTCGTTGACCTAGCTAGGATGCCGAGAAACATTAACATGTTGAAGATAGTATTCGAGGTCTTCGCTAGAGGCAACTACGAGGCTATAAAGGAGTTTCACTACAAATCACTATTCCTAGGAACAATGCACTTCATGGATAGGTATAATTACGATGTAACAAGGGTTAGGAGATGTAACATACACTACCTCACACCAGACGGCAGGATAATCCCCTTCTGCTCCTTCAACGTACTAGAGGAGCTATACAGAGATTACACCCAGAAAGCCTACAAGAAACTAGAGCTAAAACCATTAGAGCTAAAGGGGTTCAACCCAGGTGAGAAGTATAAGAGAAGGAACTACATAGAGAAAATACTATCAAACCCCATATACTGGAATGCATACCGAGGAATAATATACTTCAAGGATGAAACACCTAGAGAGTTAATTGATGAAAGCGGAGGAGAGCTTACAGTAAAACTAAGGGTTACCAGGTTCGGGCAGGTGGCTTAAGGGGGGTTTAAACTCTTCCTACCCTTTTATTTACATGGGTAAGGTTATGGCTGTTTGCGCTCTCTGCAACTCTGGTAGACTTGTTAGTGAGAGTATAGGCGTATGCTATGAATGCCTAAAGAGTAGACCTTCAGATGCTCTATCTCATCTTAGCTCTAGGAGGTCTAAGTGGAGGTTAACTATAGGGTTTCCCGAGAAGCCCCCTAGAGGTGGGAGGCTTAAGTGTAACCTTTGTGTTAATGAATGCTGGATCCCTGAGGGTGGTGTCGGTTTCTGTGGTGTTTGGGTTAACAGGGGTAGGGGGCTTGAGCCTGTTGCCGGTAAGGGCATGATAGCTGTGCACACTTACCTAGACCCTCATCCTACTAATTGTGTTGCAACACCCGTATGCCCGGCTACGACGGATAGGGGGTTTCCTGAGTTCACCTTCACTAAGGGTGTTGAAAGGGGTTTCTATAACCTAGCGGTATTCCTAGGAGGTTGCCCTTTGGACTGCGTGTTCTGCCAGAATTGGGAGCATAAGACTATGATTGCACATAGCAGGCTAGCCTCGTGGGCTAGGAGCTACAGGGTGGAAGACCTCGTCGTGGAAGCTCTGGACCCTCTAGTTACATGTATATGCTACTTCGGTGGTGATCCTACACCTCATGCTCCACTATTAATACAGGCTTCTAAGCTTATAGTAGCAAGGAGTAGGGAGAGGGGGCAACCTTATAAGAGGGTGTGCTGGGAGACCGATGGCTTGTTAAACCCTAATGTTATGAGAGAGGTTGCAAGAGTTAGCCTTGAATCCGGCGGTATAGTTAAAATAGATTGGAAGGCTTGGACCCCAAGCGTGTATGAGGCTTTAACAGGGGTTAGCGGGGAGAAGGCTGTTAGGAGGCTTATGGATAATACAAAGCTCCTAGCTGAGATGTCAAGGTCTAGGGGTGAGCCTCCGCTACTCGTTGTAAGCATACTACTGGTCCCAGGGTACGTTACGGTAGAGGAGGTTGAAGGGATAGCAGGTTACATTGCAAGCCTTGATGCCAATATCCCCATGGTATTGCTGGCGTTCCACCCAGACCATTTGATGAGAGATCTACCGCCAACGAGTAGATGGCACGCGCTTGAGGCTGAGAAAGCTGTGAGGAAGGCTGGTGTGAAGGAGGTTTATATTGGTAACGAGTGGCTTCTAGGCTACTACTACTAGTTTATTAACCTTAGAGACGTTTAAATATTAATGCTAGAGCTCCATTAAACCCCTTCTGGGGGCTGAGTGTGCTAGAGGTGAGTAGGTGGGCTTTAGGGCCGTTAAGGTCCAACTGCTACCTAGTATCCGCTGGAGGAGAGGCTGTCATAATAGATCCTGGGTGGCATGAGGATGTAGATGTGGTCTTAGAGGAGGTGAGAGCTAGGGGGTTGAAGGTTAAGATTGTGATAGCCACCCACGGCCACTTCGATCACGTAGCTGGGGTTTCTATTGTTAAGAGGGTTCTAGCCGTTCCATTTGCGATGCACCAGGCGGATGTTGATATTGCTAGGAGGGCTCATAGATCAGCTTATAGATACATAGGAGTGGAGCCGCCTGAAGTCCCGGAGCCTGATATGCTGTTGAAGGAGGGCGATGTAGTGGAGATTGGGGGCGTGAGGCTAAGAATCCTCGAAACGCCCGGCCACACACCTGGAAGTATAACAGTGGTGGGCAACCTAGAGGCTTTCACGGGAGACCTGCTAATGGAGGCTTATAGAGCTTTATCCAAGACGTATACGGAGCCCGTAGCGTTCACGGGAGATACATTATTCAAGGGGACCATAGGTAGAGTGGACCTACCAGGGTCTTCGCCAACGCAAATGATACTAAGTTTAAGGAAGATAGCTAGGTTAAACGCGAGAACCACAATATACCCAGGTCACGGCCCTCCAACAACGCTAGCAGAGGAGCTTGAGAACAACCAGTATCTCAAAGCTGCCTTGGAAGGTGAGGAACTCTAGCTCCGACCAGGATAAATCAAACAATTGAATAGGATGATCTGATTTAAGGTTACCGAGGATGGTCAGTTAGAAGAGATGTCTATAATCCCGTCCCTCCTACTTTTAACAGTAGTGTTGCTGTGTACAATGCTATCTTGGGTATTGTATCAACTGTTATGTACTCGTTTGGAGCGTGAGCTCTCCCTCCATGACCTGGAGCTGTTGCTATGAATGGTACTCCTAGTTTTCTCGTGAAGAGGTATGATGGTGCTGAGCCTGGTAGCATTGGTATTATGTATGGTTTTAGGTTAAGTTCCTCATACGCCTCCACCGCCTTCCTAACCATTGGGTGTTTGGGGTTTGTCTTGCTCCACGTGTACGCATCGTGAACTTCTAGTTCTACATGGTTTGATAGGCCAAGTCTTTCTATCAGCTCTTTCAACCCTTTAATCACATCCTCTGGTTCCATGTTTGGTACTAGCCTGAAGTCGAGCCTCATTCTAGCCTCAGCTGGCGTTATCGTCTTCGTACCGGGCCCCGTGTAGCCTGATGTGAACCCGTCTATGTTAACAGTTGGTTTGAAGTATACTGCTATGTACCACTCTACATCTTTGAGCCTTGTATCCCTTATCCCGTAGAGGTTTAGGAGCTCCTCCCGGGGGCTAGCCTCCATTATATCCCCTAGGTACTCTAGATCCTCACTTGTAGGTGTTACAGTTTTATCCTCAAGCCATTGAACTTTAGGGCCTCCTAGAGGGTCTATTAGCTCGCTTGCAATCCTAGCTAGGATGGCTGCCGGGTTGTAGAGGCCTCTACTAAAGCTACTATGAACATCGTACCTGCTAGTCCTAGCTTTAAGCTCTAAGAAGACTATACCCTTATTACCGAGGACTATGGTGGGCTTACCCCTAATCCTCTCACTTGGGATAGCAAAGTATGCTAAATCAGCACCCTTAAGCTCTCCCTCCTTATCCTCCACAAACTTCGGCATAGAAGGGCTCCCAAGCTCCTCCTCACCTTCAAGCACGAAAACCAGGTTAACTGGAGGCTCCCTCCCAACCTTGAGGAAAGCCTCTACGCCTAAAAGGCAACTCATAAGAGCACCCTTCGTATTATAAGCCCCCCGGGCTATGATCCTATCATCTACGATCCTAGCCTCGAAGGGGGGAGACTCCCACTCCTCAAGAGGCTCAACAGGCTGAACGTCATACATGTTATACACCATAACAGTCCTATCAGCCCCCACATCAAGCCTACCATACACTATAGGGTGACCACCATAGCTTAGAAGCCACACACGAGCCCCTAAACGCTCTCTAAGCCAATCCCTAAGGTAGCCTGCAGTCTCCACTACACCCTCACCTGTACCAGATACACTAGGCATCCTGAGGAGCCTCCTAACCTCCTCGACTAAGAGCTCCTGATTAGACTCAACATATCTCCTGATGGAATCGAGAACCACCATCCAACACCACTAAGCCCCCTAAACAACAATAGAGGTTAAAAGTGCTATTGAAGATTTAGCTTGTTAGACGTTACACCTCTAAAGAGGGCTGGAGGCTTGAGAATTGCTAGATTCTGGGAAAGGTTTAGAGATGGCATGGTTACATGCCTTGTCTGCGAGAGGAGGTGTAGGATTCCTGAGGGTGGTAGGGGGGTTTGCGGTAACTATGTTAACATTGGTGGAACCCTATACCATTATGGCTATGGGAAGCTTAGTGCAGTAGAGAGTAGGCCTATCGAGATTAAACCTCTATTCCATTACTGGCCTAATAGTACTGCTCTAACGTTCTCGAACTGGGGTTGTAACTTCTACTGCCCGTGGTGCCAGAACCATCATATAAGCTTTAGGAGGCCGCGCGATAGTGATGTTGTTTACGAGCCGTCCGAGCTCCTAAGGATGGCGTTAATGCTCGGAGATGAGGGTTTCTCAGCTAGCTTCAACGAGCCCACCGTTAACTTAGACTTCATACTAGACCTTGCACCTGAGGCTGTTAGGAGGGGGTTCTACTTCATGATGGTAACTAACGGTTACCTAACAGAGAGGGCTCTAAGGGCCTTACTGGAGGCTGGTGTGGATGGCTGGAGTATTGATATAAAGGGTTGTCCTAGGATGAAGAGAGCTCTAGCAAGCGTAAACCACGAGTTTGTATACAGGAATGCTAGGGTGATACTAGATAACGGCGGCCACGTAGAGATGGTGTACCTGGTGGTAACAAACACAAACGATTTCGAGGAGTGCGTAGACTGGATTATAGGGATGCACCTAGACAAGCTAGGACCACGGATCCCCCTACATGTTAACAGATACTATCCGGCAAACTACTGGAAGGAGCCGGCAACAGAGGTAGGAAAGCTTCTAGAGGTGTACGAAAAAGCTAGGAGGGAGGGTATAGAGTACGTTTACGTAGGCAACATAAACAGGTGGGATTGCGAGTCAACAAAATGCCCTAAATGCGGTAAAACACTCGTAGTCAGAAGACATTATAGGGTTGTAGAGTTCCTCCTAGAAAGGGCTGGTTCTAAATGGAGATGCCCTAGGTGCAACTACGAGATACCATTAAAAGGCATGTACATCCCGGAGAAGAAGTGGGAAACCGCCACCTAGGAACCTAGACAACCCATCTAATAACGATTATCACAGAGTGCCCAGTAGCGGCAACTTCAACCAGCTAAAAGGTATCCAGAAGCTCTCGAACTCACATCTCTAGACAGGGGTTATGTAACCCCCTATCAACAATAGAGAGTTACAAGTGAAAGCCTTCTCCTTCAAGGGTGGGGGAAGCCGGTTAGTGAACTACCTAAGACTAATACGGCGATGGGGTTAGTGGTATGTTAGCGGTGAGGCTAGCATTTAGGATCCGGAGCTCTTAGATCCTCTTTAAAGTCTAAGTCTCAAGCTTTAGGCGTTTAACGCTATGTAGTCTTCATTAGAGCTTAAAATCCCCCTATGTATGCTTCCTGTTTCAGGTGCTCGTGTTGTCTAGTTATAGGATGGTGGTTCTTCTAACTTTAGCTATTACGCCTAGTGGTGCTCTTAGCCCTGGGCCTCTCTCAGCCTCAGCAGTAGCTCTGGGGGCTTTGATGGGCCCTCTGGGAGGTTTTCTCGCAGCTCTAGGTCATATGGTTGTTGAATTGCCATACGTGCTCCTCCTCTACAGGTTTACGTTTACGCTTAGGAGCTTCATAACTAAATTTAAGGTTGCTCTTAATACCGTAGTTGTAGTATTCCTCCTCTACTTCTCCTACATGCTCCTTAGAGATTCTATTAGCATAGTAATGGGTCTGGAGGGCTCTCAGAGCCCCGGCTTCATAGTGGGAGGGGGGCTTCTCGAGGCTATGGTTACAGGAGCTCTCCTAACAGGGTTTAACGCCTACTTCCTCTTATGGTGGCTTACCGTAGGCTACCCTCTCATAGAGGAGTCCTCAAAGCTAGGGTTCAGGGGCTTCACTGTGATGTACGCGAGCCACATATGGATGGACTATGCGTGGTTAACACTACTAGCTGGAGGTGGGGTTACTGTAAAGCTCCTAGGCTCTACACCGTATGCTATACTACTAGGAGTTCTAGCAGCGATTCTAGTCATATTCGCTGTAAAGATAGCAAGAGATACGTTAAGAGATTTGACCTCCTCCCCGCCCTAAAGGAGCGAGGGTTCCCCCCTTCCGAGGCTGAGATGTTTACAGGCTACACCCCTAAGGGTGTACCCACAGGCCGGACCTCCGGCCCTATTACCCCTACCCCTCGCGGGGCTTGGGGTTATGGAACCAAAACCTTGAAAGGCGAGGCTTTCCCTAGTTGTAATATCTTCATTTAAATATGTGGAGGGTTACGAGCTAAAGTATTCAATGTGCTTGAAGAACCTCTATGTACCAGTAAGGTTAACCATATGAGGGCTACGAGCTTAACAGTATTCCCTAAGAGGCTTACAGCTAACATCTCATTGGTTATGTTAACGAGAAGTAAACCTAGTGTGAATAAAGTAACCCCAACAAAGAATATGTCAGCTGATAATGATGAGTATGCTCTAAAATCAAACCTCAACCTATAAGCTACAATAACCTCAATAACGTAAGCTACAAACAAAGCCCTAACCGGCGTAAGGGGGCAGGAGTATCCTAAAACCACCATTAAAAGAGCAACAAACCCTACTAGGATACCTAGAGGAGCTACATAAGTCATACTCCACCTAGCGTGAAGAGAACCTCTTGAGTAGGAGTAGAGAGCAGTAAAAGCTAGGAGTAGTAAAAGAAACCCCCCGGAGATACCTAGAGGGGAACATATAATATTTAGGCCGTGGATGAAAGCGGCGATAACGAAAAGCTCTATAACAACAGCAGCCATGGTACTAACAAGAGTACCGAGAAAGAATAACATGTTCGAACAACACCCTAGGGAAATCTAAGGTAGGGGAAACCTAAATAGCTAAATATATATTGAATGTATGAATGTAAATATACACTAGACCTAGGGGGTATTTACATCCAGAAGCTTACCTATAAATCTCCCAGTTTCAGGATCAAAGATCGTAACCTTATTCCAATTAATCCTAAGATACGTGGTATCACCAGGATTTAGTGGAAGCTCCTTTGAGGTTTTAACCTTAACAATCTCTCCTCCTACCATCACATTAACAATATACTCTGCACCAAGAGGTTCTACAACGTAGACTTTAGCTCTCACAACATCTTCATTAATACTCCCGCTTACTATCTCTATATGCTCAGGTCTAATCCCTATGTAGAGTTTACCCTGTAAGTTTACAGTATCAGGCGGTAGGGGTTTAGAGAAGCCTGGGCATTCAAGAGTCTCTTTTGTAGCTTCGCACTCTAGGATGTTCATTGGAGGTGATCCTATGAATGTTGCTACAAACACATGCTCTGGATCCTCGTATACCTCCTTGGGTGAGCCTACTTGTAGTACACGACCTTTATTCATGACGGCGATTCTATCAGCTAAGGTTAAAGCCTCAATTTGATCGTGTGTTACGTAGACTGTTGTTATACCTAGATCTTTCTGTAATTTTTTAAGTTCAGCTCTAACCTGCACTCTAATTAAAGCGTCAAGGTTACTTAGAGGCTCATCCATAAGCCACACTTTAGGTTCTCTAACAAGGGCTCTAGCTA
>Ga0209393_1000580_pt1 | contig 17446 bp, 14 predicted proteins | sample SSWtaG_2_FD_184117 | JGI IMG/M metagenome (GOLD analysis project Ga0209393, IMG submission 184117) | Hot spring microbial communities from Sandy's Spring West, USA to study Microbial Dark Matter (Phase II) - SSWsed_130316 (SPAdes)... | ecosystem: Environmental > Aquatic > Thermal springs > Hot...
GCTTGCTGAAATTGTGAGGTCTCATGAAGAGAGGCTTGCCAGGTTGGAGGAGGCTGTGTCTCAGTTGACTAGGGCTGTGGGCGAGTTGGCAAAGGCCGTGGCGGCTTTGGATAGGAGAGTGCTGGCTTTGGGCGCCAGGCGGGGGGTTGAGTCTGAGGAGGCTTTCAGGAGGGCTATGAGGGGCGTCGTGAAGGAGATTTTGGGCGTGGCTAAGGCGGAGGGGTGGAGCTACTTCGACGCCGGAGGTCTTGTCTTTGGCTATCCTTCGCAGGTTGAGGTAGACGTGGCCGTAAGAGACGGCGTCCACATACTTGTTGAGATTAAGGCGAGCGCGTCAAGCGGCGACGTGCTTAAGCTGTTGAGGATTGGGAGGCTGTATGAGGAGGTGGTTGGGGCGAGGCCGAGGCTTGCAATAGTAGCTCCATATATCGACGAGGAGGGTCTAGAGGTCGCCAGAAGGCTAGGCGTCGAGGTCTACACCGCCTGATGCCGCGAGGTCCTGCTCTGTCTCGGGGGCGTTTCTTGTCGGCGTGATGCATAAGGGGGCGTACTCATCTGCCGTAGAGTTTTGCTAGGCGTCTAAGTCTTCTGGCGTGGGCGGGGGGCGGCTGGCTGGGCAGCCGCCACTTCCAGTTGCCGCGGGGTGTGGCGGGTTTGTTTATCCTGGCCTCGGCCCCCAGCCCGAGCACGTCTTGTATAGGCACGATGGCGACGTCGGCCGCCGTGGAGAGGAGGAGCCGTATGAAGCACCAGTTTATTTCTCTTCTGCAGCCGCCCATGTAGGCAAGGGCTTCCCGCCTTGCGCGGGGGCTGGCCTCCTCCCGCCACCAGCCCACCACCGTGTTGTTGTCGTGGGTGCCTGTGTAGGCGACGAGGTTGCGTTCGTAATTATGCGGCTTGTGTTCGTTGGCGGGGTTGCCGTCCCAGGCAAATTGCAGAACTCTCATGCCGGGTATCCCCAGCCGCCTCCTCAGCTCCACGACGTCTGGCGTGATGTAGCCGAGGTCCTCTGCTATGAGCCTCGGCAGGTTGTCCTCCACGGCTTTAAACAGCTCCTCGCCGGGCCCCGGGGCCCACCTGCCTCTCACGGCGGTTTCCTCGCCGTAGGGCACCTCCCAATATGCGGCATAGCCGCGGAAGTGGTCTAGGCGTATGTAGTCGAAGACCTCCAGCAACCGCCTCAGCCTCCGGGCCCACCAGGCGTAGCGGTCCTGCCGCATGGCGTCCCAGTCGTAGACCGGCGTCCCCCAGAGCTGGCCTGTGGGGGAGAAGTAGTCCGGCGGCACCCCCGAGAGGTAGAGGGGCGTGCCGTCTGGGGCTAGTTTGAAGTATCTTCTGCCTTCCCACACGTCTACGCTGTCGTGTGCAGGGTAGATGGGGAGGTCTCCGATTATGAAGATGCCGAGGTTATTGACGTGGCGCTTCAAGTCAAGCCACTGACTCCAGAAGACGTACTGGACGTATTGGTAAAACAGGGCTCTCCGCCCGAGCTTCTCCGGCAGGTGGGCCCCTCTAAGCTCCTTAGGCCACCGGGTCCAGGTAGCGCCGTAGGCCTCCCGGAGGGCTACGTATCTGCCGTATGGCTCCAGCCACCAGCTGTTTCTTGCGGCGAACTCCTCGAAATCCCTCCAGTTGCGTCTCTCCTCGAAAGCCGCCTCTAGATATCGCGTTTTTATCCGCCACGCCGCCTCGTAGTCGGCCCTGTCTGTCGCCTGGCACCGGGGCGGGGTCCGCGTGAGTAAGCCGTCGCGTGCCGCCTTGTCTAGGCTTATGAGCGGCGGGTTGCCGGCCAGCATGGAGAGGGCGCTGTAGGGGGAGTCGTCGTATTCGGGGGCTGTGTGGCCCAGGGGCAGGACCTGCCAGTATGTCGCCTCTGCCTCGGCGAGGAACTCCGCGAATTTATACGCCTTGGGCCCCACGTCGCCCACCTGGCATCCGCCGGGGAGGCTGAAGACTGGGAGCAATACGCCGAAGCCTCTTAACACAGCTTAATATAAGGCGTGGTTTTTAGCTTTGTGCAGGTTTTCAGGCCGTATGTGGACCACCGGCGTAGCGCCGAGTTTCTGGACGACCGGAGACTGGGGAGGCAGAGGGTGGAGGCTAAGCAGGTGCTTCTGGCTATTCTCCGTCGCAGGGGCGTGTTGAGAGACGGCCGTAGGGGCTGGCTGAACCACCCCGTGGTGTTGATGTACGACGCCGGGCCGTATATAGACGACTTGGTGGAGTATTTCTACGCCGTGGTGGAGGAGTGGACGCGTCGGGGGTACAAGAGCAACATCTCGTTGGACGACGTGGAGTCTCTTCTGAGGGAGGTGGAGGGGATCCCCGGCACCCCCGTGACGGAGGACTTGGCGAGGGAGTACAGGCGTGTGTTGCTGCTGAAGGAGCCCTGCCACTACTACAGAAAGCTTTCGGCGACGGAGCTGGAGGAGCTCCTGAAGACGCCGCCTCGGCCCTACCCAGGCGTTAACCTGTGGATATTCGACATGTGGGAGGTATATACCCGCTTCGCGGAGCGGCTAGCCAAGGGCGAGGTGGACTGCGCCGGGATCTTCCCACGCCGCTGAGGGCCCGCCGCATATTCCCCGCAGACACCTGAGGACCGTTTAAGGGGCCTGCGTGTATCAGCCTGCTGTCTACGACGACTAGGGGGTCTGCCGGTGGCGGGGCATGATAAAGCCCCCTCCAGCTGAAGGAGTTTGTAAACCGGGCCGCTTCCCGATGTCTCCAAGCGTCTGGATTAACGCAGAGGCATCCCATCCTGAGCAACTTCCCGAAGCCTCTTGAAGAGCCACGTCGCCGGTTTCCATACGCCGACTTTGCGGGGAGACTCGTCACCACCTCGACCCGCGCCGTGGCCCTCGGGGTTTATAAAATCTTGTGGAATTTGAGTCTGCAATATTTTTAAGCTGTTATGGATGTAAATAAACAATAGAGTATTTTAACCCTTAGTGGGCGTCTAGGGAGGGAGGTCGAGGAGGTGGAGATCTACCGTCGGTACGTGGAGTCTGAGGTTAGGTGGAGGCCGGCTCTCATTGACCGGCTGTCGCTTAGACTGTTTTCGCCGAATTCATCTTTGGGCCTAGGCAGGTGGGTAAATCCACGGCGCTTATACTGCTGGTAAAAGAGCTTCTGGACAGGGGTGTCCATCCAAAGTCTGTTTTTCTACCTCTTGACGCACCTTGGGTTACTGGACGTGTCTTAGACGGCGAAGGTGTCTGTCCTCGTCTAGAGGCTGAACTCCACCATCCCGCTCGTTGTGGATTCGGCTAGGACCTGTTCGTCTATTTCCATGTAGTAGAGAACGTCGGCTGTGTATACGTAGTTGTTGCCCTCCTCGCCGGTGGGGGTTTTGGGTATTGTGGCGTCCATGACGGCTCTGCCTTTGACCTCTCCGCCTTTTAGGAGTGGTATCTCCAGCTTGGCTCTTACGGCGTCGCCCTCCGTCTTGACGTCCCACTTCTTCTCGCCGAGTTCCAGGCCGTAGTCGGCGGCGTATATCTGCACAAGCTTGCCGAAGTTGGAGCCAGATTCGTCGAGCACCACGGTGGTGCCCGCCTCGCGGGGCCACCTCTCCAGCTTCCTCAGCCTAGCCTGCTCGTCGGCTCCCTTCGAGATTTTTATGTGCAACTGCATTTTTCTTTCGTACACCCTGTACATGGCCGTGTGGTGGGGCGGTGTTTATAAGTGTTAACGGCCTATGGCTTGATAACGTATTTAACTTGGTGCCGGGTCTTAGGCATGAACGTGGAGCGGGTGTTGTCAGCCGTCAGAGCTCTGCTTGCGCGGGAGCTGGTGGAAAGGGGGCTCAGCGTTAACGAGACGGCTAGGTTGCTCGGCCTGACCCCCGCCGCCGTGTCTATGTACCTGTCGGGGAAGAGGGGCGGGGAGCTGGTGCAGGAGGTGGCGCGGGACGAGAGAGCGATGTCGCTCATTAGGAGCCACGCGGAGATCTTCATCGACGCGGCTAGGAGGGGGGTGCGGGGGCCTCTTGACCTCACCGAGCTCGCCAAGGTTGTTGCCAACATCCTGGCGCAGAGAAGTCCCCAGGCCGAGCTGGAGGAGGTCATCAAGGCCCGGATACGGCTGGAGCAGGAGACGGCAAGCAGAGCCATGGCGTATTCCTACAAGGTGCGGAACCCCCTGATGCGCTCTCTTTTTATGCAGATAGCCACAGACAGCTTGAGACACGCGGAGGTCCTCACCATGATCTTGGACTACTTCTCGGGGAGGCTGAAGGCGGAGGAGGTGGACCTCTCCGAGGAGGAGCTCGAGACTCTGGCGCAGGAGGAGTCGTCTATGCGGGAGAGCATAGCCGACCTCTACAAGCTGGGGGACCCGGTGCTGAGGGCGTTGATACTCTCCATAGAGCTGGACGAGCAGAAGCACTACCAGTTAATCAAGACGCTTCAGCTGGCCTCTCGCCGCGGTTAGCACCGCCCTTGCGAGTTCGCGTTTGTGAGCAGGCCCCAGCCGCTCAACGCCGTCTCTGGTGATGAGGATGTACTGGTCCTTCAGCGTGCCGAAGCCCATCTTAGCCACGTCGTGGGCCAGCGCCATGTCCCAGTTACCCGACTCCATCCTCCGCCTTGCCCTTTCGACAAGCTCATCCTCCGCCACGTCGTGTTCCGCCTTGAAGCCTATTACGAAGGCGTTTGGGTTAAGCCTCTTAACGTCCTGCGCGATCTTAGGCGCCTGCCTTAGCACAACGGGGTACTCCTCTAGAGAGCTGTCTATCTTGTCTCTCGCCCTGTTTTCCACGTAGAAGTCCAGCGGCGCCGCCGAGAATATGAACACGTCGTGTTCCCTCGCTCTCTCCGCGACGGCGCGGTACATATCCAGGACCGAGGTTGCCTCCACCACCTCCACGTTAGGCGGCGGCCTGAGCCCCGTGGGGCCCGTCACCAGCGTGACCTCGGCGCCCCTCGCCGCCGCCTCTCTGGCGAAGTAGTAGCCCGTAAGTCCGCTACTGGGCGTCGTGACGTATTTCACGTCGTCTATGTACTCCCTTGTGGGGCCCGCCGTGACGAGCACCCGGATCCCCGCGTAGTCCCTCGGGGCAGTTGCGTCGATAACGTATTCAGCCACATCTTCGGGGGGTGGATACTTGGCTTTCCCCTCCTCCACGAGGGGTGGCACGACTACGGCGTGTGGGCTGAGCCGGCTCACCGCCTCTTTTATCTGGGGGGCGTTCCACATGGCGAGGTTCATGGTGGGCACAATCACCCATCTGGCGTTTGTCGCCGCTAGGGCGCAGGTCAAGGCGGCGTTGTCGGCGATGCCGAGGGAAAGCTTCACAAGGGTGTTGGCAGTGGCTGGCGCGACCAGCACCACGTCGACTCTTCCGCAGATTTCAACATGCTCAGTGGCGCCGGTGAGCTTCACCACGGGCTTGTTGCCGGTGGCCCACCAGAAGAGGTCCGGCGAGATCAGCCTGGCGGCCTTCGGCGTCATGAAGACGTAGACGTCGGCGCTGTGTCGGATGAGGAGGCGGGCTGTGTCTATGGATTTATACAGCGAGACGCCGGAGGAGACGAGTAGCGCGATTTTGACGCCCCGGAGGAGGTTGCTGTAACTCCCTCTTATCGCCTCGACCTCAGACACGGCGCCTCCTCCTGTGGATGGGTAGGTTCATAAGCCCTATGTGTGCTTTTCCGCTGTAGAAGAGGGTGGACACCCCTCTCTCCCTTAGCCTTCTGTCTACCTCCTCCGCTGAGAGGGTGGCCGGATTGTGTCTGAGGGAGCCCAGTATGTAGTTAACTGCGTAGCCGAAGGAGGGTATCCACACCTCGTACTCAGCCACCATGGGGAAGTTGGCCGTTATGCCGTGGAGCACCATGTCGTAGGCGTCGGGGAAGAAGAAGCTGTTGCCAGCTTGTGTCACCACTATCCCGTCTTCCCTTAGAATTCCCTTGATCTTCTGGAAGAATTCCGGAGAGTAGAGCTTCTTCGCGATGTCGGAGCTGTAAGGATCTGTGAGGTCCATAACGACGACGTCGTATTTATCGCCGGTCTTTAGGGCGTTTTCCACGTATAAGAAGCCGTCTTCTATCACAACCTTGGCCCTGGGGTCGTCGAAAGCGCCTTGGTGCATCAGCGGGAGGTACTGCCGCGACAGCTCAACGACGTCTGCGTCTATGTCCACCATCACGGCTCTCTGCACTGTGTTGTGCTTCAGAGCCTCCCTCAGGGTGGCCCCCTCGCCGCCGCCTAGGATCAAGACGTCGCGGGGGGAGGGGTGGGCCACCATGGCAGGGTGGACAAGGCTTTCGTGGTAGTAGTGCTCGTCTTGGTAAGACGACTGGATGTAGTCGTCGAGTATGAGGGCGCGGCCGTAGTCTTCTGTATCTGCTATTATAATCTCCTGGTACCTCGACCGCTTGATTACATGAACGGCGTTGAGTTTTATAAGTAATGAGGTGTTGCCGCTCAGCGGCTCAATCAGGGAGATGGGCCCGGACATCTTGGCCATGGAGGTATATGTAAGCCGCTTTTTTTATCAGTTACTGCGGCTGTCGGCGTTAGAGATTTTCGTCTTTCTAGATTCTTGCCGCCATTTCTCCGCCGCCTCTTTTATTTCCTTAAAGCGCGTGGCGTGTTCCAGGTGGCGCCGTGTGTAGCGTAGATTTCTGCCGCTCATGCGGCCCGGCTCGCCGAAGACAACCGTTGCGAGGGCCCTCAGCCGCGTGATGTCCGCCTCGCGTCCTCCCGGCGCGTCTGCCCGCGTAGGGACGTAGCCGACTGTATTGTTCTTTACATCGCGGAAGAAGGTGAACTCTCTCTCCACCTCCACCCCGTCTACTACGGCTTCTACGCGGATCTTCAGCCTGCCCTCTTCGATCCGCGCCTCGGCGCGTCTGATCTCCACCAAGTGTCTCCCGCCCTCCGCCTCCTGCCTGAGGCCGGTTAGCGTGAGGGCGCCTCTGGCGGCGCCTTCTTCAACCAGCTTTCCCACTCTTTCTCTAGCCGCCTCTCCTCCGCTTTCTCTGGCCCTCGCCAGGAGGTGCTTGACCCACCTGGCGGCCTCCAGCCGCCTCTCGGCGTCTTCCGCGTGGTGAGCCAGCTCGCCAAGCTTAACAACGCCCTCCACGGCGATGCGTAGTACGCCCGGCTTGTCGTCCTCCGGCTCCCTCTTGATGAAGTGGACGCCCTCCTCCAGCCCCAGGCTCTTCAGCTCCTCCGCGTATTTTGCCAGCCTCTCGGCGCTAGTCGTCATGTATGCGATTTCGAGGCCGCCGCGTTTGGCGATTCGGATTTTAAACTTCGGCTTGTCCTCCGCCGTTGTGACGCCTCTTCTCAGCTTCTCAACCCACCTCCTCGCCGTATCTGCCTCCACCCAGCCTTCCTCAGCCGCCTTCTCCACAGCGCTCGCCAGGGCCTCCCTAAACGCGGGCAACACAGTCTTGGAGGCGAGGACGTCGGTGGACGCTTTAATCTGCCACGCCTTCCTACTGCCTATCTTCCGGGGCTCCTTCTTCACGCCCATCAGCTTGAGTACATGCGCCAGCTGGTGCACGCGCCCCGCGTCGGTGGAGCTGTAGTAGAGTACTATCTCATTCCTCGTCATATACACGTTGTACTCCGTCTCCCACGGGCCGGCTCTTACGGCGATCACGGCCCTGGCGCTCTTCTCTGTCTTCTCCACAGACTTCACCCAGACCTTCACCGCACCTCCCTCTCAGCCCACTCGCGGAACATATCCACAGCCTCCTCGGCCTTAGGATTTAAACCTACCGCCGGCATCAAGGCGGCTAAAGCCGCCGCGTTCTCCTGGCCGGAGACCTCCAGGTGGTAGTATTTGTCCTTCACATAAAGCCTCGGCTTGAAGCCGGCGAGCTCGCCCGCCTTCTGCAGTACGGCAAGCCACAGCAGTGCGGCACCCCCGTCGCCGGAATACAGCCTAACGCCGCCCCGCCTCACGGCGCCGTCTCCCGCCACAGCCGCCGCGAAGGCCAAGCCGAAGCGCCAAAGCGTCTCCTCCGGCTTTGCGCCTCCCCGAGGCGCCTCTCTCTCTTTCTGCGTCTTTGCGTTTTTCAGCTCCAGCAGTAGGAGAGCCGGCGCCAGGTATTTACGCGCCTCTCTGTAGAACCTCTCCGCCTCTTCTCCCCCCAGCCCTCCCCTAGCCCACTTTTTCGCCTTCTCTGCGAAGGCTTCAAGCGTCTTCAGCATCTCGCCGATTTTCTCCTCTCCGCACTGCCCCCCGCCGCGGCACGTTATGTGTTGCTTCAACACATCCCCCGCCTTCTTTACAATATCCACTACGTCGTTCCAACTCAGGCGGATGAGGTCGTCAAAACTCTTGACGCCGGAGTTCTCAACGTCTGGAATGTGTTTAACCCACTCGGCCTCCTTCACCAAGTTGTCAAGCACCTCCCTCCGCCACTTCATCACGAAGGCCGGCTTCAAGCCTTCCATAGTCACGGTGAAGAAGGAGATCTCGATTTTATCTGGCTTGCCTAGTAGCATGTGTAGCGCCGCGGCTTGCCACCGCTGGGCAGTGCCGGCCATCACGTAGTTGCCCTCAATCGTTACGTCTGTGGCCAGCCAGCCCAGCGCTGAAGACAGACGCCCAGCCGGCGGAACCTCCACACCGCCGCGCAGACCGCCTTCATACGCCCTCTTCAGCTCTTCAAACAACAAGCCGCCCACCAGTAACGCCGCACCTCCCTTAGCGACGACGAGTTCCGCCAGCGGGCTTGACGGCGCCTCCTCCCCCGCTCTGCGGATAACGACATATGTACTCTCCCCCTTCTGGATAAACACCTCCACGTCGCTTAGTTTTTTGAAGTGCCCCTCGTCTAAACCGGCGAAAAACAGCAAAAGCGCCTTAGTCTCAGGCTTCGGCTTCTCCATCCGCGAGGGGTGCAGAGACTCCCCCGCGGCTCCGGCGAGTTCTCGGGCTGTGTTATACGCCGTTGTTGGCGGTTGCCGGAGCAGGTCTTTCAGCCTTCCCTCTCTCAGCAGTACAGACGCGATGTGGCCGTACATGCCGCCCTCTGCGAGGCTTAGCAACGCGGCGTAGGCCTTGGTGCCCGCGTTTAAACCGCTGAAACGCGGCAGTTCGTCTGCTGTCGCCGCCGCCAGCTCCCTCGCCTTCGCCTCGTCTATCTCCAGCGCCTTCCTCAGCTCCGGCCTTGTGTTTACAATCTCCGCGGCGGCTTTTCTAAACTCCTCAGCCGCCTCCGCCATCTCGCGCCAAGCTCTCCTAACCGCAGCAAGCTCCTCTCTTGTGATTACAAAAGGCGCCCCCTTTCTAACGCCTTCTATCTTTCTCCTCGCCTTCTCCACCTCTTCATACGCATTAACCATCTTGGCCAAGGCCTTTCTAAACGGCCCCTCGACCTCTCCCGCCACGGCGTCTACCTGCCACCTCTTCTCCAGAGCCTCCCTAAGCCTCTCCGCCGTGGCGGAGCCATACGGCCCCACGCCCAAGACGGCGTATGACAGCCTGCCCAGCTCCACAAGACCCCACGCCTCAAGCGCGTACTGCAACGCGACGAGGCCGGCCGCAACTGCGGCCATCAAGAAGAGGTAGGCCTTATGCGCGTCTGCCCAAGCCAGCGCCCTCGCCACGGCCTCCACCAACAGCTCCACCAGCCGCTGAAGCGTTACCTTAACCTTTTCGAAGAGCTCCCTGGCTTCTTCATAAAGCGCCTCCGCGGCGCGTCTAACGCGCTCTACGGCCTCTCTAAACCGCCCGGCCTCCGCCAGCGCAACCGCAGACGCCACAGCCGAGACGACGGCCTCCGAATACAGCCCTTGATACAGCGAGTAGAGCGCAGATGCAGAAAGCCCGGCGAAAGCCGTTGTCCTCAACGCCTTCTCTACTGTGGATATGGCCTTCAAGCCGTCGCGTCTGTACCGCTCTCCGGCTGTGGCGAGTATGTCTAAAACGGTCAAGACCCACTGCTTCACGCGGTACTCCGCGTCTATCACTCCGGCCTCCTCAGCCCTTCTGACCGCCTCCTCCACGGCGCCTTCTATCCTCTCGTACAGCCTCACGCCGTCTTTCGTGTAGTACCCCTCGAAGAGGTAGAACAAGACGTCGTGTGCGCGTCTCGCCGCCTCGGGCGAAGCCAGAAGACCGCCTAGGCTCCACAGCATCCGCTCGGCCAGCTCAGCCAGCGCCGCGGCGAGCTCCGGCTCCTTGGCGGCTATCTTCTCCAGCCTGGCCCGCAGTTTTGCGTAGACGAAGCCCCTCGCCTTGTCGGCGGCGTCTTCGTCGAGCACACAGCCGAAGCGGCCCACTAGATACAGCACCGGATCCACGCCATCCGGAATCAACAGACAGAGGAGCCGCCTCAACAGCCTCCTCCTTCGCCTCGACGGCCGCCGCCTCCTCCGCCTTCCCAACAGCCTCCTCCGCCTCAACTACAGCCTCCTCCCCAACGGCCTTCTCCGCCGCCTCAACCGCCGTCTCAACGACAGCCTCCGGCGGCTGGGGAGGCGGAGGCTCTTGAGTCAGACGCGCGGAGGGCGCCGGAGCTACGCGCGGCGCTGGACGTTGAGGGAGGACGTGCGGCATAGGCCGCCGCGGTCCCCGTCTTTTTGAAGCGCCGATTCGCGGAGGGAGGCTGTGGATCTGTGGCTGAGGCGGGGCGGGGCTGTGGAGTTGCTTAAGCCGAATCTCGAGGGCCGTTGCAGTTGAGGGACGCGTAGCGGCCGTGCGTCGCCGTGGTGGACGCGGGCGCCGCCGTGACGTTTGCAGGAGTTGCCCAGGATGTATCGGCCAAGGGGGCTGTTGGCCTCCGCAACAACGGCGAGACACACAGTGGCTGTAAGCCCGCCAAATGCCGCAAGCAAAACCTCACAAGCTCCCTCCGACGCCGCCTTGACGACCTCCGCGCCCCAAGAACGGAGAAAGGGGAGAGGAGACAAGGAAGAGGAGGAGAGAGAAGAGAGGGGGATAGGAGGGGGAGGGGGCCTCCGTCGGCGCGGCCGCTATGTGGTGACGGCGATTCCGCACACGACGGCATACGGCGACCTCTATGCAATAGACTCAGCAGAACGGTGACGAAGGCGGCGTGAGCCCTCTCCTCGCGCCGTCCGGAGTTGGGCGATGTGTTATTCCTGGTGCCTCCGTATGAACTCGATGACCTCTGCGTATACCCGTACGCGGTTCTCCACCTTAGATATGACGTGGCCCTCGTCCGGGACGATTAATAGGTTGACCTCTCTGCCGAGTTCCCTCAGCCTCTGTGCCAGTTGCTCGGCCTCGTAGACCGGGACCCTTATGTCGTTAGCGCCATGGACGATCATGAGGGGTGCCTGAATCTTCTCCACGTGGCTCGCCGGGCTCAGCTGGATTAAGACGTCGCGGTGTTTGTCCAGATGGCCGTATTCGGCCTCTCTGTATCTCCTCCGCCAAGGGGCTGTCTTTTCGAGGAACGTAACTAAGTTGAAGATGCCCACTATCTCGACTCCGCATGCCCAGAGGTCGGGCGCGGTGGCGAGAGCCATAAGGGTTAGGTAGCCGCCGTAGGAGCCGCCCATTACGCATGGCCTCTTCGTAGCTATGCCCCGCGCCGTGAGCCACCTGGCGAAGGTCTCCACGTCTTTCACCGCGTCCCACCTCTTCTCCACGTCGTCTAGATGGACGAAGGTTTTGCCGTAGCCCGTGCTACCTCTGTAGTTGGGGGCCGCAACGACGAAGCCCGCCATGAGGAGAGCCGCGACGAGGGGCTTGAACTCGGGCCGGTCCTGGCTCTCCGGGCCTCCGTGGAGATAGACTACGACGCCTCTTGCCTCTCTAGGCGGCCTGTAGATATTGGCGTGTATCCGCCTCCCGTCGAAGCTTTCGTACCAGGCCGACTCGGGCTCGGGGATCCGCTCAAGCTCCACGCCGAACCTAGGCGAATACGTGAGCCTCCTCACCGCGCCTGCCTGGTACGAGTAGACCTCGTGGCCGCGGTTTATGCCCGAAAGCGAGAATAGTATTCTCCCGTCTCTAAACTGGAGCGAGGTGACGACGCCCGGGGGCAAGGCGATTTTGTGGGTGAGCCCAGAGGAGATGTGCATGTAGTAGAGGCCGGACGGCCCGCCCTCGTTAAGCACAAAGACGAGGTAGTCTCTCCAGACGTCGAACAGCTCCACGTCTCTGTCAAGCTGCACGACGTATTTCCAGTTGCCGGTGGAGAGGTCCATCTGGGCGATCCCAACGTATTCGCTGTCTATGTTGGTCAGAAATAGGAGCTTTCCGCCTCCCACGTATTTGGGGGAGTAGTTAAGCGCCTCCCCCATGTGTTTAGTCAGCTCCCGCACCTCCCCCTCCCTGACCCAGTAGATGGTGCTGTCGAGGTTCGTCTCGTAATGAGTGACGAGGATGCCCGCCTCCGACCACTCCTCCACTATGTTTATCCCGGGGAGATCTGCGGCTTTTGTCACAGCGCCGCTACGCCGGTCGTAGACGTAGAGGTGGAAGTTCTGCCCGTCATCTCTGGTAGAGGTGAAGGCCAGCCTCTGGGAGTCTGGAGCCCAAGCCCCCAAGTTGTTTACGCCCTCTGTGGAGACCGGGGTTACATCCCCGTCCACTACATGGACGCGCCACTTCTCATCGCCCCCCGCGTCCGACGCTATGGCCACGGCGCCGTCTCCGGCGATGCGGAAATCGCCGACTCTCCCCTCCCAGGGAACAACCACGTCGTGCGTAACGCCGTCGAACCTCCACAGTTGCATTATCCCAGTTACGTCGCTTAGGTAGTACACGGCCCCCCGCGGCCCCGCCTTCGGCGAGGTTGCTGAGCGGATAGAGAGAGTCCTCTTAACCAAGAGCTCCATAGGCACGACGAATGGGGGAGTTATATCAGTTCCCCCCTCCTTAAGTTGGATTTTAGATTGCAGTAATATCGTGAAGGCGGAGGAACACTTGTCGGCATTAATGTGGTATATCCAAAAACGAGGTAGACAGGACCGGGGGACGGTAATTGCCGTGCGGACCCGAGAGCTCTGCGGAGTAGATAGGCGATGCGGCTGGGCGCTCCGCCGCCTGATGATGTACCTGGTATCCCGAGGACTTGCAAAACGCCACAAACAAGGGGTCTACCTCATAGAGAGGAAAGCCCTAAGCGACGTCTTGCGTGTTCTGCGGGAACAGATATAAAGTTCTCATTCGGCACCTACGTGCATGACCCAGAGTTGAGGAGGAGGGAGTTGATCGACATAGTAATATCCCTAGTGGTGCTTTCCTTGGGCTTCTCGATTGCGATGGCGGGACGAGGTATTGTTGGTGGGTTACGCTGGGACCTCGTGGTTGCGTATCTGCCTCTCACCGCCTTTGTCCTCTTCTTCGCATTCATAGGGCACGAGTTCGCCCACCGCCAGGTCGCCAGGAGGCTTGGCTATGTAGCGATGTACCAGGCGGACTACACCCTCCTGCCGCTCGCCGTGATTTTCCCCCTGCTGTTTGGCTTCGTGTTTGCCGCGCCGGGCGCGGTGGTGATTTCGCCCTTCAGGCTCTATGGATACGGCGACGAGAAACGAGACGTGTTTCTGATCTCAGCCGCCGGGCCTTTGACAAACATAGCATTTGCCGTGGCCGGCGCCGCGTTAATGACGGCGTTGCGGTCGGAAATATGGTGGTTCTTCGCGTATATAAACGCATGGCTGGCGCTCTTCAACCTCCTCCCCATACCGCCTCTCGACGGGTCGAAGATGATACGTACAAGCCCGGCCATGTGGCTTCCGATAATAGCTGTAGCGGCACTGCTTGTTCTGTGGCTCTGGTAAAGACGTCTGCGCCCGGCAGGCTCGACTTCCTAAACACGCACCAAGACTACAAGGGCCTGCCGGTGGCGTCTGTGGCGGTCAACCTACGGACCCGCGTCGCTGTGGAGGAGGCGGTCATGTGCGAAATCGCGTCGCAAAACACCGGGGAACATTGCGTCTTTAGCCCCGGCGAGCCGCCGAGAGGCCGGGCCTTCTGCGACTACGTGAAGGCCGCCGTCGTGGCGTTGAGGAGGGCTGGCGTTGAGCTCCGCGGGTTCCGAGGCGTGTTGAGTTCAGACGTGCCTATAGGAGCTGGCATGGCCAGTAGCGCGGCGTTGCTGGTGGCGCTCACAGGTGCCCTGTTGCGGCTTGCGGGCAGAGGCGCCGACCTGTACACCGTGGCTGAGCTGGCCTACGCGGCGGAGCGGGAGGTGCTGGGCGTCCCATGCGGCAGGCTCGACCAGTATGGCTCCGCCTTCGGCCACGTAGCCCTCATACACACAAGGCCGCCGGTGAAGGTCGAACGGCTTAGCCTGCCGGGGGGAGTCTTCGCGGTTCTCGACAGCGGGATCCGCCACAGCACCGCCGAGGTACATGCAAAGAGGCAGGAGGAGCTGGGCAAAGCCGTGGAGATGCTTAAACAGACGCTAGATATTAGATGCGAGGGGTTCTGGGACTTCCCGTGGCACCTCCTTTACGGCAGGGAAGATGCCGTGGAGCAGTTGCCGGAGCCTCTGAGAAGTAGGGTGGTGTTCACCCTAGAGATGCAGAAATCCACAGAAAGAGTCCTAGAGCTTCTGCGAAGCCCCCGCGGCCTCTCGGGGGAGGTCCTCAGGGCGGTGGGGAGGGAGATGACTTTGCAACACAAGTTGCTGGCCGAGCTGTACGAGGTGTCTCTGCCGCGGCTTGACAGACTGGTGGAGGAGGCCATAGACGCCGGTGCGTACGGCGCGAAACTCTCAGGCGCAGGCCTCGGGGGAGTCGTGATAGCCCTAGCCCCTGACAGAGAGACCGCGGAGAAGATTGGCAGGAGATCAAGCGCGGAAAGGTGGTGGGTCGTCCAAGTCGACGAGGGGCTACGATATGGAGATTAGGCGGAGCCCCTTCACGGGGGAGCACGCCCTGGTGTCGCCGCACCGCCTTTCCAGGCCCTGGCAACCAGAGGACTTCTGCCCCTTCTGCCCGGGCGCCCCCGAGACGGGCCACGGGTGGGATGTGTTGCTACTCCCCAACCGCTACCCAGTGGTGACGAGAAGCCCCCCAAGCCCGACGCAGGAGGAGCTCTTCGGGGCTGAGGAGGCCTACGGCCAGGCGTACGTGTTGGTGGAAACTCCGCAACATGACGTAGACGACCTCAGCGACTTGCCGCTCCGCCAGATAGAAAAGGTGCTGAGGCTGGTCATAAAGACGCAGAAGGAGGCCGAGGAGGACCCTAGAGCGATCTACTTCCTCTTCTTTAGAAACAAGGGGAGGGAAATCGGCGTCTCCCTGACGCATCCCCACTCCCAGATCTACGTGTTGCCACTAGTGCCGACAAGAGTTGCGGTTGAGATGCAGTACTCCGAGACTTGGTACAAAGAGAGGGGGCGTTGTCTCCACTGCGATGTTGTAGCCGGTGAGACGAGACGGGTGGTGCATCACAACGAACACTGGAAGAGCTTCGTCCCCTACTACGCCAGGTGGCCACACGAGGTCCACATATACCCCAAGACACACCGCTCGGCGCTTACAGAGCTCACAGACGTCGAGGTAACGACACTGGCAGACGCCTTGAAGTGCACACTCTGCGGCATAAAAAACGTGCTGGGGAAGCCCATGCCGTATATATTGGTGCTCCACCAAGCGCCCCTACGCCAACGCGCCCCGCATTACCACCTCCACTTCGAGATATACGGGATGTACAGGCCAGACGGGAGGCTCAAATACGCGGCGGGGGCCGAGCTAGGCGCCTGCATCTATACGCTAGATACAACGCCGGAAGAAACCGCGGAAAGGCTGAGAAAAGCGGTGGCCGGTTGCGTTACAGCATCCGGCGGATCAAGTCGTTAATAAGCGGACCTCTGTAGCCCAAGTCGCCGCCGACGGAGAAGTGGAGCTTAACGCTGTTTAGCCCGCCCCTCGGCGGGTGAAGCCTGAAGAACGGCTTGAGATACGGTATGCAGGGCGGCCTCTGCCCCTCCTTAACCCTCACCTTCCTGCCGCAGGAGAGGCGGTCTATCTCCCCTGCTACATACGCCAAAGCCACCTCCTCGAAGGACTGCCACCCCCACTTCTGAAGATACTCAAGCGTCAGCGGCTTATCCCCCGCGATCCTCCCCCTCCTCCTCAGCACCTCCGCGAGGGTGTCGGCGTCTATCTCGCCCCAGGTAATCCAGTCGTTCGCCCTCTCTATCATGCCCATGATGTGGGGGGTGCCGGGGACTACCACCATGGTGAACTTCCGCCTCAGTCGCAGAAGATCCAAAGTGGTAGCTATGTCCCTGGGGGTGGTGGGGATGCCCCTAATCCTTATGACGGCGTAACGCGGATAGATTGTTTTCTGCACCGCCTCCGTCATACCCTAAAGTAGTAGGTGTTCCTTAACGCGTTGTACACGGCCAAGGCGAAGTTCAACGTAGTCCTGGTCTCCCCACGCGTCCTGGTCCAGACGTCTTTAACGCCGGCTAGCCGCAGAACCGCCTTACCTACGTCCCCAGCCACCAGCCCTACGCCCTTCGGCGCTGGGATCAAAGTCACCTCCACAGTGCCTGACCTCCCCCTCACCACAAACGGCACGCTGTGCGGCTCGTCGCAAGAACACTTCCAAGAGCCACAACCGCGTCTCACCGGCACCAAGTTAAGCTTAGCCTCCCTCGTCGCCTTTTCGATGGCCTGCCTCACCTGCCTCGCCTTCCCGATCCCGACCCCCACGTATCCATCCTCGTTGCCCACCGCAACAACAGCCTGGAACTGGTTACGCTCACCCGCATGCGTCTGGCGTTGCACCAGGTTCACGTTTAGAAGCTCCTGTCTCAGCCCTGGCAGAAGGATGTCGACAATCTCCGGTTCCTTTATTATGTAGTTGTTAGCAAAAACCTCGTCAATAGTCCTGATTCTCCCCTCCTTCACCAGTTGCCCAAGCTCAGTCCGCGGCTCCCAAAGACTCATATCGACGACGCTCACGTACCAGGCAGACAGGACCCCTTTAAATAATTTATCCGCGGAAACGCACCGTGCGCCAACTCCACCGCACGCACTCAGCCGGGATTCTGCCAGAGCGCAACGCCTCAACCGTCTTAGGATCTGAGGGATAGCCGCTTCCAAAATCCCCACCTTCTTGCTTTATTAACCTAAGGAGTCGGTCCCGCATTACCTTAGCCACCACGCTGGCCGCCGCCACCTGCGGCACCTCCTCGCCCCGATGAAGCGCCACGAACCTACGCCCCGTCAGAAACGACAGCGCGGCCCCGTACCGCTCCGGCTTGACGTCTGGCGAATCCACGTAGTAAAGATCGGCGGGACACGCCTCCACAAGTCTCGCCATGAAGTCCAGCTCCAACGCGTTCAAGCCGCCCCGTTGAACGTAGAGATCGACAACATAAGGCTCCACCACCACGTAGTTGACGCAGTCAGCCGCCTCTAGCACCTCGGCGAACAGCCGCTCCCGTGCCGCCGGGCTCAGACGCTTCGAGTCCCTAACCCCAAGCCGCCGCAGAGCCTCCCCGTCCCCCACCACAACGGCGATGACCATGGGCCCAACCAC
>Ga0209393_1000581_pt1 | contig 17438 bp, 14 predicted proteins | sample SSWtaG_2_FD_184117 | JGI IMG/M metagenome (GOLD analysis project Ga0209393, IMG submission 184117) | Hot spring microbial communities from Sandy's Spring West, USA to study Microbial Dark Matter (Phase II) - SSWsed_130316 (SPAdes)... | ecosystem: Environmental > Aquatic > Thermal springs > Hot...
TTTTCTTTATTATTATTATTATTATTTTACTTTTCATTTTTCTTGGCTTTACCACTCGTCAGTGCAAACTCGGAGGAAAAAACATCAAATTTTACTGAGAAAGTCGTAGGTATTTTAGATTATTTGAGCTCAATAACTAACTTAGATATAGGTATAGATTTAGATGACGCAAGATATTTTTCAGATAATCTCTGGATACACCCTCTTTCTTCCATGTCGTTACGTGATATGAAAAGATCTATTTTTTGGTTTTCAAAGACAGCCGATTTATTTTCAAAGGAAGAAAGTATATCTTCTTATTTTTTTGCGATAGCGAAATATTCATCAAAGATAAAAAGAATAGACCTCGTTTCAAATCCAGCTTCAAAATATTTTTCAGGGAAAGGTCATGAGGTAAATTTACAAGGTGTGAAAATTGTTCAGGGGAAAATTGAAGATGAAGCTGTTTTGAATTTTGCAAGATGTTTAAGCCAGCCATATTATAGGTTTAAAAATTATGTTGAAGCGCAAGGTTTGAAACCTCAAAAAATTTATGATTTTAAAGACCTTAATAAACTGTCAGCTCTTGCATTCGGTATGGGTGAAAGTAAAATTTATGATTTTCTTGAAGTTCTAAATACAGCAGAATACTCCGTCTTACTTTGCTTGCAAGAATTTCTTAAATCAGATATAAAGAAAATAGGAAATTTCACTGCTGATTTCGGTGATTTTATGCTCATATCAGCTACAGAACCTACTGTTATAATTCCACCTTCTCCATCTATAATAATTGATCCTTACGGCAAAGATAACTTATACATTCTGGGAGGAGAGAATGATCAACCTACTTTGATGGTTATAGTTGATGTTGGAGGAAACGATAGATACATTTTTTCTCACCCTCGCTCTCTTTATCTTTCAGTAATATACGATTTTTCCGGAAACGATTATTACAAATGCTCTTTTGCTTGCGCGGGAGGTGGGCTTTTAGGGGCGGAAGCTCTTTTTGACCTTGAAGGAGATGATATCTATGAATCAAAAGGAATATCTCAGGGTGCTGGAATCTTGGGCACAGGATTACTTTTAGATAAAAAAGGTTCAGATACATACATATCTGTAACCTTGTCACAGGGATTTGGTTCTCTTGGAGGAGGATTGCTATTAGACAAGGCAGGAAATGACAAATATATTCTCAAAGATGGAAATGAAAACCCTTCATATCAAGATAGCAGAAGAAATTTGAGTATGGGGCAAGGTTGTGGAAGTGGTCTGAGAGCCGATTACATAGATGGTGCACGGTCTTTGCCAGGAGGTGTTGGTTTATTATACGATTTTGAAGGTAATGATGAATACTCTGCTGTTGTATTTTCACAAGGTTGTGGATACTGGTATGGTATTGGGGTAATTTTTGACGCCTCTGGTGATGATAAATATACAGGTTATTGGTACTGCCAAGGGAGTTCTGCTCATTTTGGTGTTGGATTATTTTTTGATCTTTCGGGTTCAGACAAATATATCTGCGATTTTCAAGGAATGGGACATGGACATGACTTGGGTATTGGTATATTTTTAGATTATGATGAAAGCGATAACGATAGATTTGATTGCAAGGTAAGATGTCTTGGTATGGCTCACGCGAACGGGTTGAGTTTGTTCGCAAATTTTGGAGGTAATGATGAATATAAGGCAGAAGAGCTCGCTTTTGGCGATGTTTTGATCGATATGTACAGGAGAAAAAAAAAGACTATAAGAGATGTGATAAAATCTTACGGATTTTTCTTTGATATAGGAGGGGGAGAAGATAAATTTTTCTTAAAGAACGAACTTATTATACCAGAGAAAATAAGAGAAATGCTTTTGATAGACGGTAAAAACCCTTTTCTCAGAAAATTCTTCTTCAAATTGCATTGAGATAGATTTTTTATTATTTAACATATAAGTTTTCCGGAACTTCTTTTAATACTTATGGTTAAGTAAAGTATAACATAGATTTTGCAACATTTTTACCTTTATTGAGTTATGCTAAGGGAGCGAGCATATTTATTTACCCGATTAATAACAAATCGCAAAATAGCTATCAAATCTTTTTCTATAGAAAGCACATAAAATAATAAGTCTATTCCTCAGATGGTTCTGCTAATAATTATCATGTCATTTTACGCGGTTGAGAGAGCGACATAAACGATAAACGATAAGCGATAAAAGATAAACATAAACATAAAAGATAAACGATAAATTCTCTCTTTTTCTATTCTCTCATAGACCCTTTCATCACGAGTCCATCATGCATAACTCCTAAAACTGTATATTATATTGTGCAAAATAAGGAACGAAATTTTTACTTTGATTAAATGAGGTGATAAGTAAGAAAAGGATAAATTTCAATTTCTAAAAGGTTTGGATTTATTTCTGGGAATTGATAACCTTGATAAGGTCATTCCAGCTTTTAACTGTTATCACTTCTCTTTTTATTTTTTTCAATTGCTTTATATCGTCAATTCTTTCTAAAAGTTTCTTTACCTGTTTTGATTTTAGTTGACCGAACTTTACTTGAATATCCATCAAAATTGCCTCTTTTAGCCCCTCTTTTAATCCTTTTACAACCCCTCTCTGCTCCCCTTCTTTCAGACCTTTTTGTAATCCTCTTTTTTCTCCCTCTTTATATAAAAAAGTTTTTGTTATATCTACCTGAATTGGCATACCCTTTAATCTTATCTGAATATCAAATAAACCTGCTAAAAAACTTATACTATCAATATATTTTATAACTTGCTCCTCTCTTTTCTCAATTTCTGTTATCTTTTCTATAACCTCTTTGATTATCTTATATTTCTCTTTGAATTTACCAGCTAAAATTCCCAAAATAACCTCCTCTGGTTTATCACTTCTTATAAATAAATCAGGACTAACTTCTTTCATATCCAAAACTATAAAACTGTGAGTTGTGTATTTAGATTTAAAAACAGGAGGTGGAGGTTTTCCCTTCCCTACAAATAAAATAATCTGAATAGGTTCTTTTCCATATTTTTCCCTTATAGCGTAGGAATACTCGAACATCCTCTCTGGCAAGGTTTTATCCTGCTGAGCTTGGATTTCTATGTGAAATATTTTATCTGAAACTTCAAGTAAGAAATCAGCACGTAAAGTTTTTAAAAATCTAATTTCTTCTGGTAAAATTTTGACTTTTCCCTTTGCTTCTAATTTTTCTCCCGTAGCTAATTCAGTGATTTTTCCTATTGAATGAGAAATAATTTCTTTCAAGATGGGATCAAATCTTTTTACTTCTTTTTTGAAACATCACATTTCAGAGTAAGTGCTTCGCATTCTTCTTTTTTAATCTCATCCACTACTTTCCGACATTCTTCTAAGGAGGTGTCAGAAACTACCACCTTGGTTCATGCTTTTACAAAGGCCAAAGTAAATGTTCTTCCCATTCCCTTTTCACCTCAGGTAATAATGGCCATTTTACCTTTTAAATCCCTAAACATAACTTTATTTGTAATCTATTTTTATTTATTTTAAGTTTATTTTTTTGTAATTTTTTCTTTGAATGAGTTTTTAAGTAACTATTCTTGCTACTTTTTCAGGACCAGAGTTTATATTTTTTCGGAACGGGAGTTTATATTTCAATCAATGGCTCCCCGGGCAGGACTCGAACCTGCAACCTGGCGGTTAACAGCCGCCCGCTCTGCCAAATTGAGCTACCGGGGAATTTATATTCATTATGATATTTTTATTTTAATCTTAAAAATATGAAAATTCCGTTTTTTGTAATTTTTTTGGTTTGAATAGAGGGACTTTTTGCTTTTGCACTTTTATTTTTTTGGTTTTTACCTCATGTTTTTTAGGCCTTTCTTTCCTGATTCTTTGATATATTGTACTTTGGAATTTTTCCATCCACTCGTGTTAAGTATTGCGAGTCTTACAATTTAACACTTTTCATACCTGATTATTATGTCATTGTTGGTGAGTTCGGAGGCATTTGTACGGCTTAATTTTTTGAAGTTAATATATGAAACATCAGCTTCTTCATCATAAGTATGTCCAGATTTGTTAAAATGGCATTTCCAATTCATTTTTATTTTAATTTTTGCAGTTGAACTGGAGGCTTCAGATATTTGGATTTTTTGATTTTTTTCTTTTTGTTTGGTTCTCTTAATTTTTTTTGGCTTTGTCTAATTTTTGTTTTGTTTTGAAATTTTTGGCTTTGTAAAACTTTTGATTTATTTTAGGTAAATTCAATCTATTATGGAAAGGAAAATTTGGGGTGGAGTTTTCAAAGAGGATGTTGAGAGTTCTCTGAGAAAATTTCTTGACTCATTTTCTTTTGACTCACGGCTTGCTCCTGAGGTATTTGATATCACATTTGTTCATTCCGTCTTACTCGCTGATGAGGGATTCATTCCGAAAGATAAATTAAAAGAGATTTTTCTATCAAGAGAAAAAGTTATAAGAGCAGTTCTTTCAAGCAAACCAGATGATTTTGAAGATGTTCATTCTGCTGTTGAGTATTTTATAGCCCAAGAGTGCGGAGAAGATGTTGGAACGAAAGTCAGAGCTGGTAGATCAAGAAATGACGAGGTCATAACCGCAGTTTATCTTTGGGTGATGCGAGAATCTCAAAAGATTTTAGATGAAATGAAAAATGTCTTTTATTCTATGTTGTTTTCTGCTCAAAAATATCAAGATGTTATAATTCCATTTATGACTCACACAAGATATGCTCAACCTATATTGTTTTCTCATCTTATTCTCTCTTATATAGCTGGATTTCTAAGATGTGTTGAAAGATTTAGAGATGTGCTTTTGCGTTTTAATGTATGTCATATGGGAAGTGGGGCGGGAGCTGGAACTTCAATTATATCTGATGTCAAAAAAGCAGCTTTTTTGCTTGGTTTCTCTCGTGTCTCTGATAACAGCCTTGATTCAACCGGAAGAAGGGATACCATTTATGAACTTATTTTTGTCTTCTCTACTTTTGCTTTGCTATTTTCTAAGATAGCAGAAGATCTCATTTTCCTTTCAGCAGAAGATATAGGGTTTGTTGAAATTGGAGATAAAGTTTGTACCGGTTCAAGTATGATGCCACAGAAGAAAAATCCAGATACTCTTGAACTTATAAGAGGTAAATCATCAAAATTTTTAGGATATCTTGCAAGCTTTTTTACTCTTGAAAAGGGCGTTGTTTCAGGATATTCAAAAGATTTTCAGGAAGATAAAAAGATCCTCTTTGAAGCTTTTGACGAGTTTTATTCAATTCTCTTTGCTGTTTATCAGGTTTTCAAGAATATTTCTGCAAAAAAGAGAGAGTTGCCTTATCACATACTTGCAACGGATGTTGCTGAGAAAATTTTCAGGGAAAAGAAAATGAGTTATAGAGAAGTTCACAAATTTATAGGCGAACATATCAAGATTCATCAGAAATTACCTGAGAGTTTAACTTTTGAAGAATCTCTGAAAATGAAAAGAACTCCGCAAAGTACCAATCCTGATTTTGTTCGTGAGAAAATGAGAGTTTTGGAAAATAGGTGGCGTTTACTAAAAGGCAATATTACACATATTGTTTCACGATTTTCATACTATAACTTTGAAAAAAGAGTGATGAATGAAATTGGAAGTTTAAAATAAAATTTGAAGATTTGAAATGATAGCTTGCGTATATGCACGATGGAATTAATTTTGATGGGAAAAAAATCTTGATTTCAAGAACAGATAAAATAGGTGACTTGATTTTGTCTATACCATTCGCCAAATTTTTGAAATCAAAGTTCCCAAATTCAAAAATTTTTTTTCTTGTAAAAAGGGGGAACGCTTTCTTTATAAAAAATGGATATGTAGATGGAGTTTTTGAAGCAGAAATTTTAGGTGATAGAGGAGAAATAAAAATTGAGAGTTTTATTTTTTTGCTTTTTGAGCTATCAAAAATCAAGTTTGATTTTTCTTTTGTTCTTTTTCCAAGGTTTTCTACTGCATTGCTTTGCAAATTAATTTCAAAGAATGTGATTGGAACTTCACGAAGATTTTATTCTTTTCTCTTTACGCATAGAGTTAATGTAAGCAGAAGTGGAAATATGTTTCACGAAGCTTATTACAATCTTATGCTTCTTAAAGATTTTGTTTATGATTTACCTCAGCAAGTTGAGCTTTTTTATAACCTGAAGCCGGAGTTAGATTTTGAGCCTGACTTAGAATTTCTCAAAAAATTCAAACTTCTGAACAGAAAATATATAGTTTTCCATCCTTTTTCTGGTGGATCTTCTCCGACATTACCTTTTGATTTTTGGGTTGAGGTTGAAAAACGAGTCGAATTTGATGTGGTATGGGTTGGGAAGAAAGCTATTGACTCAAATTTGCCAAAAGTAAAAGGAACATCTCTTATAAACTTTACAGATTTTCGTCAGCTTTGTTCCGTTATAAAATTTTCATCTGGTATATTCTCTACTTCATCTGGACCAATTCATATCTCATCTTTTTTTGATGTCCCGTCAGCAGGTTTATATTACAAAGAAGATTTTCCGAGATGGAGGCCTTTAAATCAAAAGGCAATTTTTTTTGATCTCAAAGATAAACTTGATCCTTCTGTTATCGCTTCTTATCTTAATAGGTTTTTCAGGGGATTTTAATGATTGAGGTTTTTAATTGTAGCTTTGGATTTTTGATGGTTTTATATTTATTCTTGTTTTTGCTTGATAGTTTCATAAGTATTTTGAAAGTTATAAATTTTTATAATGTGTTTCATAGGAACATAGACAAGGTAGAAAAAAAAATAATAGATATATTGGATAGAGCTAGGATAAACGATGTAATATATTCTGCTTTGACATATGTTTTTGAAGGTGGGGGCAAGAAGATAAGACCTTCTTTAACAATGTTGTGCGCAGATATTTTATCTGATGTGTTTGCTCTTGAACTCAACGGGGAGCATTTGATTACATCATCTGCGTGTGTTGAACTTTTACATGGGGCTTCCCTGATTCTGGATGACGTTGTAGATAACTCAACGATGAGAAGAGGAAAGCCATCTCTAAATGTTGTTGTAGGGAACAAGATTTCGGTTATATCTGCTTCTTTTTTGTTGGGAGTTATTTCAGATGAACTTGCAAAAATTGGTAATATCCAACTTGTAAGAAGGTTTTCTGAGGTTGCAAGGCAAATGGCGGAAGGTCAAATTCTTGAATTCAAAATTATAGCCGAAAATGTTCCATCTTATGAAGCGAGAGAAAATATTTTGAACTTTTATTATGAGGTTATATCAAAAAAAACAGCATCTTTATTCAGATTGAGTGCAGAGATCCCACATATAATTTATGACGGTGAATATAAAAATAAAAGTGAATTGGGTCGCTTAAGTCAAGATTTATTCTCTAAGTTTTCTGAACTTGGATTTTATTTTGGTATCATTTTTCAAATCAAGGACGATATAATAGATTTCATTCCAGGTGGTACTGGAAAGCCACATCTCAAAGATCTGAAAGAAGGAAAATTGACACTACCTGTGATTTTGTCTGACAACTTTGACATAATAAAAGATATACTCAGGAAAAATATAGTTGATGGAGAAGTTCCAGATGATGTATGTGAAGCTGTATTCTATCTTGTTAAAAACGGGAAGGGAATGGAAAGAGCGGAGGAGGAAATAAGAAAGATTTCTCGAAAGATTTTTGATATAATTGATGGGATTAGCGTAGAAAATAGTAAGAAAGAAAATTTGAGTAAGTTTGTAGAATTTTTGCTCATTAGAACTTCGTAGATTATTTTCAAATTAGATCTATGCGAGTTCATATTGTAGGAGTTTGCGGAACAGCGATGGGTGGAGTGGCGGTTCTTTTGAAAAGTTTAGGGTTTGAAGTTTCAGGTTCCGATTCTCTTTTTTATCCTCCAATTTCTGATCAGCTCAAAAAATTTGGCATAAGAACATATGGTTTTTCTGAAAAGAATGTTGAAGATGTTGATATCGTTGTTGTGGGAAATGCTGTAAGTCGCGATAATGTTGAAGTGCAGGAGGCTATTGCAAAAGGGAAAAAAATAATGTCTTATCCTGAAGTTATAAATGAGTTTTTTGGAAAAAAAGATTTTTTTGTTATTGCTGGGACACACGGGAAAACTACAACTACATCTTTGGTTGCCTATCTTCTTAATTCTGCGGGTCTTTCGCCTTCGTTCCTTGTCGGAGGTGTTCCAATAAATTTCGGAGTAAGTGCAAAGGTGGGTGAGGGTGATGTTTTTGTGATAGAAGGTGATGAGTACGATACAGCGTTTTTTGACAAAAAACCAAAGTTTTGGCACTTTGAGCCAAAAAGAGCTATTATCGGTCCCATTGAGTTTGACCATGCTGATATATATACAGATCTTGAACATTATATTTCTGTTTTTTATGAGTTTTCAAAGAAAGTAAAAGATAGGCTTGTTTTCTTTTTTTCTGATCGTGGAAATTTGGTGGCTGAGAGATCAGGGGCAAAAGAAAAATTTTCCTATGGTTTTGACGATAAAGCCAATTTTTTCCCAACCGAAATATCAATTTTTGATCTCGGGTATAAATTTAAAATATCAAATATACCATTTCAGGGGGATTTTTCCATACATCTTTTTGGGAGGCATAATATTTTGAATTCAATCGCAGCGATATCTTTGTTATCGGACATTATAGGTTATGATAAGATGGCGGATATAATTGAAGGTTTTAGAGGTGTAAGAAGAAGGCTTGAAATTATATACGAGACTCAGAATTTCTGTATTATAGATGATTTTGCTCATCATCCAACAGAAATAGAATCTGGCATAAGGTCTCTGAAAGATTTTTTTGATGTGATATTATTAGCATTTGAGCCGCGGTCATTTACATCTCGTACAAATATTCATCAGGAAGGTTATAAAAAAGTTTTCCAGCTCGCTGATGCCGTATTTATTGGGAAAATATATAGAGAAGAAAAAGTTCCTGCTGGGAAAAAACTTAATGTAAAGGATGTAATTGATTTTCTCAATAGCAGGGGAATTCATGCGGTATATTCAGAAGATATAGCCTTGAAGCTTTTTGAGTTTATTCAATCCAACGATATGTTTCGGGGAAAAAAGGTAGCAGTGGTTTTTATGTCAAGTGGAGATTTTTATGGTCAGAAGGAAGAATTTATTCTCTTTATGAGAAGAAAAATAGCTCGTGAGATTTTTAGTTAGTCAAGCAATATCTTGTAAATTGCTCTTTTTATTCCATCTTTGTCAAGTCCTATGAGCCTGAGCAATTCTTCTCTTGAACCTTGTTCTACAAACTCGTCAGGAGTTCCCAACCTTATCAAATTAGCTTTTATATTTTTATCTGCGAGTAGTTCAAGAACGGCGGAACCAAAACCCCCGTCTCTTCTTGCTTCTTCAACTGTTATTACTTTTTTTGTCATATTAGCATATTCGCATATAAGATCTACATCAAGTGGTTTTGCAAATCTTGCATTTATAAGAGCTATCTTTGCTCCAAGTTCTTTTTCTGCCTCCTCTATTGCTTCTAACGCAGAATAAACTAATGTCCCATAAGCTATTATTACAAGGTCTTTTCCATCTCTTTTGAGTTCTGCTTCACCTATTTTGAGAATTTTGGGTGGTCTTTGTGGAAAACCAAAAGCGTTTGCTCTCGGATACCTTATTGCACATGGACGTCCAAGATCGCAAGCTGTAAGAATCATATCTCTGAACTCATTTTCATCAGCGGGTGACATAAGAACAAAATTGGGTATAGGTCTCAGGTATGCTATATCAAAAACACCGTGATGGGTTGGTCCATCTTCTCCAACTATTCCCGCTCTATCTATACATAGGATTACGGGGAGATTCTGTATTGCTACATCGTGTATTATCTGATCGTAAGCTCTTTGCAAAAATGTGGAATATATAGCTGTAAATGGACGCATTCCTTCTCTTGCAAGTCCTGCAGCCATAGTGACTGCGTGTTGTTCGGCTATTCCGACATCGTAAAATCTTTGTGGAAATTGTTCTTGAAATTTGTTTAGCCCTGTACCGAGTGCCATCGCCGCGGTTATAGCAAATATTCTTTTATCTTCCTTTGCAAGTTCTACAAGAAAGTCACCGAAAATAGAAGAAAAGTTTGGAGTTTTAGATTTACTTTTTAATTTTCCTGTTTCAATATCAAATGGTGCAACTCTGTGGAAGAATTCGGGATTATCCTCTGCTGGTTTATAGTTTTTCCCTTTTTTTGTTTTGACATGAACAAGTACAGGGCCTTTCCAATTTTTTACTTTCTGAAAAATCCCAATAAGTTCTTTTAAATTGTGTCCATCAACCGGACCAAAATAGTAGAACCCAAGACCTTCAAACAATATTCCTGGTGTAAAAAATGATATTACTGATTCTTCAATTCTTCTTATTATTCTTATTATATCTTGACTTTTTTCTGAGATTGCTTCGTTTATAAGTTTCTTGATTATTTCTCTTGCTCTATAAAAAATTGGTTCAGCCATAATTTTAGAGAAATAAGAAGCTATTGCTCCTCTATTTGGAGCAATTGACATTCCATTATCGTTCAAAACTACTATCAGATCAGATTTTAGATCTCCTGCATGGTTCATAGCCTCATAAGCCATTCCGCATGTCATAGCTCCATCACCTATTACTGCAACAACTTTTGCCTCTTCTGATTTGTTTTTTAGTGCTTCTTGTATTCCCAGTGCTGCTGATATTGATGTTCCAACATGCCCAGCTCCAAATATATCATACGGAGATTCATCCACTCTTAAAAATCCCCCTAATCCTCCGAATATTTTTAGTGTATCAAAATATTCTTTTCGTCCTGTTATGAGTTTATGGGAGTACGCCTGGTATCCCCCATCAAAGATTATCCTATCTTTCGGCATATCAAAAACATAGTGGAGAGCAAGGACAAGTTCTACAATACCAAGAGAAGGTGAGAGGTGCCCGCCGTTTTTAGATACCACTTCTAAAATTTTTCGTCTTATTTCTTCTGCTAATTCTTCAAGCTCTTTTATGCTCAGTCTTTTTATATCCTCAGGATAATTTACTCTTTCGAGCATACAGAAATTATTTTATAATCTAAGTCGCTAGTTATAAGATTTTGAGAAACCTTTTAGAAATATCTTTTAGTTTTTCTGGAAGCCTCAAATATGACTTTCTCGTCATCTTACAATATTTTCAAATCCTGATAAGAATTAGTTTTCAAAAATTGCAGTTTGATTTGATTTGATTTGATTATTTATTTTTTGAGTTTTTGTTTTTCGAAATTGAGTTTTTGAGAAATTTGATAAAATCCTCCAATAAGTTTTTGCTTCTATTGCTTTCTTTTTTTATCGTATTCAATTGGCTTATTATTGTTGTTTATCTTATATAAAAGGTTTTTTATTAATTTTACTTTTGGAGTACTAAACTTTGCTTGAAAAATTCACAAAATCCCTTCTTTAAGCTTTTTTTACCTTTTTTGATACCTCTTTTCTTTCCTTCTTTTTTTCTTATAAGGTTTTATTTTGTTGGGTTTAGGTTTCAATATGGAGGATTTTCTTTCTTGTTCTTAAAAATGTATTAGGGTGGGGAGATTTAGCAAGTTATATTTCGGTCGTCAGCTATTCAAGTTTTTGATAGATTTTTCTCACCGGTAATATGGATGTGAGTTTTCCAGTGGCTTTTGAGAGAATCTCTTTCAAAATTTGATGAAACCTTTTTAATTCTCTTTCGTGTATCTTTCTATTTTCTTTTTGTTGCTTTTTTTATTTTGCTCATTCTAATTTTTCATTACCATTTGAAATTCACTGGGAATTTTACTTATTTATTTGATAGTTTCCAGATTGACAGTTTCCAGAGTTTTCTTTGTTTCTTTTTATCGGTTTTTCATTTTCCCTATTTGATTTTCTCTTAGGAAGTCATTAATAATTAGTTTTTGATTTAAGTATTGATTTTTTCTATTGATTTTTGCGGTTATGGAGAGTTCATTTTTTTTATAATTGTTTTATATGAGGATTCCCAAAATTTTTTTCTTTACTTTTTTTGTCCTTTTGTTTTTATCTATTTATTTTCTCGTCTTTTCTTCTGACGGTATAAATACATTCTTTTTACAAAGGAAAAAGATTCAAGAGCTTGAATCTAAAATAGAAGATCTCAGATTGGAGATAGAAAATATGCAAAGACGGATAGAACTTATAAAGGGGCTTGATAGAGAATACCTTGAATATTTATTTAGAAAATTTGGTTGGGTTAGGAAAGATGAGAAAATAATGAAGCTTGAACAAGACTTTCTCCCGAACTCCGAACAAATTCAGGAGTAATTCCGTTTAGAGAAAGGTCTATTGTGAAAACTGGTATTCCGAATTTGGTATATTCAGAAAGAAGTTTTTGGGAGTTTTGGGAGTAAAAATCGTCAAATCTTAGCAAAGACGATAACTCTTTTTTTTCTCTGGTTTTGAGTTTGCCTTCGACTAAAATTGAGTTTATCCATTTTTTATCTTCTTCTGGGATTTGGCTTTTGTAAAACTTATTGAGAACGATAGCTCGTGGGAAAAAATTATTCTTTTTCATATTTTCTATTGTTTCCTGAGTTTCTTCTAACGGGAGTTGTTCGGGTAGCGAAACTATTATAATGTTTATTTTTTTTACGAATTCAAGCATACCTTGAAGGTCAGATCTAACGGGACCGCTTGCTCCTGATTCGAGTCCAGCTTTTGGTATATTGAGCATAGATAAAATTTGGCCTGTTGGTAGAGCATCAAATATGTAAAAATCTGCTTTTCCTTTTTTCCAATCGAACCACATTTTGCCAAGGTAGATAAGTTCGGTAAATCCGGGGATTACTTTTTGGAATACTCTGAAAACTTGTGAGCGAACGAGGGGCATCCACAAAAAAAATAGTTTGAGTTTTAGTTTAACATATTCTTTGGCTTCTTTTTCGTAGTCTAAGGGGTAAAGTAATACTTTATTTGAGAGAAGAGAGTAGAGAGAGGAGGCAAAATTGTGAGGGAAGTAGAGTATTGTTTTGCCTTTATTAGAAAGTAAGTTTGATAGTATGACACTTGTTAAGCTTTTGCCTGTTCCACCTTTTCCCGTTATGAATATAAACATGAGAAGGAAGATGGTACGCCCGGCGGGACTTGAACCCGCGACCTCCGGGTCCGCAACCCGGCGTTCTTCCGCTGAACTACGGGCGCATGTCTCCTTGAAAAAATTTATCTGATAAAATTAAATTTAAAATCTCCTCAAAACTTTTACATCTTCTGCGGTAATTTATAAAAAAAATTTATTTATTAAATTGACAAAATACTTTTTCTTTGGGGATAATTGCTAACATAAAAATATAGGAGGTTTTATATTATGTTTTTGAACGAAAAAGATAGAAACTTTCTTATACAGAGGTTTAGAGAGGAGCTTGTGGAACCTGTTAGAATAATTCTCTTTACTCAGAATATAAATTGTGAGTATTGTCCAGAAACTGAGCAACTTCTAAGGGAGCTTGCTGAAACATCACAGAAAATTCAGCTTGAAGTAAAAAATTTTGCGCTTGACAAGTTAGAGGCTCAAAAGTATAAGATTGATAAAGTGCCGGCTATTTTGGTAGGAAATGAGAGAATAAGATATTTTGGGATCCCAGCAGGTTATGAATTTGCTGCCCTTATAGAGGATATAGTGGAGGTCTCAAGGAATTCAAGTTTTCTTTCCTCATCTTCACAGGAAAGGATACGTTCCCTGAAAGTCCCTGTTAACATAAAAGTTTTTGTGACTCCAACTTGTCCATATTGTCCGAGGATGGTAAGGTATGCTCATTCTGCTGCTCTCTTAAATGAGAACATATATGCTGAGATGATAGAAGCAACTGAATTTCCTGAACTTGCTTCTCAATACTCTGTTTATGGAGTTCCTAAAACTATTATAAATGAAAAGATTGAAATAGAAGGTGCTGTCCCAGAAGATTTCTTCGTAAATGAACTCATCAGAGCTGCTCAGGAGAACGGGAAAAATAATTTGATCATTTGATATGGCAAAGCCAAAAGTTGCAATATTAGTATTCCCTGGAACAAATTGTAATATTGAAACAAAAAGAGCAGTTGAACTTGCAGGTTTTGATGCTCAATATGTCTGGTATGAAGATAAAAATCTAAATAAGTTCTCTGCCTTCATAATACCAGGGGGATTTTCTTACGGAGATTATTTGAGGGCGGGTAAGCTTGCATCGTTGTCTCCTGTCGTAGATAGTTTGATTGAGTTCATTCAGAAAGGATACCCTGTTTTAGGAATATGTAATGGTTTCCAAATTCTGTGCGAATTGGGGATTTTACCGGGAGCTTTAATTATGAATGCTAATACGAAATTTATATCAAGGTGGGTTGAACTTGAAGTAGAAAATACCGATTCTCCTTTTACCTGTGTTTTTAGAAAAGGTGAAAGAATAAAGTTGCCCATTGCTCATAAGTTTGGAAACTATTTTATGGGAAGGGAGGAGAAAGTGAGTGTAGCGTTCAGGTACATTGAGAACCCGAATGGCTCTTTTGATAGAATTGCAGGAGTTTTATCTGGAAATGTTTTGGGACTTATGCCCCATCCAGAAAGAGCTGTCTATAAATTTTTAGGGAGTGACGATGGTTTAAAGATTTTCCTTTCTTTGAAAGCATGGTTAAAGTCTTAATGCAAATTACTTAAATTCTTTAATAAATTTAATAAATCACTATTCCTGCATATCCGACAACTGATGAGAGATCAAGGGTTATTTCTCCTGAGTTGCTATATGCTACAAGATCGGCATTTTTTATACCTTTTTCTTTTGCTGAAAATAGTAAAGATAAGACAGGGGCTATCCCACACATAGATATATTTTTCTCCAAAACTACCTCATATAATCCTTCCGGATCTATATTTTTTATTTTTTCTATTGCCATCATATCTTTTTTTCTTGATATATCATCTACTTCATAGTGGTTCATGTCAGAGGATGCAGTAACTAATACATTGTATTTATCTTTTAGATTTGAAATAGCTTCTCCTATTTTTTTGAGTTTTTTTAGGTTAAGCGTTCTTATGCATATAACTGAAATTTTTACTTTTTTGTTTTTGAAATGTAAAAAGGGAACTATTACTTCCGCTGAATGCTCTTTGAAGTGTGCTCCTGTGTCAAGTTCAAAAATATCACTTTGTCTTGTTAGAAATGAGTTTATTTCATTGTCTATTTCTACTGAAAATCCAGGGAATTCCCATACGCCATCTGGAAACAAAGAAACATCTGCTCCATATCCTGTGTGATTTGGACACAATATAAGAACTTTATCGGGGACTTTTACTTTTGAAAAGACTTTACCTGCTACTTTTCCTGAGTATATATATCCTGCATGCGGAGATATGACTCCAAAAGCTTCAATTTCTTCTTTATCGTTTTCTTCTCTTTCCAAAAGCTCTTTTACTTTTTTTTCTAGTTTTGATGGGTCAGATGGATAAAATAGGCCTGCAACTGCTGGCTTTCTTACTATCATAGCTTAGTTTTTTTTCGTTATTATTTTTATTTTGGCTTTTGTTACTTTTTTCTAAATTCTTCCCTATTTAACTTTTTATTCGTCCTCTTTTGATTTTTTAGCTTTCTTTTCTCTTTTTTCAGTTTGTTGTGATGTCTCTTCTTCTTTAATTATCATTTTTTTTCTTTGATCAAATATGTAATCGGCAATAAGTTCATCTGTTGGAATCCTTGCTTTTTCTCTTATTTTCTTTTCTATTTCTTTTGCTACTTCGGGATTTTCTCTGAAAAAGTTTTTAACTTGTTCTCTTCCCTGTCCCAAATTCATTTCTCCATATGAATACCAGGAGCCAGATTTCTCTATTATTCCATATTCAGTTCCGAGGTCTATAAGTTCTCCTTCATAAGATATTCCTTGACCATATATGATATCAACGAGAGTTTCCCTGAAAGGCGGAGCCACTTTGTTTTTGGCAACTTTGATTTTAACTCTTGAACCTATGGCTTTTTCTCCATCTTTTATAACATCTACTTTTCTCACATCAAGTCTTACTGATGCATAAAATTTTAGTGCGACACCCCCGGTTGTTGTTTCAGGAACCCCCCACATTGGACCACCTGTTGCTATTTTCTGTCTGAGCTGATTAGTGAAAATTATAATTGTTTGTGTTCTACCTATTATTGAGACGAGTTTTCTAAGAGCTTGGGACATAAGGCGAGCTTGCAGACCTATTTGAACGTCTCCCATTTCGCCTTCAAGTTCGCTTTTTGGCACAAGTGCTGCAACTGAATCTATTACTATAAGATCAATTGCTCCTGATGATGCAAGTTCTTCTGCTATTTCCAAAGCTTGCTCACCATAATCTGGTTGAGATATCAAAAGTGAATTCACATCTACTCCTAAATTTTGTGCGTATATTGGGTCAAGTGCGTGTTCTGCATCTATAAACGCTACATTCCCACCTTTCCTTTGAACTGATGCTATTGCATGCAAAGCTATCGTTGTCTTTCCTGATGCCTCCGGACCAAAAATTTCTATGAACCTCCCTCTTGGATATCCTCCACAGCCTATTGCTATATCTATTGAAAGAGAACCAGAGGTTATTACGGGAATTCTTAAACTTTCTTTTTCTCCGAGTCTCATTATTACTCCTTTGCCATACGTTTTTTCAAGGTTCTTTATTGTGGCTTCAAGAATTTGTGATTTTTCATCCGCCATATCTTATGTACCTCCTTACTCTAATAATTTAATTTTATAAGATAAAAATTTATAAGTTGATATGCTGCAAACTAAGTTTCAAAGAATTTTACTAAATTTTCTGCAATTCAGATTTCCTTTGATTTTTCAATCATCTTATACTCAAAAGCTATATCTCCTTCATATTATCAATTTCAAAAGCAATGTCTCCAACCTTTTTATATTCAAATTCTGTTAAATCCCATTCTTTTAAAGCCGAAAGCATCTTTTTAGAAAGATAATTAATTTCTCCTTGTATAAAATAGATAGAAAGATAGATTTTATTTTCCGTACTATGAATAATCCTATAGAACAGGTCAAAAGAGAGATACCATCCGTTGATGAAATTATAAATGCAACATGGCGGAAACTTAACTTCAAAAAAGAGTTTGTGCGAAAAAAATTTGGAGAAGCTATAGTAAAATTTGATGAGGAGGCAACAAAGGAATTTAAAGAGCATGAAAAGAAACCTTTGAGAAAACTTGCTGAAATCTGGATAAACTCTTATCAAAAGCAAATCAGAGAGAAATTAAAGATAGCAATTGAAAGAGAAAGCCAAGAAGAATTTATTAATAAGTTGAGTGAAATTTTTTGGGAGTTTGGATTATTGGTTCAGCGACTTGAAAAAGATTTAGGAAATATGAGAAAAGCAAGATGAGGAAAAACATTTGAAAAAGTAATTGTGATAAATTTTATTGGTGTAAAATGTGAAATGCCTAAGGGAAAGATAAAAGAAAAATTAAAAAGAATTGACATAGTTATACCATCGGAAGAATTAGCGAT
>Ga0209393_1000582_pt1 | contig 17427 bp, 13 predicted proteins | sample SSWtaG_2_FD_184117 | JGI IMG/M metagenome (GOLD analysis project Ga0209393, IMG submission 184117) | Hot spring microbial communities from Sandy's Spring West, USA to study Microbial Dark Matter (Phase II) - SSWsed_130316 (SPAdes)... | ecosystem: Environmental > Aquatic > Thermal springs > Hot...
TGTGTTTTCAAAGCTTATAACCTTTTCTAACATTAGTAACCATAGGTGATAACATGTCTAAGTCTAGATTCATATACGCTAAGTGCTCTGTAATCAAGTTCAGGGGTGGGACGGTAGTCCTCTACCCGCTTGCAAAGCACCAAGACGAAGTAAAGCCACTCTATGGAAGAAGGGTGCATGTAATAATCATAGCAGAAGAGTAAGCACTTTCACATAAACCATCATAAACCTATATGAAACCTAAAACAGTCGCGAAAGGCGTTGTCAAGGATAAGTACTATGATGACCAAACACCTATCTGGGATGTAGAGCTAAAGAAAAGAACTGTTGTATTCCCTTGGAGAGTCTCCTTCTACATAGTTATCTACTTAGAAGAGCCTTTCACCCGCATATTCACAGAGCTGAAAAACTATGTTGATGGATATGGCATAGGAGAGATATCTCCACACGAAGCAAGGGCTATTCTAAGCGAAATTGAGAAGAAAACACACATCAATATAAACATTCATATTTAGCCTTCTACCTGTTAACATAAGAGATTGAAGCTATTGGTTTACACACTGCAAAGTATTTCCTCACATTAACTATTGGATCCAGCCTGTTATAGTCTTGGATAGCCCGTTCACTCTGACCATTGCCTGAAAACCTTCAGTAGCCCCTCGTAAGGTCTAACGATAACACTAGTGTTTTTAGTAAAACTATTAAGAATAAGTTTTGGAGATGTAAATGTATGAAAGCCTCATACTCAACGGTATATATACGGCTAAGCCCATAGATGTTGGGCTATTAAAGTGTTACAAGGCCTTACTGAGATGCAACTATGGAGAGTGCAAGCGCCGCCTCCACGGAGTTCTTACTCGTCTTATCCTCAGAGGGCAACTAGCTACATACGAGCTGAGAGAGGAGTCGCCAGAGAAGTGTCTAGCTCGCATCTACGTTAAAGACTACAGCATTATTGATGAAGTGAAGAGTGAGTTACACAACATCCTAGATAACACCATTGAATATGTAGGCGAAGAGTACCCACCTCACCCCGCTATTGAGACCTTTTTCGATTTACTTGCCGATGTAGCCTTTAAAGAAGCGGGGTTCGAGAAAATCAAGAGTAAAGGAGTCTACCTCGATAGAGATAAGCAGAGAGCAATAGGTAAGCGCACAGTAATAAAGATAGAACACGATAATGCTGGTGGCGAGAAATACCATGGAATCCTATTCATTGACTACAGCAACGTTGCCCGGAGTTCGCTAGCCGACAAGCTCCTAGAAGAGCTAGGAGTAGACGATTTTACCTCGCTAAAGGAGAATAGCAACCTTAGGCTCAAAGCCATTGAGCTAGCCAGCTCCTACATTGGAAAAACCGTTTTAACGCTGGTTAAACGAGGCACCGAGTACGAACACGTATACGGCAAAATAGTGGACTTAGAGCCAGTATTTGCTCGTGAATGGAAGCTACCCAATGAGCAATCCATTCACAACTTATGGTTTGAGAGATATAGAAAAGATGAAAAAGTTAAGTTATTCATCGAAACAGAGCCCAGCGAGTGGGAGTTCCCACTGTTCAAAGTAGAAGTCGAAAGAGTCCGCAAAGAGCCCCTTACCTACCCACCATCACTATTGAAGCCAATAGAGGCTCCTGAGCCCCCAGACCCCATAACTCGATGGGATAACATAAGAAAGATTGTGAGAATCGTTGAAGACGATATTAAGAGAGTCTACAAGAGCCTCACCGGTGAGAAGCTCGAGTTCAGGTATATCAAGTACGACATCGACTCTCAACTTGTTGGAGTAAGACTCAACTTCTACACCGGCTCTGACAGCGAAAAGCCGTTTCGAGACACCGCTGTGAAGCTGAAGTATAGAGATAGTAAGGGTAACGAAAGGTCTTTCCTTGCATCGCCTCTATATGTATTTAATCGTGGTTGCGTGCCTTATGCAGGTAGGCAAGAGTTAAAGCTGTTAGTGGTATACCCATCAACAATAAGTAGGTCGGAGCTGGAGAAATTCGTGAATTATCTATCGTCGCTGTTTAGAGAACTCAACTTTGGCAACATAGTTAGTTGCAACTATCATAGCTACACCTACGACTCAGCAAACCTATCTGAAAGTCTGACCTCACTTGAAAAAGCCATGCAACAAGCCTTTACATCGTGTTCAAAGCTCGAATACCTACTTCTAGTCATAATTCCCGACAGCGATGAGTTCTACGAGTTATCTAAGAGAGTAGCAAGTAGTAAAGGTTTCCACACCCAGCTATTGGGGTTAGAGACGTTTAGCACAGCTGCCAAATACATCTCGATAATAGAGAGCTCTAGCACAGACACATGGGTTAAGCAACGTGTAGAGAGCGCTCTGAGATCTCTCATAGCCAATGTATGTGGGGGGATGTACGTCGAGTACTTAATTCAGAAGAGTATAGCTCTGGGCAAAGCCTCAGGACCCCTTACCTGGATTTTAGCTGAACCAGCCGATGGTAGTGCTCAAAGCATGTATGTCGGCCTAGACGTATCCACTAAGAGGGGGGTATCGGGGGTGGCGTTCATACTGCTAGACCCTTACGGGAAGCTAATTGATGCCAAGGTAATTCAGCTGAAATCAGAGGTTCTCAGGTATCAAGAGTACTACGACGTTTTAAGGTACATGGTCTCCAAGGCTAGAGAGCAAGGGTTGAAGAGAATAGTCATACTGAGAGACGGTATTCCGAGGACCAGTCTAGAACTCAGCGAGTGTTTACAAGCCTTCAATAGGGTTACAACCGAGCTTAAGTACGAGACTGAGCTAGAGTACGTTGCCGTAATTAAGCGTTCAACTGTTAGAATCTTTGGTAGTAATAGAAAAACCAAACTCAACCCCCTTCAGGGTACTTACACACACCTCTACAAGATAAGACACCTCGGCTACAACGCACACGAAGTCTTGGTTGTCGCATCTAAACCCGAGAGAGGCGGAGAGGAAAGGGAAGGGACAGTTAGGCCTATTATCCTAAGAATTTATGAGCTCAGGAAAACATACAGCCTTGAAGAGCTAAAGAGAATAGCAGAAGAGTACCTAGCACTAACGAGACTCAACTTCTGGAACATTGCAACTGGAGTATCAAAACTAGCTCTACCCGTAAAAATGGCTGACATACTATCTTACATGCTATCTATGGGAATACCGATAAAAGCCTAACTAAATAACGAGATTTTCTACAACGCTTCATGGTATCTTAACAGACACGTTGAAGCGTTTTGACTTCTCGACTAATTATTGATGCTAATACGAGTTGTCACCCGCAAGGCTTTTATACCCTTGATACCTAACTAAAAATTGAGGTGAGTTAGGTGACTAACAGTCTGTCTCCCTGGATGTTGAACGACTATATACGTCTTCGTGCCTACTTCGGCGAGAAGCCGTTTACTGTTGAAGAGGCTTCTAAAGTGCTTGAGCGACCCTCAGACAGCGTTATGACGCTTCTAAGCAATCTCAGGCGCCACAACCTGGTAGTAGTGGCCCTAGACCCCGAGAACCCAAGTAAGAAGATATACTCGCTGCGGCCAATACCCGTGACTAGGGGGGATCTAGAGTCAATCCTCAAAAAGGCGGCAGACCTTATAAGAACACGCGTAGACTACTCATTTATACTAGTCCTCCTGTTCTACAAGAGGATAAGTGACCAGTGGAAACTAGAGTTTGAGAAGACCCGGAAAGAGCTAGTAGAAGAGGGATACAGCCCAGAAGAGGCTAGGGAGCTAGCCAAGGAGAAGTTCTTCCACCAATTCCAGATACCAGAAGAGTACCTGTGGGACGAGGTAGTCAAGCACAAGGGGGAGCTACACGTCTACTTCTCGCAGGCGCTCAAGAAGCTCGGAGAGCTGAACCCCGAGCTGCGCCCAATATTCGACAACTTCGACTTCCACGTATTTGCATCTAGTAAGGAAAACAGCGAGATACTCCGCCAACTAGTAGAACTATTTGATTCAATACCACTCATTGACACATCACCAGACATACTAGGCGACGCCTACGAGTGGCTCTTAATGATGTTTGCCCCCGAGAAGGCGAAAGAAGGCGAAGTCTACACACCCAGAGAAGTGATCAGGCTCCTAGTAGAGATACTCGACCCTAAACCAGGTTACAAGGTGCTCGACCCAGCAGCAGGAAGCGGCGGCATGCTCATAATAAGCTACAAGTACGTGGAGGAAAAATATGGGAGAGAAGAAGCAGACAAGCTATTCCTATTCGGTCAGGAGGCTAATGCAAAGACAGCCGCGTTAGCCAAAATGAACATGTACATACACGGTATCTTAAACCACAAGATAGAGGTAGGAGACTCCCTCCTATACCCCAAGTTCGGGCTAGAGGAATGGGACATAGTGCTAGCCAACCCTCCGTGGAACCAAGACGGCTACAACGAAGAGGTATTGAAGAAAAACGAGAAGTACAGGCTAATATATAAGTATGGCTACACTCCATCGCAGACAGCTGACTGGGCATGGATACAGCTCATGCTCGCGGCGTGCAAGCCAGCGGGCAAAGTAGGAGTGGTAATAGACCAAGGAGCACTATTCAGGGGAGGCAGCGAGAAGACCATAAGAAGCAGGATAGCAGACGAAGACCTAGTAGAAGCCGTGATACTCCTACCCGAGAAGCTATTCTACAATACAAACGCGCCGGGCGTCATAATAGTCTTCAACAAGAACAAGCCGCCGGAGAGAAAGGGCAAGATACTATTCATTAACGCGAGCAACGAGTACGAACCACACCCAGAAGTCAGGAGGCTCAACAGACTCGGAAAGCAACACATCGAGAAGGTGGTCAAGGCATATCGCGAGTTCAGAGACATAGAGGGCTTCGCTAAGGTGGTTAGCCTAGAGGATGTTAAAGCAAACGACTACAACCTAAACGTAACCCTATACGTAACATCACTCATAGAAACCGAGGAAATAGACCTCGAAAAAGAGCTACAAGAACTCCTCGAACTAGAGAAACAAGCAGAAGAAGCAATGAAGAAAACACTATACTACGTCCAACAAGTAATCCAAGCCCTCAAGAGGTGAAAACGTGGCTGAACACCTCAGCCTTGATATTAATGTAAAGTCAGTCCTCGGCTCATTAGCAGTAATAGCATTCTTATTTCTAATAGTAGGCATTTGGTTGAAATACGCAAGTCCAAGTCTAAAGATACCCGATGAACTTTTCGTAGGAGCCGCTGTTGTACTTGGCTTCATAATTTCCATGGGAATATACTCCATTACAGACCTAGGGCTCATACTATCCTTTATCCTAGGCTATATCCCCGCACTTCTACTGCTAACATTAGCAACACCAATTGGATTGATTTTGCTACTACTTGACTTTATACTACTCATCTTCACAATAGCCTACTACTACGAGGTGAGGTAGCAAATGAAGATGAAAAGACTAGATGAATTCATGAAGAAGGAAACAGCAAGCACAGCTAAGCAACAACCAACACCCCAGCACGAAATCATAGAATTTTATAGAGAAACAGAGTTCCAGGAAACAGAAATAGGAAAAATACCAAGAGAATGGAAAGTAGTCAAGTTCAAAGAAGTTGCTGAAATACGTAAAGGTAAGAGAATACCAGAAGAAGTGAAGAGCGTGGCTTTTATCCCCATGGAGGCCATACCCGATAATGGCTTGTATGCTAAGTACGAGCTACGTAATGTAAATGAAGTTAAGAGCTATGTATATTGTGAACCCGGCGATATACTATTAGCTAAAATAACCCCGTCCTTCGAGAATGGAAAGCAAGGAATAGTCCCCGAAGAACTACAGGGAAAAGTAGTTTTAGCCACAACAGAAGTATATCCAATAAGTTGCAAAAACATTGACAAGTACTTCCTCTTTTATCTATTAAAATACCTGCCAATTCGAAACAAGTTAACATCGTTGATGAGAGGAACTACAGGAAGAAAGAGAGTTCCACGTGAGGCATTAGAAGAATTGCTCTTACCTTATCCTCCTATCACAGAACAACAAAAAATAGCTGAGATTCTTGTAGCTATAGACAATGCTATTGAGAGTGTTGATAGGGATATTGTTAAGCTTGAGCGCTTGAAGAGGGCTTTAATGAGGGAGCTACTAACTGGCAGAGTCAGGGTTAGAGAGGAAAACGGCAAACTCGTCTTCTACAGAGAAACAGAATTCCAGGAAACAGAAATAGGAAAACTACCAAGAGAATGGGGAATAGTGAAGTTAGAGAAGATAGCAGATATTATAACTGGTCCCTTTGGAAGCCAATTGAGGAAAAGTGAATTAACAAATAACGGTATCAAGGTCTATACACAGGAAAATGTATTAAATCGTAACTTTGAGATAGGCGATCTTTACATATCTAAAGAAAAATTTGAGGAACTCAAAATTTTCGAGATTAAGCCGAACGATATATTGATAACCATACGAGGAACTATAGGGAAAGCTACTGTAGTTCCTAAACACGCTAAAAAAGGAATAATTCACACCAATTTAGCCATTATACGCCTAAAACATGGGGGTATACTTCCAGAATTTATTGAACTTGTATTTAATGAATCCGAAATATTAATCAAACAGGTTAAGAGTAAACACTCTACAACCACTATACCAGCCTTATATGGAAAAACATTAAAACAACTCAAAATCATGCTTCCACAACTTGCTGAACAAAGAAATATTGTAGTGATATATAACTCGATCCATGAAGCCATTGAAATTTACCACAAAGAAAAAGAAAAACTTGAGCGTTTGAAGCGTGGTTTGATGGATTTGTTGCTGACTGGTAGGGTTAGGATGAGGGTTAAGCCTGCTTCCTAGGGGGTGCTTTCTTTGGTTAGGGAGAGGGGAATTGAGGACTACGTTGTTGATGAGCTCGTTAAGCACGGCTGGAGGTATGTTGACTCTACTAACTTAGAGCGGGAGGGGGTTAACAAGCCTCTTCTCTACAGTGTTTTAAGGCGTAAGATTCACGCGTTCAACCCTGGGGTTTCCGAGGAGGACGTATCTGAGGCTATTTCGCTACTGGAAGGGCGTTCTCTCGGGCCTAAGGGCGCTCGCGAAGTCCTCGAATACCTTAAGTTTGGTGTCCCAGTTAAGCTCAGCAAGACTCGTACCTCTGCTAGACTTAAACTAATAGACTACAGCAACCCCGATAGAAACGAGTTTGTTGTCTCTAGGCAGGTCACTCATGTCGGGCTACGCGAGATTAGAAACGACATACTCCTCTACGTTAATGGGATTCCAATAGTCAGCATAGAGGTTAAGAGCCCCACAGACCCTGGCACGTCTTGGCGCGACGCTTTCCTCCAGATTAAGCGTTACGAGCGCGATGTGCCAGAGCTATACAAGTACGTTCAGATTGGCGTAGCCGTTGAAGCTGTTGCCCGCTACTTCCCCATAGTGCCGTGGGCAGAGGCAGACAACGTGCCTGTCTACGAGTGGAGAGAGAAAGGGCTGGACTCCATAGACTCAACTATCGAGATGCTGAGACCTGAAAAGCTACTAGACATCTTGAGGTTCTACACGTACTTTAGAATGGAGGAGGGTAGAGAAACCAAGGTTATAGCTAGGTACATGCAGTATAGAGCAGCCAATAAGATTGTTGAGCGTGTCTTAAAGAGGCTTAGAGGAGAGTCAGACGTTGACAGAGGGCTAATCTGGCACTGGCAAGGCAGCGGCAAGACGCTGACAATGATATTTGCTGCAGTAAAGCTCTACTGGCTGCTGGAAAATCCCATGATATTCTTCGTAGTCGATAGAATAGAGTTGCAGAACCAGCTGTACTACGAGAACTTAACCAAGCTGGACTTAGGCCCCGAGGTGAAGCCAAAGCTCATTGACAGTATTGAGAGGCTTAGGCAGGTCTTAAGCTACAACGATTACCGGGGAGAGCCAGGACTCTTCGTGGTTACAGTCCAGAAGTTTCTACCAGAAGAGTTTGAAATGCTAGAGAAGCTTCTTGAAGCAATTGCCAAGTCTAGGCCCGGCACGGTTATGGATAGAACGGATGTAATAGTACTAATTGATGAGGCGCATAGGACTCAGTATGGAGTGCTAGCAGAGCAGATGATGCGATTGCTGAGAAGGGCTAACTACTTCGCGTTTACAGGCACCCCCGTGCCGAGAAAGAACCCGTTAAAGAACACTTTCGCGAAGTTCAGCCCGCCCAACGAGCTATATCTCGATAAGTACTTCATACTAGACTCTCTAATAGACGGTTACACCGTGAAGATAGCATATCAGCCGGGGCCATTCGACTACAGGCTCGACAAGAAGTTGCTCGAGGAGTTCTTGGAGTCGGAGTTTGATGAACTGCCCGAGGAGGTTAGGAAAAGAGTTGAAGCACGAGTAGTCAGAGAGCTAGATGTGTGGAAGTTCAAGGTCTTCCTTGAAGATCCTGATAGAATAGACAAAATCGCAAAGTACATCGCGGAGCACTTTCGGGAGAACGTAGATGGTAGATTTAAAGCCATGGTAGTAGCCGTTAGTAGAAGAGCGTGTGTTCTGTACAAGAGGGCTCTAGACAGGTATTTACCCCCAGAATACAGCGAGGTTGTTATGACGTTCCAGAGCCAAGAGAAAGACAGGGTTATTGAGGAGTATAAGAGAGAGTTGATGGAGAGATACCGTGCAACAGACCCTAAAGAAGCTGTTCAGAGAATTATAGAGAGGTTTAGAACAGAGGAGAACCCTAGAATACTCATAGTCACAGACATGCTTTTAACCGGCTTTGACGCTCCTATACTCCAAGTAATGTACCTTGACAAGCCCTTAAAGGGGCACCGTCTTCTTCAGGCAATAGCGAGGGTTAACAGGCCGTATCGCGGGGTCAAAGAGTATGGCCTCGTCATAGACTTTATAGGTATATTTGATGAGCTCGAGAAAGCATTCGCTATGTATGAGAGCGAAGACCTTAAAGGAGCTGTATTCGACGTTGAGGAGCTTCTGCAGGATTTCAGAGGTAGACTGCAACGACTACTACAAATCGTAGGTCCACGGCCTCGTGTGGCAAGCGATGAAGACTTGTTTAAACAGATAAGGCTAAGAGCCGGGGACCTCGCTAGAGACAAGGAGTTAGAAAGGACGTTCACAGGAAACTACCGCATACTCCGCAGGCTATACGAGCTCATAGCTCCAAAGCTCACAATGGAGGAGAGAGAGGAGTATAAGTGGCTCTCAGACATATACATGTTCTACATCAAGAACTTTACAAGTGTTAGTCGTGAGGAAGAGTTGGCTAGAAAATACTACAAGAAGACTATTGAAGCCGTAAGCCGCTCTCTCGAGGTCTTTGAGAAAGAAGCGGCGTTCACGCCTATCACTATTGACCGCGAGTTCTTCGAGGAGTTTATACATAAAAAGGAAATGAGTGATGAAGAAAAGGCCTCGGCACTTATTATGGGTTTACTCAGGTTTAAGTTATACTTCAGTAATAACCCTATATACCTATCCATAGCTGATAAAGTGGAGGCCCTCCTAGAGGAGTGGAGAAAGAAGCTGAAGACAAGCCTCGAACTCTACGAGGAGGCTAAGAAGCTCTGGGAGGAGATATATGCTTTAAGAGAAGAGCAGGCGAAACTACGCTTTGGGAGTAGGGAATACCTGGTTTACCGCACACTTGTTGATGCCGGCTTTAGAGAGAGCCACGCAATAGATGTTACGAAAAAGCTCATAGAAGGTATAGGAGGTAAAGTCAGTGTACCGTGCTGGAGCAGTAACCCTAAACTCGTTCATGAAGTAGAGAAAGCAGTTGCCATGATAATCCTTCGCGAAGCCCGTAAAGCAGGCTTTACACTAGATAAAGCGAGAAAGCTTGTGGAGCTACTAGTCGAAAGGGTGAAGCTCGTTGAATCACGAGAGTGAGTGGAGAATACAGGTGAAATACTCTAAGAGCACTAGAGCAAAGTTAGAAGTTAAGCCCTGGGGAGTACTTATCACACTTCCAGAGGGAGTAAGAGAAGATGAGATCACCAGGATTGTAGAGAGGTATAGAGCCTGGATTGAGAAGAAATACTCAGAGCTCTTAGAGGTTATTGAGCGCTCTAAAAACATCGAGCTACTCGAGAGAAGCAAGGCAGAGTTCAAGAGGCTATTGAAGAAGATAGTCGAGCAAGTAGCGAGAGAGGTTTTAGGAGTAAACCCCTGCAGGATCGTAGTCAGAAAGATGAAGACTAGGTGGGCTAGCTGTAGCTTCAAGGGAACTATCACGGTAAACTCGCTAGCAATATATCTCCCCGAGCACCTAATCGCATACATAGTCTACCACGAAATATGCCACTTAATCGAGCCCAGACACAACGGAGCTTTCTTAGAGTGTCTTCGAAAGCGCTACCCAAACTATAGAGAACTAGAAAAAGAGCTATTAGCATATGAGATTAAACTAGGTTTGCACTCTGAGAGCACTTATAAGGAGTAGGTCTAGACATCGGCAAATACCTAAATCATGTGCTACGCTTTCAACGTCTCGGTAAGCACTCAATAATTGATCTAAGCTCTCTAATTTCCAAGTGGTCATCCTCTGTACTATTCAATAGCCTGTCATAGTGTCCGGCGTTCATTTCTTTAACACATTAACTGGCATTATTAAGATAAACTCGCGTTGTATGTGTTTAATTGGTGAGATGTTGAGGCTTTATTTAGATGTCGAGACATATAGGCCGAGGAAGGGTGAGGCATTCGTTAACGAAGTGGTAATTGCTATAGGTGTTATAGAGGATTCTACTCCTTATAGTCCTGAGTATGCTAAAGTGTGGAGTGAACCCGATGTTGTATTCAAATTCTTCACTCTATGGGATGTTAATGGAGAGAGCATTGATGAAAAAGTATTGTGGTAAGCAAGTTTTACAAATACCTTAAGAAGCTTGTCGACGATAACGAGAGCAAACGCATTAAGTTTCTCAACGTTGTTGGATTTAACATTCTACGCTACGATATTCCACTACTCATTCAGAAGGGTGTTGAGTATGGTGTTGCTTCGCTTAGAGAGCTTAATGCTCTGTGGCACAGCCTCTTTACAATAGACTATTTCCAGACTTCCCTGCCGTTTCACGGTATGCGGTTCAAGGGCTTAAAGCTCGAGTTGATAGCTGAGTGGGCTAAGAGAGCTGGTGTAGAGATCCCAGAGCCTTATGGTTCTGGAAAAGATGTTGTTCAATGGTTTGAAAACAAACAATATGACGATATAATTAAGCATCTAGAAAGCGATTTGAAGATAGCCCGCGTCATAGACTTAAATTCTATGGGTATTTACAGAGCTGTTTGGGATAATTTTCATGTCGTTCAATGAAGCGTTGCCATAGGGTTTAATACCATATATGCAAATGAGCTAGCCTAAACATGTCGAGCCTATTTACCTGGAGGTCTTCTGGCTCGTAAAACCTCTTTCTGAGTTAACGTAAGGCTTCACTAAATAAACTCGTATCTCGATTTTCATATTCTTAAAAACGTCTTTGGATAAGTGCTATGCTGATGTAGCAAAAAGCCTTTTCAACGTTTCTTGAGCTAGCAATAAAGTCCTCAAGAACAGTACCTAGAATGAAACAGCGGACACGCTGTCATCAGCATTGAAGCAGTTTGTAGATAAAGCAGGTAGGGCGTATCCAGAGTAGATACACCTATATATGTACGACGCGGTCGCAGTCGGGGCAAGCCTCACCAACACACTCAGCTGGAGAACATGTCGGGGTGCCCCGACTAGAGGGGAAAGCAGGATATATGGCGTGTTAGCGGCTTGAAAAGGAGGTGAGAGAAAGCTTGGTGTTTTCAAGGAGACAACTTCTTTCTCGCCAATACTAAGGCTATCACTATAGCCACGACAACTCCAACTCCTGCTAATAGCATGGTGTAGTCTAGAGCGGGCCTTTGAGTTGGTGGTGCTGTTGGTGCTGGAGTAAGAGTTGTGCTTTGTGTTGGGGTGGGCACTGGAGTTGAAGGTAAAGGTAGTACCTCAGTTGGGCTAAGGGTGGGTGTAGGGCTTGGCGTAGCGGTAGGTGGTGGAAACGTGGGCGTTGATGTAGAAGTCGGGCTTGGAGGCAGAGTCTCAGTAGGAGTAGGTGTTGGAGACAGCGTTGTGGTTGGAGTAGTTGGAGGCTGTTCCTGCTTAACCTGTATGTAGGCGGGGTTTAAGCTTGCATCAGACGAGGCCTTAAGCCCTACTTTTATTGCTCCTCGCGAAAACACGTCTATAGTTATAACCGTGACCTTATTCACGCTGGTTATCAAGGTTACATTACATTCCCCTACTACCTGGACTACGTCTACTTTATCAGTTGTGGGGTGTGCTATAACTATGTGTGTTCTTCCAGGAGTGGCTGGGATCTCTATCCACGATACCCCCTCCTCGTTTAGAAGAATGCTTTGGGTAAGCGTGGCGTTTCCAGGTAGCTTATCGATTATTGACTTGAAGTTTTCTGCGATATCTCTAGGAACTCTTACTGCACCCAGTAGCTCTGTTACTGGCTTATACTCCCATTTTAACGCCCATTCAACAGCTTGTTTGAGGAGTTCTCTTGCCACCGGGTCGGGGGAGGCCTCGATCTCGAAGCTGAAGTAGACTGATCTATAGCCGTTTTGATCCCAGAACTTATCGTAAACGACTATACCGGCGAGTCCATCGCTTGAAACAGCAATTACCTTTACAGGCAGTTTTTGAAGCAGGCTGTCTAAAACTTCCCTCGGAAGACTAATATTGAGATCCACGACCCCCTCTGGCAGAGATACATTGATACTGAAATCGCCACCTCTTATAGACGAGGAAACTATTGCTCTATATAATTCCCTAACCCACTTATTCATCGCTGAATCAATATAATTGAATAACTTGTCTCTACTGGCGAACCTGCTTGTAGCGTTCTCAACTAGTAGTGCATACCTATTCATGGCGACCGAGGCTTTTTCCCTGACTCCACTGAGGCTATTCCAAGCCAAGTAAGCCACAGCTCTCGGTTGCGCTAGTTGCCAGCCAATAGTAGTGTAAGCGTTAAAGCCGAATAACGTGCCAGCTTCAGGCACGGTTATCGTGAACTCGCTTGGTAAGAACCAATCAACGTACTGTGCCTCTGGAGTAGCCTTCAATACGCCACTGAATGGAATATAGGGTATTAGTAGGGGTATAGAGCCTACTACCGCTCCAGCCTCCCGTGGTATTCCCAGGGCCAACAATGCGCCACTACAAATTAGCGTAGCTAGGGAGTCCCTGATATACTCCCACAAAGCTAGCTCTGAGAGTCCTAGGAGCGCAGCTATGGTCTTCTCTTCTACGGGATTCAAATCACTCAAATATTCACCCACGTGTCCTCTAGAGCCAACTTTTACTTTGCTTGAACAATCCGCGGACCAAATAACCCAGTCACTTAGAGTTCCATGGGTGACTATGACTCCGGCATGGTTTTGCTTCACATACTTTACTATATCGTCTAGAACATCGAAGTCCTTTAGATCCCAGTTGAGCACGGTGAAATTACTTAGTCCTAAATAGAGGTTGCTCAGGATGATAATATGCGGTTTAAAGCTCTCCAGGCTACTTCTTACCCCCTTTCCCGGATAGACAATATAAACATTGTAGTCTCTCCCAAGGTTATTCCAGTAGTGGAAAAATGGGGGTCCCTGTTGTTCAAGTGTTCTCTGGACTAGGCTGTAGTTTCCCGTGGTCTTTAGAACTTCAGCTGGAACCCCATAAGCAACTTGGTTCTCTATGTACATCGCTAACTCTATTGAATTGTTCTTTAGGAGCCAGAGGGGCACGCTAGGGTCGATCACAAGTATTCGCGTAGGGCTATTAGTGTTCACAGTGTAGTATAGGCCGGTCAAAGACATAGAGATCTGGTCAGCTGAGTCTTTTGCCCTAGCTCTAAACCTTATGTATTCACCCGCTTCTTGACCAGGTATTACGCCTAGACCAGCCCTGAAGCTATTTCCTAGCCTGGGTAGCGAGAAATCATTTTTAATACTTTTCACAGCTTTTTCAACGGTATCTAACCACTCATTCACTTGATTCCTCACGTTATCTAATTGTGGTAACATGTTCTCTAGTGGGATGCTTTGCCAAGCACCCCCACTAACACTGTATTCTAATTTAAGCTCAGGGACGTCTTTGTCATCTATTGCCGCGGCTATTACTACAACTTCTTTATTAGCCCCTACAACCCATCCTGCTGGCGCCAATCCTAGGGTTTCATTGAATAGACCTGGGTTTACGAGGACATCATATACAGTTGTGAAGACTACTGGGGGAAGGTCTTTAGCGTATTCAATTGGTTGAACAGTGTAATCACCTATATACATTGTGGAGCCATTTAACATAATGGTGTATTTTACACTACTCGAGATTGTCAATGTAGCTTTTCCAACTAGAGGTACGTCAAATATGAAATTATATGCGGGGAGACCAGGTATTATGGCAACACTATACCCACCAGAAGCGGGCAGCGGCATCATTGGAATGGAGAAACTCTGAGCGAGCGGTGTCGGTAGCAAAATGCCTGGAAGAGACTTGTCGAGTTTTACAACAATATTAAAACTTATATCGAGAACAACGTTTCCTACAGCATTCACGAATACTAAAACAGGTCTCATAGACTCTACTTTATCTTCCTGGGGCACTTGGATAACAGTTACGTCTTGCTGAGAGGTAACTACACCGCTATACAGTGGTAGCGGAGTTAAAGTGGCTAATAGAAGGAGTAGCATGAAAATAGATTTTAAACGTTTATTGTTTTCCACCACCACTGTAAAGTCCCTATATAAATTGCTACGATTTTCCCTAAAAAAATCTAACGCTCGGAGTGATAATTTAATTCCTTCATCGATCGATATCCATGGCTCTTAATAACCCCTTCTTGGATTCCTCAATGTTCTTATCGCTTTCAAGGGACTTAGATTTAGCCACAACCTGCGTGACAAGATCATTACCTAGTTCGCACGAGACCTATAACGTCGCCTCTTAAGTCTCCGTAGACTACGTGGAAACCTAGGTAAATTAGTGAAAGAGGCTTTATGAGTAGTTAGTCACCTGGAGAACCCTCAACTACGAGGGAGCTAAAGGGGCAAGGAGCTCTAATTGGGGTAAACTAGGGGCAGACCGATGGATAGGGAGCTTCAGCTAGGCCCTATTGCTGTTTCAGTACCGGACTCGGGGGAGTTCTCCAGGGTCGCTGCGGAAGCACATCCAGTCCGCATGCAAAGTCCGCTACCAGAAGATTTCTTGAAAGAACGCTGCAGTACGCAATCAATATGCTACTACCAGCACATGATGAAAAACAAAAGCTAAAAGAATTCCTAGAATCAAACAATTAAGACAAAATCTAGGTCAAGGCGCTCTGTGTTACGGCAACAACTAGAAGTTATGGTGAGGCTTATCCTGACCTGGGGAAAGCAAGGTACATGGTGTGTCGGTGGCTTAAAACGATTTTATCATGACTAATAAGATTAGTAGTATAGCGAAGTCCTCAGACTACGCTCTATTTAAACACCTTATGTGTTGTGAACCATTGTGACGGTTTTTAAAACCCTGATCTATATTTTAGTGGGGCTCTTGTGCAAGTCAAACAAATACGTAGTGCCCATGGTGTAGAAAAGCTTGTTAGCGTAGTAGCTAGACCAGTAACTGTCTATCCTGGGGGTTCAGCTGAGTCTGTAGTGTATATAGATGGACATGGAGTGAGAGTTTTCTTATCTGCTACTTCCTCAGATAGCTGTATTCAAGTACTCGACGTAGCCCCTGTTACTGGCGTAATTCCTCTGCAAGTCAAAGTAGTGATTGCAGTAAGCGCTACTGCTAAGCCAGGGGTCTACAGTATTGACGTAACCATTATTGACACTAGGCAGGGTAAGGCAATAGCTTCAGTAAAGATACCAGTGTACGTACTAAGCTCTCAGGCATTGACTGGTATTGTAAGTGATATAGAGAAGCTCAGAGAACTCTACAAGGAGAAGGGTATTCAGTATGCAGTAATACAAGCTCTGAGTAGAGTCAGCACGGGATTGAGATTTAGCGATATCAAATTCCTCTACGAACTTATAGAAGAGCGTAGAGTGAGCAACGGGTCTGTAGGAGACCTACTAAAGAGGCTCTTGAAAAAGGGCATTTTGAAGCATGTTAGAGGTTTTTACTACCTAGTAGTAGATCTGAGGTGTGCGAGGAGCGTTATGGATCTTAAGAGAGCTAGAAACGGCCTCAAAGGAGCTCACGCTTACTTAAACCGGAATCCAGGCAAAGTGCACTATGAGCAAGGTACTAGTCGCGAGGTTCCACAGCCCATAGAGAAAGCTTTAAAGATTGTCGAGAAGCTAGTGAAAGAGGACTACTGGGTGGCTGTAGACTTTGTTGCACACGTGTTAGTGGGGATCAGGAAGACGGGGACATGGGTGCTCTGGTTCGAAGACTACTTTATATATCATGAGAACAAGACGAACTTCTTTCACTACATCCGCTCACCCAAGCTATCAGATATTCTCAGAGAGCTCGGCTTAAAGCCCGGTGTAATGATGGAGCATAAAAACCATTCTAGTGAGAAATATGTAATAGAGCTCTACGGATCCTACGCCAACGCACGCAGAATCCACTACCTGATGAAAGAGCTGGGCTGGTTTATGTATGGTGAGCCACTACTTCTAGAGCTCTCCAAAGACTACTTCTCGCTTAGAGAACTCGCATCAGGCAAAGTACTGCTTGAACACAGTGGTGGCGGCAATCACGATAACATTTTCAGGGTTATTGTGTATCCGGGCGAGCACATAGACGAGGACAATGAAGAGACATACTTCTACAGACCAAGCAGGCTATACTAAGCTCCACAAGTGCAGCTTTTTAAAGGGGTCACCTACAATATTGGGGGTGAGACATGTTGAAAGAAGAAATAGTCTACGAGATAGCAATAGACGAGATAGACGAGGAAACATTAAAGAAGCTTGAAAAGCTCCTAAAAGAACTAGAAGAGGAGGAGGAAGAAGAATAGCTATTAGCAATTCAGAATAGACGTAGGCTTTTAAAAATAGGCTTTTTGAGAGACTCAATACTACTTCTAAGTGGTTTTCTATTTAGGTGTCTTCCAGCTGGGGTAAAATAGGGTATTATCGTCTGGAAGGCAAAGATTTTATCCTGATCTGTATACTGTTCTCCTGGTGGGCAACTATGTGCGATGTTACCCCCAAAGTTACCCCTACGTGTTCTTCAAGCGCATTTGATGAAGGAGTTAATGAGAGGGGGTAACATGCCCTCCACGTGGCGCATTAAGAGGATTAAAGGTCAGTACTACCTTTACCATTACGACGAGTACATCGGGCCCTTGGATAAAATTGTAGAAACATGGCGGGCCCGCCGGGACTTGAACCCGGGACCTCCGGCTCCGGAGGCCGGCGCTCTATCCTGGCTGAGCTACGGACCCTCATGTTGTAAGGCTTCTCCGGGGATATTTTGTTTGGTGTTCTCCAGATCTAGGTGTGTTTCCACGA
>Ga0209393_1000587_pt1 | contig 17348 bp, 17 predicted proteins | sample SSWtaG_2_FD_184117 | JGI IMG/M metagenome (GOLD analysis project Ga0209393, IMG submission 184117) | Hot spring microbial communities from Sandy's Spring West, USA to study Microbial Dark Matter (Phase II) - SSWsed_130316 (SPAdes)... | ecosystem: Environmental > Aquatic > Thermal springs > Hot...
GTTATGCTGATCTCACCGCCGGCTACGTTTACAGCAACCTCCCGCAGTACCTTCTCCAGGGGTATGCTCCTGAAGTAGAGTAGCGTTGGGTTACAGAATCTGCACCCCCTCCCGCAACCTCTGGTTACCTCCACGATCCCCTTAGACGGCGTCCTTATCACCGGGACCCTCCAGGGATCCGCGGGCTTCCCAACGACGTATCTCGGTAGCTCCTCCCCCCTTAAGGCTTTGGCGAAGAGCTCCGGGGTCACTACCTCCCCCTCGCCCTCAACTACACAGTCTATGCCTAAGCGGTCCTGTAGACGGCTATCCACTATCTCCCAAACCCCCTGGCCGCCGACGATTACCCTAGGCCTGTACTTCAGTATCGAGGGGTGCCTCAGCACCCTCATCGTAGCCCAGCTCATGTAGGACTGTAGCCTAGCCTCGTAGCCCATAAGCTTCAGTAGCACCCTGAGGAGGGCCGTCCCGTAGTTAGCACCCAAGGGATCTAGAACCCCGATCCCTACGACCTTCGTGCTGGGTCCTACGGCTATGTCGAGCTTCCTGGGGTCGACTATAGCTACCTCCTCTCTGCTGAACCCGTACTCCAGGAGGGAGGCCTCGACCTTGCAGAGCCCGTACTGGGCTGTAGCGGCCCTACCGTCGGGAGAGCTCCTAGTTGGGAACAGGATACTGCCTAGCCACGGCGGTAGTACGTCCATTGGGAGACCCGAGGCAAAGCCCAGGTACGTGTGGTAGTAGTCGCTCATCAACCCTTCATCAGCCGTTAGGACGATCTTGAAGCCCCCCGGCGGCAAGGACCGAGGGCCCCGTGGTAAGGCCGATCCCGCAACTTATATACCTTACTCCCGTACGGGTCGCGAAGACCCCTTAAACTTTTTAAGGGGTCTATCCCGCGGAGTCTAGCTAGAGGTAGGGAAAGCTTGCAGACCTTACCTTTAGCGATCAGCTCAGCTAAGGGTTATCCTACTTGAGCCCTTCAATTTGGGTGGGCTTACCTTGAGTTTTTAAGAGCTTCCTCAAGGGTGCTAGCCAGGTGGTCTATAACTTCGTAGGTTACGTGAGGCCCTACCACTACCCTAAGGGCTCCGGGAATCGAGAGCGGGTAGACGTACAGCCTCCTACTCCACAGAAACCTCATTACCCTATCCCTATCGGGGACCTTGAAGGCCACTAGCGGTAGTTCGGGTTCCCTAACTACCTCCGCACCTACCTCCCTAAGCCTCCTACTGAGGTAGCGGGCTCTAGCTACGAGGTCTCGAGCCAGTTTCCTCAGGCCCTCCACTCCGAGGGCCTGCGAGACTGCCCAGGCTACAGCTGCTACACCTCCGGACCTAGTCCCCAGGAGGGTCCTCTGCTTACCTGAGGGCATGTAGGGGGCCTCGAAGGTCACTAGCTCCTCCAGCTCCCTACTCCTAAGTAGGAGAGCTCCGCAGGGTACTGGTGCGACCAGCTTGTGAAGATCCACGGATACCGTGTAGACGACCTCGACCCTGAAGTCGAAGATCGGTAGCTTCAGCCCACTCTCCCTAAGTACCTGGGCTAGCAACCCGCCGTATGCCGCGTCTACGTGTACCGCGTACTCAACGTCCCTACACCTCTCCGCTAGCTCATCCACAGGCTCTACGACCCCTAGCTCCGTAGTACCCGCCGTGAGGATTACCCCAGCTAGCCTATCTCGGTATCTCCTGATGGCTTCACACATAGAGTCTAGGTCTGGGTAGTAGTCCTCCCTAAGCCCTACCTCTACTAGGTTGAGCCTGAGGATCTTACAGGCCTTCCTAATACTGTAGTGCGCTGAGCGCGGTGCTACGACTACGTCCCCGCCGGTAAGCTCCCTCAGTACGTAGAGAGCCGTGATGTTGGACTCCGTACCACCGTAGGTTAGGAACCCGTAACCTTCACCGTAGAGAAGCTTAGAGAGCCACCCAACGCTCTCCTCCTCTAAGGAACGAGCTACCTGAAATAGCTTAGGGTCGTTGAGGTTCGTGTTAGCGAAGACCTTGAAGGCCTCCAACAGGTACTCCGGGGGGTCTATAGTCATAGAGCCCAGTACCTCCCCCTTAGAGTAGGATGGGTCCTCGCTCCTCAGCTTCCTCAGTACCTCAATAACCCAGCTAAAGTCCACGATAGCGCCCCCCACACGTTTACCCTAAGGTAGAATAGGAGTTAAGGAGCTTTAAGCTGGGAGCTAGTAGTACTACTAGATCGCCTAGCTCCTTACCCCTAGGATCTCCTTGTACTCCTCCACTATAGCGCGTACGCAGCTTAGGGTCTCGCATCTCATTATTTCCTCGATCATCTTCGCAACCATGTCAGCTCTTGATCCGCCCCAGCACTCCTTCTCGAGGATCTCAGCAGCTGCGGCTACTCTCCTCACAGCGTCTGCTATGGACCTATCCACACATAGGGACCTGATGTGCTCAGATAAGTAGGGTGAGGTAATGAAGTTTAAGGTACTAGCTAGTACCTCAAGGCTGAACCTTATCTGAGCTTTAAACGCATCGTCCAATTCCTGCACCGCTTACCGCAGTTTACCTGAAGTAATAAACTGAGGCTCCATAGTCCGGAAGCAATTTTAATACCCTCTTAAACGGGGAATAGTCAGAGATAAATTGAGGGAGGGAGCTAAAGCTCGCAGGCAGGGTCATAATTTAAGTCTGGATAACTACGCGGTTAAGGTAGTTACGAGAGAGGTTAACGGAGTTACGGTTAGGTTTAAGATAAGTAAGGGGCATAGAGTAGCTAGCTACGACCCCGTACCCCAGAGCTACGAGGTATCTACGGTAGTCGACGAGGCATACCTCCTAGGGACCTACTACTCAGGCGAGTACGGCAAGGCATACATGAAGCTCTACTCAGAGAAAGACGGTAGGGTGTATGTAGTCTACGACCCGGTCGGCCACAAACCCTACTTCCTAACCGATAAGCCTCCGGAGGAGCTACGCGAGATTAGGAAGCTAGTTGAGCACCCGTCCTTCGAATCCTTCGAGATCGTGGAGAAAGTAGACCTCCTAAGGATGAGGAGGGTTACCCTAACCAAGGTCGTAGTGAAGGACCCCCTAGCCGTTAGGGAGCTGAGGAGCTACGTCGGGAACGCCTACGAAGCCAAGATAAAGTACCACCACAACTACATCTACGACCTCCAGCTGATCCCCGGCATGAGGTACTCCATCAACGGCGGCAGGATCTCCAGGGTCAGGGTCGAGGTAAGCCCGAGCACCAGAGCGCTCCTAGCTAAGCTCACCGAGGGGCTACCCGAGGAGAAGAGAAGGTACTTCGAAGAGTTCGCTGAGCTCTTCGAGGAGAAGCCTCCGGAGCCTAGGATCCTGGCCGTGGACATAGAGGTTTACACTCCAGTAGAGACCAGGGTCCCGGACCCCGAGGAAGCCCCGTACCCGGTTATCAGCGTAGCCCTGGCAGGCTCGGACGGGCTGAGGAGAGTGCTGGTCCTCGCGAGGCAGGTGGAGCTCGGGAACTTAAGGTCCCTACCCGAGGGCTGTACGGTGGAGGTCTTCGACAGCGAGAGAGCACTTCTGCTAGAGCTCTTCAGGGTCGTTGGGAGCTACAATGTTATCCTAACGTTTAACGGGGACTCCTTCGACCTACCCTACCTAATCAATAGGGCCCTTAACCTGGGTATAGGTAGGGAGCTTATACCCTTCGAGGTCGTCGAGGACCTCGTCACGGTAAAGCACGGGGTTCACATAGACCTCTACAGGTTCTTCGACATAGAGGCTATACAGAACTACGCCTTCGGCTCAGCCTACAAAGAGAAGACCCTGGACACCATAGCTAGAGCCCTCCTGGGTGAGGCTAAGGTAGAGATCGAGGTGGGGGTCTCCGTACTTCCGCTCTGCGACCTCGTGAGGTACAACATGAGGGACGCTGAGCTAACCCTAAAACTGGTCCTAGGGAACGGTAAGATGGTTTGGAGGCTCATAGTACTTATAATGCGTATATCCAAGATGGGCGTCGAAGAGGTCACCAGGAGGAGGGTCTCAGCGTGGATTAAGAGCCTCCTGTTTTGGGAGCATAGGAGGAGGGGGTACCTAATACCAAACCAGAGCGACATATTGGCCATCAAGGGGGAGGTTAAGACTGCGTCTAAGCTGGGGAAGAGATTCGCCGGGGCTATAGTGATAGACCCCGTACCGGGGGTCTACTTCAACACGACGGTGCTCGACTTCGCATCCCTGTACCCGTCCATAATGGTTGTATGGAACCTCAGCTACGAGACGGTAGACCCGCCGCCCGGACTATGCCGTAAGCTTGAGGACGTGAGGGACGAGTCTGGGAGGATCCTCCACAGGGTCTGCATGGACTTCGAGGGGATAACCCCGCAGATGATATCTATATTCAGGGAGTTTAGGGTTAAGGTATACAAGAAGCTAGCTAAGGATAGGACCCTCTCAGAGGACCTCAGGAGCTGGTACGATGTAGTCCAGTCAGCTATGAAGGTCTTCATCAACGCTAGCTACGGGGTCTTCGGCCACGTTAGCTTCCCATTCTACACCCCATCCCTAGCCGAGTCTGTAACAGCTATAGGTAGGCACGTTATAACGTCTACTGTTAGGATAGCTGAGCGCTACGGGCTTAGGGTACTTTATGGGGATACCGACTCCCTATTCCTATGGAACCCCGGCCCTGAGTCCCTGAACAACCTGATTAGGGAGGTCTCCGAAAAGTTTAAGCTAGAGATCGAGGTAGATAAGAACTACAAGCACGTAGTCTTCGCCTTAAAGAAGAACTACGTCGGAGTTAAGGAGGACTCCTCCGTGGACATTAAGGGGCTCATGGGTAAGAAGAGGAACGTCCCGGAGATAGTGAAGAGCGTCTTCACTCAGGTCGTAGAAGCCCTTAAGTCTATCGAGCCCAGCCCATCGTCAGTCGACGTAGTTAAGGAGAGGGTAAAGGAGTCCGTTAGGACTCTCTACGTAAAGCTGAAGAACCGGGACCTCTCACTCGAGGACGTAGCTTACAAGAACGAGCTCAGTAAGGAGCTAGGTGAGTACAAGTCTGAGGGACCGCACGTAAAGGCAGCTAAGATGCTACTAGCATACGGTAGGCAGGTAAGACCCGGTGACATCATATACTACGTAAAGGTTAGGGGGAGGGAGAAGGTAAAGCCTATACAGCTAGCTAGGATTGACGAGATAGACATAGACGAGTATGTAAAGGTAGCCAGGTCAACCCTGGAGCAGCTCCTAGCACCTCTAGGCGTATCCTGGGACGAGATAGCTGGAGCTCTATCGCTAGACCTATACGTACGTGGAAGAGGTTCGTAGGAGCTCGAGAAACTTAGCAACTTACCGTAAAAAGCTTGAGGGAACTAGCATTACGGGAGTAGTATTAGGTAGGTACCCTCCTAAAGTACAGTGTAGCTCCTCTAGGGTAGGTAAGGCAGTTCGTAGCCAGCACTACGACCTAATGCTAGCTGTAGTTAGGTTTGTATTCTACCTCCTTCTGACCTCCCTCTATGCTGCGTCCATAACTTGGGGGCTAACTACAAGCTACCACATATCGGTACTACTCTACTCGAACACCCTCATCGATGGAAGTACTAGGGTGAGTGAGGAGATGGTCTCAGCTTTAAGGGGTTACGTTGTTGATGTAGTTGATGTAGGTGGGGGGTACGTAGCTGCGCACTCCTCAGGCTTCGTTTTCTGGTCTACGGTAGCCTCAGCTCTAGCTAGGGCATTAGGCTTGGGTGGGGGGTACCTCTACCTAGAGCACCTGAGGGTGCTTAACGCCCTAGCTGTAGCTGCAGGTATACTCACTGTACTCTACGTCGAGAGGTTGGCCCTACTCTACGTAGATGAGTGGAAGGCCCTCCTAGTGGCTAGTACCTACGCTACGGGTCTAAGCTGGGTCTACACCTCCATAGCGTACAGCCAGAGCTTCTCAGCACCGTTTACTGCTGCTGGGCTTTACTACCTAGTTAGGTGGATTAGGGAGGGGAGACCTAGGGACGCTACTGCTTCACTACTAGCCCTCTCTCTAGCAGCTACCTCAGACCACACCCTAGTATTGCTTGGGCTAGTTGCTGTAGTCCTAGTACTCGCGGGGTCTAGAGGCGCTAGAGCCTCCGCTATAGCTTTAGCCCTCTACTTACTACCCCTATCTGCTACAGCTCTCTACTACAGGCTCGTAGCCGGGGTACCCCTAACAACGCAGACAGCCTACGCTGAGCGACTCGGTGTAGTACCTTTAGACCCCGGGAGGATCCTCAGAGACCTCTCCCTCGTCGAGCTAGTCCTCAGTCCTAGGAAGAGCCTTCTGGTATCCTCACCAGCTCTAGCTATCTCACCCATACTAGCTCTACCGTCGGTAGCTAGACCTAGTAGGCTAAGGAGGGAGCTCCTCCTCACTTACTCTACCCTAGTAGCACTCCTCCTAGCCTACTCCTCCTGGTACGACTGGCACGGAGGTCTTAGCTACGGCCCTAGAGTCATCCTCAGCATCCTCCCGCTTACCGCACTACTGCTATCGGTATCCCTATCGAAGGGTAGGGTCCTGGAGTACCTAACCGCGGCCCTCTCCATACCCGGAGCGGTGTTCTCCAGCTTAGCTATCTCGACTAACCCAGTCTCCTGCGCGTACCAGGAGCTTGCTACGGGCCTACTACCCCAACCCGTAGTCTGCAACTACCCTCGGCTAGCCCCCGGTTGCCGGAGCCCTACCCTCCTAGGGGCTACTGGGGTGGACTGCCTAGGGTGCTTCTACCTCTACGTAGTTGTAGCGCTACTGATAACCCTACTACCTCTAGTTGCTCGGGCTAGGTATGGGGGAGTCGCTGGTAAGGCTTAAGGTAGCTGATGAGATGCTTGGGGAGTCCTCTAGAGCTTTATCCGCAGGTCTACTAGTCTTAGCCTCCGTGGGGTCGGTAGTAGCTGTGGAGAACTCCATCGACGCTGTCGTATCGTGCTTTAGGACTCCGTCAGCTATTAGGGATAGGGTCCTCGACCTCAGGTCGGTCCTAGAGGAGTTCGCCGATAGGGTTAAGCACCTGGAGGACTACCTCAGTAGGCTAGTAGAGCTCTCCCAGTACATTCTCTACACCTACGGGGACCTCGTAAGATACGGGGACCCGGTAGCTGGTAGAACCCCATCAGAGCTCCTAAGGTTTGAGGAGGTTGAGGAGCTAATCCGCGTAGCTAAGGAGGTAGCTGGGATAGCTAGGCGCGTAGTTGAGGGGTTGAGCCACTAAATATTAGGTTGCTTACGAGTTCTACGGGGTGTGGTAGATAAGCCTACTCAGTAAGCCGGCGATGCTACTGAAGAGGCTTGTAGAGCCGTTTACGGGCCGTGAGGAGGAGGGTAGGGTTATAGTCCTAACCCTACTATCTAGGGAGCACGCAGTTCTGGTAGGTGAGCCGGGGACAGCTAAGTCAGCTATGATTAGGAGGGTTAGTGAGCTCCTAAACGCTAGGTTCTTCTCGTACCTCCTAACTAGGTTTACAGAGCCCTCGGAGCTCTTCGGGCCTATAGATATAAAGGCCCTTGAGGAGGGTAGGTACGTAAGGATAACCTCCGGTAAGCTCCCCACAGCTGAGATAGCCTTCCTAGACGAGATCTTCAAGGCTAACTCAGCTATACTCAACGCTCTCAACAGCCTCCTACAGGAGAGGGTCCTCTATGACGGCTACAGCGAGATCATAGTACCGCTCTGGTCCCTCTTCGGAGCTAGCAATGAGGTCCCGGACGAGTCCGAGCTACAGGCCTTCTACGATAGGTTCCTCCTAAGGCACTTCGTAAGGCCGGTACCGGAGAATTTGTGGAGGGAGCTTCTGGATAAGGCGTGGAGTATTGAGAGGAACACATACTACGGAAACCCCGGGAGGGCTGAGCCTGTTGCGGACATGAGGGAGCTTAGGAAGCTCCATGAAGCTGTACTCGATGTAGACCTAGAGTCGGTGAAGCATAAGCTGACGAAGCTCTTTGCAGCTTTTGAGAGTAGGGGGATACATACTAGCGATAGAAGGAAGGGAAAGGCCCTTAAGGTTGTAGCAGCTAATGCCGTCCTCGAGGGGAGGGGTAAGGCTACTGAGCAGGACCTACTGGTTCTTAAGTACGTAGTCCCTAGGGACGCTGATGAGCTGGAGAAGGTGAACACCGTACTCTCGGAGGAGCTGAAGACCCCCTACAGGTATCTGAGGGAGCTGAACGAGGTTAAGACCAACCTTCAGGAGCTCCTAAACTACGTCGTAAGCCTACAGCCTGTTGAGTCTAGGTACGTGGAGTACAGATTTAAGCAGATACTGAGGGACGTTGAGCTAACTAGAGAGAGGGTCACCGCTATAGCTGTAGAGTCCCAGGACAAGAGCGTTCAGAGAGCTGTTGAGGAGGTCCTAGAGCTGATAGATCAGATTGCCTCGATAATAAGGAGGAGGATAGCCTAGTAATGCCCAGCGTTCTTAGGGGTGTGGATCACGGAGACCCGATCGCCATATACAGAGGGGAGAAGGTAGTAGATATAGTTAGGAAGGTACTCGGAGGGGTTAAAGCAGTAGATCTACCCCTATCTATAGATAGCTACTACTCCCTCTACCTACCCCACCCACTTCTAAGGAACCTTGAGGAGGTCCCGAGGGAGCTGAGTAGGAACTACCTCCTCTTCAAGACCCTCCTAGAGTCGGAGGACTTCTCCAGAATGAGGTACTCAACCATAGGGAACTCCACCCTCAGCACTCTAGCTGCAGCGATAGTACTCGGGGAGTTTGAGAGAGCCTTAGAGCAGCTTCAGCAGAGCTCAGGAGGCTCTTCGGGCTCCGAGGACGTTACCGAGGAGGAAATGAGAGAGTTAGTGAGCTCCATAAGTAAGAAGGTAGCTGAGTCGTTCAACGCGGTAAAGTCTATGATGAAGCTGATGAGCTATGGAACCGAGCCGGGGACCGGTACAGCGTTCGACCTTGAGGAGAGCGGTGACGAAGTGTTAAAGCTAGCTCAGTCAGCTGATGTAAGGGCTGTCCTAGAGCTACTTACTAAGGTACCGGACGTCTCAGGTAAGATCGTGAGACCTTACGAGAGGTATAGTAAGGGTGAGGTCAGGGGCTTCGAGGTAGGTGGGGACGTGGAGAGGGTACATCCCTCTGAGATAGCGATGCCTAAGATCCTCTTCAGGCTTAAGCTAGCTGAGGGTAAGCTGCTCCTCTACGATAAGGTCCTCCCGAAGTCCCTCGGACCTCTATACGTACTTATAGATAAATCCGGGAGCATGGAGGGGGAGAAGATCGTTTGGGCTAAGGCAACCCTACTAGCTCTACTAATGCGGAGTAGGAAGGAGAGTAGGGAGTTCTACCTGAGGTTCTTCGATGGGATGCCCCACCAGCTAGTGAGAATCGGTAAGAGGGTTAAGTCCAAGGAGTTCGTAGAGATGCTGAAGTATTTAGCTAGGGTTAGAAGCGGTGGGGGTACTGACATAACGAAGGCTGTAATAGTAGCTTGCGATGACATAGCTGGAGGGGGGGTTAGAGGGGTCTCCGACCTAGTTCTGATAACCGATGGCGAGGATAGGGTAGCCTCTTCAGCCCTCAGTAAGAGGCTTAGAGACGTTGGCTGCAGACTTCACACAGTAATGATCATGGGGGATAACAGAGACCTCAGAAGAATAAGCTACAGATACCTAAGAGCTGTTAAGCTAACACATAGAGAGATAATCCAAGTCATAAGCCTGCAGTAAGCATATGGTGAGCCCCTAGCCTGAGAAGATGGTGAGCCCACCCCGTAGAGGTGCGTGCTACGTGGGTATGAGAAGCTACGTTCTCGACCCCGAACTCGAGTCCCTAGTAAGAGACGTTGTCTACACTTTAAAGGACTACTTCCCCTATATAGATGTAGACAACGTCAAGGCCGTTGTCTGTAGGAACTGTAGGTCGAGAGCTTTAGCAAGGATACACTACCTCCCTACCGTTTGGAGAACTGTACTGGGGTTAAAACCTATGTACATCATAGAGGTTATAGAGAGTAACTTCAGCTCCTTAACTTATGAGGAGAAGGTGAAGGTAGTAATACACGAGCTACTCCACATACCAAAGAGTTTCTCAGGTGGGCTAAGACCTCACGGAAAGTACGTTAGCAGCTATGTTGTTGAAAAGCTTTTCAAGGAGTACACTAGGAGAAAGGCTTCAGCAAGATCGGGTAGGTCCTCTTCGCGGTAGAGAGCCTCTTCAAAAGCGCACCCTCGTTAAAGTGTACTATGGTCTGCACAAAAAGATGCTTTTACCCTATGGTGGGGTGCGTTTGCGATTAGCTATGATGGGTACAGCTGCTTAGACGGCTTTTAGCTGTACCTACAGCCATAATATCATTAGAAGTTGAGGAGGTTATAGAGCTTAAAGCAAGTAACCTCATAATCTCTCTGTACTACAGTAAGGTCTGGCACAAAGAACCCTACTACGCTAGAACTTCCTTATAGTAACGATAGTCTTATAGCTGAAGGCGTACCTCTCCCAATACCGTAAGGCTAGGGTAGCGTAAAAAGCTGGGGGCTAAGCTTTTAATGGGGGGTAAAGGTTAGGGGGTGAAGCCCTAAGGTTAATCAACTAGCAGACCTTCTCTCCAAGTTCTACGGGTTCGGAGACCGTGATTATCACTGGTTTTCGGTTCTCCCCGCAGGTAGCTAGTATCATCCCCTGAGATACGTAGCCCATAAGCTTCTTCGGCTTTAGGTTAGCTACTACAACTACGTACTTACCCTCCAGCTCCTCTGGTGAGTACCACTCAGCTATACCTGCGATCACCTGCCTCTCCTCGGTACCTAGGTCTACGATAAGCCTTAGGAGTTTCTTGGAGCCCGGGATTCTCTCAGCTTTCTTAACCCTACCTACCCTTAGGTCTATCTTGGAGAACTCCTCAAAGCTTACCTCTGGTTGGCTCACTTCAGTACCCTCCTAGCTAGTGAGGTAGCCCACTCAGATGTTATCTTAGACGAGAACAGGGCTGTTAGCTTAGCTGCGTTAACTACGTCTACTAGGTTCACTACCTCGACGGGTGAGTGTATGTACCTCGAGGGTATCGATATTGTGGCTGCCGGTACCCCCTCCTTGTTTAGAGCTATTATCGAGGCGTCCGTAGTCCCACCAGGGGCTACCTCAACTTGGTGGGGTATGTTGTACTGCTTAGCTATCTCGATCAACTTATCCCTAACGGCTGGGTGGGCTATGAGTCCTGTAGCTGCCCTACCATCAACAACCTTTATAGCCGGCCCCTTACCCAGTTGGGTTACCCACTCCTGCTCAGGAACTCCAGCTACGTCGCTAGCTATGGTTACGTCTAGAGCTACAGCTACGTCTGGGGTTATCGAGTAGGCGGCTACCCTAGCTCCCTTAAGCCCTACCTCCTCCTGCACCGTAGCTACCGCGTAGACGTCCACCTCGTTACCGTCTATAGCTTTAAACCCTTCGACCATGGTTACAACACCTACCCTATCGTCTATAGCCTTCCCCGTGACTACGTCAGAGCCCCCTAGGAAGGCTAGATCCCTCTCGAAAACCGCTACGCACCCTACACCTATACCGAGCTTCTCCACATCCTCCCTACTAGCAGCCCCTACGTCTATGTACATGTCCTTGACCTCAGGTACCTGCTTAAGCTCCTCCGGCTTCATTATGTGCGGTGGCTTAGACCCTATAACCCCTCTAACTACCCCACCGTCCCTGGTCCTGATGATGACCCTCTGGCCTAGTAGAACCCTCTCAGAGACGCCTCCGATAGGCTGGAACCTTATGAAGCCCTTCTGATCTACGAAGCTAACTATGAGGCCTATCTCATCCATGTGCCCAGCTAGCATGAGCCTACCGCTACCCCTAGAGCCCTTCTTAACAGCTATTACGTTACCTAGGGAGTCTACCCAGAGGGAGTCTGCGTAGGGCTTAAGCTCCTCGATAACGGCCTCCCTAACGCTGTCCTCAAACCCTGAAGGACCTATAGCCTCGGTTAACCTCTTGAGAAGCTGGAAGACCCCCTCCTTAGTTACCTCGTACACGGCTTACACCAAGACCTAGGTACCCGTAAAGTTAAAAACGCAGCCACCTACAAGCAGGAGCCTCACCCACGAGAGCTAGGAGCTGACGGTGTTATATCCTCCCTTACTAACCCCTAGGAGGGGTTAGTACGAGGGTAGTACCGGTAGCCTTCGATAGCCTCGGGGTTAGGTCCATGGCTACCGTTATCGAGACCCCGGACCTCAGGGTCTTCGTAGACCCTTCCGCAGCTCTAGCTCCGGTTAGATTTGGGCTACCTCCACACGAGGTTGAGCTTAAAGCTCTAGCTGAGTCAGCCTCTAGGATAGCCTCTGAGTTAGCCGACGTAGACGTGGTCGTAGTGACCCACTACCACTATGACCACCACGACCCCGATAGGCTGATTCCGGTGGACCTCTACTCCTCCAAGGTGGTGCTGGTCAAGGACCCCGGCAGGAGTATAAACGTATCCCAGAGGATAAGGGCCTCTAGGTTCCTGAAGCTACTTAGGGGGATCGGGGCTAGGGTTGAGGTCGCCGATGGTGTGGAGAGGACGTTCGGTAGGACCAGGCTGGTCTTCTCCAAGCCGGTGCAACACGGCAATACTCCTAGGCTCGGGTATGTGCTGGCCGTTAGGGTGGAGTACGGTGGCGAGTCCGTGAGTTTCTCCTCGGACGTCGAGGGGCCTTTGGACCCCTACGTAGTCGACTTCATGTGCGGCTCCAGGGTCGCCATAGTGGACGGGCCGCCGACCTATCTAGTCGGTAGGGCCTACAGCGAGGGTGACGTTAGGTTAGCTCTGGAGAACCTAGCTAGGTTAGCTAGCTGCGTTGAGACCCTGGTGGTCGACCACCACCTAGTCAGGGACCTTAACTACGTAGAGCTGTTTAGGGAGGTTGAGAGGTCTACCGGTAGGTCGCCTAGGACAGCTGCAGAGCTAGCTGGGTTAAGGCCCAACCTACTAGAGGCTAGGAGGAGGGAGCTCTACGGACTATCCGAGGAGGAGTAGGGACCCCATAGAGGCACTAAAGGAGCTGGAGAGCCGGGTAGTCGCTAGAGGGCTCAATGGGAGCTACCTCAGGAGGTATTACGGGTTCGGCTACGGTAGGTGGTACAGGGGCTCCTACGCCGGCTACGTAGTCGGCTGCAACCTGGGCTGCGTCTTCTGCTGGGCTACCTTTAAGGACCGGCTCGACTCAGGTAAGTTCTACAGCCCCGCCCAGGTAGTCGAGAAGCTGGTCGAGGGTGGTAGAAGGTGGGGGGCCAGGGTCCTAAGGCTGTCCGGTGGGGAGCCTACTGTCGGCTTCGACCACCTCCTAGAGGTGGTGAAGCACTTCGGGAGACTCGGGGAGGGGAGGACCCTGGTGGTGGAGACCAACGGAGTACTCCTAGGCTACAGCCGTACAGCATCCGAGGAGCTAGTTAGCCAGATAACACGCGGTACGGTAGTTAGAGTCTCTATTAAGGGTGCTACACCGCAGGACTTCGAGAAGCTTACCGGAGCTCCAGCTGAGTACTTCGAGACCCAGCTAAGGGCGTTGGAGAACCTCGTTAGAGCTGGGCTGGAACCCGGTACCGGGGTTACGGTAGCCGTCATGGCCTCCTTCAGCGAGCCTAGAGACCTAGCTACCCTGCTGCTTAGGCTAGCCTCCGTAGACCCCAAGCTAGCCGAGGTGGTCGAGCTGGAGGTAGTGAAGCTCTACCCCAAGGTTAGGAGCTCCCTCGAGAGGGCTGGGCTTAGACCTAGGTGGTACGTGGAGCCGGAAACCTCCGGTAGGAAAGCTCTTAAACCCGGAAACCACTCGAGGACGGAGTGAGGAGACGCTGCCGCCTGACGGGTGATGTAGGCTCGTGTTTCTGACCACAGCTTAAGGATGTATCGCCTAACTACTAGCTTCAGTAGCATACCCTTAGCCCAAGTGGCTTGGGATCTCCGGAGGGGAAACCCAAGTGGTTTGGGGGTAGCTACTGGGGGCACGTTGCAGGGAGCTTACCCTTGAGGTTCCCTGCACTCGTAGTCAGCGGATATCCCCGACTTAGGGGTGCTTGCCAACTACAGGTTTAGCTGGGGATAGCTCCCAACTTAATGGATAATGGACCCGTAATGAAGTTATTTTAAGAGGTCTAACCGAGAGATACACGGGTTCGTCCGTGAACCTGCGTTTGCTGTCCCCGACCTTGGTAGTTGTAGTAGTTGGAGCTCTCGTCGCTAGTGCCTACGCTGACGGCCTGTGGGTCACGAGGGTTCTCGCTGAGGGCCCCGAGGGGCCTGTTGAGGGGGTAACCTCGGACTGCGGTCCCGGGTGTAGGGACGATGGTGGTCCCGTAATCATCTGCCCGGTTACCTGCATAGGCTACACCCTTTACTGCCTCTACAGGTCCTGCGTGCGTTGGGTCTACAGCTGCGATTGTGTGAGACTTCCGGACAACATGCCGGTGAGTGCGGGTATCGGGGGGTAGGAAGCCTGACGTAGCTGGTAGGGTCTCTACGTGGTTCGCGAAGCGCTACTACAACGCCCGGGAGGTATGCTCTAGGGGGAGAGCTTTTAGGCGCCTTCTGTTCGCGCTCCTCCTGCTTATGGTCCTCTGGGGCGTGACCTCCCTCGTACGATCCGCGCTACGTGGTGAGAACACGTACTCCATCCTCACGATCGCCGGCTACGTACTAATCGGGGTCTTCTTCACGGAGGCCTGCTACGCTAGGCCGGTGGGAAGGCTGGCCTCCCTAGTAGGCCTCCTAGGACTACTGGCGGCGGTTCTGCTGGTCCTAGGAGCAATACTCTGGGCAGTTGGGTGGACCACGTAGAGGGTTCTCTAAGTTCAATACTGGGATCCTAAAGCCCTGGAGCTTGTTTAAGGACGGAACCGTGCTCCAAGCCGAGCACAGTGGGGGCGGATCGAAGCTCCGTGTTGTCGGAACCGATAGCCGCCTACCGCTCCACGTGGATGTCCAGTAAAGTGTGAACGATGCGGAGATGCCGGTAGAGCGGGCGCCTAGGGGCAAACCGTAGGTAGGGTAGGGTGTAGGGATTTTGGTCTCTGCACGTAGCTGTGAACGCCTACAAATACTACCCCCTTAATGAGTACGTAGAGAGCTGGTGGTGCTAGTGCTCGACGAGACCGTAGCTACGATACTTAGGTCGATCTACGTATCCGGAGCGGCGACCCTCCTAGCCATGGTGTGGAGCGTACCGTGCTCGCTCCTATTAGCTACTAGAGGTAAGTCTAGGGTAGTTGAGGCCGTCGTCGAGAGCTTAGTTGGGGTCCCCACGGTCCTCATAGGTCTCCTACTCTACCTGCTACTAAGCTCTAGCGGCCCCATCTACAGGTTGCTGGGGGTTAGGCTTCTCTACACCCCCCAAGCTATGGTGCTAGGCCAGGCAGTCCTCGTAACGCCCCTCCTTATATCCACTACCTACAGATTGCTTAGGATCTCGGTCAGGAACCTCTGGGAACTGGCTATGAGCCTAGGTGCTAGTAGGGTTCAAGCAGCTCTACTGGTACTCAGGGAGTCCGTACCCGGTATCGTGGCCTCGGGTATAATGGGGTTCTCGCGGGCTATCGGGGAGCTCGGCGTAGCCCTGATGCTCGGCGGTAACATAAGGGGGTACACGAGGGTAGTAGCAACGGCTATAGCTATGGACGTTGCTGCAGGGGAGTTCGAGGAGGCCATCGTCCTAGGAGGTGTGCTGGTACTCGTAGTAGTACTGGTAGCCGTGTGTACTAAGCTACTTACTAGGGTGTACGGGGATTGACCGAGGTCGAGCTAGTGGACATTTGGTTCAGGTACCCCAACACCGCGATGTTCTCCCTCAGAGGAGTTTCAGTGACCTTCAGGTCGGGGGAGTTTACCGTAGTTAGAGGGCCCAACGGAGCTGGTAAGACCACGCTACTTAAGGTAGCTAGCCTTATATACAGACCCTCAGCCGGTAGGGTACTGGTAGATGGAGGGGACTACTGGTCCTTAGACGAAGGTAGGAGGTTAGGTAAGCGTAGGGAGGTCGTCTACGTCCACGAGAGACCCGTCCTAATCCGGGGTAGGGTGCTGGACAACGTGGTGTACGGGCTTAGGCTTAGGGGGGTTGGCGAGGGTGTGGCTATAGAGACGTGTAGGGAGGTTATGGAGGAGCTACAGCTGTGGGAGCTTAGGAATGTGGACGTGAGGAAGCTCTCCGCAGGTCAAGCTCAGCTAGTAGCGGTAGCTAGGGCTCTAGTACTGGAACCTAGGCTACTCTACCTCGACGAACCGCTAGCACACCTCGACGAGGAGAGGAGGCTACTGCTACTGCAGGCCCTAGAGAGAGCTAGGGAACGGGGTACAGGGGTTGTAATAGCATCGCACCAGGACCTAGGTGGTTTAGGGGTAGATAGGGTAGTGATGCTAAGCGAGGGGAAGGTAGTCAGGAACCTCTACCTTAGGTAAAAAGCGGTCTAGGAGCTGGAGGGGTCTACCTCGGAAGCTCCTACCCCTCCCCACGGATACCCCTCTGATAGTACGGTACATGAGGCCTCGGGAGATACTCTACCCCGGGTCTCTGCTGTGGGGCTTGCGGGTACAGCCCCATGAGCTCGTACACTTTAGGCAGTACTTTGGCACTAACGTCTAAGCCTAGCCTCCTGGCTTCCTCGACCGCTATCGGGTAGCCGTGCGTGTAGTAGCTCTCCGTAAGCCTCCTAGCTATCTCGGTAGCTTTCTCCCTACTCCATCCTCGAGGAGGCGCGCTATGAGCTCCTGGACCTCCCTAACAGCCTTCTCGGCTACGTCGGCTAGTACTGGGTCTGGTCACTCGTAGCGCTACCCTAATCAGGCTGGGAGCTGGGTAGACGGCGTACAACTGAAAGCCTCGCCCTTTAGGGCGGGGAGGAGGTCAGCTACAGTTAAGCAAGCTAAGCCCTCTACGTGGTCTACCCAGCTACTACACTATACCAAGCAGGAGGAGAGCTACTACGATCCATAGGACCGTCTGTAGCGGTAGTAGGAGGCCTACTAGGGAGGCTGCGAAACCCCTCAGCCTGGTGTAGCAAGCCGTCGTGGAGAAGGCCCCAAGTAAGGTGTAGCCAGTGGTCACGAAGATGGCGTGTAGCTCCGCGCTGATTAGTAGGAACAGTACGAGGAAGGTTACGCCCAAGAGAAGCATGAAAGGGTAGAGGAACCTAGGAAGAGCTCTTTTCTCGAGGCATCCCCTCTGGATGCTATAATAGTACTCTGCAAGCCACCTGAAGACCCTACTAGCCATACCGAGCGCACCTACCGTCCAATACTTACACCCACCGGCATGTTGTCCGGAAGTCTCACACAATCGCAGCTGTAGACCCAACGCACGCAGGACCTGTAGAGGCAGTAAAGGGTGTAGCCTATGCAGGTAACCGGGCAGATGATTA
>Ga0209393_1000589_pt1 | contig 17250 bp, 19 predicted proteins | sample SSWtaG_2_FD_184117 | JGI IMG/M metagenome (GOLD analysis project Ga0209393, IMG submission 184117) | Hot spring microbial communities from Sandy's Spring West, USA to study Microbial Dark Matter (Phase II) - SSWsed_130316 (SPAdes)... | ecosystem: Environmental > Aquatic > Thermal springs > Hot...
AACTCGGCGGATTGGTGTGCTTTAAAGCAAGCCCAGTTGTAGTCACCTCTCTCTAAATCGCCTTCAGCAGACCTAACAGTCGCTAAAGCCATGTTGAACCATCTTTTGAACTCATCTTCATCAAGCAAGCTGAAAGAGGTTCGCTTTGCAACATATTTAAGGGTTGGCTTAGATAAACGCTTAAAAGATCTTCAACCTCTCTCCGTCTTTGAAACACTCATCTGCATAGGTTGGTGTAGAGAGCTGTTGAAGATAGCTATAGTTGGCATGGGTGTGGCGGGCTCATACTTGGCAGCTAGGCTCAGAGATGAGCATAAGGTGGTCGGTTTTGAAATGTTGCCTAAGGATAGGTTTGATGCTGTCTGCGCTTGGGGCACTTCAATCGGCGGCATCGACGACTTCGCAAAGAAGGTCGGCTTGAACTTCGAGGACTACATTCTGCATAAAGGCAAGGAGATGCATCTCGACATCTTCGGACGCTCAATTTACATAAAGCTGAAGGGGCTTTGCTCATTCGATAAACCTAGATTTATCCAAGATGTTGCAGATGGGACTGAAGTAAACTACGGTAAATTTATCTCGAGAAGCAGCAGACTCGACGGGTTCGACCTAGTAGTAGATGCCACCGGGTTAAGCAGACCCCTCTTACCAAGAGTGGAGCACGATATCTTCATCCCTTGCCTACAGTATAAGGTAAAGTATAAGGTGCCACCGTTTGATGACTTCTACGTAAAGCCTTTCAGCGGCTTAACAGGCTACTTCTGGTACTTCCCCCTAGGGGATGGGTATGCGCATGTTGGTGCGGGTGACTTCAGGAAGAGGCACGTTGCTGAGCTCGCATCCTTTCTCAAGAAGTATCCTTGCGAGGTCCTTAAGAAAACTGGAAGGCCGGTTAGGATAACCCCGCCGAGTCTATGCAGACCATTTAGTGTAGATAAGGTGGTTGGTGTTGGTGAGTCGATAGGAACAGTCTACCCTATGCTTGGAGAGGGCATCATACCGAGCCTTCAGTGTGCTGAGCTTCTGCTCGAAAACTTCGAGGACTTCTCTGCTTACGAGCGGGCTGTTTTGAAGAAGTTCTCAATTTACGATAAGGTCTTTGGTTTCATCCGCTCTAAATTAGAGAACACATTCACCCTAACCTCGCAGCTCAGAAACATACTTTCACTCTTCTTCCATATGAAGTTTAATGAAGCGAGATATGGTTTAGAGATTAGGCTAAGGGACGTACTGAAAGTCGTCATCAAATAACCTCAAAGCTCCTCGCTCCTCTATAAATTTTCAGCATTCTTCTTATATTCGTCTGCTCCTATGGGTTGTGTTAAGGTTGATAGTTGCCTTTGAGGGTATAGATAAGGCTGGAAAGGCAACGCAGGCCCGTCTGCTGAGCAGTAGGCTTGAAAAAGAAGGTTACAAGTGTAAGACACTGTCCTTTCCGGTCTACACTACGCCGATAGGTCGAGAGCTCAGGCTTTCGCTGCAGGGGCGTAGAAGCTATCCTATTCAAGTGAGGCATCTGCTGATGTCCGCTAACCGATGGGAGATGAAGGGGGAGTTGGAATCCGCTGGTGTTGATGTGCTTATACTTAACCGCTACATCCACTCAAATATAGCGTATGGTGTTGCATCTGGGTTAGATCGAAGCTGGTTGGAGTCTCTAGATCGGGGGTTACCTGAGCCGAACCTCGTGATACTACTTGATATCTCGCCTACCACATCGCTTAAGAGGAAGATGAGGGGGAGGGATGTGAATGAGCAAGACCTCGCATACCTTGGAAGAGTAAGGTCGGTCTACCTTGAGCTAGCAAAAGAGTATGGTTGGAGGGTAATTCCCGCTGAGCGCAGCATAAAGCGGGTGCACGAAGAAATATATGCGGTGGTAGAGGGTGAGATTCGAAAGTATCGAGCATCTAATAACCCTTAATAACTACTTCACCGTGAAATAGGTGGAAGTATGCTGGAGAGTGTAGCAGAGATAAGAGATCCAGTCCACGGATACATATGTGTGACAGAAGTAGAGAGGGCTATTATAGATCTACCTGTCTTTCAGCGGCTTAGGAGAATAAGGCAGCTCGCTGGCGCACACCTAACCTACCCGGGTGCGCAGCACAGCAGATTCGAGCATTCATTAGGCACTTTACATCTAAGTGGTGTAGCGGTTAATGTGCTCGCTCAGAAGGTTCCGCTCACAGAGGAGATGGCTCAAGAGGTTAGGCTCGCCGCGCTTCTCCACGATATAGGGCATGGGCCGTTCTCTCACGTTATTGAGGAGGTGATGGTTGAGCAGCGTGGGGTTACGCATGAGGATGTTACTAGGCGTGTGATAAAAGAGACTGAGGTCAGCGATGTGCTCTCCAAATATGGTTTTGAACCAGATATTATGTGTGATTTCACCTTAGGGTTGTGTGCTACGCGCCCCAGATTTCTTAACGAGGTAGTCGGTGGTGGGCTGAGCGTCGATATAATGGATTATCTACTGAGGGACTCATACTTTACTGGGGTAGAGTATGGTAAGGTGGATGTGCACCGCATCATAAACTCCTTTGAGGTGGTTCAAGATCATCTTGCGCTGGATCAAGCAGCCCTCTACGCCTTTGAAGCCCTAATGGTCGCTAGATATGAGATGTTCAGAGCGGTCTACTTCCACAGGACCGTTAGAGCGGCTGAGCTTATGCTCATAAGAGCGTTAGCGTTAGCGGATGATTACCTGCAGATAACTAACACAACCGACCTTCAACGCTACCTTTCGATGACTGATGAGATCATGTTGGAAAATCTTGTGAAGATCGACCCTCAAGGTAGGTCGGATCTGAAGAGGGCTAGAGATCTGGCGCTAGCGTATAAGAACCGGAACCTTGTGAAATGCGTCTTTGAGAAGCCGATTCATAGGAAGGATCAGCTTATGGAGAGGATCTTCAGCCAGAAGAGGATAAGGGATGAGATAGCGTCAAAGATAGCTGAGGAGGCGAAGGTTTCCCCTGAGGAGGTGTACATAGATGTGCCTACCACAGCCTCGGTACCTTATACTGCTGATAGGAAGGCTTTAACATCCATAATCTTAGCCGCAAGGACACCAGCTGGGCTTACCCATCAAGATGTTAGGCTCGATCAGCTACCTTTGGTCGGTGCGATCTCAGGCTTCTTCGACATATTGCGTGTGTATACTTCACATCCAGAGCGTAGGAGGGTCGCTGAGGCTGCTGAGAGGTTCTTCGGCAAAGAGAGTTATGTGACGAAGATCTCGATGTAGGTGCGTAGAGTTGAGCAAACCCCTAGACTCGAGGACTCTGGTGGAGGAAGTATCTAAGATGCTCAAAGATGTGCTGCCCGAGGATAAAACCGCTCTCGGTAATGTTTCAAGCAGAGGAGATCCATTCAAGGTTCTTATAGCGACCATCCTATCACACAGAACCAGAGATGAAGCTACTAGTGTAGCCGCAGATAACCTCTTCAAAGTTTACAGCAGCGCCAAGGAGTTGGCTGAAGCAGACCCTAAGCAGATCGAGCAGCTCATAAAATCCGTGGGCTTCTACCGAGTGAAGGCTAAGAGGATAGTGGAGGTCTCTAAGATTATATGTGAAAGGTTCGGTGGGGTTGTGCCAGATGACTTTGAGGCGCTTCTCTCTCTACCCTCTGTCGGACGTAAGACCGCAAACTGTGTGCTAGTCTATGGGTTTGGGAAGCCCGCTCTACCAGTAGATACCCATGTGCATAGGATATCTAATCGACTGGGTTTGGTCAGCACGAAGACCCCTGAAGAAACAGAGGATGCGTTGAAAAGAGTCATAGATAAGGAGTATTGGGTAAGGATTAACGATCTGCTTGTGAAGTTTGGGCAGCAGATTTGCAGACCAGTTAAACCTAGATGCGAGGTCTGCACGCTAAAACCATTCTGCCGCTTCTACAACCAAAAAAGCCGCTCTACGAACCATTCAGAGAACTCAAATCAAAGTTAGACAAAAATTCATCCCTAAGATTTAAATAAGGGTGTTTCGCTGCCACGGCTGACCTCTTTGATACGCTATTGGCTCTGCTTTGCGTTAGCGGTAGCCTTGGGCTTAATATATGCCTTCCAAGGCTTTTATCAAGACTTCATCTACATATTATCAAACATCTTCCCACCCTCTGTCGCTGCCGCCGCTCTCGCTATGGCTCTTATCGCTCTTAAAAGGTATAGCAAAAGTTTTGGGACAACCTTTTCTATCATTTGGTTCTGCTTCGCTCTCGGCGTAACCCTATGGTTCCTAGGTGAGCTTAGCTGGTCGCTCTACGCGCTCGCATTCGGTGTTGAGATACCCTACCCCTCGATAGCAGACATCTTCTGGCTGAGCGCCTACGCCCCCATCTACATAGCCCTACTCCTCTACATCAAACCCTTCAAGATGGTGCTGAGTAAGAGGAGTGTAGGTGCTGTAGCACTCATTATTGCTGTGCTATGCGCTTTGGTCGTGCTCTTCTTGATAGGGCCGATACTCTCCACTTCAAAAGACTTGGTTACATTAGCTGCAGATCTGGCTTACCCTCTACTAGATCTCATCCTACTCTCAGCGGCGATACTTGGGCTCATGATCTTCTTTAAAGGCACATTAGGGAGGTCTTGGCTTCTGATCTGCCTAGCTCTTGTGTTTGATGCGGTCGGAGACCTCCTCTTCAGCTACACAACCCTACAGGGAACATACTATAATGGGCATCCGCTTGAACTCTTCTACCAGTGGGGCTACATACTTTACACTCTTGCATTCTACGTCCATACGAAAGAGCTTTAGGCTTGGGTTGCTCTACGCCCTTATCCAGCGGTTAGGCTTAGAATCGCTCTAGCGAGGTCGCCATCAGCATCGGTCAGAGCGGCTATCGCCCTCTCCCTTGAAACATTCGCCTGCTGCATAACCAGCGCTATATCCTCCTCGGTAAACTTTGGCTTCTCCCTAAGCCGCTCCTCAACCTCACCGCCTGAAACTTGGAAGACCCTCAACCCCTTAACATTCATCTCAGAAACAGTAGGAGCCTTTATGATCAGATCCTTCTCAGCCGTCCTTATAACCACCTCTTCAACATTAGGGATCTCTTGAAGGTCAACTCCTATCTTCTCAAGCATTCTACGCGTCTGCCTACTATCGAAACCTATCCTCAAGGCTTACCAAAAAGGTGAAGACACCTTCCACACTTAAGCGTTTCCAGCCCTAACCTTCACAGCGACACCGCAATCAAACACCTTCATCATCTTAGCTGATAAGACTGCCTTGCCGACGGCGAGCAGCTCACCCCTCTTGTTGAGCACCACTACTTCAGAACTCGGTCTGATCCTTTTACCAGCTTTGATTACGTGCTTGGTGAAGATCGACTTACCAGCCCTCGCAGCCTCCTCAGCCTCCTCAGAAACGGTTACGCAGTTCTCTCTAAAGGCTTTTGAGTTGAGGAGCAACCGAGCACCATAAAGAGTGAGCGCCAACCCTCCATCTGGTCTCAGCGTAGCAAAGAGCTTCCCATCGACGTAGATATGCTTGATTCTCCCCGTCTTCTTCGAGCACTCTATGCTAACCTCTCTACCCTCAAGCGCCTCCGATACCCCAGCACCAAATACGTAATCCAGCATAGCTTCAACGAATCTACGCCAATCCAAACCGACTCTAGCTAACTGATCTATCTACAAAATCTTTACCCACCTTAAAGAATAGAGACCGCTAAAGATATTACACCCATCTAACGATAGTTATAGAGAAGAACTTAGATTGGTACTACGATGTGAAGTATGTGGTAACCCCGTCTACGGCCCCGTAAACACGGTCCAGATAGATGGAAGTACACTTCAAGTCTGCTCGAACTGCGCACGCCTCGGCAAACCGATCAGACCAAAGAAAGAACCGAGCCGCCAACCAACTCTGAAACCAGCAACCGCTCCAAGACCGAATAGGATGTTTGAAGAACTCGAGCTGAAAGAAGACTACTACAAGGTGATCAAGCAGGCGCGTGAAAAACTCGGGTTATCTCAAGAAGCGCTCGGGAGAAAGATAAACGAGAAACCCTCAGTGATAAAGTTGCTTGAAAGCGGGAAACTCAAGCCGGACAATATGCTCGCAAGAAAGCTCGAACACTTCCTTAAGGTGCAGCTTCTAGTACCAGCTGTAGAAGAGGAATTATGAGGCTTGGTATGAGCCGTCTAAGGAGAGCGGTTTTAGTAACATACCCCGACCCGTTTATTCTCCAAGAAGCAAAGGCTCTAGCCGAAGCAGCGGGCTATGAAGTGGTAGAAGTCGTTACTCAAAAGTATCTTATGCACAGCAAATACGGTCTAGGGTCTGGGAAGGCTGAAGTCCTTAAGAAGATCGTTTCTGAAAAAAGTTGTGATGTTGTGCTCTTCGACGAGAGCCTAAAGTCTGTTCAGATCTACAACCTATCTAAACTTACTGGTGTGGAGATAATCGACCGAGAGAAGCTCATCTTGGAGATATTCTCGAAACGCGCTTCTACCCGTGAAGCTAAGCTTCAGGTTAGGCTGGCTGAGCTAGAATATGAGATGCCTAGGGCGAAGGAGAAGGTCAGATTAGCTAAACTGGGTGAGCAACCGGGCTTCTACGGGTTAGGTGGATACGAAGTCGATGTATACTACCGCGCAATAAAAAGGATGGCTGCTTCGATAAAGGCGAAGCTGAAGAAGGTGAGGCAGCATAGAGAGCTCTACAGGCAGAGAAGGCTCAAACTCGGCATGCCAACGATTTCACTAGCTGGATACACTGGTGCGGGTAAGACTACCCTATTCAACCTACTGACAGGGGAGAGTAAAGAGGTTGCGAAGAGCGTCTTCACCACATTAACCACATCAACAAGGGCGATCAACCTACCACACGGCAAGGCTCTACTCTCAGATACCGTAGGATTCATAAGTAGGCTACCAGCCTACATGATAGAGGCATTCAAATCCACACTCGAAGAAATGACCTACGCGAACCTCGTCCTCCTACTTTTGGACAGTAGTGACCCACCTACCGAGCTCAAAAGAAAGTTCGAGAGCTGCACAAAGATCTTATCAGAGATAGGTGTGCCTCTTGAAAAGACCACCGTAGTATATAACAAGGCAGACCTCTGTACTAAAGAGGAAATACAAGAGAAGATCAAGATGCTACCAACGACCATAAGCGAATCGATCTTCATCTCTGCGAAGACAGGCGAAGGAGTAAACACTCTAATCAAGCTGATTGACAGAAGACTCTTCGGTGTGGCTGAAGAGGTTAAAGAGGCTCTTGTGGACGTTAAAGGTGTGACAGACGCTAAATGCTGAAGCCCCGCAGCTGGGTTCTCAGGTTAGGGCACAGGTACGTTAGGGATGATAGATTAACGACACACGTGGGTCTCGTAGCAAGGGCGTTCGGAGCCTCAGGTATATATATAGTTGGTGGAGAGGAGCAGATCAAAGAATCATTAGATAAAGTCACAAGAAGATGGGGAGGACCCTTTCAAGTGGAGCTGATAGAAGATTGGCGTACAGCGATTAAAAAGTGGAAGGAGCAAGGTGGCATCGTTGTGCACTTAACTATGTATGGGCTACTCGTGGACGACGTTATCAAAGAGATACGCTCAGCAGAGAAAGATGTGCTGGTAGTGGTCGGTGCGGAAAAGGTGCCGAAGGAAGTATTTTACTTGGCAGACTACAACGTGGCGATAGGGAATCAACCACACTCTGAAGCAGCAGCGTTAGCCGTCTTCCTTGACCGCCTCTACCAAGGAGAAGAGTTAAAAATATCTTTCACCCATTATAAGATTAAGATAATACCCCAACGTAGAGGAAAGAAGGTATTATCATTAGAGGAAGACTAGGTTGGTGTTTGAAATGAGGGTTGAATACGAAGACTCGTTGGTGAAGATAGCAGGGCTACTTGGAGGAGAAGAATACGTAAAAGTAGCGAGAGCTCTGCTGAATAACGAAGACTCGACAGACGAGGAGATCGCAAGCGCCACTGGGCTAAAGATCAACACCGTAAGAAAGGTGCTCTACGACCTATTCGGACGCTCCCTCATCAGCGGAATCAGGGTAAGGGACCTTAAAAGGGGATGGTACGTTTACAGATGGAGGGCCCAGCGAGAGCAAGTAGACAGCTTCATAGCCGTGCAGAAGAAGAAGCTACTTGAAAAGCTGAAGCAGAGGCTGGCATACGAAGAACAACACGAATTCTACCACTGTAACAACCCCAGATGCCCAAAGAGGACTTTCGAGCAAGCGCTAGAAGTCTTCTTCAGATGCCCGACCTGCGGCGCCACATTAACCCATGTGAACAACAGTGAACTCATCCAGCTTCTTAAATGGAAGATACAGCAGATAGAATCCGAGAAGTAGCGTCAAGGATTTAAGTAGCTGTTTAACCCACCCTATCTTAGTAGCGGGGTGGGGAAGCCAGGTTATCCCGGCGGGCTCATAACCCGCAGATCGGTCGTTCAAATCGACCCCCCGCTACCATCTAAATAAAAACTGACAACCCACCTATTGAAAGACTATCCAAGAAAGTGTACTAAAAGTTCTACGAATATCTTACTAATCCTTCTTCCAGCCATTTTAAAGATCACATTTATCGCGCCTCGATAATCCAGCTATCTTGATGGGGATTGAGGGTCAGGTTTTCTCTCTAACATTCGACTCCAAACTTCAACATTGCGAGTTGTCATAAACCTATTCCTTCAAGCTGGTAAGCACTTCCGTGATGTGTTTAGTAGAGAAGGACTTGTACTTCCTTTTTCGTACATGATCTATGAATTGCTGCGTCTTTGTGATAGAGTAGTCCTTTTGGGTTGAGAAGACTGCATAGATGTGAGGTAACTCTACCCCTTACCCCGCTAAGTCTATGAGGTATTGGACGTAAGTTCTGATTTTACCATTAGATTTCACTTTAATCGTAGGTGTTCGTATTTGTTGGAGTAGCACCTTTTCCTTTATGTTTTTACAAGCCTTCCTAACGAAGGTATCAGGTAGAGCGAAGACTTAAAAATCTAGTAACCCGCTTGGCACATAAAAGCGTCTATTCAAGTCGATGGGTAAAGCAAAAGCTACCACTCTTTTCGTTTAAAGCCCATAAGCAGAATCTTCTGAAGCGCTAGGTACATCTGCTTGGCTACTTCGATATCCTTAGCCTCGAAGCTGTAGAGCATATCTAAGAACACATATACACGGTAGCCTTTATTCCCACTAAACACTATGAGCGGTCTAACCTCATAAGGCTATCGGCAAACTTAGCCACATCACTCCACGCTCGATCCAAATCCCCTTCTGAGTCAAAGGACAGCTTCTCGATAGCGTAGGGTTGCTCTAAACTCCTATACGGTTGAACACACATGTAAGCGGGTCTCTAAACTCAACTAACTCCTTCACCAAAGCAAACATATCTTTAGGGTTGTAGTATAGTATTGCTCAGGCTTACTAAGCTCCCTACCTTCTAAACAAAACCACTCCATAAAAGGCTTTTCACAGTTTTACCGCTTTAGTTGAGGGTAAAGTTCTTTAGCCGTAGTGAAGCCTTTAGAAAGCTGAGCGCTCTGCTCTAAAGACGGCTGTGAACCACATTACCTCTAAGCTTCTTAACCCTAAACGACAAATGTGGTCAATAACATCATCCCTCCAACTATAAGATCTAAGCACTTCAGGATCTCTTAGTCGAGGCACAGCTCGATACGCTAAGAAGTTAGGCTAAGTATGGGACTGAAGGTTTAGCTTCCTTCGCCGAAGGCTATAAACCACCGTAAGCGTAAGCTAGCTCCCTTAAGATTATCTTCACGATCGAGGAAGGTAGAAACCGAAGATATTCCTCTAACACACCTCTGTCTAGAAGCTCAAGCGACATCTCAAGCCTAAGGGAAAGCAACCCCATTCACATCAAAAATAAAGGGCGAGGGTTCTTAATCTCCAAGCAGGCTGCGCAAAGATCGTATAGTTTTTCATCCACTCGTCCTCTTGAAGAGCTTATTGCGTGGCTTAAGTTTGGGTAAAAAAGCCTAATTTATTAGCTACAATGTTTTTATTAGAGGTAATTTTCAGCTTTACGCTAGGTAAAATGCACCGTTCGATCAAGACTTTCATCGCACTAATCATATTGCTTGCTTCTTTCGCATGCTTTGCTTATTACGTTAGCCCGGTCTCAGCTCAACCCCAGCACAAATACTTTAATGTAACAGCTAGACAGTTCGCATACGAACCTGGCAGAATTGTCGTTAACGAAGGGGATATAGTTACCATAAGATTGAGATCAGCAGATGTGACACACGGCTTCTATATACCTGAGCTGGGGGTAGACGAAACAGTTTCCTACGGCGAGGAGAAGATCATAACTATAGTTGCTGACAAGGTTGGGAAGTTTAAGATTAGGTGCTCCGTCACGTGCGGGCCTCTCCACCCGTTTATGGTCGGAGAATTTGTTGTTGAAAAAGGTGGTATCAACATAATCTTCCTTGGCTCCACAACCATACTTATTGTAGCTGGAGTGCTAAGCTTCATAATATTTAGTAGAAGGGGGAAACAGGTTGGTTGATGGTAGGGCGTCGTCGCTTAAAAACCTATTAACATCGTTCATATCACATCGGAATGAGTTTGATTTAACTGACATCGAGTTCTTTAGAAGAATATTTAAGCACCGTGCTTTTCAATGGGCGGTGATCCTCCCAAACCTATTCATCTTTGTCATAGTTGTAATCTCAGGGTTTGTTGGGACACCAGTTGGGAACATGAGTTTTGCGGTCGTCTTTGTTTGGATACTCTGGTGGTTCGCCCTTATGACCGTCTTAACACCTCTATTCTCAAGACTATGGTGCATGATCTGCCCTTTACCAGCCTTTGGAGACTGGTTGCAGAGGCGGGGCTTCATAAAGAAAGAAGGCGGCTTCAGATGGTTTGGATTAAATAAGCCTTGGCCTGCACCCCTAAAGAACCTATGGCCTGTGAACTTTATCTTCCTATTTATAGCGACGTTCATCGTCCTTCTAACAACAAGACCAGTTGTCACAAGCATCCTCCTACTTACCTTATTTGTATTAGGGACGGTGCTCGCATTACTCTTTGCTAAGAGGGCTTTCTGTAGATATATATGCCCAGTAGGTGGATTCTTAGGGCTCTATTCTATGTTCGCATCTTTTGAAATAAGACCTAAAGATCGAACACTCTGTGAACGTCACGTAACGAAGGAGTGCGTAAGAGGCTCAGATACTAGCTTCGGATGCCCGTGGCTCATATATCCTGGAGGATTAGAGAGGAACAACTTCTGTGGGTTATGCATGGAGTGTATCAAAGCCTGCCCATATAACAACCTAGCAGTAAGAATAAGAAGATTCGCTAAAGATCTTCTAGTCAAGAGTGGGAGGGCATTAGACGAGGTATATAAGGCGCACATCATGCTCGCCCTTGCGCTAATCTACATAGCAATCACTCAAGGTCCTTGGGGTTGGCTCAGAGATTGGGGTAATGTATTCTACAAACCTACATACGGATTTGCCTTATCAGGTATCCAAGGGTTTGCGATTCACGCTGCGATAGTATGGTCAAGCTCATTGATTATAGTGCCTGGCGTATTCTACCTATTCTGTGCGCTGTCTAAGTATCTAGCTAAAGGAGAAGGTTCAACCAAGAACGTCTTCATAAACTTCTCATATACCTTGATTCCAATAGGTTTAGCTGGGTGGATAGGCTTCTCCATACCCATCATACTTGTCAACTGGTCATATATACTCAATGTAATATCAGACCCATTAGGCTGGGGTTGGGATCTCTTCGGAACAAAGTACATACCATGGCAGCCAGTGCTCTTAGAGGCTATTCCTTACCTCCAAATATTAGCAGTGATAATAGGTTTAATTTATTCGATAAAATATGGGTCGGAGATATCTAAGCAAGTCTATCAAGATGAAAGGAGGGCGGTTGGCGCCTTCCTACCTATAGCTATCTTCTTAATATTAGTCTCAATACTCTTCATCTGGCTCTTCGTGGGGTGAGTAAGTTGAGCAAGACTGAGTTAATATGTCTTCTTATAATCATTGGCATAGTAGTGGTGATGCCCATCAGCTTCTACATCTACGAAGATGTGCTTAGAGTAAACAGAGCAGCTGCCCAACCCCTAGAGGTTCATATATTTGCGTGGGCATCGGAAAACGGAGGTTGGCAGCCTAATGAGATACATCTGAAGCTGAATGTCAAGACCAAGTTCATAATTCTAGCGATGGATACAGCACATAGCTTGATAATAGAGGAGTTGGGAATAGACACCGGACCTATTCCCCCAGGTTACAGGAAGGAGATAGAATTTATACCAAGCAAGGAGGGTGTCTTCACCTTCTACTGTGGAGTATTGTGTAGTGCGGATCACCACTTTATGACAGGTAAGATTATTGTAGAGAGGTGATGTGTATTGAGTAGATGCTATGTTAGATATGCGTATGTGGATGACAAGAAGGTCGCACTCTACGCTATACCAACTGATGTAGAACTCGACGGTGAATACAAGGCTGTGGATAAGGTAGATGGCTACATGTACCTTATTAGACCACCTGACTCTCCTCCTAAATTCAAGAAATCTGTGAGGGTTATAACGCTGCCTGATGAGAATTCCCTCTTATCATTCTTCCCATTTGAATACTTGTTGGGCCATAAACTTAAAGTTGTTAAAGTAATGGATGAGGTCTTGAGGAGGCTTAGGGGAGGAAGCAGTTATGTAACCTGCTTCTATAAGGGGTGCAGAAAAAGGGCATTATTTTACGCTGAATCCCCCCTTGGTCTTAGTGAAGGTGGTTGTTGGTACGCCTGTAGTAAAGAACACTTCAGCACAACCACTTCAAAAGGACATCAGATTAGGATGGAGGATTATAAGAGGTTGATGAATGTTGATGAGTATTTGAGGTGAAGAGCCTTGGTTAAAGAGGAATGCGTCCAAAACGGATCTAAAAAAGATGATGCGCCATACACCATAACTAGGCGAAAGTTTCTTCTTCTGATACCACCAGCTGTAGCTGGTTTTCTGGCAAATATGTATATACCTAAGAGTATTCTATCGCTACAAGCACTACAGCCCATAGATACATCAATAAACCCGCTAGAAACATACCCTAATAGAGGTTGGGAGGAAGTCTACCGCGACATCTACACACCAGATTACACATTCCATTACCTGTGCGCACCCAACTGTACCCACGGCTGCCTTCTAAAAGCCGCTGTGAAAAATGGGGTAATAAGGTATGTGGACCCATCCTTCGGCTATAATTCAGCAACAGATCTGTACGGCAACAGGGCTTCTGCGAGATGGGATCCTCGCATATGCGTAAGTGGCTTAAGCTATGTGCGCCGATTCTACTCAGATAGGCGTGTTAAGAAGCCTCTGGTAAGAGTAGGCTTTAAAGCTTGGGTCGAAGCAGGTTTTCCAAGGGATCCTGAGACAGGAGCACCTCCAAGGGAATACTTTGAGGGGAGGGGTAAAGAGGGTTGGGTTGAGGTTAGCTGGGATGAAGCGTTTGAGATGATTGCGAAGGCTTTGCTGAATATTGTGAAGACATATAGTGGGGTTGAAGGGGCTGAGAGGCTAAGAAAACAGGGATACGACCCAGCTATGATAGATGCGATGGAAGGGGCTGGGACACAGGTTGTTAAGGTTAGGGGAGGTATGCCTCTACTGGGTGTTATAAGGTTAACAGGATTATACCGATTCGCTAATATGCTTGCGTTACTCGACCACTATCTGAGAAGGGTTAACCCGGATGAAGCGAAGGGTGGTAGAGGATGGGATAACTATGCGTGGCATACAGATCTACCCCCTGGTCACCCAATGGTTACTGGTATCAAAACCTGTGACTTTGACCTATTCACAGCAGAGAACGCTAAGTTAATCATTCTCTGGGGGATGAACTGGATCGCTACAAAGATGGCTGATGCTCACTGGCTTACCGAAGCAAGGTTACATGGTGTAAAGGTTGTAACGATAGCCACCGAGTATCAATCTACAAGCAACAAAGCTGATTACGTAGTAGTGATCCGCCCAGGCACAGATTGCGCTTTAGCCTTAGGCTTAGCACAGATCATAATTAGAGAGCATCTATTTGACGAAGAATTTGTCAAAGCATACACCGATCTACCTCTACTGGTTCGTATGGATAACTTGAAGCTTTTGAAGGCTGGTGATATCATCCCAGATTATAGGCTCAAGGATCTTAAGAATTTTGCTAAAGTGCTTAAGCCTGGTGAAAAAGCTCCAGCACTCGCTGAGCAAAACGCCCAGATAATACCAGAGGGGTTAAGAATGGAATGGGGCGATTACGTAGTCTGGAATAGGGCTGAGAACAAGCCTTCAATTTTGACTAGGGATCATGTAGGCAGATTCTTTGCTGAGCTTAAAATCGACCCGGCTCTTGAAGGAGAGTTTGAAGTTGAGCTAATAGATGGTAAGACGGTAAAAGTTAGACCTGTCTTCGATTTGATAAAGGAATATCTCTTCAAGAACTTCGATCCTGATGTAGTGTCAGAAATTACGTGGGCACCTAAAGAAGCTATATTGACTCTAGCCAAATTGATAGCAGAGAACAAGGGTTCTACTCTATTTACAATAGGTATGGGGCCGAACCACTACTATCACTCTGACCTTAAGGATCGAGCTATCTTTCTAGTAGCAGCTCTAACGGCGAATATAGGTAAGTTTGGAGGAGAAGTTGGGAGCTATGCTGGGAACTACAGGATCGAACTCCTTAACGGTTTGCCGCAGTATATCCTTGAAGACCCCTTCAATATAGAGAATGATCCTTCAAAAAGAGCAAGGACCAAATCCTACATTAAGTTTGAATCAGCTCACTACTACAATTATGGTGATAGACCCTTAAGAGTGGGGAACAAACTCTTCACAGGAAAAACCCATCTACCAACTCCGACAAAGGTTGTCTGGCACGCTAACAGCAACTCTATTCTCGGCAACAGTAAGTGGGCTTACGACCTAATCTTCAACACACTACCGAAGACAGAGATGATAATAGTGAATGAGTGGTTCTGGACAGCTACCTGCGAGTATGCTGATATAGTTCTCGCGGTAGACTCTTGGCCAGAGAGGAAGCTACCTGATATTTACGCCTCCTGCACAAACCCCTTTCTTCAAGTCGCTCCAAGAACGCCGCTTCCAAGAATGTTTAACACAAAGGACGACGTTGAATGCTACGCCGGTGTTGCGGCTAAGCTCTCAGATTTAACAGGGATCGATGGTTTTAGAGAATACTGGAGGTTTGTGTATGAGGGTAAGGTAGAGTATTACATAAACAGGGTATTAGAAGCAGGGAACGCTACGCGAGGCTACAGCTTCGATAAGTTGGAGGAGAGTTGTAGTAGAGGAGTACCATATTTATTGGCTACACGCACTACACCTAGAATAGTCGGTTGGGAGCAGGTGCACGAAAGTAAGCCTTGGTATACAAAGACAGGTAGACTCGAATTCTACCGTGATGAGGATGAGTTCATCGAATATGGTGAGAATCTACCTGTTTGGCGTGAGCCGATTGATTCAACCTACTACGAGCCCAATGTTATTGTGTCAAAACCTCTTCCATCTCTCAAACCAAAGCAACCACATGAATACGGAATTGAGTTAAATGATTTATCTACCGAAACAAGGCAGGTGAGGAATGTAATCAAACCGTGGGCTGAGCTTAAGGGCACAAAGCACCCCCTCGCCGATCTCGGTTATACCCACATACTTTACACACCTAAGTATAGGCACGCCTGCCACAGTATGGGTGCGAGCACAGATGTAGAAGTGGTCTTCTTCGGACCATTCGGCGACTTCCATAGGCACGACAAACGCAAGCCTTGGGTGGGCGAAGGATATGTTGACATAAACCCATTGGACGCTAAAGAGCTGGGTATAGACGATGGCGACTACATCTGGGTTGATGCAGACCCTAGTGATAGACCATTCAGGGGATGGGAACGCAGGTTAGAAGACTATAAGGTGGCGAGGTGGCTTGTTAGGGCAAGGTACTATCCAAATATGCCTAGAAGAACCGCTAGAGCTTGGTTCCACTTCTATATGGCTACGCACGGCAGTGTAGAGGGGCATGAGACTAGACCGGATGGGTTGGCCAAGAACCCTAGGACGAACTATCAGGCTGGGTATAGGTATGGTTCCCATCAGTCGATTACAAGGGCTTGGCTGAAACCCACGCTTATGACCGATAGCTTGATTAGAAAGGATTCGTTTGGTCAGAGTATTGGTAAAGGCTATGCTGTTGATATACATACAGTTGTCGGTGCGCCTAAAGAAGCCTTCGTCAAGGTAAAGAAGGCTGAAGACGGGGGGCTGGATGGACACGGGTTATGGTACCCAGCGGCGCTAGGCTACAGACCTACTTACGAAAACGAATCCGTCAAGAAGTATCTAGCTGGGAGCTACATCGAGGTGAAGTGACTTGCCTAAGGTGTATAATTGGCAGATTGGTAGGGAGATGGAGTATTGGTATCCTGAAAGTAGACCTAAGAGGCAGGTTGCAGCCGTCTTTGATATCAATAAGTGTATCGCTTGCCAGAGCTGCACGATAGCGTGTAAAACCACGTGGACTTCAGGTAAAGGTCAGGAGTATATGTGGTGGAATAATGTTGAAACCAAGCCTTGGGGCTCTTACCCACTAGCCTGGGATATAAATTTGCTTAGTAGACTCGGCCCTCAAGTTTGGGTGAACGGTGTATACAAGGGTAAAACGATCTTCGAGTTATCACCATCTGAGCGTTGCATAGGCTACCTACCTTCTGATCAGGACTGGGCTTCACCGAATATAGGTGAAGACGAAACATCTGATATTCTAGATGAACAAACCTTCTTCCAGACCATCCCTCACCACATATGGAACTTCTATTTAGCAAGGATATGTAACCACTGCACATACCCTGCTTGCCTCGCATCCTGTCCAAGACTGGCCATTTATAAACGCCCAGAGGATGGGATCGTATTGATAGATCAGCAGCGGTGCAGAGGCTACAGGGAGTGCGTTAGAGCCTGCCCATACAAGAAAGCTATGTATAATAACGTTACACGGATCTCTGAGAAGTGTATCTTCTGTTACCCAGCCATAGAGAGGGGCGAGTGGCCTAGATGTATGCGTAACTGCATAGGTAAGATAAGGATGGTGGGGTTTGTGAACACACCAGATAAGGCTGATCCCGAGAACCCAATAGACTATCTTGTACACGTTAAGAAGGTTGCCCTACCCTTGTACCCACAATTCGGCACAGAGCCAAATGTATATTACATCCCACCTATTCAT
>Ga0209393_1000591_pt1 | contig 17208 bp, 14 predicted proteins | sample SSWtaG_2_FD_184117 | JGI IMG/M metagenome (GOLD analysis project Ga0209393, IMG submission 184117) | Hot spring microbial communities from Sandy's Spring West, USA to study Microbial Dark Matter (Phase II) - SSWsed_130316 (SPAdes)... | ecosystem: Environmental > Aquatic > Thermal springs > Hot...
CTTTAAACTGGTAAAGACAGACAAATACACAGCCAGTTGGGTTGGAGGCGTAGCCGGCGGCTCGTTTGAGCTCCCGCCAGACACATACGCCATGGAGGTCGTGATCACCGCCGCCTCTACCCCCGGCCTTTATTACGAGGTGGTGGTAGGCGAAAAGTATCCAAACACAGACTGGACATATAGGAGCTACTACGTCTACCTATCGTCCTCTGCGCCGTATGTCACCATATGGCACGCCTTCAGTAGCTCAGACGCCAAAAGGGTTTATGTCGGCATAGCGCCCATTGGCTACAGCGGCACATATACGGTAGACGCCTTTGTGGTTGTTTACGGCGACGCCAGGGGCTACTGGCAGAGGTTCCATATAGTTGAACAACCGGTATCTGGGTGGATATCTGTCCCGAGAGTTCCGAGGTCTGATGGATATTACATAGTTTTCCCTGGTTTCACCGCGCCTCCCGGCACTGCATACACCACAACTCAACTTTCCAGCTCCTTTACCATCTGCGGCTCTGTCGGCGATTATGTAAATATCTACTGGGGCACTACCTACGTGACGCGTGCCTACCGCCAGTCTGCTTCAGGAGACTGCAAAACCTTCGTAGTCAACACATGGGTGCCGCCTTATGAAAACGTGAAGACAGGAGGCTCCACGCATCACATATTGATAGGGCCAGTAGGCGGAACTGTTCAGCTTACCATACGCCACTTAGCCATCTACGGCTCATACCGCCCTGAGATAAACAGAGAAACCTCAAGAGTTTGGCAAGATATGCTTACATGGGGCTACGCGGCGTATACCTCTAACCCAGGAAGAATAGAGGTGAAGATATATGACGTAGGAAGCGGCGGCACGGAGTCCATGCGCCTTGCCGTTTATCTATCGCCGTATCAACACCAGACCCTGTGCAACACATTTAGGATTAGGCTCGCGCTTAACAACGGCATCAACACGCTCGCCGCATCTACGGCCGGCTTATATGTAGAGGGTGACAGATTGGAGAGCGTTATCTCTCTACTTCTCGGGTGGGTTGCCCAGCTGTTTGGAACCATGGCGAAGATACTTGAGAAAATCGGTACTGCGATAAGCTGGATCCTTCTGGCAAAAGACACTGTGGCTGTGTTATCTACGAGTAGCATAAGTACAACTACGGTAGACAACTACCTCGATGTGTATGTAAATCTCGGAGCCTTAGACGTATACAAACCTGCTATGGCTAAAGTGGTGATGACACGTACATATAGTGGCGATTATACAGTTGCCGTTAAGGAGGTTTATATGTGCGGCATCCTTATATACAGCGACACCTCTTCTATTATACCAACTGCGCAATACCACAAGCCGGTGAGCTTTATTTCTTCCACTGCGACACAACTGGTAGATACATACAGAACCTTAACATGTGGAAAACAGGAAGATTTGTTCTACTACTACTTCCGCAATGAGTATGCCGGTGAGGTTTGCCGAACGCTTTACTATAGATAAGTCAATTAGGTATCTTCTTTTTTCTCTTCTTTATTCCCTCTTCACGTTTTTTGTGTATTTTTGGGCGAGTGGGGTCTGGGCTGTAGCTCTTTACGCTGTTGGCTTCTTCTCCTTCTTCGCGGCGTATTTCGACTCCGTAGGGAGACCGGTGTGGTGGGCGGTGTATTTCGCGGCGTATCTCGCGGCGGCGCATGTTGGCGTGGCTAAGGCGGTGTTTTACGTCTTGATGGCGGTTGTTCTGTTTGGTCCTCTGCTATACGGCAGAGGGGTCGGCAGGTTGGCCTCCATGTTTTTCTTCTGGGCCGGCGCGGTGGCCAGCGCCGTGGTGGTGAACTTGGCGGGTCACGTATATAGGCTTGTCGTGCCGCCTCTTTACCCAGCTCTGCCGCAGGCGTTGCCCTCGCCTCTCGACGTGCCGATCTACCTGCTGGGCTTCTACGTACTTTGGCGAATCCACTGCCTGTCCTCGCGATGGGGCGGCGCCGTGAAATGTAGCGACGCAACGCGCGGCGTGTAGAGGAAAAGCTATATATACATAGCTCCGGCTCGGTATGCGTCTGTTGCTGGTGGCCGACGTGCACGACGGGGTTGACAAAATCAAGGCGTTGCCTAGAAATTTCGACGCGGTGATCGCCGCCGGCGACTTCACGTATCGGAGGTCGGTGGAGGCGGCGGTTGAGGCTCTGGAGGCGCTTGCGGAGATAGCCCCCGTCTACTTTGTGCCGGGGAACACGGACCCGCCGGAGCTGGCCCGCTACGAAAATGCCGCGGTGAAGCCGGTACACGGGAGGGTTCTCCCGCTGGGCCCCTACACGGTGGGCGGGGCCGGCGGCAGCCTCCCCACGCCATTCAACGACCTCTTCCGCGTGACCGAGGAGGAGCTGGGACGCCTCCTGTCATCTCTGGCGCCGACGCCCCACATACTAGTGGTACACAACCCGCCGAGGGGAATTCTGGACAAGGTAGGCGGCGTGCGGCCGGTGGGAAGCGTCGCTGTGAGGAGATATATAGAGGAGAAACAGCCGTTGCTATCTGTCCACGGACACATCCACGAAGACAGAGGGATAGACATGCTGGGGGGCACTATAATCGTCAACCCGGGCCCGCTCAAAGACGGCTTCTACGCAGAAGCCCTGCTAAATGGGACGGAGATAACCGTGTGGTTGAGGAGGGTTTAACGCCCCTGTCTCACCTCTATGCCCAACTCCATTAGTTGCTTGTTCAGCATCTTCAACATCGTCTTCACGTCTATCTCAACCACGCGGCTGTCCGCGATTTCGAAGTGTATCCAGTCGTGCGGCACCCTCATCCTCTTAGCCCGCGTGATTCTCATGCGCCGCACGTAGAGCCCCATCTCCTCAAGGTTGGGATCTGCCTCAATCAGAAGTATGACGTCGGCCAGGTGCTCGGCAGTGGCTAATATGCCGTACACCTCCTCCACGTCTGTATGCGCCGTGGCCACCACTATGGAGTCGGTGGACCTGGCAAAGATTTTAAAGGCGCGGAAGAGGTCGAGCGCGGAGCCGGGGCTCCTCATAACCACCTCGTTGAGTGAGTCCACCACCACGACGCCGCCTCTGAACTCATTGGCGAACTCCGCCAGCTTGTTCATAAGGGCGTAGGCGTCGGGGGTCTCCAGCTTGTGTCTTGCGGGAGGCTTGAGTTTGGAGTAGCGCTCGTTGGGCGCCGCGAAGCCGTCCACCACAATTAGGCGCTCCACGGGAGCGCCCCTCCTCCGCAACTCCTCGACAACCTCGTCCGACATGGCGTCGATGGAGAAGTAGAGGACGGGGGCGCCCGCCTTAGCCGCCGTAGCCGCCATAGTAGACGCAAAGAAGGTTTTGCCAACCCCCAGGAAGCCCTCAATGAGTATTACATAGCCCGCAGGTATCCCATCGGGAATCAGCTCGTCGATAGGCTGGATCCCAGTCTTGAAACCCATGGGTAGTAACAACAGTCTAAAATAAAACAGTGGAGTCTAGATAACGTGGCCTGTAACTGCAGAAAGTAGATAGATGCCTGAACCTACAACGGTAGAGAATATTCGGTGTTTGCATCCTTGCTCATCGCATGGCCAGGGAATTTGACCTCCCCTAGCAGACCAACGACTTCCAGTAGTTGTCTCTCCTCATCTAATTCTCGGCTGTCTTCTCAAGTTACGAAACCTAAGACGTCAATTCTGCAGTTTCCAGGATAAAAGGATATATCCCTCAACCGCCCGATATCTGTGCGCATAAGTCTCAGCGTGGTGCGGCCGTTTGACCCTTGGCAGAACCCCCTCTGTACCTGCCCCCTCAAATACGGCCTTAACCCCTACACGGGATGTGGCCACAGCTGTCTATACTGCTACATAACGTCCTACATCCCCGACGCCTTCAACCCAAGACCCAAGGAGGGCCTTCTGGAGAAGGTGAGGAGAGACCTCGAGAAGATACCGCGGGGGTCGGTCGTGGCTCTTTCTAACTCCTCAGACCCCTACACGCCCCCCGAGGCCCGGCTGGGGCTCACGAGAAAGATCTTACAAATATTGCTAGAGCGAGGCTACAGAGTCCTCATAACCACGAAGTCCCCCCTCGTCTTGAGGGACTTGGACATTTTACAGCGGCACAGAGAAAAAGTCGTTGTGCAGATAACCATCACGACGCTGAGGGAGGACCTAGCCGCGGCGCTGGAGCCCAAGGCGCCCCGGCCCTCCGGCAGGTTGGAGGCGGTGAGGCGGCTGGCAGCGGCCGGGATACCCGTCGCCGTCAGGCTAGACCCCATAATACCGTTGCTCACAGACGACGAGCACAACATAGCCGAAGTGATAAAGGCGGCCGCCGAGGCTGGCGCAGTCCAGCTGGTAGCCAGCACCTACAAGGCCAAGCGGGACAACTTCGCGAGACTTGTCAAGGCTTTCCCCGACAAGGCCCCCCTCTGGCGGAGGCTCTACTTCGAGGATGGGAAATACTTCCACGGCCAGTGGTACGCCTCCGAGGCCTACAGGAGGAGGGTGCTCGCCCTTGCCGCTGGACACGCCAGGAGGCTAGGTCTCCAGTTTACCATCTGTCGGGAGGAGTTCCTTGAGTTAAACACCCCCGGCACCTACTGCGACGGAAGTCATCTGCTCCAAAAGGCGGAATCCACAGAAGGAACGCAAAACAGCGGCGTTCCTCACGCGGAAGGAAGGTATTCCTAAATAAAGTCTGCAACTCCCAACCGCCGTGGGTTCCAAAGTCGGCGTATATCTGCTGGCTCTAGCGGCGCTGGCCATGGCGGCCAATATGACGTATGTAACTACCCCGTCTGGGAAGATACACATAACCTACGTAGACAACGGCACGTACATAGTGGTAAACATAAACGACAAGGTAATTACGGCCAACATAAAGCTAAACGTCACCGTGGCGGGCGAGCAGTACTACCTACACGTTGTCGGTCTTGCTAAGGGTTACTTCGACAACGCCACTATAAGCAAATTGGCGTCTCTGCTCAACCAGACGAAGAGCCCTGACGCGCTCCTCGCCGCCCTCAAGATCTTGGCGGACTACAACCAGACGAAGGAGCTCAGGGTCAAGGCGATGCTGAGTGCGCGCGCCATAAACGCGTCGGCGCCAAACGCCACCTACCTTAAGGCGAAGATAGAGTACGAGCTTGAGCGGAGGCTCTCCCGACTAAACAAAACCCTCACAGCCGAAGACGAGTGGGAGATAAAGATTATGACCAGAGATCTGAACAAGACGGCGGATCTCCTCGCCGCCATCGCGGCGAGGCTCCAGAGGCACAACATCAGCGATGCCCAGACGCTTCTCTACGTGGCCCAGCGCATAAAGGAGATAACGCCGACGCTGAAGAAGTTGGAGCTCTACCTCAACGGGACAAAGGTAGAGATAAAATTCAACAGAAACATGTACAAGATCGAGATCGAGAAGGAAAACAAAAACGTCAAGACCAGCGAGAAGAGGGAGGTAAAGGAGTCTGACAAGAGCTCCCAGCACAAAGACAAGTCAAACAGCAGTAAGGACGAAAACAGCCGGTCAAAATCCAGCGGAAAGGACGAAAAAGAGGACAAGTCAAGCGGCGGATCTGGCAAAAACGGCAAGTCCGACGACAAAGACAAGAAGGGCAAGTAGGAAACCAATATATTTTCCCCCAGTTCTTCCCCCATGTTTTGGGTCCTCCTGTTGTTCGCAAACGGGACCGTGTTGATGTTGTTTAACGCCACGGTGGCCGTGCCTGTTATCAACGTTACCCTCCCCGCGGAGCCCATGTGGGGACCGGTGGTGGAGCTCGACGGCGTGCCGGTCCCCGCCCTCTTAGACGGTCGCAACGTGGCGGTGGTGACCGGCGGAGGGGGGTTGCTCACCATAAGATACGCCCCCAAGCTGGTCACCGTCAACGGGTTACCTGCCGTGAACATAACCACAGACGACGTGGTCTTGATTTGGGCAAATGGCTCCCTCGTTGTAGTGCCCGGCTTAAGAATCCTCAACTTCACCCGTGTAGACAGCTCCTTGGTTATTCTGGCGAGGGGACCTGGCTATGTAGCTTACGCAGTTTTACGCAAGCCAGAGCCGACGCAGCCTCAGACCGCGACGGCGACGGAGAATACGGCGTCGGCGGCCACGCCCATCGCCCCGACCGGGCCTTCGCCTCACACAGGCCCAGTGGCCGGTTCTAATGTGCAACCCCAGCCGGCCACGGCCTCGTCTGACACGTCGGTGGCGGTTGCCACCGTTGTGTATAATTCTCCGCCGGACTCCGCATCGGGTCAGCCACCTGGGTGGCTTGCGCCGCTTGTCGTTGGGGTTGCGACCGCAGGCTCTGCGTTTCTCCTCCTATCTACAAGGCGGCGACGGCAGATTGACTTAGGAGAGGTAGACAGAAAGATTCTAGAGTACATAAGGAGGAGGGGCGGCGCCTACGAGGCCGAAATAGCTAAGGAGCTGAACATACCGCGCACCACCGTCTTCAGAGCTGTCAGAAGGCTTGAGAGCCGGGGCTTGGTGCGGCTCGTGAAGCGGGAGGGTCGAAACTGGGTTGAGCCCGTTGGCTAGCCCCGCGTAGGCCGCGGCATAAACGCCTAAGGAGCTGCGGCTCGTGCGAGTCCTATGGGAGGCGCCGGTCTAGTAGTGTTGCCTAAGGGCTGGTAAGCCTCCCTGCGGCCCGACCTGGGCTTTCACCTAAGTGTTCCATATTGATATATAATTGTAGAAAAGTTTATATAGATATGGGCGATCTTTTGTTTCATGAAATGTGTAAAATCTGTGGGGTGCGTCTCTGAGCTGGGGGTGGGGACCTTCGGGGCTGGCGGCGATTTCTGGACTGAACGGACGGAGGAGGACTATCTCTGGGTCTCCGCGTTGAGGAGGGCTTTTGAGTTAGGGATTAAGGTGGTGGACACCTCTGAATTATACGGCCGCGGGAGGGCGGAGATGCTTGTGGGGATTGCCGGCGCGGGGTTTAGCGATTTGTTCGTAGTGACTAAGATCCAGCCGCCTAGGTTCACGGTGGACGAGGTGGTGAAGCGGGTGTACGCTTCCCGGGAGAGGCTTAAGCGGGCTCCCGCCGTGGTTATGAACCACTGGATTCCCGCCGATGCCGACATATGTGAGGTAGTTCAGTCGCTTGAGGCGGCAGTGATAAGGGGCTTGGCGCTCTATTATGGCTTAAGCAACGTGTCGGGTAGACAGTTGGAATCGGCTACTGTCTGCGCCAAGAGGATCGAGCCGGCTGTAGTGGAGAACCACTACAGCCTTATGCACCGGAGAGATGAGCTGGACGTATTGCCCCTGGTACAGAAGCTGGGCCTCCTCTACCTCGCCTATTCTCCCCTTGAAAGAGGTCTCATTGCTATAGATCCCTATCTGGCGTCAGTCGGCGCTAAATACGGCAAAACCGCGGCACAGGTTGCGTTGAATTGGCTAATTTCTGTGCCAAACGTCGTGCCTGTGGTCCGCGCCCTGCGACATGTGGAGGAAAACGCCGCGGCCGCCGGGTGGCGCCTCGACCCGCAAGACTGGGAGGAGATAAACAAGCGTTTTATCCACTACCGCTACGGTTAGTCCCGTGTGATTATTCATAACCTTTTTTAACAACTCACAGTGAAGAGCCGTGGCGTTGCCTATCCGTGACATAAACCCAACACGCACTTTTCCTTTGGTAACAAAGGCGCTTGTCTTTATAAACATTGCTGTGTTTATCTACGAGTTGGTGAACCCCCACGTCGTCAGCCGCTACGCCTTCATACCGGCGCTTGCCTTTGAGGAGCCCCATAGATGGATCACCCACATGTTTCTCCACGGCGGAATTCTTCATATAGTTGGCAACATGATATACCTCTGGGTTTTCGGCGATAACGTCGAGGATCACTACGGCCACCTCCGCTTCCTGTTTCTCTACCTACTTTGGGGGGTTGTTGCGGCTCTTGTCCACTACTGGGCATCGGCAACTGAGGCGGCTCTCATAGACGCCGCGGGCTACGTGGGAAACCCCATGTACATACCCGCCGTGGGAGCCTCCGGCGCGATAAGCGGAGTCCTCGGTGCCTATTTGGTGTTGTACCCACACGCCAGAATTGTCACGTTGACATTTTTCATAGTGATAACTCTAATCGAAATCCCCGCATGGGCTTACATAGGGTTCTGGTTCCTCTACCAGCTGGTGTACGGCTTCGTCGAAATGTACACGCCAGGTAACGTAAGCGGCGTGGCGTATTTCGCTCACATCGGCGGCTTCATCGCAGGAGCGTTAACGGCGCTGATATACAGGAGAAAGAGACGGGTGTACTACTGGTGGTATTCCTGACCTACTTCGTCTGCTTGGTTACCGCTTTCTCTATGGCCTCCAGCTTTCTGAGGGCGTTTGCACAGTTGAGTATGTATATAGTTATTCCGTTTATATTTGCCGACTTTATATAGCCGTTGTTCTCCAGCCAGAAGAGGTGCCACTGGGCGGCGCCCCAGCTCACGCCAAGCTCCTTCACTATCTCCGTCGCCGTGGCGTAGCCCTGCGTCGCTATTTTTCTGAGGATCTGAACCTTTAAGTTGTCGAGCATAGTAATGTTGCGTCAACAGTTTATATTTTTTCCGGAGAATTTATTTTAAGGACGTACTCAGTGTTGTACGCCCCTGGCGTGGGGTGTCGAGGCGCCGTGTCGGCGGCCGTGAACGCGCCCCCTCCAAGGGGCGTACATCCGCGGCGTTTTTATAGCCACGGTAATGGGTAGACGTGGATATAGTGGCTTCCTCGTCACTGTTGGGGCTGGTCGGCGGGCTCGTGGTGGCGTTGACAGCATTGGGGCGGATCCCGCCGTGGCTCGGCTATCCAATCGGAGGCGCGCTGTTGTTCATCTACGTCTTGATCGTCGCCGCGGGGCTTAGGGCCTCGCGTGAGTTTAAGAGGAGGCCGCCCCCCTCCGTCTCCTTGGTGGGCCGAAGAGGCGTCGTGGCAGAGGCGGAGGGCAACTGGGCGCTTGTTAAGATAGACGGCGTCTACTGGAGGGCATACTGCGAGGGATGCGCTCCGGGCGACGCCGTGGAGGTGGTGGCGGTGGCAGACGCCGGGCTTGTGGTCCGGAAAAGGCCGTGAGTTGGCTCTTCGTAGCTCTCCTGCTTGCCGTCCTCCTCGCGGTTCTTCACTTTGTGTGGCCCTTCGTGGTGAGGCGGGGCGGAGCCTACAGCACCTCCAGCGCCGAGGCGGCGGAGTGGGCGTTTAGGCGCATAGGCGTCGCCGGGAAGAAGGTGTACGACCTTGGTTGCGGCTACGGAAGGGTGCTTCTAATCGCCAAGAGACTAGGCGCCGTACCCATAGGCGTGGAGCTGGACCCGCTGAGGTGGCTCATATGCAAGCTCCGGTGCAAATGCAGAGTGATATACGGCGACATGTTCAAGATCCCCCTTTCCGACGCGGATGTGGTCTACCTCTTCCAGTGGCCCACGATAAACGCTAAACTCGCCGAGAAGCTCAAGAAGGAGCTGAGGCCCGGCGCCTTCGTCGTATCGTACATGTGGGAGGTTCCCGGCCTCCAGCTGGTCGGATACGAGCTGAAGTTTAGGGTATACATATATGAGGCGTAGCTCCGGAGAGGAGGGCGGCTAATGTTTTAATAAGGTTTGGCATTATGGTGGCATGAGCGAGTTGTCGCGTTTCTTCATCGAGCTGGCGGAACGGTGGCAGAGGAGGTGGAGGGAGGCTGGAGTTTTTGAGCCTGAGCCGTCTTTCGGCGTGCCGAAGTTTTTCATAACGGCGGCCTATCCCTACCCCAACGGCGCCATCCACATAGGCCACGGCAGGACCTACCTCATTGCCGACGTGTTGTCGCGATTTCACAGACACATGGAGCGTCGCGTGTTGTTCCCCATGGGCTTCCACTATACAGGCACGCCGATACTCACAATAGCAGAAGCTATCGCGGCGGGGGACAAGACGGTGATTGAGGAGTACATGGAGATCTACGGCGTTCCGGAGGAGGAGATTAGGAAGATGGGGGACCCGCTGTATTTGGCGCGGTATTTCCACGAACAGTCCAAGAGGGCTATGGAGAGGTTCGGCCTGGGCATAGACTGGAGCAGAGAGTTCACCACCATAGACCCCGAGTACCAGCGCTTTATCCAGTGGCAGTTCGAGAAGCTGAGGAAGAGGGGTCTCATCGTGAGGGGGAAGCACCCGGTGGGGTGGTGTCCGCGGCACTCCATGCCCGTCGGCGCTCACGACACGAAGGACGATAAGGAGCCTGACGTCGGTCAGTGGACGCTTATATACTTCGTCGATGGGGAAGGGCTGACCTTCCCCACGGCCACTCTGCGGCCTGAGACCGCCCCCGGCGTCACCAACCTGTGGATAAACCCCGACGCCGATTACGTAGTCGCGGAGTTCGACGGGAGGAGGGTGGTGGTTAGCAGAGACGCGGCGTTTCGCCTATCTTTCCAGGGCGAGGTGAAGGTGTTGAGAGAGGCGAAAGGCAGGGAGTTCGTGGGTCGGAGGGTCCAGAACCCTGTGACGGGGGAGTGGGTTGAGATCTATGAGGCCCGTTTCGTAGACCCTAAGGTTGGGACCGGCGTCGTGATGTCTGTTCCCGCCCACGCGCCCTACGACTACGCGGCGCTCAGAGATATGGGCGTGGAGCGGCTGATACCGTTGATAAGGGTGGAGGGCTACGGCGAGTACCCGGCCAAGGAGGTGGTGGAGAGGATGGGCATTAAGAGCCAGACTGACCCCGCCCTTGAGGAGGCTACTAAGGAGGTCTACTCAGCGGAGTACAACCGCGGCGTGATGCGGGAGGAGGTGGCGGAGCGGGTGGGTCAGCACCTGCCGGAGCCCGCCAGGTCGATGGTACGCGCGGTTTTCAAGATGTTCTTCGCCGGTAGGCCCGTCAGGGAGGCCCGGGATTTCATAGCGAGGTGGCTCGTGGAGTCTGGCCTGGGGGGTGTCATGTACGACATTATGAACAAGCCGGTGTACTGCCGTTGCGGCACTGAGATCGTGGTGAAGGTTTTGGAGGATCAGTGGTTCATAAACTACGGCGACCCCAGGTGGAAGGAGATGGCCCGCAAGCTGATAGAGGAGATGGCCATAGTGCCGGGCGAGGCCAAAACCCACTTCTTGGCCACGGTGGATTGGCTAGACAAGAGGGCCTGCGCCAGGACGAGGGGGCTGGGGACGCCGCTCCCCTGGAGCCGGGGCTGGGTTATAGAGAGCTTAAGCGACTCCACTATCTACATGGCCTTCTACACCGTGATAAAGAAGATCAGGCAGTTCGGCATAAGGCCGGAACAGCTGACCGAGGAGTTCTGGGACTACGTCTTCCTAGGACAGGGCTCTGTAGAGGAGGTGGCGAGGAGGACCGGGGTGCCGCCTGAGGCCCTCAAGGCCATCAGGGAGGAGTTCGACTACTGGTACCCCCTCGACTCTAGGAACTCGGGCAAGGACCTCATCCCGAACCACCTCACCTTCTTCATATTTAACCACGTGGCTATCTTCCCTAGGGAGAAGTGGCCGAGGCAGATCGTGGCCAACGGCTGGGTGTTGAGAGAAGGCGAGAAGATGAGTAAATCCAAGCGGAATGTCCTTCCGCTGGACAAGGCCGTGGAGATGTACGGCCCGGACCCGCTGAGAGCAACTCTCGCGATTGCCGCCGAGGTGGAGCAGGACCTCGACTTCAGAGACGCCGAGGCGCGCCGCAACGCTCAGCAGCTCATGGCCATATACGCCCTGGTCCAGAGGATTGCGCAGACGGCGGAGGAGCGCGCTCCCAGCTCGCTGGATCTGTGGCTGGTGTCGGAAGTGGCGCAGATCTTGGAGAGGGTCAAGGAGGCGTACCAGAGGGTTAGGGTGAGGCAGGCCGCTGTGGACGCCCTATACAACGCCAAGTCTGTCTTCGACCAGTACCTCTCCATGGTGGAGAAGCCGTCTAAACTGGCTGTCGAGGCCGCCAAGGCGTGGGTAGTAGCTATGGAGCCCATCGCGCCGCACCTAGCCGAAGAGCTCTGGGTTGCGTTAGGCGGCAAGGGCTTCGCCGCATTGGCTCCCTGGCCCTCGCTCAAGGCGGACCCCGCGGCCCTCCTGGCGAAGAGATACGTGGACATGTTAATAGAAGACGTGAAGAAGATACCTACCTTCGGCCCCGGGACGAGGAGGGTGGTGATCTACGTGAATCGGCATTTCGAGTGGGCTAAGGCCGCGCTCGGTGGTGATGTACGCGCTGCGATACAGGCCGGGGCGCCGCCGCAGATCGCTAAGCGCCTCGTGGACCTCCTCAGATCCCTGGGGGAGGAGGTGAGGTCTCTGGTGGCGTCTGTGGAGAACTTCGACGAGCTGGAGGCGCTCACGGCCTTCAAGCCCTATGTGGAGAAGACGCTCGGCGTCTCCGTGGAGGTGCACGACGCCGAGAGCGCCTCGGCCCCCGACTTAGGCGGCAAGAAGAAGGCGGCGCTTCCGCTGAAGCCGGGGATATACCTCTCCTCCTAGCCGGCCTGCGTCAGGTGGGGCAGCACATCTTTCCTAAACTCGTGGAAAAGCTCGTTGAGAACCTCCTCGTACCTCGCCTTCCCCATCTCTATGGCGTCCATGTGTTGCTCGATGAGTCGTGTCCGTTCCTCGGAGACCAATTCGCCGAAGTTGCTCTCAAGGAAGTGGTACACCTCGATGCCGCGTTTAGTGGGCACCATGAGCTTGGTGCGTCCAACCACGTAGACGTAGTAGCGCTTCGCCAAGACTTGGAGAATCCTGGCGTAGGTGCTCGGCCTGCCGATGCCCCTCTGCCGCATCAAAGTAAGGACGTCTGCCTGCGACAGTATCCTCCTAACCACGCGGTAGCGTCTCACCACCACGTCCAGGGTGCCGGTGGGCAGCTCGGGCTCCACGGGAGTCAGCTGATACAGGACCTGGAACCCCTGGAGTTTCACGTTGATCGTCCTCTCGAGCTCGAGCATGTGGCCGTCTATCTCCACGGCGTATCTCGCCACCTCCACGACGCTGGGCTCCATCTGGCTCGCCATGAACCGCCTAAAGATGAGGTCGTAGAGCTGGTAGTGGCTCCTCGTAAGCTGTATAGCCAGCTGTAACACGCCGGCGTTCACCAAGCCCCTCAGCTCCTCCACGTCGATAGGCCTTGTGGGCCTGATGGCCTCGTGCGCCCCCTCAGCCGCCTCGCCCCAGGGCCTAGGCCTAAACGCCGTCTCGCCGAATTTCTTGGAGATGTACTCCTTGGCGATGGCTATGCCGGCGGCGGACACCCGCGTGCTGTCGGTGCGGTGGTACGTTATTAAGCCGCTTTCGAAAAGGTCCTGCGCGAGCCTCATGGCGAAATCCGCAGAGAGACCCAGCTTATTCACGGCGTCTCTCAACAACTCGTCCGTGGTGTAGGGCGGGGGCGGGTTCACCGTCTTGTCAGCCTTCTCAAGCAACTTTACGGCCACCCTCTTCTTCTTACGTAGAACCTGCAACGCCTCCTCCGGCACCTGGAGCCTCAGATCTACGTCATCTAGCTGGAGATCTACGTTATACATCTTGTTTCTGAGGGACTCCTCGTAGGTCTTCACCACCCACCCCAACACGGGCGTCTGGACCCTGCCCGCCGAGAGGTTAGGGTTCTGATACTTAGTCTGCAGGATCTTGCTGAGGCCGAAACCCAGCCACCTATCCTCCACCCTCCTCACGATCTGACCCTTAACCAGCGAGAAGTTCACCGCCCTCGGGTTGGCCAAGGCGTTTAGGATAGCCCTCCTCGTCACCTCGTGGAACTCGACCCTCCTGATGTCGGAGACGTAGGGCCTGAGGCCGAGGTAGAGGTCGAAGGCTATCTTCTCCCCCTCCGAGTCGGGGTCCGTACCGAGGAGCACCGCGTCCACCTCCACAGCGATGTTCCTAATCGCGGCGAGGACGTCTAACGGCTTGCAGTCGGGGGGCACGTCGGCGTCGTCCACATACACGCCGCTACGGCACCTCCAGATCTTGTTGTAGACAGGTATAAACACGCCCTCCTTCACGATTACGGCGTACTCCCCCCCGTCGTACCCATCGTACTTGAAGTCGCCGAACCAACGCGCCAGCACCTCCCTCTGTCTCGCGTCTACCCTCTGGAGGGAGGTGGGCAACTCGTATATATGGCCCAGGGAGGCGGTGACCATCAACACGGCGTCGCCGGTGGACACCTCGTAAATCGGCACTCCATCTGCAATTATGAGACTAGGCCTCCCGAAGAAGTTGGCTATGGTACGCGCCTTAGTCGGCGACTCCACAATCATAAGAACCGTGCGCAACAGCTCCACGCCCCTCGCGGCCGAGGTGGCCCTGCCCTCTAAGATATCTCTAATGATCTGCCTGTCTCTGTCTATCTCCGCCAGCACCGCGCCGAGGTCCACCTCGTTTATGTGCCTAAACTCCGCCTCGTCGAACCTAAGCCTCAGCTCTCTCTGCAGGGCGTAGAAAACCTTCTTGTCGTCCACAATCACCACGCTGAGACCCTTGGACAAGCCGCCGGCGTATAGGCGGGACGTCCTGCCGCTACCCTGTATGTAGGTTGTCACGTCAGGCACGAGGACGTACAGCTCGCCGCCTACGTAGGCCAGCTTGACCTCAGTGGCAGATTCGATGGCCCTCTTAACCTCCTCGCTCTGTAGAAGCCTCTCTACAAACTCCACGGCGGATTTAACCACCTCCACCGCGTGTTTGTCGAAGCTGGAGAGCTCGCCGCCCTCCGCGGCCTTCTTGAGGGCCTCCTGGACGCTGAGGGCGTAGGGCGCGAGGCGCTTCAGCTGGCCGATGAGCCTGTCGGCCTTGTACCGCAGGTCGCCTGCGAGGACGGAGCGGACGTTGTAGAGGAAGGTGAGGTACGCCGGTATGGAGAACTCCTCGATCCTCACCCTGAACCGAAACTTGGGCACCCCCACAAACACCACGTACCTAATCACATGCGGCAGATCTATCCCCCTCACAAGCGCCGACCGCGCCGACGCCATCCCCACCAGCACCGCCAGCTCCCCCCTCTCGAAAGCCTCCAACACGCCTCTCCGCGGCCGGAAGAAGTGCTCCACGGCCAGGCCCGCCTCTCTGGCCCTCTCCACTATGGACATGCCGAGGTCTCTGTCTTGTACATACACGATCCCGCCGGGGCCCAGTCTCTTGATGAGCTCCACCGCCTGCGTTGCGATGTCTTGCGATGCCTCAACGTAGAGATCCACCACGTTACGAAGCCCCTCAGCCCTCCCCCCCACGTCGAAGCCCAAGATCTCCCTAAAGAGGAGCAGACGGGTGGTCCTCCGCGCCTTGGCCAAGGCGCCGGAGGCCACAAACACCCCAAGCCGCAAGCCCCGCACCGCCTCCTGGAGCCTAGCCCTAAGAGAGGAGACCTCCTGCGCAAGCCGCTCAGCCTCCTTCAGATCCCCCGCCACCTCCGCCTTTCTCAACTGCTTCGCCAGATTTATCGCGTTAAGCGCCATCCCCAGCACCTCCTCAGAAACCCCCAGAAGCCTCAGGATCCTGTCTATGTTCTTGCTGGTGGCCCTCAATATGCTGTCTACGTCGTCTGCAGCCACGAAGTCGAACTTGTATCTGCTCAGCAATCCGAAGTACCTAGGCAGGAAGGCCGAGGTAACAATCAAGACGTCGAAATCCCCCCTCTCCACAGCCTCCAGCGCCTCCCTCTTCTCCCTCTCCCCCAGCAGAGAGTGGTAAGCCAGCGCCCTCAGCGAAACCCCAGCCCTCTCGGCGTAAGCCGCCAGCCTCCGGTAGGCCTGGTGTGCAAGCGCGGAGGTGGGGAATATCAGCAGAACCCTCCTGCCCTGCCGGGCGAAATACAGCGCCGACACCAACACGAAGGTGGTCTTCCCCGAGCCGGTAGGCGCCACGATGGCGAAGCTCTTCCCCCTCACAAGACGCCTAGCCCACAGCCTCTGCGCCCCCCACATCTCGTACCCCACCACAGACCGGAAGAAGGCGGAGAACTCCTCATACGCCCTGAGGTACTCCCCGACCCACGCCATGTCCCTCAGCGCCCTCCTCCGCCTCAGCGCCTCCACCACCTCAGCCACAGACCTGGCCTTGACCCCCCTAGGCAGACACTCCCGGCAGGGAAGCCCCGCCGCCAGGCGGTCCGACGTGACGGGCCCCCCGCAGTTGGGACAGCTGTGAAGATACACCACCAGAGGCAACTCCACGACACGCGGAGACCCACCCAATAAAAATGTTCACTCCTCCGCAAGCTGTAACGATAAAGACATACGCCGAGGCGCTTGCAAGGTACCCCCAATAAAAAGGTTCACTCCTCCACAGGACACGCCGCGGTCATACAAGAAGAATAGCTTCTAGAAAGCCGACCAGACAAATTTATATAGCTGTGCCCCATGGTGCAGATGGAAAAAATAATGGAATGGGTAGACGCCTTCAACAAAATAGCCCGCAACGAAAACAACTTCCACAGCTTCTACATCCACAAAACGGGCGAAGACGTCGAGGCGACCCTCACCCTCGAGGAGGTGGCCCAGGTGGAGCAGTGCCGCGGAGGCTCCTTCGCCACAGCCGCAGTCACCATGCAGGGAGGCAAAGCCCTGCTGGAAATGGCCACAGGCACGTACAGGAAGTGCCCCACAGCCACGGGCTACACCGCCGACTACACCAAGACAGCCGCCGAGAGGCTCGACCTAGGCGACGACCCAGAGCTCCTCACCTACGTAAAATCCATAAAAAACGAAGGCGACTTCATAGCCCTCCTAGAGGCGGTGCTACAAGCCGCCGCCGGTCAATAACACCTTTTTAAAAACCTCCACAAACCTATTAAACGCCTCGTCCCCATACAAAACCACCAAAACCCTTCTCACGCTCCTCAGCCGCGGCGCGGTCTCCTTAATCGCCGCAGCCATTTGAAACGCCGCGTCGTCGTAGGGACAGCCGAAGATCCCAGTGCTAATGGCGGGGAAGGCTATAGAGACAAGCCCAAGCTCCTCGGCCTTAAGAAGCGCGTTGCGCACAGCCTCGCCCAGCTTCTCGATGGGCTCAACCCCGCAACGGGGGCCAACCGCGTGGATTACATACCTCGCCTTGAGCCTGCCCGCAGACGTGACAGCCACGCCACCCACAGGCACGGGGCCGAAGCGGCGCACCCACTCCCGGCTCTCCTGCTGGATGACCTCTCCGCCCTTCCTCACGATGGCCCCGGCAACCCCACCCCCATGCTCCAGATAGGAGTTGGCGGCGTTCACAACGGCGTCGGCCTCAACCTCGGTGATATCCCCCTTCATAACCAC
>Ga0209393_1000593_pt1 | contig 17182 bp, 13 predicted proteins | sample SSWtaG_2_FD_184117 | JGI IMG/M metagenome (GOLD analysis project Ga0209393, IMG submission 184117) | Hot spring microbial communities from Sandy's Spring West, USA to study Microbial Dark Matter (Phase II) - SSWsed_130316 (SPAdes)... | ecosystem: Environmental > Aquatic > Thermal springs > Hot...
TTGCCATACCAAGCGTAGTAGAAAGCGAGCACTTTCTTGGGGACATTCGTCCAACTGACCTTTGCCCTCTCAGCCAATAGTTCCGCCGCCATTTGAGCCCTCACCCCTTTCCAAAGGATGACGCCGACAATGATGACAAGCACCAAAACCATCAACCATCTCATGCCCATCACCTCTTTCCCTTGCCTTTCGGGCTAATTCTTTGCCAATCCGCACTAAAATTTGGCATTGGGTTGAGGAGTTTGATTGCGCAACTTGGTGATGGCTGAAATGGTTGATTTGCAGCCGATTTTGGAAGGTCTGACCAAATCCGACAGACCGAAACTCGGCTTCATCTTGAGAGCGCCCAACGGGATTTCTCAAGCAGGACAGAGGTTGGGCGTCTTCTCTGGCTCTTTCAACCCTCCAACAGTCGCTCATGTCCGAATGTGCGAACATGCTCAAAGGCAACTTGGGTTGCACGAAATTTTGCTCTTACTCGCCATCGTCAATGTTGACAAGACGCAGTTTGACTTCTCCCTTCAAGAGCGTGCGGAGATGATGTTAGCAGTAGCGCAGGAAAGGTCGGATTGGTCGGTCGCACTCTGCAGTCACGGGCGGTTTGTGGAGAAGGCGAAAGCAGTGGCGGAAGCCTACCCTGAAGGCACTGAAGTTTGGTTTATCGTGGGGCACGATACACTCGTCAGGATTTTTGAGCCACGATTCTATTTGGACATGCCAATGCATCGGGCACTTGAAAACTTCTTTGGGCTTGCTCGCCTTGCCGTTTTCCCTCGTGGCAGCGCCGACGAAAGAGCAATCAGTGAGTTCCTCAGCAGGGATGAAGTGAGACCTTTTGCCGACAAGATTGCTGTTTTGCCCAGTGAACCTTCCTTGCTTTGGGTTTCATCAACTCTGGTCAGACAAAAATTGAAGCGGGGCGAGCCAGTGAATGAACTTGTGCCGCCAAGCGTTTTAAAGTTTTTGAGGTCGCTGAGTGAGTTCTAAAATTACCCATGCCACTGGCTTTATCCAGTGGTTAATGACGATTTTTACCTGAGCGCCGAATTCATTCGGCGACAATTTGGAGGGCACTGCTAACGCTGTGCCGAAAATTCTTCAAGCGGTCGGGCAGGAGCCCGACCCTCCAAGAAAATTCGCCGACTAAAGTCGGCGCTCGGGTTTTTCGTCATCAACTATGGACTGAAGTCCATAGCATGGTTTGCTTCTGATTGCGTCATCAACTACGGGCTAAAGCCCGTAGCATGAGAAGGAAATTTTTGACTTTTTGGAACACCCTTGAAATCGCTGAAAAGTGCAACGGACGAAAATTGCAAGGATGGGTGAGAAAGGGATGAGACGAATTCTTTGGCTCGTTGTTGCTCTGACCGTGGTTGCTTCAGTCGTTTCAGCGCAAGTTAGAGCCTTTATTACTCAATCGCCCGCTGATTTGCCGCCAAGCAAAAGAGTCGGGGGCAGGGTAGGGGATATCGTCCTTCGCAACGAGAAAATCACTGTCGTAATTACCGCCACAGGGCATATCCACCGAAGTGCTGCCAGTGGTGGAAACATCGTTGATGTGTCTTTGACGGGCGCAAAAGATAAAGGTGCTGACGAGTTAGACCAAATCTTCCTCTTTCTCAATCGCTACCCTCGTCAAGGTCGCTACAGTTCCGTCCAAATAACCCAAGACGGAAGCAACGGGGTCGCTGAAGTTGTGGCTGAAGGAGTTGACAGCGAAGACGGTTCGCTGAAGTTGAGGACTGTCTACCGATTGGAAGCGGGCAAACCTTACATACTCATCCGAACAGCCGTCACAAACGCAGGCGATAAGCCTTTGACGAAGTTTGACTTGGGCGATGCCGTTCAATGGGGCAACTCCCGCTCGTTTGCACCATTGTTCGGTTTTGGCATCCAAAGGCGAACCGAGGTTTTGGATTGGGTTGGAGGGGAAGATTACGGCATAGCCTATGCTTGGTGCACCGCTCAGGGCAAAAACAGGGTCATCAACGGTTTGGGATGGAGTGACCCAATTGCAGTCACAACTGACATCGCTCAAGGCGAAACTATTGTTTACGAGCGCTATTTCATAGCAGCACCCACACTGGCGGAAGCAGCGAAAATTGCTTGGTCGCTTCAAGGCAAAGAAATTCACGAAGCGAAAGGAATTGTCCGGTCAAGGGCAACGAACAAACCTGTTGTTGGGATCCGGGTAGTAGCATTGGCGAGCGAATTTAAAGCCAAATCGGGGAACGCCACTGAACCGTCTGCCGAACCCGTAGTGGCTACGACTCACACTGACAAGGAAGGCAAATTTACTTTCTGGCTCCCTGCTGGCAATTATCGCTTTCAAGCAAGGCATGTGGCAAGGCTGAGTATTAGAGACGCTACGCTCAAGTTACCTGCCCAAACACTGAAGCCCGTTGAACTCTTAGTCAGCGGTGCTGGCGTCTTGGTTTTTGAAGTTCGCGACAGTGAGACCAAAGATTTGCTCCCTTCCCGCCTTACCTTCTTTGGCATCAGAGGGACAGCGACACCAGAGTTCGGTCCGAACTTTTTGGCGACGGGAGCAGAAAACTATGTCTTCACGGCAACGGGCAAAGGAACTCGGACGATACCGCCTGGGACATACCGCATTTATGCGTCGCGAGGGCTTGAATACGATGTTGATGTCGTTGAAGTCGTCGTGCCTGAGCAAAAACCTGTCAAGGTCAATTTCAACTTGAAGCGGAGCGTGGACACGAAGGGATGGATTTCTGTTGACCCTCACATGCATTGCAGCAACAGTTTTGACAGCGCCGTCTCCCTTGAAGACCGAATCATAAGTTGCGTTTCTGAGGGGCTTGAGTTCGTCGTCATGAGCGACCACGATTTCGTCACCGACCCGACGCCAAAAATCCGAGAACTTGGGCTTGAAAAGTGGATTGCAGGAGCGGCTGGGGTTGAAATCACAACAAGGGGGATGGGGCACTACAATGTCTTTCCTCTCATTCCCGACCCAACGAAACCAGGCAACGGAACCATCCTTTGGCAAAACAAAACGCCCGAGCAAATTTTTGCCGAAGTGCGAAGCCTTCCGACCCGTCCGCTTATAATCGTCAACCACCCACGCTTCAGCACTATCGCTTACTTCACACCTTACGGTTTTGACCCTGAAACTTGCACTGCTACCAAGCCTGGTTTCTCCCTTGACTTTGATGCGATGGAGTTGTGCAATGGGAAGGCACAAACTGACCTTGTGATTTTGCTGCGCGATTGGTTTGGGCTGCTGAACAACGGCTACCGCATTGCGGCGGTCGCTGGCTCCGATAGCCACACATTGACGCACGATGAAGTTGGCTATGCCCGAAACTTCGTTTATGTTGGCACCGACGACCCAAGTCAAATTTCACCTGAAACGGTCATCAAAGCCTTCAGGAACGGTCGGGCTGTCGTTAGCATCGGTCCTTTCGTGACCTTGACAGCAGATGGGCAACCAATAGGTTCGTTGATAAGCAAGCCGAAGGGTGATATTGTTCTTGACATCCGCGTTCAAGCGCCCAATTGGGTTTCGGCTGAAGAAGTGGAACTTGTAGCCAACGGGATTGCCGTGAAACGATGGCGACTACCAAGCGATAACAGGATGAAAGCGCTTGATTGGAAAGCGAAGACGAGGGTGCGCCCAAGACAGGATGCTTGGTATGCGGTGATAGTGAGGGGTGTTGAAGGCAGTCTGGAACCGATACTTCGCCCCTTCAGAACTTTTGAGGGCGAAACATATCGCGTCATTCCTTTCGCTGCGACAAATCCCATCTGGGTTGACAGGGACGGAAACGGAGTTTTTGACCCGCCGAAGAGGCGGATAGTGCCTTAATCCGAAGAAACTCAGCAAAGGGGTGAGAAGCAAGATGGTTTGGAAAGTCAGGGTAAACTTTGTGGTGTCAACGCTATGCCTTTTGATCGCCGTTTTGTTCGCCTACAGTCAAAGGCAACTTTCGGGCGTCATCAGAATTGACGGTTCGTCAACCGTTTACTTGCTCACCGAAGCAGTTGCCGAGGATTTCCAACGGCTAAATCCGAGGGTTAGGGTCACTGTTGGCATCTCCGGGACTGGAGGCGGGTTCAAAAGGTTTTCGCGGGGCGAAGTTGACCTCATCGGGGCATCGCGACCTATCAAAGCCGTTGAAGACGAAGCGTGTCGGAAGAACAAAATCGCTTACATTGAACTGCCCGTTGCCTACGACGCCATTGCAGTTGTCGTCAATCCAGCCAACAACTGGTGCAACTCCTTGACAGTTGACGAACTGAAGAGGATGTGGGAACCGGCGGCTCAAGGGAAAGTCACGAGGTGGTCACAAGTCCGGAAAGGTTTCCCTGACAAAACCTTAAAACTTTTCGGTGCAGGTGCTGACAGTGGCACTTATGATTTCTTCACCGCTGCAGTGGTTGGGAAAGAACATGCCAGCAGGGGTGATTACATGAGCAGCGAAGACGACAACCAACTCGTGCAAGGGGTAGCGAGTGATGTCAACGCTCTTGGGTTTATCCCATTTGCGTATTTCGTTGAGAACCAACAGCGCTTGAAACTCGTCGCAATTCAATGCAAGTGCCACAACGATGGCAAGTCAATGAAACCCAGCGAGAAAGCAGTCAGGGAGAACCGCTACCATCTCGCTCGCCCACTGTTCATCTATGTCAGCCGAAAATCCGCAGAACGAACTGAAGTTTCAGCGTTCGTTGAATTCTACCTTCGCAATGCCGCAAAACTTGCAAAAGAGGTTGGCTACATCCCGCTTCCAAAGCAGGCTTACGATCTGGCGCTGGAGCGGTTCCGAAAGCGCATCGTTGGTTCAATGTTCGGGGCAAAAGGGGCGCAAGTTGGCGTGACAATTGAGCAATTGTTGGCTGCTGAGGCGAAAAAGAAGTGAAAGTTGCCCTTTAAAGGCAATGGGCTTTGAAGTCCTGCAGGAAGTAACCTTGCATCACAGGCAGTGATGTCTAACTGCTGTTAAGGGTGTTCCAAAACTCTTCATGCCACTGGCTTTAGCCAGTGGTTGATAACGAATTTTTTCTGAGCGCCAAATTCATTCGGCGTCAATTTGGATGGCACGGCTAATGCCGTGCCGAATTTTTCGGTCAGGCAGGAGCCTGACCCTCCGAGAAAATCTACTCGCCATTCACCATTCGCTATTCGCCACTCGCCATTCGCTGCTGTTCGTGGCTTCGGAGATGCAAGGGGTGGCAATTTGGCGACTTGCGCATGATAGTTTCCGTATTCGTTGCGGCTGCGTTAAAGTTAACGGTCGGATTGGATGATGGAGAAACACTAATTTGAGTGTCGCAGCAAAACCCGACAAAAGTGTCGGTGCAGGAGGCGACAAACCATGCCGGTCAATGAATTTGTTGTCCGAGTTGGAGGCGATACTTTGGAGGGCGGTATTATCCGAACAGGTGAATTTTTGGCTCATGCCCTTGCTCGTTGCGGGCTTGAAGTCTTCACATTCAGAACCTACCCAGCAGAAATCAAAGGCGGGCAGGCAATGATTCAAGTCCGAACTTCTGAGCGCCCAATTTACTCTCACGGCGATGAGGCAGACATCCTCATTTGCTTTGACGAGGAAGCGTGGGAAATTCACCGGCACGAATTCAATCCCTACGGGGTGCTCATTTACGACAGCAAGTTTGAGCCCAAGAATGTGCCCGGGACGGCAATGGCTTACGGGCTTCCCTTCAGCGAAATCGCTAAGGTCAGGCTCCGAAACCCTTTGAGCAAAAACATGGTCATTTTGGGTGCGTTTTCTGCACTGTTCGGTCTGCCGAAGGAGGTTTTTGAGCAACTCATCCGCGATTATTGGGGTCGTCGCGGCGAAAAAGTCGTCAGCGCTAACATAACTGCCTTAAACGAAGGTTTTGAGGAAGCCAGAAAACTTGAGAAGCGAGACCCATACCGAGTGGAAGTTCGCCCGATGCGTGACCGAATCATCTTTTCAGGCAACGAAGCAATTTGCTACGGGGCAATCACTGCTGGATGCAAAGTTTTCGCTGGCTACCCTATCACGCCTGCAAGCGACATCTTAGAGTGGATGATGGAACACTTGCCTCACTTTGATGGCACTCCCCTTCAAGTTGAGGACGAAATTGCTGCTATCGGGGCTGTTTTGGGCGCTTCCTTCGCCGGAGCAAAAGCCATGACCGCAACTTCGGGTCCTGGTCTCTCTCTGATGACTGAATTCCTAAGCCACGCAGCGATGGCTGAAATCCCTTGCGTCATCGCAGACATACAGCGAGCCGGTCCGAGCACTGGGATGCCGACAAAAAGCGAGCAAAGTGACCTTTACCAAGCAGTTTTCGGCGGTCATGGCGATGTCCCGAGGGTGGTCTTGGCTCCCAGCACTGTTCAGGGTTGCTTTTATGCGACTGTCCATGCTTTCAACTTGGCAGAACTTTGTCAACTGCCCGTCATAATCCTGAGCGACCAATCCCTCGCCCATCGCACAGAAACTATTGAGCCCATTGATTTGAGCAAAATCATCGTGATTGACCGAGAAGTTTATGACCCAGTTGTTCATGGAGGCAACGGTTATCGCCGTTATCTGCTTACTGAAACGGGTGTTTCGCCCATGTCCATTCCTGGCGGACCAGGTTCCTACACTGCGGAAGGACTTGAGCACGACGAATTCGGGCATCCCAACTGGGATCAGGAGAACCACATGACGATGACCGAGAAGCGGTTCCGCAAGTTGGAACTTGCCCTCCGCTACGATGAATACTACCCGGGCTTTCAGGGCTACAGGTGGTATGGTCCTCGCCAAGCCGATGTAGGTGTTATTGTTTGGGGCTCAACCTCTGGCGCTGTCAGAGAAGCCGTTGAATTGGCTGGACGGGAAGGAATTTCTGTTGCTGTCCTGCATGTCTCCATGCTCTACCCGCTTAACAAAGAGGTCGTTTGTCGCTTCATCAACTCAATGAAGCAAGTCTTGCTGCCCGAACTCAACTACACTGGTCAATTTGCGCATTTGATTCGTGGCGAGACGGGGCTTGATGTCGTCTCTTACACCAAAGTGACAGGCGTGCCCTTCAAAGTCCGCGAAATCCTTGAAGCCATTAAAGAACTGGCACACGAAGCAGCGCTTGTGAGGTGATGAAAAATGGCTGTCGGAGCGGAAATTCGGGAGCGTTACAAGTCCGACCTGAAGCCAATTTGGTGTCCGGGTTGCGGTGATTTTGGCGTCCTAACTGCAACTTTCATGGCGCTGGGAAACTTGGGGCTCAACCCCGAGGAAGTCGTAATCGTCTCTGGGATTGGCTGTTCAGGACGCTTCCCTGCCTTCACCACCGCTTATGGCTTTCACAGCCTGCACGGTCGGACAATGCCCGTCGCTTTGGGAGTCAAAGCAGCCAATCCTAATTTGACCGTCATAGCCGTTGGTGGCGACGGTGATACTTTGGCTATCGGTGGAAACCACTTCATGCACGCTTGCAGGAGAAACATCAACCTGACATACCTTCTGCTTGACAACAACCTCTATGCATTGACCAAAGGGCAAGCGTCGCCGACGACTTTGCCTTGGCAGACGACAGACTCAACGCCTTATGGCGGCTACGAAAACTATGTTGAGCCGTGCGCTTTAGCCATCCTTTACGGCGCTACTTTCATTGCCCGTGAGTTTTCGGCAAGGGCTCGCAAATTGGCGGAAGTTATTGCCCAAGCCATCCAGCATCCAGGATTCGCTCTCGTCCACATCCTCAGCCCGTGCGTTACTTTCTTTGACACCTATGACCTTTACAAGCAGAAAGTCAAGGAACTGCCACCTGATTATGACCCAACCGACATGAACCGAGCCATCCAGTTTGCAACTGACATTGACAATCGTTGGGTTGGTGTCCTTTACCGAACTGTCAAGCCGACTTTTGAAGAGCGGGTTCAAGACATCAGGGAGAAAGCAAAGCAACGCTATGAAGGTGTCACGCTGCAAGATATGTTGAACCGAAGGCGAGTTTGAAGTTGCTCACGATGCGGGGACAAATTGGCACTCAAAACTGCTCTTCATCTACCCGCCTTGTCGCGTCCCACCAGTAAAGGTAGGTTTGGTAGCGCTCTGGGGTAATTTGTCCCTGTTCAACCGCAGCCCTAACGCCGCAACCGGGCTCGTTTGTATGAGAGCAATTGTTGAATTCACAGGGGAATTGGTTGAACTCTCGGTAAAGGACTGGCAAAGTTTCCAAAGCGACCCATTTAGGCAAGTCAACTTTTTGGAAACCGGGCGTATCAGCGACCCAACCACCGTGCGGGTTGGGCAGCAATCTGACCTCCGTCGTCGCATGCCGCCCCCTTCCCGTCTTCTCGCTCACTTCCTCAGTTCTCAATTGAGCCGTAGGTATGAGCGCATTTAAAATTGAAGACTTACCCGCACCCGAAGGTCCAGCAAGGACAACCAAATTGCCTTTCATCGTCTCCCACAATTGGTTAAGCCCCTCACCAGTCTTAACGCTGGTCTTCAGGATGGGGTAACCGATGCTTTCGTAGAGTTTGACCCACTTTTCCAACTTGGCTGCTTCCCTCTTGCGCACCAAGTCCATCTTGTTGAACACAATGGTCACAGGCAACTCAAAGAACTCCGCTTGAGCCAAAAGACCGTCAAGGACGAGGTTGCTGAAATCTGGTTCTCGCCAACTCACGACGATGAGGAGTTTGTCAACATTGGCGACAGGGGGCTGAGGGAGTAAATTTTTGCGCTCTTCAACAGCATCAATGGCAACCTCATGGGGCGAAACGGTTCTAACTTGAACCCAGTCGCCAGCGTAAATCCTTTCGCCCTGCTTAATCAATTTCCCACGCGGTATTCCTAAGGTGACCCTTTGCTCTTCGGGCAGCCAAATTTCGGTCTTTGCACCAGCGCGAGCGATAACTAAGCCCCTCATTTCATCACCTCGCTTTTTGTGCCAAAGTTTGAGATGGATATTTGCACACTCAACATTTTGCATCAAAGGGGAGAACTTTGAAGCAATCCAACACTCACGAAGGGGGGAAGCGCTATGACGGAAGTGAGGATTGAGAGAGACGCATTGGGTGAAGTTCAAGTCCCAGCATGGGCACTTTGGGGCGCTCAAACTCAACGGGCAATTGAAAACTTCCCCATCAGCGGAATTCGTTTCCCACAGGTCTTCATCAGGGCTTTAGGGCTTGTCAAAATGTGCGCTGCAAAAGTTAACAAAGAACTTGGACTTTTGGACGAACAACGAGCCAACGCCATCATTCAAGCAGCACGCGAAGTAGTTGAGGGCAAACTGGACGAACATTTTCCCATTGACATCTTCCAGACCGGTTCTGGCACCTCAACAAACATGAACGCTAACGAAGTCATCGCTAACCGAGCCTGCGAAATTTTGGGTGGCAAGAGGGGCGACAAATCCCTCGTCCATCCCAACGACCATGTGAATTTGGGGCAGTCGTCCAATGATGTCATTCCTGCCTGCATTCACATCTCTGCTGCTATCGCCATCCACGAACAACTTTTCCCTGCCCTTGACAGGTTGCATGCTGCTTTGGATGAGAAGGCAAAGGAATTTGATGACATCGTAAAGACGGGTAGAACGCACCTGATGGATGCTATGCCTGTTCGGCTTGGTCAAGAGTTTTCAGGTTATGCCGCTCAAATTGGTTGGTGCAAGGAACGGATTGAAGCGACCTTGCCTCGCCTCTATGAGTTGGCACTTGGCGGAACCGCTGTTGGGACAGGCATCAACACTCACCCAGAATTTGGCAAGCGAATTGCAGAAGCGTTGGCTCAAGAAACTGGCATCCCCTTCAAGGAAACCAGAAACCATTTCGCTTCCCAAGCAGCGATGGAGACAGCCGTTGAAGTCAGCGGTGCATTGAAAACCCTCGCCGTTGCTCTCTACAAAATCGCCAACGATTTGCGTTGGATGAACTCAGGACCACAGGCTGGTTTAGCAGAAATTCGTTTGCCTGCACTTCAACCCGGTTCGTCCATCATGCCTGGTAAAATCAACCCCGTCATCCCCGAAGCAGTGATGATGGTAGCGATGCAAGTTTTTGGAAGCGATGTGATCGTTACGGCAGCGGCAGCATCGGGGAACTTTGAACTTAATGTCGCTTTGCCCGTCATCGCCCACAACTTACTCCAATCCATTACGATTTTGGCGAACGCGTGCGATGTCTTCGTCAGCAAGTGCATTGCTGGTATCGTCGCTAACAAGGAGCACATGGAGAGGCTTGCTGCCCAAAACGCCATCTTGGCAACGGCTCTAACTCCCCATATCGGTTATGACAAGGCAGCAGAGGTTGTCAAGAAAGCGATGGCGGAAAACAAAACCATCAGAGAAGTTGTGTTGGAGATGGGGTTGATGCCTGCTGAAGAATTGGACAAGGTTCTGGACATCAGGAAGATGACGGAAGGTGGGTTCGTGGCTGGAGTTAGCGCTGGTGGTTAAGTATTGGGACAAGGGACACGGGACAAAGAAGATGGGAGGGCGAGGCTCCTGCCGAGCCAAAACGGCAGCAAATGGCGATTGGCTAATGGTAAACAGCGAATGGCGAATAGCAATTGGGGAATGGCAGTTTGGAGGGTCGGGCTCCTGCCCGACCGAAAATTTCAGCACCCCGCACTCAGCACCTCGCACCTGATTTTAGGGTTCGCCCTCCCAGACTCCGAATGAATTCGGCGTTCAGGAAAATTTGTCATCAATTACTGGCTAATCATGACCAAAATTCCGCTAAGTTCCGTTGGCAACGGTTCGCTTCGTAGGGTAATTCGCTCCATGTTTCGTCATTGCTCCCATCTCGGATCACCGAAACCACAGCAAATGCAGCGATTCCTTCCTCCCGTCCAATGGAACCCATTTGGTCTGTCGTTGTAAACTTTATGCTAATTGCATCAATTTCAACCCCAAGCAACTCAGCAATTCGGTTTCTCATTGCATCTCGGTAAGGGGCAAGTTTTGGGACTTGAGCGATTATCGTGATGTCAACATTGTTGACCTTCCAACCTCTTTCCCTTACCAAAGCCATTACGGCTTTAAGAAAGGTGGAACTGTCGGCATCTTTGTAGCGAGGGTCAGTATCGGGGAAGTATTGACCGATGTCGCCAAGGGCTAAAGCGCCCAAAAGGGCATCACACAAAGCATGAAGGGCAACATCGGCGTCAGAGTGACCGATAAGCCCTAATTCGTGGGGTATTGTTACGCCGCAAAGTCTCAAAGTCCTGTTCGGGGCAAATCTGTGGGCATCAAACCCAATTCCTACCCGAAAATCCATCTCCGATCACCACCAATCATTCTGTCACGGTTTAGCCCTTAGCCAACAAGCGAAGGCTTGTTGCATTAAACTTTTGAACACACGGGCAATTTTGGAAGGGAGGTTTCCAAATGGACAAAGAGCGAATCTACCTTGACTATGCTGCCACCACGCCCCTTGACCCAAGGGTGCTGGAGGTAATGTTGCCATACATGACGGAGCAATTTGGCAACCCGAACAGCATACATTCATTCGGGCGAGAGGCAAGGCGAGCAATTGATGAAGCGAGGGAGAAAATCGCTCATTTTTTGAACTGTCAACCCAGCGAAATTGTTTTCACCAGTGGCGGAACCGAGAGTGACAACTTGGCTTTGAGGGGCATTGCCGAAGCGTATCGGCATAAAGGCAACCACATCGTCACGACTGCCATAGAGCACCACGCTGTCTTGAGGACATGTAAAGCACTTGAGGACAAGGGCTTTTCCGTCACTTACCTTCCCGTTGATGAGCACGGTTTGGTTTCTCCCGAACAAGTTGCGGAAGCAGTTAAAGAACGGACTATCCTTGTGAGCGTCATGCACGCCAACAACGAAATTGGAACCATTGAACCGATTGCAGAGATAGTGAAAGCGGTCAAAGAGAAATGCCCTGACATCTTGGTTCACACGGACGCCGTTCAAACAGTAGGTCACATTCCAGTGGACATTCAAGAGTTGGGTGTGGACTTGCTGAGTTTTTCCGCCCACAAGTTCTACGGTCCCAAAGGCGTTGGTGGACTCTTCGTTTGCAAAGGTGTCAGGCTTGTGCCGCAGATAACTGGTGGTGGACAAGAACGCAACAGGCGTTCAGGGACTGAAAATGTTGCTGGGATTGTGGGAATGGCAAAGGCGCTGGAGATTGCTGTCAAAGAAATGCCGACAGAATTGCCAAAACTTCAATCCCTTAGGGACGAATTGATTGCAGGAGTGTTAAGGCTCATCAAAGATAGTCGGCTGAACGGTCATCCAACCTTAAGGTTGCCTCATAATGCAAACTTCAGTTTCCGAGGGATTGAAGGGGAGGTGCTACTACTTCAGTTGGATATGAACGGAATTGCAGCCTCTTCCGGCTCCGCTTGCTCCTCAGGAAGTTTAGAACCGTCTCATGTCTTGTTGGCTTTGGGTTTGGATTACGAATTAGCAATTGGTTCGTTGAGGCTAACTCTTGGTCGTTTCACCACCCGTGAGCATATCCTGCGAGTGTTAGATTTGTTGCCTGACATTGTTGAAAGGTTGAGGGCTTTGAACCGCTCGTTTAAAGCATAAGGGCATTTAACCGTTTATTGCCTGAGCCATTAACTTTCATTGGAGACTTTGTTCGCCTCTTCCTCGTTCTTCGCTTCCGCTAAAAACTTGGCAGCCTGTTCTTGCCACTCACGAAGGGGAGGGAGTTCATCAAGTGAGCGCAGACCGAACAATTCCAGAAACTTTTGGGTCGTTGCATAAAGACGAGGGCGACCGACGGTTTCTTTGTAGCCAATAACTTGAATTAGTCCGTGCTCAAGCAAACTTTGAATTGCTGCTGAACTGTCAACGCCGCGCAACTGCTCAATTTCGGGGCGAGTGATTGGTTGGTGATAAGCGATAATTGCCAAAACTTCCAATGAGCCGCGAGAGAGGCGAGCCCGTTGCAGTGGGTGAAGCCTTGAAATATAAGGGGCAAACTCTGGGCGCGTTACCATCCGCCAACCGCCAGCCACCTCCACGATTGCTAACCCGCTGCGACGCTCGTAATCCACAGCAAGTTCATTCAAGAGCATTAACGCTTCATCCAAAGGAATTTGCAAGATGCGTGCGACCTCTTCAAGTGGTAGTGGTTTCGTTGCCACAAACAGAACACACTCCAGTGCCCTCTTCAACTGTTCTTGACTCCGTTCGTCTATCGCTTGATTGAACGACCTTTCCATCCTTTCTTCACCCCTTACCGAAAACTTAGAGACTTCAAATTGATGTTGCCTCAGAGAAGGGCAGAAGGGCGATAGGTGTGTAAGTTGGTCCTTCTCGCGATAAATCGCTGCGGAACAGTGTCAGGTGCTTAGCAGGAACTGAACCAAAATTGAAGCCTGAGTGTTCACTCAAAACTGCCAGAACCCTTTCCATTCCAGTCATCGCTTTAACTCGCCCAAGGGTGATGTGGGGGTGGTAAGCCCTTTCCTCTGGAGCAAATCCCAGTTGTTCCATCGTTCTCTCAACAAATTGCTGTAGCCTCATCAAAGGTGGTGTCGGTTCAACCCCAACCCATAAAACTCTGGGTCGGCGAAGGTCAGGAAAACCACCAACCCCCTTCACCGTGAACGAAAAAGGTTCAGTCGCTTGAGCAACTACCCTTAATGCACCCACAATCACCTCAATTTGTTCCTCTGGAACTTCCCCAAGAAACTTCAAAGTCAGGTGCAAATTCTCTGGCTCAACCCATTTGACTGCAGCGTTGGTTTGTCGGAGCCGATTAAGTAAATTCGTCAACTCTCCCCTCACATCTTCCGATAACTCTAAAGCGACAAAACTCCTGACTGCCATGAGCATCCCTCCGAGAAAATGAAAAGTGTTTCGGCTTACAGACCATTTTGGCGTGAGCGAAATTAACTTGCTCTTGGCTGGCAAAACTTACAGGGCTTCAGTTTTTTGCAGATTCTGCACCCAACGAAGCACCACTTCTTCCGATAAAGGGGAAGCAAGGTTACAAGTCGTTGCGTTCTTACTTAAGCAATGTTATAATAAAACCGACGCTGAATGGAGGTGAGAGCAGGGCATGTTTATTCGCAGGACAGCACCGCAGCAACAACAACAGGGTCAGGTGACAGCAGCGCCGAAGGAACCTGCGGACGGTCAAAGGGTAGGGGAGAGGGTGGAGGGTAAACTTCGCCTGACCATACCTAAGGACGAGGTTTCTTGGGAGGATACAGCCCCGATAGGTGACCGTCCCCGATTGAGCAAGGAAGAAAGGGATTTGATTCTGAGATTGAGGGGGAAAGTCCACCAAAGGGTCGTTTCGGATTTTGAGCGTGGCTTCGCTAAAGGTATTGACATGCAAAACGCTCAACAAGTTCGCCCTTTGGTTGAAAGAGTTGCCCAAGAGATGATGGAAAGCGAACAAGTCTCGCTTCCCAGCAAATTGAGGGAGGTGCTTATCCAAGAGGTTTTGGACGAGATAATCGGATACGGACCACTCCAAGCCTTCTTAGATGATCCGACTATCACTGAAATCATGGTCAACAGCGCTGACAAGATTTTCTACGAGAGGAAAGGGCGCATCTATTTGAGCGACCAACGGTTTGACAATGACGAACATGTCATTCGTATTATTGACAAAATATTGTCGCCTTTAGGTAGGCAAGTTAACGAACGAACTCCACTAATGGATGCTCGCCTCCCAGATGGAAGCCGAGTTAATGTAATCATTCCGCCTTTGGCGATAAAAGGACCTTGCATTACCATTCGGAAGTTTTCGCGAAAGCCTCTGACAATTGAAAAACTCATAGAGTTCGGTTCGCTGACTGAACCGATGGCAATCTTCCTTCAAGCAGCAGTTAGGGCTCGGCTAAACATAATCGTCTCTGGGGGAACTGGTTCGGGTAAAACAACTTTGCTCAATGTCCTCAGCAACTTTATTCCCCCTTGGGAACGAATAGTCACTGCTGAAGACGCCGCAGAGTTGCAACTTCAACACGAAAACTGGGTTGCATTGGAAGCACGCCCACCCAACATTGAAGGGCAAGGAGCAGTTCCAATACGGGAACTTGTCCGAAACGCCTTGAGAATGCGTCCTGACCGAATTATCGTCGGCGAGTGTCGCGGTCCGGAAGCGTTGGATATGATTCAGGCGATGAATACCGGTCATGATGGCTCTATGTCAACTTTGCACAGCAACTCACCTCGCGACACCATTTACCGCCTTGAGACAATGATCATGATGGCAGGGATGGAGTTGCCTCAAAAGGCGATTGCCCGGCAGATAGCCTCCGCCCTCCATCTAATTGTCCACGCCTCCCGTTTGTCTGACGGTAGCCGAAAAGTGGTCTATATCACTGAGGTGCAAGGACTTGAAGGAGACACTGTGCTATTGCAGGATATTTTCGTCTTTGAGCAAAAAGGTGTGGACGCACAAAATAGGGTAATTGGTCAGCACAGAGCAACAGGTTTCAGACCCTTATGCGCTGAGCGAATTAAAGTTGCTGGGATTGATTTGCCCGACGACATCTTTATGTCGGACTAAAGCCTTAAGAGGTGATACCGATGATGTCAACAACCGAAACCGTTTTAACAGCAGAGGAAAAGGAAAGGTTTCCGCTTTTAACGAGGCTGTTTTCCAAAACCAAGTGGGCAAAGGTTTACTCTCGGAAAATGATGGAGGCAGGACTGCCTGTTCGCGGTGAGGAGTTCCTGATTTTTCTCCTCTTCACGGTTGTGGGGCTATCAGCCATAGTCGCCATTTTCATGAAGCAATTTGTTGGTTTCCTGATCGGGGGCTTTTTAGGTTTTGCTGTTCCCAATTGGGCACTTCGTTGGCGAATTAACCGCCGAAAGACGCTTTTGGAGAACCAGTTAGCAGATGCTTTAACCATCATCTCTGCTGGCTTATCTGCTGGCTACAGTTTTCTTCAAAGCGCTCGGCTGGCAGCAGACCAGTTACCGCCGCCGATTTCAGAGGAGTTGGACAGAGTTGTCCGCCTCTCCTCTTTGGGAATGCCTGTTGAACAAGCCTTGCAAATAATGGCTGAGCGAGTCCAAAGTTACGACTACGACATCACAGTTTCTGCCATCTTAGTGCAACTTAGAAGGGGAGGGAACCTTTCGCGGATACTTTCAACAGTTGCGGACACAATTCGGCAAAGAATTGAGTTGAGAGGCGAAATAGCCGCTTCAACAGCGCAAGCGAGATTTAGCGGCTGGATTTTGATGGGTTTGCCGTTCGCAGTCGCCACTTTGGTGTTCATTATCAACCCAGGCTGGATGCAGTTGTTACTTGGCACCGAACTGGGGCACAAGATGATTTACACGGGGATTATCATGCAAACTGTGGGCATGCTTTGGATTCGCAGATTGCTTCAGGTTGAACTGTGACAGGTTGAACTGTGAGGTGATTTGTCGTGACGGATTTGATGGTTGTTGCTGGATTGTGGCTAATTGCACTAACATTGGCAGGCATCGGTATCTATCAGGAAATCCGTGCCCGCCAGTTAAGGGAACGAATTTCACGAATGGTTAGGGCAAGGGTTTTGGAAGAGGAACAAATTTTGGCTGAAATAGAGGACGAAGAGATGAAAATGTCGCTGCCTTTTCGGCTATTCAGAACCTTTGTGCTCCCCATCATTCAGCAATTCAGTAAGTTCGTGCCTCAAGCGGGAGCATCTTTGAAAGTCACAGAAGAGTTGTTAGCAATGGCTGGTTACCCCTTAGGGTTAATGCCAGCAGATTTGATGGGTTTGAGATTATTGTTGACTCTTGCCGGAGCATTTTTGGGTGCTTTCCTGCCAATCCTTCTTGCCTTCAAAGTCCCAGGTATTGCAACCCCTATGAACATCGTCATTTCTGTGAGCATTTTAAGCATCGTCGGTTTTTTGGGACCAGTCTTTTGGCTTCGCGGAGTTGCGAACCGACGACGCCGCCACATCTTAAGACAATTGCCAGATATGCTGGACTTGATTACACTCTCAATTGAAGCAGGATTAGCGTTTGATGGCGCTGTCCATGAAGCTACCCGCAGGTTTAAAGGTCCACTTTCCAATGAGTTGAAAAGGGCGATGAGAGAGGTCACTTTAGGTAAATCGCGAGCCCAAGCGCTTCGTGATATGGCAGAACGGTTGAAGTTGGAGGATATTTCGCTCCTCGTCTCCGCTGTCCACCAAGCAGAGACCTTAGGTTCACCTCTCGCCGAAGCGTTGAAAGCATTAGCGACAGAGTTGCGCAAAAAGCGGTTGAGAATGATCCG
>Ga0209393_1000594_pt1 | contig 17128 bp, 18 predicted proteins | sample SSWtaG_2_FD_184117 | JGI IMG/M metagenome (GOLD analysis project Ga0209393, IMG submission 184117) | Hot spring microbial communities from Sandy's Spring West, USA to study Microbial Dark Matter (Phase II) - SSWsed_130316 (SPAdes)... | ecosystem: Environmental > Aquatic > Thermal springs > Hot...
AATAGTCTTCGTTCCTCTCCAAAACAACCCTCTTACCCTTCTCCCAAGAGACAAACTTATAAGGCCCAGTACCCACAACCTCAGTTATAGTCTGATTACCGAACTTATTAATAACATTTAAACTTGTTATAAATAGATAGTTGGCAATGGCTCTGAGAAAAGGTGCAAATGATTCTTTTAGGTAGATCTTTACTGTGTATGTGTCTATAACCTCTGCTCCTTTCACAGGTCCTAGCTGGCTTCTGAGGGGTACTCTCACAGTTGGGTCTATCCACCTATCTATATTAGCCTTCACAACTGTTGCGTTGAACTCTGATCCGTCGTGGAATTTCACCCCCTTTCTAAGGTAGAATGTATATGTAAGCCCATCTGGAGAAACCTCCCACCTCTCAGCAAGCCAAGGAATCACATTGCCCCTATCATCGAACCATAGAAGGGTTTCATATACATGCTTAACCACATTAGATACCACCGTTGTTGTTTGTCCGTGAGGATCTACCGTGTCTAGATCTGTTCCTATCGCTACTTTAAGGACGTCCTTTTTAGAGGTTATTATTTGCTGCTCTGTTGTGGGTATCTGTGTCTCTCTCATGATCTCTGTCCTAGCTGTTGTTTGAGCCCCTGCCCCGGCCTGTCCTGGCGTTCCTTGCTGTAGCATGATAATAGATGCTGCTACAGCTATGACAATCACAGCTATTATGATCCCTGCGAGGGTTATCCTCGATAGACCTGGCATCATAGAGTAATCCCGCAGATAGTATAGCTAAACAAGATTATAAGCTATTGAAATCCGTGTTTTCAAAACTGCTATTATAACTGAAGGCCTTGCCCTTTTAAGGCGAGGATTGTATTTATAAGGCTTGTATCTTCTAGCAGTCTCGATGGTGATGGTAATGTATGTGAGTCTCGGGGGCTACTTCTTAGCAATATATATTAACGATAAATATGCTAAGTAGACAAGATCAAACACCTATGTCTCCGAGACTATGATAAAAGGCCATAGCCCTGAATCCCTCTATAAGGGGGATAGAGGTAACGCGACCAGGGTCGGACGCAGGCTAAACCCTTTAGATGTGGATGTAGCCTCCTAGCCCTTCAGGGCGGGGAGCCCTTGCTCTCCTGTGAGGGGAGGAGATCGGTGGTGAATCTGATACATGCAACCATATGATCTTTGGAAACCTCTCTAAGCTCTGGATGCTCTTTAGAGCAGTCATTAACGGCTATGGGGCATCTGGTTATGAATCTACAGCCCTTAGGAGGGTCTATGGGGCTTGGAGGTTCGCCTCTAGCCCTATATAGCGGATCTTTATATGCTTCTGTTGAGGCAAGTATTGGTGATGAGTGTAGAAGCATTTTAGTATATGGATGCCCGGGCTTTTTGAAGATCACCTCTGTAGGGCCGATCTCAACTATCTTGCCTAGATACATAATTGCAACCCTATCCGATATGCTCCACACGAGCCCCATATCATGTGTGATGAATATGATGCTGAGGCCAAGTTTCTCCTTAAGATCCATCAATAGATTCATGATCTGGGCTCTGACAGAGACATCTAGGGCAGATACAATCTCATCTGCAACGAGGATCTCGGGTTCCATAGCTATAGCCCTGGCTATAGCAACCCTCTGTCTCTCACCTCCTGAGAGCTCGTGGGGGTATTTAAAAACATGATCCTCAACGAGGCCGACCATCTTTAAAAGCTTTATGGCTCTATCCAGAATCTCTTCCCTCGACGCCCCAGGCTCTCTGCTGAGTATTGCTTCTCCAAGTATGTCGAAGATCTGTAGCCTAGGGTTTAGACTGCTATCTGGGTTCTGGAAAACCGCTTGGATCTTATTTCTGATCTCTCTCCTGACACCCTTTCCCTCATATATATCTATATCTCTATAGTGAACATTCCCACGATCCGGCTTCAAGAGCCCAGCTATAATCCTCCCAAGCGTCGTTTTTCCAGATCCGCTCTCGCCTACTAGTGCTAGAACCTCCCCATCATAGAGATCCAGATCTACACCGTCTACAGCTCTAACATATCTCTTAGATCCTAGAAACCCCATCGATACGGGGAAATATTTTATAACGCCTCTAACGCTTAGTATCGCCTTCAACATCACCACCGTAGAGGAAACAAGACACGATCCTCCCGCCCATGTTTATTAACCCAGGGTCTCTCTTCGAACATACATCCATTGCGTACTGACATCTAGGGTGGAATCTACAGCCTGGGGGCGGGTCTATGAGGCTGGGTATAGATCCTGGGATGGATTGAAGCCTCTTCTTCCTCTCATATCTAAGGGATGCCAGCAGGGCCTTTGTATATGGGTGTAGAGGATCCTTAGCTATCTCCTCCGCCCTCCCTATCTCCGCCACCTTTCCAGCATACATTATCATGATCCTATCTGCTATTTCTAACAATAAGGCTAGATCATGTGTTATAAAGATTATCGAAGATCCGGTCTCTTTCCTTATCTCATTCAAGAGATCCACTATCTCGGCCTGGATCGTGACATCTAGGGCCGATGTCGGCTCGTCTGCAACGATTAGTTTGGGCTTCTCAGCGATTGCCATAGATATTAGAACCCTCTGCTTCATCCCCCCGCTCATCTGGTGCGGATATGCCTCCACCCTCCTCTCTGGATCTGCTATCTTCACCATTCTAAAGAGCTTCACAACCTCGCCTAGATATTTCTTAGCATGACCTCCTCTATGTGCTTCGAATACCTCGGCTACCTGGAAGCCCGATGTATATACTGGGTTTAGATATGTGCTTGGATCCTGGAAGATCATTGAGATCTCCTTGCCCCTTATCTTTCTCAGCTCCTCACTATCCATGGAGAGGAGATCTCTCCCCATAAATATGATCTTCCCGGAGACGACCTTAGCGGGCGGTCTCAGAAGCCCTGATATTGCTAGTGCGAGTGTTGATTTGCCAGATCCGCTCTCACCGGCTATTCCGAGGATTTCTCCCTTATATACATCGAAGCTCACCCCATCAACAGCCCTCACAACTCCTTGTGGAAGGTAGTAGTATATTCTTAGGTTGCTGATCTCCAAGATCTTCTCCATATCTATCCCCTCCTGAGAAGCGCCCTCGCCTTAGGATCTAGAGCATCTCTAAGCCCGTCTCCCAGCAGGTTGAAGCTCAGAGCTGCCATCATTATGAAGAGACCTGGGAAAACCACTATGTGTGGTGAGCTGAATAGATATGTCCTTCCACTACCTATCATAGACCCCCACTCAGGTGTTGGGGGAGGCACCCCAAGGCCTAGGAAGCCTAGTGCTGATGCAAGCAGTATTGAGAGCCCCATATAGTATGTTGCCTGCACAACTATAGCTGATATTGTGTTGGGGAGTACATGTTTGAACATTATATATGCAGAGCTCTTGCCGAGGAGCTTTGCAGCCGCTATATAATCCTCCCCTATCACCTGTAGCACAACACCTCTTACAAGCCTAGCATATACTGGGAAAGTGCTAATAGCTATAGCTATTATAAGGCTGGCAACCCCCTGGCCTAGGGATGCCACCAGGGCTATTGCCAGCAATATGGTTGGGAACGCGAGCATCACATCCACTATTCGCTGTATAATTGTGTCCCAGAGCCCCGCTAGATAGCCTGATAACAGCCCCAGAATCACCCCTATTAAAACTCCGAGGACTACAGATGCTATCGATATCCCAATGGTATATCTAGCCCCAGCTAGTATCCTGCTCAGGATATCTCTTCCAAGCTCGTCAGTACCAAATATATGTGCAAGGCTGGGAGGCATCCTGGCTCTCGATAGGTCGAAGTCATAGGGGTTATAGGGTGTTATTAGGGGTCCGAATATAGCTATGAATGTTAGGAAAGCCACTATATATAGCGAGGCATAGGCAGCTCTATTAGCCTTTAGAGCTTCCCACATCTCTTGGCGCCTTTTCTTCCGAGCCTCGTATATTCTCTTCAGGATCTCCCTCCTCTCCATAGGATCTCCCTCACCCTCGGATCTATATAGGCGTATAATACATCGATCGCTATATTTATAGCTATGAAGACAATCACTATGAATAGTATGATCCCCTGTGCTAGGGGGTAGTCCCTATAGAAGAGGGAGTCTACCAAGAGGGAGCCTATGCCTGGCCATGCAAAAACAGTCTCGGTTATCACGGCACCGCCTAGCAGTGCACCTACCTGTATACCCATTATAGTTACTATCGGTATCATAGCGTTTCTCAGCACATGCCTCATCAAAATAGTCCCCTGTACAAGCCCCTTTGACATTGCTGTGAGCACGTGATTGCTTCCGAGAGCCTCCATCACAGAGGCCCTCGTGATCCTGGTTAGATTCCCCATTAAGAGGAGAGCCAGGGTGATGGCTGGGAGCACTATGTGCTTCGGAGATTCTGCACCGCTTGATGGGAGAACCCTCAGAGATACAGCGAATATATATATAAATATAAGGCCTATCCAGAATACAGGTGTTGAGGCTCCTACAAGAGATGCGACAGAAACCGCGTAGGACAGCTTGGATCTCGGCTTGAGGGCTGATAATATGCCGAGGGGTATTGCTACGGCAACAGCGATTGCTTCAGCAGCGGCTGCAAGAGCCAATGTATAGGGCAGTCTTGCCATGATTTCCTGTGTAACTGGTGTTCTATATTTAATCGAAGTCCCGAAATCCCCTCTGAGAATTGAGGAAATATAATCTATAAACTGCACATAGAGGGGCTTGTTAAGCCCAAGCTGCTCCCTTATCCTCTCCACATCCTGCTCAAGCGCCTCAGGCCCTGCAATCAGCCTAGCTGGGTCTCCCGGCAATATTCTGACTAAGATAAACATAACCAGCATAGCCCCTAATAGGGTTGGTATGGCCTGTGCAACCCTTTTGGCAACGTACCTCGCAAGAGACATGGTTGGTCTAAATAGAAGTATAGAGTAGGCAATATAAGAATTACTATTGAAAGCCCTATCCTAGAGGGCATCCCTTAAGCTGAAGACCCACCTTGTCATCACCTCAGAAGAGTGAGGGACTTTCGGTCGTGACAGGGTGGCTAAGATAAAAGAGCGGGATAAATGTTTGGATATAGTTTCCTATTTCCTTTCAGCTACCCTTAATAACATCTATTCTGTGTCTGCATAGGAGATCTCCCCTTACTATGCACTCTGCTAGATGGATTCTGTCGCTTCCCACAAGGTTTTTCAGGATTTCTGTGTGGAATTTCATACATATCAGATCGTAGTGATTCTTGGCAATCTTCAATAGGGGGCAGTTTCTACTGATAACCTCTAGAGATCCGTTATCCTTTCTTACAGATCCCATGAAGCCATATATATTTAGATTTTCAATGGAAGATTCTATATCCTTGGAGGCGCCTCTTAAAGCTATATCCCTCGCCATGCTACTCACCACAGTCTCAACCTTATCGCCCAGCCCTATAAATGCTAGTCTATTGATGAGCTCTAGAAGGAACTCGCTATAGAGCTTAGGAAGTGTCTCTATACCCTGCTCAGTCACCATATATACCTTTCTAGGCCTCCCAACACCCCTCCTAACGAACATGTGTCTCACAAGCCCATGCTTCTCCAGCTTCTCAAGATGCTTTCTAACAGCGCTAACCCTAACACCGAGGATCCTGGCTATCTGGGCAGCTGTGGCACCCTCTCCAGCAACGAGCTCTAGAACCCTTAGAGAGGCGCTTGAAATCCCCCTAGGAGGATTTCTCAACGTGCTCCCCCAATATCATAGAGAAACTCAGAGGTATATATAGATCACCTAGAATTTTCTTCACCTTAAGGAGCCAAGGTTTCGGTTCTGACCTCCTCCCCGCCCTAAAGGGCGAGGCATTCAGGTTGTAAAGGGATAACTGTGAGACAGATACCCCAGATCGATCCATGGACGATATCGATACTAGTGATCTTTGCTAGGCAGGAATAGAGGATATAGAGATGTACCACACAATGAAAAGAGACGCAGGCGAGACTAGAAAGGCTGAGAGGATCCTGTTTAGAAGCTACCTACTAGAGCACTGGAACAAGGATATAGAAGAGCTGAGGATCTTCCTCGAAACAAGGAAAGAAGCTGAAGAGGTTAAGGAGCCTAGGAGATAGATCTAAAGTATCTAGATCCATAGCTCATGTTTTTACAACCGAAAGCCCTGATTTGCAAGGCAGAAGCAGATCGGTCTAAATGAAACAAATATATAGACGCTATTTATTATTTGAGCCTTATATTGAAAAGCTCGATCTAGTCGTGTAATAGAGGTTTAATATCTATAACACCACCTCCCTTTAGCACTAATAGTTGAGGTTGATAGTCTATAACCACCATAGAGACTGAACTTTCTTCAACAACTATATATTCCGGATGATAACTTACATTGGTATCTACTATACCATCTATAATAGCTCTACCAGGCCCAAGATTATATATTATTAGAACATAGCTAGTTCCGTTTTTTATGCTATATGCGACAACCATAGGGGTAATCACAGGCATGTGGATCTCAGAGCCAGCGCTACGAACCCTATCCAATATTATATATCCTATGGGGAACGCTATTGAAAGCATAATTAGAGAGAGTACTAGGTTAGAAACACCTATCAAAACGCCGCACCCCTATAGAAGAGTTGTCTTAAAAAGCGTCACAGCCTTAATATATGTATCTTGAAGCATCGCTTTTTTAGGGCGGGAGTATTGGGATTTATAATCCCTGCTGGAATGCCATGTGTGGTTGGGTTGGGGCGAGCTTAGCAGGCTATGACCCCAGCCCCCGTGAGGAGCTCCAGAGAGGTGATGCGAGCCCCAGAGGAGGAAGAATCCCACCTCTCAAAGGCAGGGAGCCGCTAGAGCCTTTATAGAGAGAAAATTATTCTGCTGAGTATCTGATATTTACAGAGGCGTTTTTTCCTAGTTCTTCTTTGATCATCGCTTCAAGCTTAAATACTATCTCGTGTGCTCTGCTAACATCTAGGCTGTTTGGTAGTGTGCATATTATATCGATAACCAGGCTTCCCCTTATGTAGAGAGCTCTCACACCCTTTAGCCTTATATTTTCCTTTAGGCTCTGCTCTCTCTCAAGGATCTTATAGACCACCCTATGTATATCTCTTATATCGCCTCTTCTTGGCTCTATATGGACTAGAACACTTGCTATATCGCCTCTATGTTCTTTTATAGCCCTCTCAACGTTTACAGCTATTCTTGATGCCTCTTCCAGACTCATCGACGGACTTACCTCTACATGCATTCTCACATGGTAGCCTTTCTCATCTCTATATACTTCGACATCGTGGATGCCAAGAACGCCTGCAACTTTTAATGCTATCTCTGAGCTAGATCTAGCTATCTCTTCAGATCCAGCTTTATCCCTCGGCTCCATGTGGATAACCATGTCTATCCCATGTCTGGAGCTCGCCCTAACCTTCTCCTCGAGTATATCGGTTAGCCTGTGCGCTTCAGCAAGCTCCATATCGCCTGGAGCTTCTACAACTGCGTCTATAAAGATCCTCGGACCCGATCTTCTCGCTCTAACACTTCTAACCCCGATCCCTAGATCTCTGCATGCTGCCTTAAAAAACTCTATGATATCCTCTGGAGCCCTATCCATAAGATCATCTATAGCTGTTTTGGCAAGCCTTATCGCTGCATATGTAAAGTATAGGGAAATAGCTAGGGCGATTCCGAGGTCTAATATGGATAGGAGGAACCCCTTCCCAAGCACGATGCCAAGGATAGATAGGAGTAGTACCGAGGATGTTGCATATAGATCACTCCTATAGTGTAGGGCGTCTGACGCAAGTATAAGAGATCCATATTTATCTGCCCCCCTAGCCAGGGCCCTAGATCTCCAGAAGTCTATAGCTATTGTAGATCCTATCATGAGGGAAACCACCGGCGTGAAATCCACCTCAACACTATATCCCCAGAAGACCCTCAGCAGAGCCTCGTATAATATATAGATTAGCACCGCTATCAAAGCCACAGAGATCCCTAGAGACCCTAGGCTCTCAGCCTTACCATGTCCATAGGGATGCTCAGGATCAGGCTCCTTTAAAGCAACCCTCAACGCTATAAGAGCGACCAGCCCGGCCATAATATCGCTGACACTGTGAACACTATCTGCTAGGACAGCTAGACTACCGCTATAGAGATACGCAGATATCCTGAGCAAAAGTATAGCGAGAGAGGAAACAAGAGAGATAAGTATAAGGGCTACCCTGGGATCTAGATAGCCCATCTTACCACTTGGATCCGAGCTCTTACTCTGCATTACAATTCTCCTATTCGCCATTAATTTAATAACCCACAATCCTTTTAATAATTAAAGCCATCCATAGATCTCCCCAACTCGAGGAATAGGCTTTCAGTTATAGAGAATACGATCTCCAGATGGTATTTGGTATTATGTTGACAGCATATAGGTTTTGAGAGATATGAGGAAAAATAGTTTGGATCATGGTAGATCTTCATAGCACTACTTCTTCTGTTTCTGCTTCTGCTGCTCCTGACCCTTCTGCTCCTTCTTCTCCTCCTTCTTCTTAGCCATATTCCCTACCAATTTTATTTTGAATATAACTTCCTTGTAAATTTAACTTTAAACCTTTGTTGGTTTCCCCAATATGAGTAATAGAGCTTGCAATAGATCACAACAGTATTTAGATAAGTTTTATATTGAGAAACACCGATCTAACTGGGCAATGGGTATTTCAGCTTATCCTCTCGTAATATCTAACATATCTATTTACAGCTGAGAGTCTCTCCCTTCTAGGGCGGGGAGAAGGTTAAAGTGCTAGATTTAGCTGTATATTGTTTTAAGCCTCTATATCATCTCTCATCTTTTGATGCTGGGAGTTGAGGTTTCTACAAACGTGTTTCTTCTAGAGTCTCTACAGGCATCTTCCTAGATAAAGGATAAACTCGACTTTCTATTATAGCAAGGGAAATGCTAAATACTAGGTATTTTATAGAAGTTATGGGTGATTTTGACGAGCAGCTACACAGCTAGGATCATAGATGTAGATCATACGGCTGATGTGATGTATATAGTAGAGGCTAGGAATCTAGAGGAACTCTTTGAATATGCTGCTATCGGGATGTTTAGATATATAACCCCTGATCTATCCAGGGTGTCGCCTATTGTTGGTGTTAGCGTTTCGTCTAGAGGCTTCGATCTTGAGAATCTGCTTTATAGGTGGCTCGAAGACCTGCTAATACTTCACGACCTCAGAGGGCTTGTGTTCTCGAGGTTTTTGGTGAGAGGAATATATAGAGTTGAGGAGGAAGGGGAGCAGATATATATATTAAAAGGGTATGCTGCTGGGGAGAGATTCGATCCAAGGAAACATGTTCCAGGAATAGTTGTTAAAGCTGTAACATATTCCCAGATGTCGCTGGAGAAAACCCAGGATGGTATGTGGAAGGTATCAATTATATTGGATATATAGTATCCAGATCCACGTGGAATCTATATAGGTTTGGTTTGGACTTGACTCCTGATCCCCACCCCAATGGGTAGTCGCCCTCTATCTAGATGTTTATCCCACCAACTCTTTATACAAGTTTATGGTTATACCTAGGGAGGTTCTGTTTTAGCTATGATTAAATAGTTTAACTGTTTTATATATGGTTGCCATGGATTATATAGATATATTCTAGGTAGTATAGATATAATTGGTGTAGCTATGGTTGAGGTTCTACGCTATGACGTGCTTATCATCGGATCTGGTTTGGCAGGTTTGAGGGCGGCTTTCCAAGCAGCTCTAACCTCTAAAGATAGGTTGAGGATAGCAGTTATATCTAAATTACATGCGATGAGAAGCCACTCTGTAAGTGCTGAGGGCGGTATAAGCGGTGTTCTCTATCCAAAGGAGAATAACGATAGTATTGAGCTCCACGCATATGATACTGTTAAGGGAAGCGATTTCCTAGCAGATCAGGATGCCGTCGAGATCCTGGTTAAACTCGCACCAGAGGAGATAAAGTTCTTCGAACATCTAGGCACGCCGTGGAGCAGGCTTCCAGACGGTAGGATAGCTCAGAGACCCTTTGGAGGTATGAGCATTCCTAGAACGGCCTTTGCAGCGGATAAAACCGGGTTCTTCATGATGAGCACCCTCTACGATAATCTACAGAGATTCGATAATGTTGAGTTCTTCCACGAGAACTTCGTAACATCGATCATATTGGAGAACGGATTATTCAAGGGGGTAACGGCTATAGATATGGCGACTGGGGAGTACAGAGTCTTCCTTGGCAAGGCGGGGATAATAGCTACTGGGGGGGCTGGCAGGGTATATTCATTCGTAACCGTTGCCCACTCAAACACGGGCGATGGGATCGCTATAGCCTATAGGGCTGGGATACCGATAAAGGATATGGAGTTTGTCCAGTTCCACCCAACCGGTATGGTTCCAAGCGGGGTCTTGATAACAGAGGCAGCTAGGGGTGAGGGGGGGTATCTGGTTAATAGGCAGGGTGAGAGGTTTCTAAAGAGATATGCCCCCCAGAGGATGGAGCTAGCCCCAAGGGATATAATCTCCAGGGCTATAATGACAGAGATTAAGGAGGGCAGGGGGTTTGCCCACGAGGAGTCTGGCTTGGAATACGTACACCTAGATCTGAGGCACCTGGGCGAGGAGAAGATAAATGAGAGGCTTCCAATGATAAGGGAGCTCTCTAGAAAGCTAATAGGTGTCGACCCTGTTAGCGAGCCTATACCGGTTAGACCTGCTGTCCACTATACAATGGGGGGTATACATACAGATACATATGGGCAGGTTATGCTGGATGAGCAGAGCACCAGGATACCAAATCTATGGGCTGCAGGTGAGGTGGCATCTGTAAGCATTCATGGTGCCAACAGACTTGGGAGCAACGCGCTAGCGGAGTGCGCTGTGTGGGGGAGGCTTACTGGTGAGGCAGCGGCTAGATATGCCATGAATGCTCCCGATAGCATGTTGCAGATCAGCACAGCTGTTGACACAGCTGTTAAGAACGAGGAGAAGAGGATCTTCGATAGACTCCTACACACGGAGAGCAATCCAGAGAACCCATATGATATTAGGAGTGAGCTGCAGGCCACGATGGATTCGCTGGTAGGGGTTTTCAGGGATCAGAGGGGCCTTGAAGAGGCCTGGAGAATGCTTAAAAGGCTTAAGGAGAGGTTCTCGAAGGCGAGGGTGGAGAATAGGGTGAGGATATATAACAATAATTTGAGGGACTTCCTCGAAATAGACTTCATGCTAGATGTCGCAGAAACCATAGTTGTGGGTGCTCTCAACAGAACCGAGTCTAGGGGTGCCCACTATAGACTCGACTACCCTAAGAGGGATGATGTGAACTGGCTCAAACACACGCTGGTATTCTATAGAAGGGGAGAGCCGCCCTATATAAGCTATGCACCTGTTAGAATAACTAAGTGGGCTGCTGAGGAGAGGAAATATTAGGGTGATCTATGTGGCTGTGAATAGACAGGATCTGAGGAGATATGATTTAGAAGCCTGGGTTCATGCACATTTCTATAAAATAGCATCTATATACTCAATTATAGAGGCACTAGCGATACTGGCTCACATAGCAGTGCCGACAGGGATTACAGAAGCTATATTCAGGATCTCAACACTTATATATTGGGCCCTGCTATCACCATCATTCTACGAGCTTTCAAAGGGATTTCTAATGATATATAGCAGGGGGGCTGCCTACAGCCATATAGCGGAGAATATAAGGGAGAGGCTTGTTAGGAGATACCACTCTAGAGCTATGCTTGCTAGGATAGCCCTCTATGTGGCAATGGTAATCTGGGTTGCAGGGCCTATAGCATTTATAGCGGGGTGGCTCTATGGCTAGGGCTAGCAGGGTCATGCTATTCCACTATCTAGGCTACTTCGGTTCGATGATCCTTGTATGGCTAGTCATGGTAGCAACGCTTCTCCCACACCCCATGGGGATCCTTTTAAAGCCTTTGGAAGCGCTTCTCCTTATAGCATCTCTATTGTTCGGCGTCTTCGGAATACTATATGTTATGAGGAGAGGCCATAGGGGTGGTTAGAAATGCAGGGTGGTAGGAATATTAAAAGTGTTGTCATAGCTGTCAAGAGATATGATCCTGAGAAGGGGTTCTATACGAGAGAATATAAGGTAGAGGTCGACAGATACGCCACAATATTAGATGCGCTTCTAAAGATAGTGGAGAGCCAGGATCCCACTCTAGCTCTCAGATATAGCTGTAGGATGGGTATATGCGGCTCGTGTGGAATGGTTATAAACGGTGTTCCCAGGCTTGCATGTGAAACCAACATATCTAGACTCGACGGCGAGAGAATATCGGTTGAGCCTATTTATAACTTCAAAATACTAAGAGATCTTGCAACCGATATGTCTGACTTCTTCAAAAAACATAGATATGTAAAGCCCTATCTAATCAGAAAGGATGAGGAGGAGCAGTTCAGAGCAGAGAAGGAGTATATGCAGACACCAGAGCAGCTGGAAGACTTCATACCATTTGCATATTGTATAAAATGCGGCTTATGCGTAGCAGCATGCCCGGTAGTTGCCGAAAAACCATGGTTCCTGGGCCCCCAGGCATTGGCCCAGGCATATAGGTGGTATGCAGACTCGAGAGATGAAGGTGGGATCTCAAGGTTAGAGCATGTAGATACGTTTGAGGGTGTATGGTCATGTGAATTCGCAGGATCCTGCAGCCGCGTATGTCCCAAGGGTGTGGATCCGGCTTATGCGATCCAGATGCTTAAAATGGAGATCTTTAGGAGAACCCTCCTCGGGCGTAGAGGAGGCGAGAAACACAGCTGATCTCCCTCTGATCCCCCAATCCTGTTTTTCAAAGCCAGGCCCCGCCCCCGGGGGATGAGGTCTATAGGGGGCGCCTCTCAGAGCTTTTTTCTGAGATTTGGTAGGCGGGACTTAAGCTTAGGATGTGTTGGGGTAAGCTGGCTTTTTATCTAGTTTTAGAGCAATGTCAACGATGTTAGATCCCCCTTAAGAATTTCTGTAGCATATTAGCTGGTCATATGTTGCTTTAGAGGTTTGAGCAGATATAATGTTCCATCAGAAGCCCTTATCTCCTCGATACATCTTTTTTCTATATAATAGCAATATGCTACTATGGATGCAATCATTGCATCTCTTATATCTTTCTCCCGGCTTTTACTTATGATCTCTTGATGTGTTTTTATACCATAAATGTTTAGTAGATCTTCAAGGCTTTCTGAGCTAGAGCTTTTCAGAGCGCTTCTTGGATGTGTCTCTATCACTTCTACCCCTAGGCTTGTCAGCTCTAAATAGATCTTCCATGCTCTTTGGGTGAGCATCCTCATCCCGCCTAGACTTGGTGGCAATACTCTGTATCCTCTCCTAATAGCTATTCTATCTAGCTCCCTCATCCTGGGTTCCCTGGCTATTGGGGCATCTATGGCTACTATGGACGCGTTATTAGCTATCGTTGATATTATATCCTCATCTCTGTAGAGGCATGCGGCTCTAACTATGGATCTCGATTTCACATCTATCTCTGAGTAGCCGCTGCATCTCCTATAGCTTCCCGAGAGATCTAGCCCGGCTACTATTCCCCTAGATCTGTGTATCATCATTTTTATATAGACACTTCATTTGATCAATGCTATGTTTGAAGCCTTTATAACGAGGTTGACATAGTCCCCTATCTTCAGCCCCAGCTCATCCAGGGCTTCACTTGTTATCAGGGCCTTCACTATAGATGGTGATGTCTCCACCGTGACTATCGCCGACATACCATCCCTCTCTATTGAGATAACCTTCGCAGGGATCTTGTTCCTGAAGCTCATTTCCTCCATCTTTGTGCTTAGATATATATCAAGGATCTCCTCGCCAAGCCTTGTTAGACGGGCTCTAGCCCCTCTACCCCTTCTAGTCTCGATAAGCCTCTCACCTAGCTCCTTCTCGAGCTTTCTTACTATGCTTAGAACACCTCTATATGATATCCCCAGCTCCTTCGATGCTGCTTTTAGGGTTCCCCTCATCTTGACTATCCTTAGTATCTCTATCACCTTAGATCCTATCTCAACCTCTCTATCCCCTATCCTTATCGAGAAGCTCCTAGGTTTGATTGCCAGCATCTATCCTCAATTATAATATAGGCTTGGCGTTAATAATATGTGGGAATGGGATGGTGATCCCAGAGGATCTCGGGTTGGAGGTAGGAGATCTTGTTAGGGTTAGGAGGGGCGATATAGTCTATGAGGGTATTGTGATGCCAAAACACTCATACTCAGCCCCAGATATACTTGTGATCAAACTTGGTAGTGGCTATAACATCGGAGTTAGAATTGACAGCAGCACCAATATAGAGGTTATCAGCAGTAGAAAGCCCGGTGATCATAGGCAGAGGATGGGCTCCCCAACACCTAAGGGGTCTGGTTCTTCTGTGAAGGTTATAGGGACTGGGGGTACGATAGCTTCTAAGGTTGAATATGACACAGGCGCTGTTAGACCTGCTATGACGCCTGAGGAGCTTCTAGAGGTTATACCCGAGGCCGGGGAGATCGCATCTATAGATGTTGAGATTATAATGAGCATTCTGTCAGAGAATATGGAGCCTGAGTATTGGGAGAGGATTGCCGAGGCTATATATAGATCTATGGTTGGAGGCTATGAAGGCATAGTGGTTACACACGGCACAGATACCATGGGATATACAGCGTCTGCAATAGCCTTTGCAATACAGGATATGAGAACCCCGGTTGTTTTCGTTGGTTCTCAGAGGAGTAGTGATAGGCCTAGCACGGACGCTGCGATCAACTTTATAGGTGCCTTGATAGCTGCGTCTAAAGCGCAATTCGCAGAATCTGTTGTTGCTATGCATATGGGCACCTCCGACACAGAGATAGCTATCCATAGGGGGACAAGGGTTAGGAAGATGCATACATCTAGGAGGGATGCCTTCCAATCTATAAATGCTAGGCCCATAGCGGTTGTAGATCCATATAGGAGGAGCGTGAGAATCATAGATAACAGCTATAGACCCAGGAACAAGGGAGAGCCGAGGCTTGTGAACGGCTTTGAGAGGAAGGTAGCCCTGATATATAGCTATCCAGGCATAGAGCCTGAGATCATAGAGATGCTAATAGACAAGAAATATAGAGGGATAGTGATAGCCGGCACAGGCTTCGGCCACGTGCCGGAAAAGTTGATACTAACCCTTAAAAGGGCAACAGAGGAGGGGATCCCAGTAGCGATAACCTCTCAAACACTCCATGGAAGGGTGAATCTAATGGTATATACAACTGGAAGGGAGATGCTGAGGGCAGGAGTGATCCCGTGCGAGGACATGCTACCAGAGACAGCTTATGTAAAGCTCTCGTGGATCCTCAAGAGATCCAGAGAGCTGGATGAGGTGAGAAAACTAATGCTAACCAACATAGCGGGAGAAATAAGCCTTAGACACGATATAGATCTATATACAGCACCATACAGATCATAGATCGAAGGTCTTAAATAATAAGTTTCTCATACACCATGAAAAGGGGGTTCCTATCCTTGTGATAATATCTCAATCTCATCAAGATAAGAACTGACCATCTCCCCTTTTTAATCTCCACCCACTTAATAGACCAATCTAAGCTTTTTACAACCTGAAAGTCTCACCTCTTTGAGGCGGGGATGGTGTTTATAAGCCCTGCATCTTCTGGCATTCTTGATGATGGCGATATATGTGAGTCTCAGGGCCAACCTCTAGCGAATGCTATAGAAATGCTGGATACACTAAACTAAATATATGCCTCCGAGACAATAATAAAATTCATAACCCCGAGCCCCTCTAAAAGGGGTTAGGGGTAATAGGCCGGAGATCCCAGCAAAAAGATCTTATATAGAGTTGAAAGGGGAAGAGGTCAGAAAACAGAAAAATGTTGCGGTCATCAAAAACAAGGATCGAAAACAGATCTTCGCTTAAATACCACCAAACAAATAAATAAACAAAGCAAACTGATCTACTATAGAACTGAAAGAAGAAGTCTTTAGGATTGTTATGATTATGACTTTTTTAGTCTCTGTAACGTATATATCTTCTAGAGGTCTATGGCCGAGCATGTCACATCTATTGGGGTAAATGTAAGGTATATCATATCCTGAGACTCCGATTGCTCTTAGGGATAGAGTTTTTCAAATATCTAGATCGGAATTCTATAATTATCTGACCCCTGCCCTAAAGGGTGGGATTTCATCTCTAAAAAATTTGTTATTTGAAATATGCGTATTGGAAGTATATTTGGAGACCACTTGGATATACAAATATAGCTTCAAGTGATGATGATGCTGCGAAGAACTGCTTTTGTGTGTATAGGAATATCCATGGTGTGTCTCTCCATATTATCTCTATTGCTTTTCTATATAGCTCTAACCTTCTTGTCTCATTAAGTTCTCTAGCTGCTTCCCCAATTAATTGATCTACTTGGGAGTTGCAATATCTCGCTATATTGATTCCCTTGGGGGGTATTTGATCGCATGTGAACTGGCTATTTAGTGTGAAATATGCTTCTGCAACCGGTGGGCCCACACCTACTAGCGCTGCGTCCCACTCAAGCTGATCTGTGGGCTTTAGGAGCGATGCGATGTAGTAGGGCCAGTCCCCCGTCTTTAACTCTACCTGTATCCCTATTCTGGAGAGATATGCCTGGATGGCCTCTGCTTGCTGCTTATCCTGCACATATCCGGATCCTCCTATCGAGTGTAGGAGCACTATTTTGAAGCCATTGGGATATCCAGCCTCGGCTAGTAGCTTCTTAGCCTTCTCAGGATCATATGTATACGGCTCCATAGGTGAGTAGCCGAAGAAATGGGGAGGGATCGGTGCATCTGCAGGTATGCCGAGACCGAAGAGCACGTTATCTATAATTGCCTTTCGCGACTGTTTTAGGTTTCATATAGGTTTATGATGGTTTATGTGAAAGTGCTTACTCTTCTGCTATGATTATTACATGCACCCTTCTTCCATAGAGTGGTTTTACTTCGTCTTGGTGCTTTGCTAGTGGGTAGAGGACTACCGTCCCACCCCTGAACTTGATTACAGAGCACTTAGCGTATATGAATCTAGACTTAGACATGTTATCACCTATGGTTACTAATGTTAGAAAAGGTTATAAGCTTTGAAAACACA
>Ga0209393_1000595_pt1 | contig 17119 bp, 21 predicted proteins | sample SSWtaG_2_FD_184117 | JGI IMG/M metagenome (GOLD analysis project Ga0209393, IMG submission 184117) | Hot spring microbial communities from Sandy's Spring West, USA to study Microbial Dark Matter (Phase II) - SSWsed_130316 (SPAdes)... | ecosystem: Environmental > Aquatic > Thermal springs > Hot...
TCCCTAGCGTGCCTCAACCTCTCGGAGGCCTACCTTAGGTAGGCTCTCGCCATGGTTACGTTGTTCATACCTCTATGACCTCGCCGGGCTTGTAGTCCCTCTTCAGGACCCAGTACCAGAGCCTACCGACCCTCCTCCTCTCGGCACCCATGGCCTTCAGCTTGGCGGCCACCTCGTCGAGAACCCCCTTGAGGAAGCCGTCTCTATCAAACACGAGGACCGCATCTACGACCATGTCCAGGTATATGGGTCTGTACCTCCTAGCCTCCTCGACGTCCAGGATTATGGGCGAGAAGTCCAAGTGGTAGCCCCTGGACCACAGCTCCTCGACCAGAGGCTCGACAGCTCTCTCAGCCTCCTCGAATAGCTCCTGCCTCTTAAATCTAGACTTAGGTATGTCCCGGGCCACGATCAGCAGGTCTACGTCGCTATCCTCCCTAGCCTCCCCCGGGCGACGGAGCCGAAGACCGCGAGGGACACCAGCCTGTCCCCCAGTACCTCCTGTAGGGACTCGCAGAGGCGCTTTACGAGGGTCCTGTACGGCTCGGCTACGTGCTCAACACCGATCCTATAGCCCGGGATGGACCTAGCCAGCACCCTACGTAGCTTAGCCGGGGGACCTTATTAACCTTTCATATCCCTACCGTAGAAGGTCCCTATGGGGTTATACCTCTAGGTGGCGGTGCGTTATGACCTCGTAGTTCTCTAGGACTACGAACTCGAGGACAGAATTGAAGAGAGGGTATGCAAGTACGTAATACTGTCAAAGGCTACCGCGGAGTACATCGGGAGGTGATGGAGCCGGTGGTCGACAGAGTTATCGAGTGGCTGTTCGGCGGGGACGTAAGGGAGCCTCTAGACCTAGGTAATAGGGAGGTCCAGGGGTTGATGAGAGGGATTATGCCGAGCCTGAGGATGAGCTACTCAAGGTCTAGAGCACCTTCGGGGACGAGCCGGAGACTTTCCGCGAAGTTTCCCTATCGGCTGTGAGGTCCTTCATCCCTAGGGTGAGCATGGTTAAGGTGCGAGGGAGTACTACCCAGACTTAGTAAAGCTTCCCCTAGTTTAGTTAGAGGGACCTACAGGAAGGTATCAGAGCTAAGGCCGTTCAAGGTCCCGAAACCGGTTGCTAAAGCGTAACCCGCACACTACTATAAAAGCCTTTTACGCGTATCATCGCCACCACTGCTACGCAGGGTTGGTTGTTTAAGCTATCATTTCAGGAACCTGGGGTAAGCTTAGACGTTTACTTAGGAAAACCCGAATCTAGCAATCTTCGAAGCCCTCTCCAGGAGCTCCTTCATGAGCTTAGACGCTAGGAATAGCTGCGCTCTTTCCCGCGCGTTTCTACTCATTTCATCCCTTTTAGAAGGGTTCCGGACGAGATCCTCTACAGCCTTGGCGGCCCCATCGACGTCGTCCGGACCGTTAACGTGTACTCCGTCTACCCGATTCCTAATTAACCACCTCTGACCGTAGGTAGCACTTGTAACTACGGGTACACCTCCATACATAAACTCCAGCTGCGTTAGGCCGAACGCTTCAAGCCTAGACATAATTATGTTAAGGTATGAGGCCTTTATTAGAGAGGCCTTCAATTCCGTGCTTAGCTCCCCGGTTAGCACGACATTCTCAAGCCCTTTAGACTCTCTGGCTACGTCCTCCCACTGGTCCCCTGGCTTACCGGCTATGACGAACACCACATTGCTTAGCTTCCTCAGCCTCTTGGCCACCCTAACTACTGCTAGAGGGTTCTTTCTTACCTCTACTGTTCCGAGGTAGGATACTATGAGCTTGTCCTCCGCTATCTTGAACTTATCTCTAAAAAAGCTGGGATCGGCCCTGTCGATCATAGATGCCTCATCATCGTCTAGACCTCCTGGAAATAGGTGTATCTGCTCGGGCCTCGCACCGAGAGTCAGCATGTCGGCGCGCTCCAAGTCTGTAAGGCATATTATCAGGTCCGCGGCCTTAAATATCGAGTGTAGTGCCGTCAGGTTCCAGGCCATTCTAAAGGTCCTCTCAACCGGGGAGTACCTTGTGGGATCCGGGGGCTGGTAGTGAGACATGTGAGCAAAGACTGTCCTGCGGGTAGGCTCTCCAATGTCTGTAGCGAGCTTCTTCCACAGTACCCACCGGGCTACCTCCTCAGGGCCATTCCAGAGAGTTGAATGCGTTACTATGAAGTCTACCCCGATCTCGGAGTCTAAGCGCCTCAGAACTTCGATGAAGTCCCTAAAGTATATCCTTCTAGGGGGCCACAGGACCTTAGTGCTTCTCACCCTTATCGTCGGGATCCCGACCTTTGGGTCCTCATCGTATATGAGGAAGCCTTTCTCGCTTAGCTCAAGAGCTCCGCGCCGAACTACTTCCTCACCGTCGTGGTATACGCTGGTAACTAGCCACGCTTGATAGCCGAGCCTAATGGCCCATTTAACCATCCTCTGAGCTAGGAGTTCCTGCCCTTTACTACTCGACGTCTGGTACATCACTGAGAAGAACTTCATCTCTTCCAGTACCTCTGTAAGATCTGCTCTACCACTACAGCAATCATAATGACCGTTATGCCCCAAATGACTGGTTGTAGGACTAGCATAAGCTCGCTGATACCAACACCGCTAACGCTTAGCGAAAACGTTATAATGCTGATGTAGAGGAGTAGCCTCAGGTATTCGGCAACCGGTACAAGTAGGTACATCTCTGCTCTGAGCTCAGAGGTTTTGTAGAGATACCCGATGAAGCCGTCAACTAGAGTAAAGCCAACTACTATCACGAGGAAGGCCTTTACGAACCCGGAGACGTACACCGTCAGGAGGTTAAAGACTACGTTACTGAGTTCGTCGAGGTACGCGACCCCGCCGAGGCTTCGAGAGATGTCCCTAGAGCCTATGCCTAAAGCAAGCAGTATAAACGATAAGTACATAATCCACGCCGTCAAGTTCCCAAAGAAGCTTGCCGGGACGAAGCCTGCCCTTACAATAGCCTTACCTATGGAGATCCTCCTAACCCAGTCATTAAAGCCTATTCTATCTAGGAGTAGCGTAACTACGTACCTAAGGAGCCTGCCGGTCACGTAGCCTAGGGCTACAATCGATGCAGAGATTAGTAGCGAGAGGAGAGCTTCAGCTAGAAAGCTCGGTAGCAAGGCGTACCACCCACCCAGGGAGCTCCTCGTAATTCACCACGTAGTTAACTCGACTCACAGTAGTGTCTCTATTACTACCGTGCCTCACGAAAACGCTGATGTCTGAGACCTCAAAAGCCGGGAGATCCCTAAGACTATCCCCAAAGTACACGACCTTCCTAACGTTAAGGATCTTCCTAAGGAGCTTAACCGCTAGGTCTTTCTCTACGTCTACTATGTATATGTCGATAAACGGCTCCCTAGGTACCCACTTAACGGGGAACCCAAGCTCCTTAGCTAAGCTTACTACCTCCAATAACCTACTCGGCTCTTGCTCCCTGGACCTCCAATCTATGGACACGCCGACCAGTAGGTCTAAGCTAAGCTTCTTTCTCTCTAAGTACGCCTCCCCACCAATAGCTCCTTCAGCTACGTTAACTAGCTTTGCGAACCTCACCTGCTTAGAGGGGTCCAGGACCCTCTCGTCGAGAACTACATAGCCGGGAACCCTAACCTCCAGCCCGTTAACGCATGCTACAGCATCTACGCTAAGACCCCTACTCATAAGGAAGGGGCAGTCCTTACTACTAACCACAGCTACTACAGCACCTAGGGATCTCAGGTACGACAGCATTCCCAGCCTATCCTCAGGAGGGTAAGCCCGAGACCTCTCGACATCTATGGGGCTTAGGACCCCATCGTAATCAAAGAGGAACCCCACATCGGATAGCCTACTACTCAATACGCCTCTCCCTCCTCCATATTTCCGTGGCACCTTAAAAGCTAGGTCCTTCCCCTACCCTTGAGGTGGGGGTTTCCGACCGCAGTCTCGGGGGGTGGTCAGCTAGAGCTTAAGCTCTAGGAACTGCGGCTTCGTGCTGTACCTCAGCTCCGGATCTCTACGCTTAGGCTTCTCGAATATGAACATCTTCTCGTGGTATATCAGTAGGAAGTCCCTGTTCCTCAGCTTGCTCCAGATCTCTCTGGTGGTCCTCATCCTGTGCTGCACCTTGATGACCTCCTCCTTGAGCACGAACCCTACGTCCAGTAGCACCGTTAGGGCGTAGTGGGTTATAGGTACGTAGTGCTTCCTGATCCTTGTATCGCCTAGCAGGATGCCCAGCACACCGCCGGGCTTGAGGACCCTGTAGACCTCCCTAGCGACCTGCCTAAGCATCGCTAGGTACTCCTCCAGGCTCCTAGCCCTCGACAGGTCCCCCTCGGTACCCCGCTCACCGTACTCGATGATGTTGAAGTACGGCGGATGTGTGGCGACCAGGTCCACGGAGCTATCGGGTATCTTATCCATGTTCCTAGCGTCGCCGTAGTAGACCCTGTACCAGTTGCTAGCGCTTTCGCGTACCGCGGTACCCCTCCCTGCGTAGTCGGCTAAGCTCCTAGGTTTACCCTCCTTCAGCACCTTCATGAGGTAGTACAGCCTGTGGTGCGTCAGCATTACTGCGCTGTAGTTTATGTCGACCGCTATGCAGCTTCTACCAAGGAGAATAGCCTCTATGCACGTTGTGCCAGAGCCGACCATGGGGTCTAGGACCACATCACCAGGACTAGTGTACTCTAGGATGAGGGCTCGTGGGATCTGCGGAGCCCAGTTGCCACGGTAATCGCCCTTATGCGTAGCCCAGGTGCCTCTAGTAGGGAAGCTCCAAACAGTAGTGGAGATATCAGTTAGCTCCTCGGGCGTTGGCTCAAGCCTCTTAACCTCGATAGGCTCAAGCGAAATCTCCTGATCTTCAATAACAACCTTCTTGTTCTTAGAGACGAACTCCAGGTACTCCTCTACGGGGACCTCCCTCGTAACCCTCCCCCCGTTAGAGCTCTACGCACTCTCTTAACACTGAGAGCTCTACGGATCCCCTACTAAGCGGGTTTCTTATACGTGTGCACGCACTTAGCGGTCTGTCGGTGGCTGGGGGGAAGCTAGCGTTCGGGGGTGGGCTGAGGTCTTTAGTAGGGAACTAAGTCTGGGGGACCTAGTGCCGACCTCGGAGTCCGAGGTTCCGAGCTCTACCTAAGGAGTTGGATACCGCTAGGGTGGTAAGGGAGAGGTGCCCAGGCTGACCTGACCCCAGGGTTAGTGGTAGGACTTAGGGCACCCCGGGGTTCAAGCTCTTTTAGGTACCTGAGGAGTTTAGGATAGGGTCGTACGGTGCCCTTAGATAGGGACCTCGTAGAGCTGAGGGTGGGCGATGTCCTTGAGGCTATCGCTGAGCTTAGGAGGATTGTATCTAAGGAGTTTAGAGAGATGAGCATCGACGAGAGGTACTCGATGAGGTACAACCTGATAGTCCTCGTGGAGTCCCTAGCCTCGCTATGCCTCCACGTAGCTCTAGAGCACTACGGGTTAAGGCCTAGGTCCTACGCCGAGTGCTTCAGGAGGGTGTCGGAGAGACTTAGCGTTAGCTGCTACGGGGACCTAGAGTCCCTAGCTCGCTTAATGAATATCCTCGTCCACAGGTACTGGGTTGTAAGGGACGATGCTATCTACGACAGCGTTAGGAGGGACTTCGGCTGCGTTATGGAGTTCCTCAGCAAGGTAAGGGGGTTGGTGACGGGGTGAGCGTGGAGTACTTCGAGGTGGAGCTGAGTAGGGTCGTGGAGACCGTTAGGAGGGTCTTGGAGGGTGTAGACTACGTAGTAGCCGCGGTGGTCTTCGGCTCGGTACTGCGGAGGCGCTTGGTCAGGGACGTGGACGTAGGGGTCCTAGCTAGGAGGCCCCTCACGATTAGGGAGGTAGCGGAGCTCTCGTCGAAGCTTGAGGAGGCGCTCGGGGTCGGCGTGGACGTAGTACCGCTAGCCGAGGTGCCGCCGCACCTGAGGTTCAAGGCCTTAAGCGAGGGGGTTAGGGCCCTCGTGAGGGACCCCCCCTACTACCACTACGTGCTGTCCGAGTCCTTCATGGAGCTGGTGGACCTGGACGTAGCCCTCACATACTCCGCGAGGCTACGTAGGGGGTCTGAAGCTCCCGGAGGGTCGCCGTAAGCGCTCCGGAGCTGGGCTGATGCGGTTTTAACCCCTACCCGGTACTCCTTAGAGGTGCTGCGGCGTGATCACCCGGGCTAGGGTTGCCTACACAGCGCTGACCCTGGCTATCTGCGTACCCCTCTACGTACTCAACCCCTGGGTCTACGTGCTCAAGCCCGGGTACACCTACGCGGTTGACGTAGTCTCGGGGAGGCCGGTACTGGCCGTAGGGGTCGAGTGCGCGGGGTTCGTACTACCCGCAGCCCTACCCCAGGGGGTGCGCGTAGCCCCCGGTGAGGTACTCTGCCGCGACGTACGCGGTAGGGAGGTCTTCGAGTCCCTGAGGCTCTACGTGGATACCACCGCGGGGGTCTGGGTCTACCCGACGGTGGCCTACCTCTACGTAAGCACCTCGAGGGCCATCTACCTAGAGGTAGTCGTGGAGAAGCCAACGAGGTACGTAAACCTAACGGCGGTACTGCGGGATACCCGGGGGCGGGACACCCTCCTAGCCGTTAGCCTAGGTGAGTACGGTAGGTACAGGGTCCCGGTATCGGTAGGTAGTAGCACCTACGCGATCACCCTACACCTAGAGGCCCGGAGACCAGCTAGGGATACGTTCCGCGTAGGTATCTACCTAGCGACCCCCAGCAGTTAAAGATTTAAAAGCTCGGCCACGGAGAAAGGTGACTACTCGACTATAAAATTCATAAACCCAACCGCAGAGCTAGGGTGAAGAAGAGGGGATGACAGGTTTGGATAGGAGAGCCCTGTCCTTACTACTGGTAGCAGTAGTAGCGCTAGCAGGGGTAGTAAACGCAACGGTGTTCGCCTACAGGTGGATCCAGGGTACCGTAAACATCTCCGGACCTGGATACGCTACCGGAGCGGCCTGCACAGGCTTCTACAGCTCAGCCGACCAGTCCGATATAGACCTACCAAGTGCTGGAACGAACTACAACGCGCCGACCTACGGCACGAACACCATAACAGTCACCCACGGTGATACCGTCTGCCAGTGGACCGCTGGCTCTACGACCTACAGACTGTACGAGAGCATCGAGGTAACCATACCCGTTACTGTCGGAAGCTGGTACATCCAGGACTTCTACGGCTTCGGCTATAAGGGAGATGCAAGCGATCCGACCGTCTACGTATACTTCAGGGTAGACCAAGCCGTATCAGGCCCGCTAAGCGAGGCCTACTTAAGGATATGGAAGGGTACGGATAGTGTTCGGCTGGACTTGATGAGCCATGGAGCTACTACCTCCGCTATAACGCTATTACCAGGCGAGGCGTTAAGGCTGGACCTATCCCTAGACGCTAGTAGTGAGGGTACGGCAACGTTCAAGGTAGGCGTCTACGTAACTCAGGAGTCCGGCGAGGCGCCTAGTCCGTAAGGAGGGTAGGTAGCTGTGGTTAAGCGTAAGGAGTTTTTTCGTGCGCGCTCCCGCGGAGTTCTCCGCGTCCTAGCTTACGTAGGTCTGCTCATCTACTTCACCCTCCTCGCCGGTAAGGCCCTCTACCTTCCCGTAGCCCTAGCCATCTCCTCGGGTAGCGGTACCGTCGTACCTAGGTGGGACCTTGTTTTCGGGTTGGCTGAGTACGTCTCGAGGCCTGCTAACGGTAGTAGGGTCCTAGCGTGCTTCCCGGAGGCTTGGGCTACTGCGTGCTTTACCGGCTACTACGTGTCCAACGGTAACGGTAGGTGGGTCGACGTAATCGGGTATAGCAACGGCTTCCTGAGGGTTGGCCTGAACGGTAACGGCGTTAGGGTCTACTCGGTAGCCCTCACCGCCCCCTACACGGTCTGGGTACCCGTTCTAGCTCTCTACCTCACCTACCTAGCCTACGAGCTGGTCGGCAGCATCAGGCTAGGCTACAGGCTACCCCTGAGGGACCCTAGGGTTGCGGGGCTAGCCCTCCTGCTAGCGCTATCCCTCAACGCTATCCTGGTGGGGGCCCTCTACGTCGACCAGGCTACGCCTAGGTACAGCGCCCCAGGTATCGGCGTTAGGTGGAGCTTCGACCTGGAGAGCAGCACCCTCACAGCGGAGCTCGACCTAGGAGGTATTTACACCCTAGTGAGCGCTAGCTGCTCCCTTAGGCCCGAGCCGGCTAGTAACAACGGCGGTAGTAGCTCAGGTAACTACGTATTCGATACGCGTATCGTAGGGGGTAGTACAGTAGTGGTTGTAGTACCGCGGTACGTCTACGAGCACCTCTACAGCACGGTCGTGCTGAAGCCCGTACCCCCCGTACCGGCTAACCTATCCTACTACACCGCCCTACCCGTGTCCTGCACGTTTAGGCTTGATAAGGGCGTGCTCCAGGCTACCTTCCTAGCTGAGTTCTACTGGAGGGACCTGGCCGTATCGGTCGATGGGGCCCTAGTCAGGGTTGGGAACCCGAACCCCGTTAGGGTAGGGGCTAGGGCCTTCGTGATGGACCTGAATAGGGGCTCGATAGTGGGTAGTCTGGATCTAGAGCTGGAACCCCTAGGGGCGGTCGAGCTTGACCTAAGCGGCTACGGGCCCGGTAGGTACAGGGTCGTAGTCCAGTACACACTACTAGGTCTGGGGAGGAGTAGGGTTGCCTACGTGGAGGTTCCCTAGGCGGGGTAGGTACAGGACCCTGGTCGAGAGGGTAGCCGAGGACCTGGAGTGGTACTGGAGGGTGAGGCTGGGTAGGCTGGGTAGGGCCTACCTAGCCTTTACCTGCGTACTGGGGTTATCGGTATCCGCACTCACGGCCTACGTACTCCTCCACCCACTCGTAACCTACGAGGGCTTCACGTTAAGCGGCTACGTAGCCCCCATACGCTACGACCTAAGGGTAGCTGGCTACCCGGTTACCTACCCCTTTCTCGACAGCCTGAGCACGATATCTGCGTTCACCCTGATGTTCGCGGTAGCCGTAGGCTCCATCAGCGCCCTCGGGCTGGTGGGGGTTAGGAGGAGGTGGAGGACCTGGGTAGCTCTCGCACCGGCCTCGACGGCCTCCAGCGCTCTACTCGTATCCCTACTCTACTCAGTCCTACGCTTCGCCTCCCTAGACGCCATACCTACCCTCAGGTACACGGTTACAGCCACGAGCACCACCGGTAGGCTACTCCTAGACCCACCTAAGACAACCTATAGCTGGACCTACTACCTACCCTGGAGGCCGGTATACTTCCTCACAGCCTTCAACGCCCTGCTGATCTTAACAGCGGTGTCGGCAGCGATCCTACTGATGAAGCCTAGGGAGTTGGTGAGGTCGGTTAAGCCCGGGAAGAAGGAGGTGAGGGTGGTAGCCCGTGAGCCGTAGGGTAGCTATGGTAGCGCTATCCCTACTAATAGTGCTGGCAACCCCCTACACCTACTACGCTGCGGTATTCGCCGGTAGAGAGCTACTGGGCTCGGTAGGTATAGCGCTTCCCGCGGTCTACTTCTTCGACCCCGGAACGCCGGGTGTGACTGTAACTACGGAGAACTACGGTACGGTAGCCTACGTGGACGTCAGCGTACCAGCCCCCGAGCTCGAGCTCGTTAAGAGGAGCGCGATATTCTACGACACCTTCGATACGAACCCCATAGCAGCCGGGAGGGTTCAGGCGATTACCTGCCCCCGGTCCTGGTCGTGGGACAGTACGGCTAGGGCCCTCAGGATTTCTGCGGGTTCGCGCAGCTCCGCGGAGTACGATTACGAGTGTATCCTAGTAGCTAACGTAGACATATCGAGCTACGCGCAGGCCGGTAGGACAATCTACGTCGCGGCGCTAGCGTGGAGGTCCGGATACACCCGCCTACCAACGATACGGGTAGAGACGGTGTACATAGATACGGCAGCGGCTAGGTTCTACACCTCAGGCTTCCGGAGCTCTATCCAAACCGGTAGGACCGGGGACCACCTGTACTCGGAGGTAACCTACGTAAGCGGGGGAGCGCGAGGTATCGTAGACTCACGCGACCTCGGTACTAGCCTCACTCTGGAGTACCAGTACATGAGCTACGTCGCGTCTTCAGCGGACTTCGCGAGCTGGTACATCTACCACTGGAACGAGACCGTACTGGCCAGCGGTACCGTACCGGAGGGCTCGAGGTTCTACCCGAACCGCGCTGGGGTCGGCTACTGGGTGGATACCACCGGGGTTCGGGGTTACACATACTTCGATAACCTCGTGATAACGGTCGACTCACCTCCGTGGTTAGTTAGGGTCGTGAACCTACTCCCCGGCTGGTCGGTGGTCCTCAAGAACTCCACGGGCTACGTTATATCTGCAGCTACCGCGGGGCCCGATGGTGCTGCCGACCTAGTGGTATCCCCCAGGAGGGTTGACCTAGCCGTCCAGCCCAACTACCGCGACGGCTTCATAATACCCGGCGGTACCCTGGAGGTCTACGACTCGGGTGGTAGGCTCGTAGTCTCAAGGACCTTCGACTACGTCATCGGTGGTGACACCTACGAGCTACGGCTCCCGAGCTTCCCGGTCCTGGGTGTAGCTACATCGGTTGTAGGCCAGACCTTCGAGGCTAAGCTCGCGGTTACCTCCATAAGCGGATGCGAGGATACCTACCTAGAGCTGTACCTGGTCAACACCACCGGTGCTACCTCCACCCCAGCTAGGGTCTACCTAGGCCTCGTAGACCCCTGGGAGACGGGGGCCATCCAGATGACCGGGGGCCCCGACGGCGTAGCCGGTTACGTCTACGCTAGGGTGTACCTACCTACAGGCGCTAGCTGCTCGGTATCCGCGTACTTCACGTACAGCTTTAGCGGGTGGGCTACCACCGGGATCAACATGGTGAGTGTAACCTTCCATAGACCGTAGCTTAAGGCCGTGGAGAGTCCTACCTTAGCTACCGCCCTCGAGGAGCTAGGCGTAGTGGGAGAGCTCGTGAGTGAAGGGTCTCGGATTTCCGGCGGCTAGACCTTCGGAGTGCGGCTAGGTCGCGAAGGTATTAGCTAAATTATAATTTAATATTATTAATTAAAATGCGAGAGCTAGAGCTACCTAGGTGGGTGAGCCTCACGTTCCTCACGTCTACGTGTACGCTTACTGAGCCCCCGACCTCGACCCTTAGGGAGGCTGTTGAGTTGCTGGGTAGTACTACCAGGCCCGCCGACAGGTTCGAGAGCCTAGCTAGGCTACTGAGGAACTGCGCTGGGGTATCCCGAGCCGGCCCCGGGGTAATGGGGAGTGCGTAGGCGGTGAACCCCTTGGCTAGCTCGAGGGAGCAGCTCGATAGCTCTACGGTGAGTCTCTCCAGGTCCTCGGCGGAGCGCTCTGAGCGGTACTCGAACTCAAGCCCCGAGGGGGTTAGGTCTAGCTTGAGGCTAGCTGAGGTGGTTAAAGCTTCGGAGAGCTGTAGGCACCTCCCCACGGTACCTACGTCTAGGCCGTAGGTACTCGCGTAGCCAGCGTAGTCTAGCCTCCAGACCAGCCTAAACGGGATCCTGTAGCTCCTCTCCAGGTCCTCTAGGTCGACCCGGAGCTCCACCATCCTAACCCAGCCTAGGCCGGCCGCGGCGAGCTGGCTACTCATCCCCTCGGCTCCCGTAGCCTGGATTGCTGATACCACCGCCGGTAACTGGGTCCTGAGGTCCCCGGGTAGTAGCCCCTTATCCACCACCAAGGTACCGCTAGCGGCCAGCTCAACCTCTAGCCCCACTCTGCGGTCTCTTATGCTAACCTCGAGGGTAACCGAGCCGGTGGGGGACGTGTAGGAGGCCTTAGCGGAGGCCGACCCCACACCACCTGCAGACGCGGAGTCCACGCGTAGGGCTAGGTAGTACGGCTGCGCGGTCACCCCAGGCTGGGGCCTAGCTACAGCTCTAGCAACCTCCCCGAGGAGCCTGGGCTGTAGGTAGGTAGAGCTGTAGTTAAGTAGGAACATGACCCCGTCGACCGGGTAGGGTAGCGGGAAGGTGTAGGCCCCTGAGACGTCTACGTAGATATCGCCGTCACCTCCCCTAATCCTGAAGGTAGCTACCTGACCCTGCGCGTAGCCTACTGCAACGCCTAGTGCTACCGCAAGTATGGTTAAAGCTACAGCTGTAGCTCTCCACAGCCCCACCTAGCAACACCCTAAGCTGGGGAGTAGGCACCGGCTTAAAAGTCTTCAGACCTACCCGGGAACCTAGCGGGGTATTCTTCTAGTAATTGGGTTACTTAACTAACCTTACCACTAGCTTCGACTTAAGCTTCCTGTAGACTAGGTAGGATACTGCGAACCTACCGTACATATCGGTTACCTGGGTGAACCAGACCCCGTAGATCCCGTAGTAGAGCTGGAGAACCTGGGCTAGGGCTGCCCTTAGTGTGAGGACGGTGAAGGAGTTCACTACTAGCGGGACCCAGGTGCTGCCCATACCCCTCATAACCCCGTAGAGGGCTAGGGACCCCCCGAACCCTATCTCCGATACCGCGGCCATGACTAGGTAGACCATGACGAGCCTAGCTACCTCCTCGCTCCAGGTGAAGAACGCCCCGGCGAAGGGCGCTATAGCTAGTAGGACCGCCGTAGCTACGGACATCCAGGAGAGCCCCACCTTAAGGGACTCCGCAGCTAGCTGATCGAGCCTACCAACGTCGCTGGAGCCAACCCTCTGCCCAACCCTCGCGGAGGCCGCTATGCTTACGGCGAACACCGGGTTTATCACTAGGCTCTCAACGCTTAGCCCTATGTTGTGGGCTGCTAGGGCCTCTACACCCGATCTAGCTACTGCGTTGATGTATATGTTCTGCCCTACGCTACTTACGAACCTCTCCGCGGACGCCGGCACCCCTATGGCGAGCACCTTAAGGGTGACCCTAGACGGTACCGCAGGTCTAACCCTGAACGGGGGCCTGAAGAGAGCGTAGACCGCGAGGCCTAAGTACTGGGAGGCGGCCGAGGCGAGGCCCATACCGGCTACCTCCATCCTCGGTAGGCCTAGGTAGCCCAGGCCTAGCGACGGGATGAGTAGGGTCCCAGCGGCTCCGGCCGTAAGGGAGGAGTACGTCGGTACCCACGGGGAGTTAGCGGCCCTGTAGGACGAGGCCAGTACGGACCCGACCATCACGGCCGGTACGGAGGCTAGCCTGTAGCCTAGATAGGTAGCGGCTACCCGACTCACCGGTGCCTGACCCCCTGAGAGCACGTCCGCGTACCCACCTACCCACAGGCCCGACGTAGCTAGCACCGCTAGGGATAGGGCTACCGCGACGGTGATCAGCTCCCCCGTAGCCCTCTCGACGAGGTCGACCCTACCAGCACCGTAGGCCTGGGAGCAGAAAACGAGGAGGCCCACCATGAACACCGACGAGACGGCGTTGAGTATGAAGAAGAGGTAGGAGGCTAGCCCGGTACCCGCAACTACCTCGGTAGCTATCCTGGAGGCTGTGACCATGCTCACTAAGCTCACCACGGAGTCCGGTAGGAAGCCCAGGAGCACCGGTAGAGCTAAGCTCGATACCTCACCACGTTGCTTTAACTCCGACACCTCAACCCTAGCTAGGAGCTGGGCCGAATAAGCTCTAGACCTACGAACTATGGACGTAGGGAGCTGGAGGTACGAGCTAGGTACGAGTAGGTCTTTAGGTGTTAGATATATATGTGTTCGACTAGGGTATTATCTGGGTGGTAACTCGTATATGAGGAGGTTGTACGAGCTACCTCAGCTCCCCTACAGCTACGACGCTCTAGAGCCCTACATATCTAGGGAGCAGCTTAGGATCCACTACGAGGTCCACCACAGGGGGTACGTCGACGGAGCTAACAGGCTGCTCCAGATGATGGACGAGGCTAGGAAGGAGGGTAGGGCCTTCGACGTTAAGGCAGCGCTGAAGTTGCTATCCTTCAACATAGGTGGCCACGTGCTGCACACGATATACTGGTACACCATGGCGCCGACCGGTAAGGGCGGCGGAGTACCCGGGGGTAGGGTCGGGGACAAGATAGTGGAGGACTTCGGTAGCTTCGAGAGGTTTAAGGCAGAGTTCACGGAGGCGGCCCTTACCGTAGAGGGCTCGGGGTGGGCAGCGCTAACCTACTGCCGCCTAACCGATAGGTTAATAATAGCCCAAATAGAGAAACACAACGTAAACCTCTACCCAGCCTTCCAGATACTACTAGTAGTAGACGCTTTCGAGCACGCCTACTACATAGACTACAGGAACGATAGGAGGAAGTACCTAGAGAACTGGTGGAACCTAGTAAACTGGGATGAAGTAGAGAGGAAATACTCCAAGCTAGTACAGACCTAGGTGGCCATAGAGAATCCCTCAGCCCGCTACCCTGGGAAAGGGTTCGCAGAGCCCGCAGGGGGAGTTACCGGGAGAAGGTAGAGGTCTCAGCCAGGTACTTAGGATCTAACGCTTTTTACCCTATAACTTAGGGGGTGGCGTACCCTCTACGGGGCGTGCACGTCTTTGAGAGCTCTTAAAGGACCTAGGGACGTGCTCGGCGGACCCCGCCCTAGGGTCGAGCCTAACTACAGGGAGGAGAGTAGGTTCTGGAGAGCTGTAGACCTTACCGTTAAGGCGGTCTCGATGGTGTTTCTCGTTAGCTTTGCCCTAGGTCAGCGTGAGGTTGGGGCACTAGCCGGTGCTCTAACCTTGGTAGCTTCCTTCGGTACGGTACTCCGCATCGTTGGATAACCCGCGGGTAACTACTACCTAGCCGTAAACTTCGTTAACTCCGTCGACGTTAGGGAGTGGGCCTACTGCAATGGCGTTGCCGTAGCGGTACTACCGGACGATCTAGCGGTGGTCCTAGATACGAGGTACCGGAGGCTCTACCTAGTACGGTGGAGCTCCCTCCAGCTCTACCCCCTACCGACCTACGGGAGAGCTAGGCTTAGGGTTGACCCGCTCACAAGACTTCAGGTAACTAGGCTAGGCTGCCTCCAGGGGAGGAGGGCGGTGATCCTATGGGGCTACCTGGAGGCACCTTCGGTTAGGAGGGCTAGGGAGGTTGTCGTGACCTACGGAACCTTCGTAATGGTGAGGCTCGGGCTTGCGGTCAACCCTAAGCACCTCAGGGGGCTAAGCTCCTGCAGCGGAGAGCTCGCGGACCTAGTCGGGGGCTAGTCCAGGCCAGTAGCAGATTATTAGCTGAGCAATGCCCACACTAACGGTGGGCCCTCTGGTTCGCGTGGGCTACGTTAGGACTATTAGGGTAAAGGTCGGTTGGGCCGGGGGTCTTGGCAGCCGTAGGGGCCGTAGCCGCTAGTGCGGGCCCTCTTAAGGTCGCACGTGTGAGCCTACCTACGTTAGGGCTCCACCTTACAGATGGAGGTCCGAACTCCACTTAAATACCTCTTCAACCCGTAGAGCTAGGGGTTTGGTGGGCCACGTCTGGGTTGACGTGAGGCTAGTAAACCCTATCACAGGTCAGGAGGTTAGAACTACAGCTCTAGTCGATACCGGTGCGACCTTCACCGTAGTGCCTCAGTGGGTGTGTGAGAAGCTAGACCTTAGGGTAGTGGGTAGGAAGAGGGTCGAGAGAGCTGGGGGCTACTTAGACCTCGACGAGAGCTTCGCTCTAGTAGAGATAGAGGGTAGGCGCGGCGTAACCCCGGTCCTCATCTTTAGGGAGCTGAAGGACGTCCTCATAGGCGTTATAACCCTGGAGGCTCTAGGCCTAGCCGTCGACCCAGCAACGGGTAGGCTTAGGGAGGCTAGGATACTGCTACTATAGCTAACCGCGCTACGTAGCCTTGGGCTCTACGCTTAGCTTACTCCAAGGGGTGCTCCTGAGCATCGCGCAAGCTAGCGCTTAGGCCCCTCTACGTACCTAGGAGGCCCCGGGCTCCGTGCTCAACCGACCTACGGGCCTAGCTTATTAACCTTAACCCCAGCCCTGGTACGGTGGGGTCCCTGGGCTTCGAACTACTTAAGAGGAGGGCCCTGAGCTTCCTAAGGGACGCCAGGGTGGACCTGGATAGCGGGGACTACGACCTAGTGCTCTTCCACGTCGAGCAGTTTGTACAGCTGTACTCCAAGTACCTTATGTACAGGAGGCTCGGTGACTTCCCGAAGGTGCACTCCGTCGTGAGGTTGCTTAGGGACCTAGCCAGGGTCTACGGGGACTGCGGGCTAAGCGAGTTCATCTCCCAGAACCTCGAGGCCCTCTACCTACTGGAGGAGTCCTACATCTCCTCACGGTACATACCTAGGGAGTACGATAGTGAGGTAGCTCTCAGGGTCATCAACCTAGGTGAGAGGCTTCTGGGGGTGTTCAGGTGCCTGGAGTCACTCTCGTAGACCTCCAGCTAGAGCACCTAGCTAGGAGGAGGGAGTACGTTGAGAAAGCCTGGGAGTACCTAGCTAGGGTGAGGGAGGCCTGCAGGAGGCTTGACCCCGGGTGCAGGGTGATAGTGTTCGGGAGCTTCGTCAAGGGCCGTATGAGGAGCGATAGCGATATAGACATACTTGTGATTACGGAGCTGGCCAGGGACCCGCTCTCGAGGGGGAGGGTATTCAGGGAGGTGGTCAGCGAGGTAGGGCTCGATAGCCCCTTCGAGCTACACATAGTTACTGAGGAGGAGTACAGGGAGACCTACGCTAAGTTCATTGACGCGTACCGGGAGGTAGCGTAGGTGTAGCTCCACTAAAAGCGTAGCTGGAGCTCCTTCCGGCTACGATCCCCTAAGGGAAAGGCTTCACCCCCTTACCGGTGCCGGTAGCTGGGAGTGTGATCTCCATCGTCAGTAGGTTAGCTCTAAACGGCTCTGCCTTTCTGTTCTGCAGTAATTCACGATTGTGCGGGACCCCTAGGTTCCCGTAGGTGAGCGGAGGGCTGTAGATGTGTAGGTGTAGGCAAATACGAGCTAGCAAGGGTAAGCCTAGGGCGAGCGGCTAGGCCCCAATCGCGCGTAGGGTAGTTTCGGTTTTTCACAATCACTTACTACATTCACTTGTCTTATTTGGTGCGAGCCCTCTTAGTGTTGTTTAAGTCTCGTAGTAGTAGTGGAGACTTGGAAGCCAATGAGGTCTTGAAGCTGGCGAACCCTAGGTGTTGCCTGATGGGAGCAGATGTACCCCTA
>Ga0209393_1000603_pt1 | contig 17003 bp, 17 predicted proteins | sample SSWtaG_2_FD_184117 | JGI IMG/M metagenome (GOLD analysis project Ga0209393, IMG submission 184117) | Hot spring microbial communities from Sandy's Spring West, USA to study Microbial Dark Matter (Phase II) - SSWsed_130316 (SPAdes)... | ecosystem: Environmental > Aquatic > Thermal springs > Hot...
CCCCTAGATACCACCCTCATGTTGGTGGAGTAGAGTATGTAGTTAAATCTATAGCTGAGAGGCTCGCTAGGAGAGGGTATGAGGTAGTAGTCTTAGCTGGAGAGCCTAACGCAGGTGAGCATTTCGAGGAGGAAGTAGAGGGGGTTAGAGTTATTAGATGGCCTACCTGGAGTCCTGGAGAAGCATACCACATACCGAGACGTAGAGGCAAGCTAGAAGCACTCCTCAGAGGACTTTCGAGGGACGTTGATGTAATCCACGTACACAGCGTTCATAGCGTTTTCTCCATGCTCTCTCTAAGGCTTGTAAAGAGGAAGGCTTCTAAGATTATTGTTACACCACATTATCATGGTACAGGGCATACTATTTTCAGGAGGCTCCTTTGGAGTTACTGGAGACCATACGTAAGGAGGTTACTGAAAGACTCTATAGTTCATACAGTTTCTAAGTTTGAAGCTAATCTTGTAGAGAGAGACTTTAGCTGTAAGACTGTAACCGTAGAACATGGTGTTGAGGAATGGCTTAGATTTGTTAAATGGGATCCTGAGGGTTACGTTATGTATAGTGGGAGGTTGGAGAAGTACAAGAATATACATGTCTTAGCTCAAATCGTCAACATTCTAAATAAGCAGTACGACCTTAACCTAAAGTTTAAGGTATTTGGTAGAGGGCCTTACAGAGTGGGTCTAGAGAAATTCTTAAAGACCGTTGGAGTAGAGTATGAGCTAAGCGACTTCAAACCATATAGGGAGTACATTGATACACTATCACATGCAAATCTCCTAGGTCTGCTTTCCGAGAGGGAGGCTTATGGTCAAAGTGTTAATGAAGCTAACGCCATAGGGGTCCCTGTAGTTATCGCTAAACCTTGGGGGTTTAATTTTGAAGGTAGATCGCGCACGTTAATAGTCGATCCTAAGCTACCACTACACGTAATAGCTAGTAGGGTGTACGACCTCCTAGCTAAAGCCCCACTTGAGGGTGTAAGTAGGGTTCCAACATGGGATGAGGTTGTTGAAACCTACATAGCAAAACTATACGAAGCCTAGAGGCTATGAAGGTACTAGTTACAGGTGGAGCCGGCTTTATTGGAAGTCATATTGTTGATAAGCTTGTTATAGATGGTTATAGGGTTAGAGTTGTTGATAACCTTAGTAGTGGCAGGCTGGAGAATTTAAAACACTGGCTCGACAGTAAGAGTGTAGAGCTCCTAGTAGGTGATCTAAGGGAGCCTGAAGTAGCATTAAGGGCCGTTGATGGTGTTAACGTGGTATTCCATTTCGCTGCAAACCCGGAGGTGAGATTATCTACTACAGATCCGGAGGTACACTTTACAAACAATATAGTAGCAACATTCAATGTACTAGAAGCTATGAGGAGGAGGGGCGTAGAGGAGATAGTTTTTGCATCTTCAAGCTCAGTCTACGGAGAACCGGAAATCATACCTGTAGGCGAGGATGCACCCTTAAAACCAATCTCAGTCTACGGAGCTAGTAAGGCAGCATGTGAAAACATGATACACCCGTACACAAAACTATATGGGATAAAAGCCGTGGTACTTAGATACGCTAACATAGTAGGGCCTAGACTTAGACATGGAGTAGTATGGGATTTCATAAATAAGCTCCTAGTTGACGGGAGAAGATTAGAGATTCTAGGAGATGGAAAGCAGGTAAGAAGCTACATGCACGTAGAGGATGCTGTAGAAGCAACAATGATAGCCTGGAGGAAGAGCAAGGGAGACTTCGAATTATACAATGTAGCATCTGAGGATTGGATAACAGTTGACGAAGTAGCAAACATTATAATAGAGGTTATGGAGTTAAAAGATGTGGAAAGAATATATAACCAATACTACACGGAGTAGGATGGCCAGGGGACGTGAAGAGAATAGCATTAAAAATAGACAAGATCAAAACACTGGGATTCAAACCTAAAATGAAGTCTAGGGAAGCTATAGCAAAAACTACAATAGAACTATTAAAGAACTTAATTCACTAAATATGCACAATTACCTTATGTAGTAATAAACCTCTAGCACTTAGTTTATCGTCATGAGAGGGTCTTTAAATATATTATACCTAATAGACCACCTGGAGACGACTTACCCTCGCGATCAAAATTATATTATTAGATTCATGTTAGAACACGGACATCACGTGGAGATCTTGACGTCTGCGGATAAGAGATTCTGCCCTTACGATAGTAAGTTCTTCCCAACAGCTAAGATACTAAGATGCCCTACAATACTCCAAATAAAAAAAGCTAAAGTTTATTTTCACCCTTTTATCGTGAGTAAGTTCCGTAAAGAGTATGACATAATTCACTTGTTTACATTTTTTACATACTCCTCAGTTCTAGCAACATTATTGCCTGGAGAAGTTAAATTTATAAGATCTGAGATTGGACCTCCTTACGGCCTGAATTTTATTAAAGCTAAAGCCAAGCTTAGTATATATCACACACTAACAGATATGTACAGACATTTTTATGATTACTATACAGCGTATAATGAATTGGAGGCTAAAACTCTAGAATTATTAGGCTTTCCTAAGGAGAGGATAATTGTGCTTCCTCCGATGATAGATTTTGAAGGATTCTCGACATTACGTAACGACAATGAGGAAGACGAAGTAATATTAGGTGTTATAGCTCGCATTTCATGGGAGAAGGGCATTCATAGATTGATTCCGATAATGAAGCAAGTGATAGAGAGAACGTCTAGTGGGATACGTAAGTTTAGGTTAATATTAGCTGGAAGATCTGACAATAAGCATTATGCGGAGATGGTTATATCAAGTCTGCGGAATTTATTACACGGAAAATTCATTTATTTAGGCGAAGTTGCCCCACCATATGACTTCTACAAAAAAGTAGATGTGGTTATAGTACCGTCATTAACAGAGACAGGAGCTATAACCGTGCTCGAAGCAATGGCATCTGGAAAGTGCGTTGTCGCCAGCAACATTTATCCGATTAACTTGTACATCTCTCATGGATCTAACGGGTTCCTGTTCAACACTCCTTCAGAAGCGGCTAAGATCATTTTAGACATATTAGCTGGTAACGTGGACGTCAAAGGCATCTCTAAGGCTGCACAAAGCTATGCGATAAACCACGATTACAGGCTCGTTTGCCCAAGGCTCGAGAAGCTATATCAACGCTCTGTGAGCTAGCTATGATGATTTAGAACCATGAGGATAGCCATATTCACACCATTCCTCTACCCATTTCATGTGGACATGTTATTTTACTTGAGGAAAGTGACTGAAGCAGAACTCTTCACATGCGGTACTTATGGGAACTATCCATTCGAAGATCTGTTGAAGTTCGCCAAGAGGTTGAGTTGTCATAGGGTGTTAGGTGGCGAAAGAGTACTAGGAGTGCGCGGCTTAATTAAGTTCCTACGCTTTAAACCCAATGTCGTTGTGCTTTTCGGTATTGAAAGCCTTGCCGGAATTACGATTTACTTGACATCAACTCTCATTAGATCAAAGATTATAGCAATTGTCGAGGAAAATTACGTAGCAATTCCCACCAACCCCATCATCGAGATCCTTCGTAAGCTAAAAGAGGGCATCATTAGGCTAATGTATAGGCACGCGCCCATTTTAGTTGCAGAGTCGAAGGCTTCTCGTGAATACGTGTTGGAAGTGCTCCAGGTCAGGCGTGCTAAGCCGGTCTTAGTCCGCGTCCACGGAATCGATGTGAAGAGGTACATGAAGCTCGACTCCATATCTGTTGAGCAAGCTAAAGGACTAGTAGTAAAGAGCTTGAAGTTGCCCGAGGACGTGGTGAGTAAAAAGTGGTGTACTTTTATTGGAGAACTATCTTATTGTAAAGGAGCAGACGTATTGATAGACGCAATTGACATTCTGGCCAAGATAGCGGAACCTACTGTTAAAGACCTCGTCTTCTTATTACCTAACAATACGAGACTATTGCGCGATAAAATAGAACTCAAAGAATATTACAAGCAAAAGCTTGCACGATTGGTAGCGAGCGGGTTAGTGGTATTATACAATTCTTTAAAACACAACGAAATCCCCCTCTTATATAGGGCTTCGGACGTTATAGTACTTCCATCGAGGCTTTTAAAGTACGCTAGTAGCGACAGATCCCCAAACGTAGCCTTAGAGGCCCTCGCGTCTGGTAACATATTGGTGGCATCCTACGTGGGCGGAATACCGACCATTGTTAATAACGCAGGCCTGCTCGTCAAGCCCAACGACCCTCAGGCGCTGGCTAATAAGTTACGTGAAGTGCTAAATAACTATAGCAGGTATGAGCACCTAAGAGTGAAAGCCCGTGAGAGGGCATTAAATGAGCTCGACGTAGGGCATTACATTCGCGCCCTGCTAAGCTATCTGAAGCATTCTTAATCATGAAGGTGGCCTTTTTAGTGGAAAGTTGGGGAGAGCCTTGGAATGAGGGTTACAAGAATTTGGCCAAATACATTTATGAAATGCTCAAACATCATATGGACATCTACGTCCTTACATCTAAAAAGATTGAAGCTTCTCCGCTAAAAGAATCGGACTTAATCCACATATTCAATTATACTGCTCCATTTCACAAGTTTGCACCTCTTATCGTTAGCAGATACCGGAAACCTGTCGTTAAGCACGTCGCTAAAAAGGAGCTAGATTTAGGCATTAGAACCATCACGCGTACCCTCCTAAATTCTACGTTCGTGTGGAACGCTCTTATTACAACTACAGATGTGCTCGCGAGAGAGGTAAGGAGGTTAGTGAAGAATAAGCCAGTTTTTTATCTCCCCCCACCCATACCAGTAAATTACTTCAAGAAACTTCACAAGGATGCTTGCAGAGAGCTATTAGGGCTAGAGGGCGATAAAACATACGTTGGCTATACTGGAACATTAAATGAGTTTAGAAAGTTAGATGTGGTTCTTAAAGCTCTAAAGCTGATCGATAATAAAGGAGAAAGGATAGAGCTTGTTCTCTCTTTAACTAATCTTACGTCAAATGGGTTAGAGTTATTAAAAAGAGCCTTTGCGTCAAATCGCATAACGCCAAATCAATATAGACTTGTTAACGTAAAGGATGTTCGAATCATTTACTCTGCTGTCGATGCATTGATATACCCTGTAGAGCGTGAAGGGGCAGTAGAGCCCCCCTTGACCGTGCTTGAAGCGATGAGTTGCGAGTGCATCGTAATAGCTTATCGAAACGCTATAACTTCGAATCTACTGTCAGACGGCTACAATGGTTTTCTATTCTCAAGCACAGAGGACCTCGTCAAGATACTACGCGACCTAATTAACAGGGGACCCGATGAAGTTATAGCGAGGAACGCTCGCAAAACTGTCATGGACGGCTATGATCCTTCCATGTTGCGTAAGTCGTATGTGGAATTATATGGGAAACTCATTAGCGGAAAATAACTTGCTATTTAATTTCATGTACAACCTAGTGAAACGAATGATTAAAAAACGAGTGATTAAAGAAGGCATGTATCGAGAGGTCCTCTTCCAATTCCTCGGCCATCTTTCCAAGGCGATCCCCTCAACTCTTTCACAGCATCTCATCTCATCAGCAAGCCTTGACGGTATGAAAGTATTCTTTCGGCCCCTAGTTCTCGGCGATCTGCAAGTAGTCTTCACAGAGTATGAAAAGTGAATTTCTAAAATTTTTAAGCCCAAATTCGGCGACGTCGTCCTTGACGTTGGCGCCTACATAGGATACCCTTACACTTTGAAGTCAGCAAAACTGGTTGGCAGCCAAGGTAAAGTAATTTCCATAGAGCCAGATCCGCGAAATTTCCGAATATTAGCCATGAACGTTAAGTCAAATAAACTGAACAACGTGATCTTGCTTAATGTAGCTATCTCAAACGAAGATGGTGAGTCTTTATTTTACGTTAGAAGATCCCCCATGGTCTCTAAGATGCAAACGTGCCAGAGACCTCCTCCAGACACTTTAGAGACCATAAGGGTTAAAACGCGAAGCATAGACTCCGTCTTAGAAGAATATGACATACCAAAAGTAGATTGGGTCAAAATTGATGTAGAAGGTGCCAAGGTGCTCGTCTTAAAGGGGGCTAGAAGATTACTCTCCTCAAAAGTAAATATCGTGCTGGAATCTTACCCTCCTAACCGAAGAGAGGTTATTCGTCATCTACTGAGCCACCACTTTAAGATAAAGTCTCTTTCCGCTTATGAATTATTCGCGTATAAATGACTCGTATAAACAAGGGCCTGCTTATGACTAAGCTCATTGTCTTGATAGGCATAGATGGTTCTGTGAAGTCAACGCAAGCAGAGCTTCTTTATCACGTGCTCAAGAAATGCGGGTTTAAGGTAAAGGTAATATACACGGGTAATACTGGCGTGAAACTAGGGCGTAGATTCTCCTTTTACCTCTCCCTGCCAATAGACGTGATAACTCATAGATTATTAGGTTTATTCGGCAGATCGGCTTTATTAAGGCATCCAACGTTACTCAAACTAGAGGACTTTCTTTTATTTTTGAATTACATAGTGTTAGTGTTGCCTAAATTTTACTTTATAGAAGGATGTGCGAAATCCTCATAACTGATAGATACGTTTACGACTATATTTTATCAAGAATAGCCTTAGGCGGCAATTCACAGATCTTTATCCGAATTATCATGGGTATGTGTCCAAAGCCCGAAGTAGTAATACTTCTCGATGTAACTGAAGACTTAGCTTATGAGAGGAAGGGAAGGGGAAAGAGTATAGACGAGTTAAGGTTCTTAAGAAACTTTTACATTAGTTTTTAAGAAAGTATAGATGCCATATTGTAGATGCTTCGAAACCAAAGCTCATGGTGTTTAACGAAATCTATAGAATTGTCAGGATGAAGTTAAATGACTAAAGCTAACATTAACAGGGATGAGGCAGATGTAAAAGTAATTATCATAACTTTACTGTGTCTTCTCACGATTTATCCTCTCTTCATGAGAGTCAATTATACTTCTATTGATTTTACTATGCATTCTCAAATGCATTGGTTCGTACCATTACCAATAGCCTACATTGCTGCGACTCAGTTAGTTCTCATAATCGGTTTACTTTCGTCACGTCATAAGCTTGTGGTAATTCTTCCCTTTGTAGTTACCTACATTTTAGTTTCAGGTTTTATAATCACTCAACTACCTTACACAATTCAAGGCGATAATTTATTGCACAGCTCTAACGTAAAGTTAATCGATATTTACGGAAGATTGCCGCCTTACTCAAATACTTATACTTATCGATATCCTTCGCTTTTCATATTATCATCGATTTTAGGCAAGATACTAGGAGTAGAAACCATTCCCCTTAACACATTACTGGTTGCATGGCTACATATTACCATCACGATGACACTTTATGTATTTCTTAAAGAAGTGCTTGATGAAAAGGACAAAATATTGGCACCATTAATAAGTGCATTTAACTCCCTCGGAAATTTTCATCTAACATATTTCCTTTCAATTTTTACTCCAAGACTTTTTGTGATTCCTCTTTTTTACCTTCTCCTTTATACCATGTTTAAGGAAGGATCAAAGGCAATGAAGATAATTAGTGTTCTGCTTCTGGGGGCGATAATAACAGGTCATCCTACAACACCCCTCTACATAGCTCTATTCATAGCAGGTCTTCTTATGTGTGCCAAGAACCACCATTACACATCTAAATTAGTGTCACTTCTCTTGACGCTTATTCTTTGGATCGCTTGGCTAATTTACAGGGCAGATTATGACTTCGAGTGGGCCGTTAAAACGGCTTTTGGGCGATTAGAAAGTCCATGGCATGCTACCTATGGTATTTCAAGTCCATTTATTCAGGAACAAATAGATTTTAGTAAAGATCCCATAACGTCCTTACTGCGAGCTTATAGGCTTCTGATCATTGCTTTCCCATACTTAATAGGGGGCATAGTTGCGAGCTATCACGTACTGCATATAGTATTAGCTAAAGGAAAAATGAATTCGCGAAAAGTCTCATTATCATTTGCGTCTCTTTTCATGTTCGTAGGTTCGCTAGCGTTCTACGCAATTTCTGGTCGTGGACACGATTATTTCTACCTTTTCAGCTATCCACTATTTCTAAACCTGACCTTTCAAGCAATAACCACTTGCATTTGCCTCTCTTCTAAATTTAGGAGTATCAAAATAAATGGATACGGATTTTTCATCGTTGTCGCCTCAATAATTTCAATAATTGTGCTTCCTTTATCTTTTCTCTCAATTCATTCAACAAGAGTTTATATAGGTCCGTCAGATTATGGTGGATTAACATTTTTGACAAATTTCGGTCCTGACAAAGATGTAAGCACTACAGGCGACATATTCTATGACTATGCCATATTTAATCCATCATATTTTTGGCCTGGAAAGGCAGGACGTAGCTTATTAATTTATACTAGCCCACAAGAATTGGTAGAACAGTCTAAGAAAGTCCCTTATGTATTTGAAGGCGATATTGCAATACGCTCCTCTAAGCAGGTGTTTGGGCTTTATTTTTCAGGGCTTTCGCCATATTTCTGGAAAAGTGTTGATCATCATTTAGCCGAGCAACGTAATAAGGTTTACGATAATGGCAATATGTTAATATGGTCCAAATGAAGCTTAGATTTCCTAATTCATTACAAGGTTATTACCCCTTGAGTGATATTGAAGGTGGAGAATTCTACAACAGCGTAGTACTACTATCGCTTTGGAGAAGGATCTTAAGAACTCTATGTTATAATAGCCGTTATATAACAATATGGTTTGGTGGTTAAACTTACGGTCTTAATGACGTTCAAAATCTGCTAGATGCTCGGTGTCTGTTGGTTATTAACTTTGTTCAGAAGTTTATCAAAAGATTATTACCTTTAAGTGATCTTGAACTCGGGGAATTCTGCACTAGCACAATGCTCCCATTGCTTTACAGAAGAATCTTGAAAGTAGTGTGTAGACCTTTCCAAAACTTCTCAGCTTGTGCTTAGTATACTCGATATTGCCAGAGATTAATAACGTCGTCATTGATGTAGGTTGCGGTACTGGATACACCTTTGGCATGCTGAAGACCATTGACTATAAAGGCAAGATCAGAGTACAATGCCGGCACGGACGTCTTCCTCCCTTACCTTAAAAAGGCAGACGTGTATATGACAATGTGGTGTTGTGCGACATTGGACATTTACCCATTCGCAAAGCCGAGTTAGCTCTATTGATCAGGGTTTTAGAGCACTTGGAAAAGGAGAGGGCATGAAGCTCCTAGACGAGCTAAAGATTGTATGTAATGGTATCGTTCTCTTAACGCCCTTCGGATGGCATCCCCCGCACTCCGAATTGGACGAGAACCCGTATCAAAAGCATTTCTGCATGGCTTCCAAGCGAGTTCACATGTCTAGGTTTCAAAGTCATCGTTTATGAGTACTCTAGATGGATTAGTATGCTTCGAAGCAAGCTTCAAAGACTTCCATTCTTCGTTACTTTATTAACTCCATTATCTTCGATTGTCAGTATAAAAAGCGCACCCTCTAACGTTCCATTGGCTTTCATTCTCTCTTGGAGCGTTCGACCTAAAAATGAGCTGTTTGGGTTGCACGGCGTCACGTGCGATGGGCCTCGCTAATCCAATTAGCACGCCTTTTAGAGGTTGCCCGGAATAAATCTGGTTGACAAAATATGAGTTCGATAAAGGTCGCTTTTCTCTCTCATTACAAGCCTTGCGCAAGTGGATACGCTGATTATGCATTTCACTTAGTGAACTCCTTAGCTGAACTCCGTCCCGAATATGGTTTCATGGTTTTGGGATGCAGTTGTGTCATGAGATACGCGGATGCAAAAATAAATGCGAAGATAGAGAAGAAAAACGTCTTGATCAATAGGATCTTTAAGAAGAACTCGCTTTCATCACTCGCCAAGATCATTAACTTCTTAGCCAAGAGTAGAGTTGAAAACTTATACATTTACTACCCTTTGGAGCTCTTCACAGGCTTTATTCTCGCACCAGTACTGAATCTCATTCTACCCTTGCTCTTTCTACCACTCCTTTTAACGAAAGGTATTAGATTAATTGTAGATCTTGATAGCATACATAAACCTTATCAAGGAGGGTTAAAGGAGAGAGCTTTCTTACTACTCCAGCTTCTAACTCTCAAGCTTTTACAATCTGTAGGGGCGGTGATAGTATGCAGGAACATAGTTGCATGGAAGTTGCTCACGAGCATGGGCTTTAGTGAAAAACTTACGAGGTATATCCCTCACGGCACTCCATGTAATGTCCCTATAGCTCAAGATAGAGCTAACGAGATAAGGACAAGGCTGGGGTTGAGTGAGGGCCCTGTTATCTCGTACTGGGGTTATATCTCCCGATATAAAGGAATAAATTATTTAATTAGAGCCATAAAATATGTGATTGGAGAATACCCCAACGTAAAGCTGGTCATAGCAGGCGACTACTTCAATCCTCTCGACAAGTACAAGCCTAAAAAGCACAGATACCTCCCATATTTGAGGGACCTCGTTAGATCTCTAGAACTCGAAGATAAAGTAATCTTCGTAACTAGGCACTTAACAGAAGACGAGGTAGATTCCCTGATAGCCTCCTCAGATATCGTGGTTTTGCCGTACATAACAAAGAACCTTTCTGCAAGCGGAGTATTAGCACGGGTCATGAGTCACGGAAAGCCAGTGGTGGTGACGGATTGTGGATGGTTTATCGGGTATGTACTTAACGGTGTAAACGGCATAGTGGTGCCGCAAGGGGATGAGCGTGCCCTTGCTGAGGCCATACTCCGTCTTCTTAAAGACCCCCAGCTAAGGAGCACGTTAATGGAGAATATGAGGAGGATGGCCAATGGCTTTAAATGGTCAAACGTAACTAGGAGATGGCTTAAGATCTTTGAAGAATGCAAAGGCCGTGACCGCCGTGACGCTAGGTAGGGCGCTTCTAGTTAGGGCATTTTCTCTTCCAGTCAACGCCTTTGGCATACTACCGGGTGCTAAAGTAAATGTTATAGCGGACCTCACGAAGAAACTTTACTACTTCACCTTATTTTTTACAGGAAGAACACGTAAAGGTATAGCCTATTGTAGCACTCCCTTAGGCCATTTGCTTATACCCTATGAGGATGGATCGTTTTACTATATGAGGGAGATTTTAGTGGAGGAAATTTACGATAAGCCATGGAAGGACGAAACGTTTGACCTCATTATAGATGTTGGCGCGCACGTTGGGATATTCACATTGAAAGCATCTAAAAAGGGGAAAAAGGTCTTAGCATTTGAGCCTCACCCCATAAACTACCTACTACTCGTGAAGAACATAGAGCTTAACACGTTAAGTAATGTCCTTACTTTTAAATTAGCTATCTCTGACAGGGCAGGGATCGTGGACTTGTATGAGGGAAGGTTTTCTGGTTCAGCTTCGCTTAAAGCTCTGCCAGGAAGACGGAAAGCGGGTATAAAGGTCAAATGTGATACTTTGGACAACATAGTAGGTCAGATGAATTTAGATCTCTCAGACATGAGCGTGTTCCTGAAAGTGGACGTTGAGGGTTCTGAGATGGAAGTTCTTCGAGGAGCCTCTTACGTCTTGAGGAGCGCGAAGAGGATGAAGGTATCTTGCGCCTCGTATCACTATGCAGGCGAAATACTTGAAGTTGGCAGACTTCTACGGAAGATGGGATTCAGAGTTTTTAAGTCAAACAATTACATCATATATGCGGAAAGACGTAATGCAGATTAAGCAATTTCTCACCAATATCTATCCCACAGCTGAAAAAATGGCTAAACCCACCTTAAAGGAGGTCTTCATCGACTTTATATTTCAAGATACGTCTCTAATGGATCGCTTACTTTTAGGACTGCCGATTTACTCCAGGACGGAGATAACTATTAGATGTCTTTTCCTCCTTCTGCTGATCTTAGTTTTGTGGAGCATTCTTAGGCCTGAGAATGTGGCATGGATAATGGTCCTAATCTTCATAAGTCACTTTATTAACTGGTTCTTTAACGGCCATGGCTATCAAATTTTTTATCGAACCATCGACATGAGGTACTCCGCTCACAAAGCCATCAACTACGTACTGAGGTTGAAGGAGGAGTGTGAGAGAAGAGGCCTTCACGCCATGATCTATGGAAGTTGGGCACGTGGAGAAGCCTCTAAGAACTCTGACATAGACATATTTATTGTTAATGTGCAGGGTAGTACACTTAAAGGCTTAAGATTAGGCTTAATTTCACTGAAATATAGAATTCTTGCATTGATCATGTTGCTTTCTGTGGATATTTATGTAATTGATAAAGTAGCGTACTTAGAATGGCGTAGTAAAGTAAAGCCCGAAGAAAAACCTATAATATTAAATGACCCTACTCGTGCAATAATTAATATCTACAAGAGAGAGACAGAATTAGAAGAGTTCATCAAAAGAGTCTCTGAACACTATCATTAAAAGAATTTTACGTAGCATTAAGCGAATAGAAGATACTATCTCCATGTGAAATAGCTTCGCTGTTTAGTGATGCCTTTGAAAAGATCTTGGCTAAATTGTAGCTAGATTGCAAGGTTGTCGTAAGGGAGTCATGCTACATTCATATCTATTAGCGTTCTTCTACGATCGATCTTTAATAAGACCTATAGCTTCAGTTATTATTGATAGGTTCCTGGGTAAGGTGCTTGGCTAAAACTATAGCACTTTCAGGTATTGACGGCTCAGGTAAATCTACTCTAGCAACTATTCTGAGCAGATGTTTAGAGAAGGCTAAGGTCATTTGGTTTAGGTGGAGGGCTTTAACGCTCTACGCCCTTTACCTCTACTCTAAGCTGAGAAAACTCTATGTAAAGACCTGTGTTCCGCATTTGAAGCGTGAAATTAAGGTTCATGTTTTCTACGTTGATGATATCACTAGAACGCTATATCCTTACATGTTGTTTTTAGACCTTTCACTTTACTATCTTCTTTACAGGTTAATTTTACTATTTAGAAAAGTCAATGTTGTAATTTATGATAGGTTTTTTCTCGATGCACTTATAGACGCCATATATGCCTGTAGATGCGTGAATAAACCTCTCTTAATACTATACTTATCCGTACAGAGAAAAGTTTCTAAGACTGTGATCTTAGACGTAGATGTCAGTATAGCTCTGGCTAGGAAGAAAGATATCTTATCTCGGAGGGAGCTAGAAGTTAAGAGAAGATTATACTTACTCCTCTCGGAATACATGGGCATACATATTGTTGACGCGTCTCCGAACTTAGAAAACGTTGTTAAAAATGTATGCAAGATAGTAGAGTTAAGCTGCTAAAACATCATGATTAAATGTTACATGAGGCTTAGAATAACAACATATATTGATTATGTATTGTTATTCTAATAATTAATAACAGTAATATCATTGATCATGATAGTCTCTAATACAGCCTTGACTTATCCCAAAAGCTTAGAACTCTCTAGGTTTACATTAAGTTCTGGTCTCTATTACCCATATTTTTGCGAGGTATTTTGCTTAGGAAGGTGTGTTGTTTCCTTATCTATGACCAGGATTTTTAAGACTTTGTCGTGTGGATTATGTCGCTCTCAATTACCCTGGGTTTCTCCGTAAAGTCTATGGTAAGCTCCTTCTGAGGCTCGCTTATAAAGAGAGACCTATCTACCTTTATGCCGATCTAGATGTTCTCACTAAAAGAGCTGATGTGCCTAGTGAATTTATTGCTAAGAACTCGTAGTTTACAATGTCTTGGTCAAATACGTGTCGTTTTGCGATATTAATACGAGTGCTAAGAAGCCCTTAGAGGCTCTTAAAGGTGTCTTAAAGTGTCTCAAGACTTAGCCTCATTAAAGCTATTAAGGGTGCTTGAGGGTTCCTACAGACCTCGTGGAGATGAGATGCTAAGGCTTGCTGAGATCGCTCAATTGAATAAGTTGTACCTCGCATATCTCAGAGTAATTAGAGGCACTCTTAGAGGCAGGTTAGCGAGAGAGGAGGCTAAGTATAGATGGTTTGTGAAGAATGCGGTCGAGTAGTGGAAGCTCTAAGGGGAATTAATTATGCACTATATAAATTTAGGAGGCCTGTAAAGCATGTCTCAGTTGATCTTGACATTTTAATCGAGAGGCAGATGTGCCGAGAGCTGTGAAAGCCCTTTGCCTATGTGGGTTTAAAATAATTATTGCCGAGCCATACACAGTTACGCTAGTGAGAAGGGGCTTCATAGTAGACTTGTATACAGAGCCTTCTTTTGCTTGGGTTGTCTACATGGATGGGGGTAGATTACTAAAAGATCATGTTGAGGAGGTAGAAGTCAACGGTGTTCAAGCCAAGCCTCACAAAAGAAGCTGAGGTTGTAGTGGGGGCTGCCCACGCTGTGTATAAGGAGCACATAGTTTTATTAATGGATTGCCTAGTGGCATGAAGCTGGATGAATAAGAGGGCTTGGAGTATTGCAGTAGACCAAGGTGTTAAAGAAGCACTAGGAGAGTTGTTAAAGACATGTAGCCTCGTAAAATAGGAGTTGTAGAAACACCTTATAGGCTAAAATTACACATAGTACTCAAAGCATACCTAGATAAAATAGTGCATGACACGTCTTCTCGTGCAACACTATTAAATATATTAAAGTACATAACCACGAGAAAAGACCTAGGGAAGAAAATAATAGCAAGGATAATTCAGAGAAGCTATTAGAAAATGTCTACAGAATCTACTTAATAAACATGTTCATTTAAACTCAACACCGCTCAATTAGATATAATTGAATAGGGGTCTCTAAAAGTCAATTGTATCACTCTGTCCCTTGGTAGCTCTGGTCTCACATAGAAAAACTTGAAATGGCTCTAGAAGGCTTCAACTTGCTCCACCTTCTACTGGATTAAGAAAAAGCCGAAATTTCCTCTTACTTCTGTTGAAACCAATCCTCCTACCCCCCACTGTTACCACTACGTAAAAACTGTAGATGCTTCAATTACCCTACATTACACTATGAATATACCTTAAAATACCTCGCTACCTCTACACGTTGTATCAATAACTTTTTAAGGTGTATACGATACCTGGTATCATGGGGGTATCATATGTTTGATACCAGTTTAGAAGAACTTATCTCAAAGATCAGGGAGTTTCTAGGAGGCTTAGAGAGTGAGGAGATTAAGCAGTTAACCCGTAAAGAATTCATAGAGGCTACTGGGGTAAATCCTCTCAACATATCCTCTAAGTATAGGAAAGAGTTAGCGAGGATTCTATACCACGAGTTCAATATACCCTACCGGAAGATATGTGAGCTATTAGCAATGAGTATGAGAGATGTGTCTAGGGCTATTAGGGGTGGAGCGAGCAGTAAGAAAACGGCAAAGAGGAGTAGAGTGATTGAAATAGATGTAGAGCTACAGGCTAAGGCAATAGAGTTAGTGAGGTCTGGTGAAGCGAGAAATCCCAACGATCTAGTATTAAAGCTAAAGATACCACTAGAAAGTGCAGAACAACTCTTCAACAAGGTCGTGGAAAACGAAGGCATTACTATCGTATCAGTACTAGAAGCAGTCCGCGAGCTGGACGAACGAATAAAAGAGGCAGAGGAGTTTAAGGATATGCTAACGGATTTAATTTATGATATTGAGAATAAAAGTGCAGAACTACGAGAACTCTTAAAGAGATCTGAGAACCTCGCTGAGAAATTAGAGAAGTATAGTAGAGAACTGGAGAGGCAAGGAGTAAAGTTAGAGAAACTTCCTGATTTACTAAGTCTAATTAGACAGCTTGAAAAGAAAATCGTAGATCAGGAAAAGAAAATTAGAGATCTGGAAAACCTGGTAATTCCCTACGTTAAGGCAGTTAAAGAACTCTTAAATAGAACTACTCAACTAGAAAATGAGTATAGTGATCTAAGGAGGAAATTCGTAGAGATAAAGAGATTTATAAAACTCTTCGAAATAGGGTTAAATCGGAGATTTACATTCGAAGAGTATAAATGCAAATTCATGGATAAGGAAGGCTACTGCACTACATTTATCTTCCTTGAACCTCTCCCATATGTAAGTGGTATTAAAGCTGTTATAAGAGAAGGCAAAGTTAACTACTACATCAATGTGGAAAACAATAAACCAATCTGTGCATCATGCCCTTCCTATGAACCGCAAGGCATTCAGCTTAGTGAGTATAGCATTAGAAGCAAGGTTTAACAAGATCTCATAGTTGATGTCTTCGAAGACGTGTAACCACGACAGAGTTGAATAAAGATGTATTAACGCGCTCCCCTTAACATCATTACCAATGTACGAGGTGTATTGACTAGAAAATTAGGCTACATCCTACAGCATAGAGTTAAGTCTGTTACTAGCTCCTAGCTTTTCTAGTAGGGCTTCGACAAGGAATAGGCATAATGCTAGGTAGCCTTTACAAGGAACAAGTGTTACGAGAGCTCTAATCATATGGCTTAAGGGGTTACCTTGAACACCCTAGGATTCCTGGGTGTAGCGTACAGGCGTTTAGGCTTAGCCCCTACGTTAGAGGCTTAAGGCTTAGAGGTTACTCGTACTAGAGCTCTTAGCTAAGTAACCCTTCGATGAAGGCTATGAGGTTACCCTTAGGAGGTTAATCCCATACAAAGTAACCTCATACAACATTGAAGGAGCTCCTCCTCAAAGTAACCCTTAGGCTTAATGTTTAAAGTCTACTAGGTTACAGTTTAAAGAAGCCTCTGTTAGGTAACCTCTGAGGGGTATAGTGCTCACACCTTACACCTCCCAGGAAACCAGAGCTGGTAGAATGTGGTGAGTCGTATAGCCTGCTGAGTGTTATACTTAAACCTCTACACTCTTCTAGAGACTCCTAGAATCCCCCGGAACACTCTAATACTTTCAGAGGCCCCCATGCCTCCTAGTAACCTCCCGGGCGTGGTAGGAGCTCCTCTAAGGCAACCCTTAATGGGCCCGGCTCTAAGACCTCACCATAGTAAGGTAACCCCTAGCATGTAGGGGTTACTTGTTACGTTCAAAAATAACCCCCCAAGGCCTAGTATTCTCATAGGAGAGTGTAAAGGGTC
>Ga0209393_1000604_pt1 | contig 16999 bp, 15 predicted proteins | sample SSWtaG_2_FD_184117 | JGI IMG/M metagenome (GOLD analysis project Ga0209393, IMG submission 184117) | Hot spring microbial communities from Sandy's Spring West, USA to study Microbial Dark Matter (Phase II) - SSWsed_130316 (SPAdes)... | ecosystem: Environmental > Aquatic > Thermal springs > Hot...
GTACACTACGTGGTTTAATGATTCTAACTATTGGAATCTTTTCTGTAGTGCTTTCTTCTCTGCTTCTATTATTAATTCTATTAGCTTCATGCTTTCTCTGTTTTCCTGCTTCAAAATGTTTACTACCTCTTTTAGTGTTAACCCTCTTGCTGAGAGAACGATTACGGCTGGTCTCCCATACCTTTGGATTAGTACAGAGTTCCTCTTAAGTTCAGCAAGTATTTTCTTCTCCTTCTTATTTATTGGTTTCCCTTTCCTCGCAATTAATCCTAGAATATCTTCAAGCTCGCATTTAGCTACACCTATCCTATCCGACCCACAGACCGGGCATGTAGGCTTCTCATCTATATCCTTGACGTAGACCTTGTTATAGTATTCGAAGCATTCTGTACATGCCTGTATCCAGGATTCATACAGTAGCCTAGACTTAACAGATGTTAATACTAGCTTCTTCATTCCTTCACCTAACGTTATCTCTCCTTCATGCTCAAATCTTGAAAGTGTTAATCGAGCGAGCGGGGAAGGCCTAGAAGAGATACTTCTCCATACTTTAACTTTAACCCTATCCTCAACGATGTCTTCGAGTATCTTCTTCGCAGTCTCTATATCGAAGTCGTGGAATAATGTATAGTTTAATGCTTCCCTATACACTACAGTATTTCTCAATGTTTCAGCGAACTGATTTATGTTTAGCTCTGCTATGCTTGCTTCACTCTTTATTACACCCATCTTCCTAGCTACATGAATAAGCCTCCGCTTAAACAATGTTGAAGATTCCACTGCTTTTCTAACATTCTCTTCGAAGCCTTCCCTGAGCAGTTCTTTAACAGCGTCTAGCACAGTCTCCCCCACTAGATGTTTAGACCTGAGTATAATCCTGTATGGGTTCTGTTGGCCATGTATTGGTGCTCCAATCTTCTCAGATAAGTAGTATGCTAGCACCTTCTGTATCGTTCTATTTGCTTTAAGCCCTCCATGAATATGCAAGATAGTATATGGTTCATTTATTTCAAGAAGTATCAATCTATCGGAAGGTATAGGTATCTTCTCTGCTAAATGTTCTTCGACCTCCCTAAAAGCTTTCGATACTACATCAAAGCTTACACCATATCTTCCAGCTATATCTTCTACTATCTTCTCAGATTCTTCTCCTGAAATCCTTCTCTCAGCATACTCTCTCCTAAGAGCCCCCACTTCTTGTGCTACCTCGAATGGTACGGGTATCTCGTCTCCAACCCAGCTTGGTACAGCACCTTCATAATCATCTAGAGATGAAACATATATTCTATCTCCTTCAGTATGTAGTATCTCCCAAGCTCTACCCGTAAGTATGAATCTTGCCCCCGGCTCACCATACTCTGCAACAAATTCTTCATCAAGTATACCGACAGATTCTCCACTCTTCTCTTCAATAACTAGATATTGATGCTCCTCAGGTATCATTGATAGATTTGAGAAGTAGTATTCATATAGCTCCATACTCCTCCTAGGCTTGAACACTACACCATCCCTGCTTTCTATGATTCCAAGAGAAGACATATGCTGTATAACATCCATTAAGTCATCCATCTTTAAGTCTCTGAAGCTGTAAGAATTCTTAATTATCGACATTATATCATCTATTTTTACTCTATTGTATTCTAGTATTAGCCCAGCAACTTGATGCATTAATACATCTAGAGGGTTCAATGGTATCTTAGCTTCTTCTAATTCTTCGCTCCTAGCCCTCCTCGTAATAACTATTGATTCTAATGCATCATCTGAATCCATGACTATTACTACTCCCTTAGCAGTCTTCTCAAGAGAATGCCCACTTCTCCCAACTCTCTGAACAAGCCTAGTAACTTCCCTAGGAGAATTGTACTGAATGCATAATTCTATTCTTCCAACATCTATCCCAAGCTCTAGAGATGATGTACAGATTATCCCAACCAGCTCTCCACTTTTTAAACCATGCTCAGCTGTAATCCTAGTCGATTTCGATAATGAGCCATGATGTATACCTACAGGTACTTGCTGGTCCCATACTCTAAACCTATTTGTAAGTATCTCAGCTAACGGTCTAGTATTAGTGAAGATGAGTGTTGATTCATGTTCTTCTATCAATTTCTTAATTGTTCGTAGCCTTGAAGCAACATCTGGAAATACTCCAAGCTTCTCAGCTAACTCATAATCTTCACTCTTAGGCGTAGGATACAATACGTCTATCTGGATACTTCTAGCTACGGAGGCATCTATTATCTCACATTCTCTACCTACACCTACAAGATATTCTGCAATTTTTCTAGGGCTACCGATAGTCGCTGAGATCCCGATCCTCTGGAAATCCATGCCTGTTATCAGTCTAAGCCTCTCTAAAGCTACAGAAAGCTGGGCTCCCCTCTTATCTGTTGCAAGCTCATGTACTTCATCAACAATCACCCATCTAACATCTCTTAGGTAATTCCTGAAGACTTTAGCTGTAAGAATAACTTGAAGAGTTTCAGGGGTTGTTATCAGTATGTCTGGTGGAGAGATAGTCTGTATTCTCCTCTCACGGGAAGCTGTATCTCCATGTCTTACAGCTACTCTAAAATCAAGCTTCTGAGCCCACCAATCAATCCTATCAAGTAGGTCTCTATTTAATGCTCTAAGAGGAGTTATGTATAAAAGCTTAATACCGTGGCCACCAGGTTCTACAAGCATCTTGCTAAATATTGGAAGTAGAGCTGCCTCGGTCTTCCCGGAGCCTGTAGCAGCCATTAATAAAATATTCTTTCCTTCAATTATCCTAGGGATAGCGTATAGTTGTGGAGCTGTAAGATGTTTAAACCTCTCTCTAAATGCTTCCGCTACAGGTTTAGCTAACATACCCAGTACTTCTTCTTCATCGAGTGGTAGCATACTCATCTATCCATCTACACTCTTTTTTCTAAACGTTAAACTTAAAGGTACCTTAACGACTTGTTAGCATCACTACCATCAGATACTCCTAATCTTTATTAAAATAGTATGTGTCTCATCTTCTCTAGACAATTAAACTCGTAAAATGTATCTCAGGAGTAAACTGTTCAGTCTTTCTCTTCTATTTTATGAGTCTTCCACAGTGTATCTCTAATAGATTCAAGAGGCTGTTCGGGGATACCTATGTATGAGGCGGCAGTATGTATCTCAACCAAGTCTCTTAATTCTTCTAGGAAGTTTTTCAACTTGGTTCTCCATTCTCTATCTCTAGTTAGATGGTGGTCTAAGATTAATGTTTCTATACTTGTCTTCTTAACTATTCTCTTGAGATTGTTTAAAGATTTCTTGAGATCTCCTTCTGAATACTTGTCTCCGAGCATGTATGTCATAGGACCGTCACATATTACTACTTCAGGCATATTTGAGATAATGAATCTAGCTTGCTCTTCTACGACTATTCCTTCAACATCAGATGTATGAATAACTTTTTCTCCAGCTTCATGTACTGATACTTGGAGAACATACCCTAATCTCGAATCATTCCCATGCTGTACAGGTTCAGAAAACTTTAATCTACATTTCCCGAATACAAGCTCTCTACCATCTACTACTTCAACATCTGCATCAATCTTTTTCAGATTCTCTAGTAAGACCCTTGCTCTCATCCTCTGACTATAGTTAATGTTGTGGTGCGGATCCTTGATTAACAGCTTCTTCCTAGCTAACCAGCTTATATCTTCACTAGGTCTAGGGATATGGTCGTAATGATAATGAGTAATAATTATTATATCAGATTCTCTAGCTACATTTGAAATCTTTTCTTTATGTTCTCTAAGTTTCTCATATTCTACTGGGTGAGGTGGGAGACCATACCTTCTCGGACCAAGTGCTGCACTAGGGTCTATCAAGATATTGATCGACTTGGCCATAATAAGCGTAGCCATACTTCTCGTTCCAAGACTGTCGAAGGCTATAGGTGCTACCTCCACTCTATCCCACATAATATATGTATCAAATCTTATTGATTAAAATATCCGTCTACTAATCCCCATCGTGTAAATTAATGTTAGTTTACAAGGACATCCTCATAATTGGATAGAAAAAGTTAAGATAATATACTAGATATAGTAAAGTAGGCCAGCAGAATTGAGTGGAGATTTCAAAAAGTTTTGTTATGATGAATATCGAGATTACACTGTTTACTCAGCACTTCTAAGATTGGAGGAAGATGCCAAGAGAAGAGAGATCCTTAAGGGAATAGCATCTCAAGAATATGAGCACTACTTATTCTGGAGGGATCTTTCAGATGAGTGCCTCGTTAAAGTCAGCAGAATATACATCTACGTGATGTTACTGATTAGGTTTATCTTTGGTTTAACCTTTACACTTAAAATATTAGAATTCCATGAATCTAGGACGATACAAGAATATAAGAGAATCATGAAGAATTTAGACGATAGTATTAAGATACAGTTGGAGAAATTAATTAATGATGAAGAAGAGCATGAGAGATATCTTATAAATCAGATAGATGAGAAAATATTAAAGTACACAGGTTTTATTATTCTAGGTTTAGCGGATGCGATCATTGAGATTACAGGTGTTCATGCAGGTTTTCTTGGTGTTACAAATTCAACGATTGTAGCTGGTGTTGCAGGGCTTATAGTTGGATTTGCTGCTGCAATATCGATGGCTGTAGCATCATATCTCCAAGCAAAAATCCATATAATAGAGAAAAGCTCACCGGTACTCTCTGCTTTAGCTACAGGTATTACATATATTGGATCCGTTGCCGCCTTAGCGGCGCCCTACTTCCTAATAAAGAATATCTTATATGCTTTCACAGCCTCAGTAACGATAGCTATAGTGTTGACATTTATCTTCACATTCTATACATCCATCATAAATGAGAAAAACTTCATAAAAGAATTTACTGAAAGCATTCTACTAATCCTAGGGACTGCTCTAGCAACATTTTTCTTCGGTGAATTTCTAGGAGACGTATTCGGTTTTAAAGAGAAAATATTCCTAGGCTAATCATGCTATTCCTGCATCTAAGAAATGTATTCGATTATATTAGTCAGCAGAGTGAAGAAGAACTTGAAGCCACTAAGTATTTAAGCTGGCGTGTAAGGCTAGACAAACCAAGTTCTTAGCAAAGTTTAATAAGTTTGCTCTAAACTTATCAGCTGGGAAAGGTTAACTGCTGTCATCACTATTCCTGACGGGATCTATAACGTTATCCTAGAGTTCGCTAATAGAAGAGGTATAAGCTTTGAAGAACTATTAGTAGAATCTATAGCTGAAAACATGACCTTTTTACAAGAGTCGAGCTTCATTTGAAGTTTTCAGAGAAGTATCTTAAAGAGGTTGAAGAGCTATATCAGAAAAATGACTTAGTTCAAGCTGATGAGAAGCTTAATGCTTTTGGCGAGAAGACCAGCTTACCACATTATACTCATAGAAACCTTAATGAAGTATCTATGTACCTGACTGGAACCACAAGGGATCCTGATTATACGAGATTATTTTCAAGCCTTGAAACATTGCATGCAAATTATCATCATAACTTTCTCGATAAAGAGACCTTGATATTCATAAGGAGGGTGCACCTAGATTTATAGGCAAAGTTAAAAAACTTCTCGACCCCTAAATTCTCACCTTCTAATAAGAGCTAATAAGATTTATAGATACTATTTTTCTTTAAGGAGCCTTTATAGCTAGTGGAAGCTTATTCATTCTTCTCCTTGGTACTCACCGCATAGAGGGCAGTAGATTGAGTCGTACGGTATTATTTCTCCACAATGTCTACATTTTTTCAATAATTCTTCTACAGTAACTTCTCTGGCAATCGGAGCTTCCTCCAAAACAGCCTCCTCCTTAGTTCTTGTTTCTTCTTCTATTTCTTTAACTAATTCTTTTATTATATCTAGTTCAGGCTCAGCCGCAACTGTAGGAACCTCTGTAGACTTGACCTCTGCTTCCGCTCCTTCTCTAATAGCTTCTACGAGACCTCTCTCCTTTACAGGTTCTTCAACTACCTCTTTCTCCTCCACTACTATCTCTTCTTTTCTCTCTTCTCTCCGCTCCTCGACTTCCATTACAGGTTGTAGCTTAAGTTCCATTATGCTTAGATAAGCTAAAGAGATTATTGCAGCTAGAGCTGGAGATGATAGAATCGTGAAATAGAATAAAGGTCTCCCTAGAACTATCGATAGTCCTGATGGTAGATTGATTTGAAGTATGCTATTAGATATGTAGGGTGTCAGTACACCTAGGACTCCCCCTATAATTGATGTTAGGACAGCTCTAATCTTGTTTTTAACAATTAGAGCAGACTCTAATCCTACTACTACACCTACAGTCGCTATTACAGCTATATCTAATATGATGTCAGAAACTTGTTGGAAGCTTAGATGTGTATATATGAAGGCAGGTAGTAAGAGAGATGTAAAGTAGGCTAGTATGCCTGCTACCAGCATTTTTAACCTCAATTCTTTCCACTATAATTTTCTAGAAACAACTCTTTAAATGTTTCCATTATTGTAGAAGTCATAATCTCACAACACTTCCCTCATATTCTCATTGTATTCTCGGGTAAATATTACATAGGAAGTCAAGACCTCTCATAATGTTGGCTACGGTGAACTGCTATTACAATATCTCCTACATTTGTTCCAGTAGGTTCTGTAATTACATGACCTCCTACACGTTTAAAGAATTCATACGAATTGTTATCTTCTAGATAGATTATAGGGTTAAGTCCATTTTCTACTGCTTCACCATATGTTTCATTGTCTACTATTGCACCTGCAGCATTTGTTGGACCATCAACTCCATCTGTCCCAATACTTACTAAACAAGAATAAGCTAGCTTGCTAATGTTTATAGAAGTAGATAATGCTAGTTCCTGGTTTCTCCCCCCTATGCCATGACCTCTAACTCTTACTGTTGTTTCTCCACCACATATCAATGCGACCCTCCCCTTTCTATCCGCTAGCTCTCTCAATACACCCCCTAGAAATCTACCAATTTCTGAAGCTTCACCCTCCATATATCTTGTCAATATATTCACAGAGTATTTTCTAGAGATTAAGCATCTACGAGCAGCTCTACATGCGTCTGATACACTTGCAACGATTACGTTTTGAACTCTATTGAATATTGAATCTCCTGGCTTAGGATTCTCATCTAATAAACCATTTAATCCATCTTCAATCCTCTTCCTGACATTTTCAGGTACTTTATCCCACAAATTGTATCTTCTTAGCACTTCATATGCATCCTTGAATGTTGTTGGATCTGGAGCGGTTAAACCTGAGCCTATCACTTCAAGCTTATCACCAACTACATCTGAAATTATTAATGATATTATCCTAGCATTGTTGAGCTTCTTGACTAGTCTACCTCCCTTAATTTCTGAGATATGTCTTCTAACAATATTTATTTCATCTATTGTTGCTCCAGAGCTTAGTAAGAGCTTAGTTGTCTGTGCTTTATCTTCTAGTGTGAGGGGTGGAGCTGGTAGGGGTGTTAATGCGGATGCACCACCTGAGATCAAGAAGATTACGAGTGTTTCGGAATCTATTGATCTAGCATATTCTAATAATCTTTCTGATGCTCTTACTCCAAGCATGCTTGGGATAGGGTGGGTGGAAGGAGCAACCTCGATCTTCTCCAACCTAGCTTTTGATACTACCTCTCTAGGTGCAATTATTAATCCCGAGTCAATCCTATCAAGCAGTATCTCTTCAATATACTCAGCCATACCTATAGATGCTTTCCCCGCACCTAATACAACTACCTTCTTAAACTCGTTTAATCTATATTGTGTCTTCTTAACTATTAGCATGTTTCTAACTCTTTTTACATGTTTCTGTAAAGCATTACGAGGCAATACTTCTTCAATAGATTTCTCAGCTGCTTCTAATACATCTACTCTAATATCAGAGAGAATACCACTCCTCTCCTGAGTCAGCTGATCAAAGTTCTTGACGATTCTATTCATCATTAATAATAAAGAACGGATCCTAAAGATAAATCTATTATTTCTAGGTAAATCGAAAACATGGGTAGAAATCATACTAATCTATTAGCTTGTAGATACAGCTACTCATATATTCATACACATTAATTGAATGGATGATGAAGGGAAATATTAAGTACACGTGTTATTAAGTTATTGGGAGCTGATGGATGATGTCTAGGGGTGGGTATATCTCAAGTAGAGCAGTTATTTACGGAAGAGTTGAAGAAGATGCGGTAGTATATGGTCCATCAAGAATCGGTAGAAATACATTCATTGATAGGTGGGTTCAGGTTGGATACCCATCTAAAGAAAAGCTGCTGAAAATCGCTGATTCTGAATTTTCCAGCCTAGATAATATGAGTGATGGAGCTACGATAGGTGATAGATGCATAATAAGAAGCTTCTCAATAATTTATGAGAAAGTAAGGATAGGTGATTATGTAGAATTAGGTCACGGAGTATTAATACGTTCCAACTCAACAGTAGGCTCAAGATCTAGAATAGGTAGTTTTACACAACTTGATGGAGAAGTACATATTGGGGAAGAAGTAATAATTCAATCTATGGTATATCTTCCACATTTAACTGAAGTTGGAGATAAAGTATTCATTGGTCCAAATGTTGTTGTAACTAATGATAAGTATCCGATAGGCAGGGTTCAAGGAGTAAAGATAGGTAGAAACGTAGTTATAGGAGCTAACTCAACCATCTTAGCAGGAGTTAGTATAGGAGAAGACTCAGTAATAGGTGCAGGCTCAATAGTAACTCATGATGTACCTTCTTCAACAGTTGTTATAGGAGCACCTGCTAAACCGTATATAAGCAGATGGGAATATGAAGAAAAAAAGAAACAACTAGAATTTTTGGAATAGAATATTTATATAACTGCCTACACTATCTGGTGAGTGCTAGTAAGGAGGTAGGTAATGCCGGAGATCTGCCCAGTTTGTGGGTTGCCTAAGTCAATTTGTGTATGTAAGACGATAAGTAGAGAACAGCAGAGAATAAAAGTAAAATTGGAGACAAGGAAATGGGGTAGACCAGTAACAATTATTGAGGGATTGGATGGAGATAAGAATGAACTAGAGCAATTAGCGAGAAAACTAAAGTCTTTATGTGCATCAGGTGGAACTGTAAAAAATGGGGTAATTCTTCTGCAAGGAGACCATAGAGATAAAGTTAAGGAAGTATTATTATCTATGGGTCATAGCGAAGAAAATATAGAAATAGTCTAGCTAGATACCCTAGACTCCTCAAGAACTTCCTTAAGACCTTTAAACCTATTCCTAACTGTAACTTCTGTTACACCTGCAGCTCTCGCAATATCTTTCTGAGTTATATTCTGAGTTGTTTCTTGACAGGCCATGTATAAAGCTGCAGCAGCTATACCTACAGGGTCTTTCCCCACAGTAGCACCTTTCTTCGCAGCTTCCTGCAGTATCCTCAATGCTTCTTGAACTGTCCTCTGATCTAATCCAACTTTTGAAGCAATCTTGTTCAAGTATATTGCTGGGTCAGCTACTGGAACCTTAAACTTCAGGTACTTTAATAGTAATCTATACCCCTGAGCTATCGTCTTCCTCTTAACTACTGGATATGCTTTCTCAAGTTCTCTAAGGTCTCTTGGTGCACCCATAGACCTGCATGCAGCATATACTGCTGCAGCCATTATAGACCTGATACTTCTACCTCTAACTAATCCCTCCTTTAATGCTTTCCTATATATTAACATAGCTTTCTCTGCTATTGCTTGGCTTAGATGGAGTTTATCAACATATATCTGGAGTATGTTTACAGCTTGCTGTAGGTTTCTAGCTTCAGAGGCATCTACCTGGCTTGTAGCATCTAGCTTTTTTAATCTAAGAAGTTTCTCTCTAGCTTCCTTCGGAAGTTTTCTTCCAGTAGCATCTTCATCAATCTTATCTATTACTGTTGAGAGACCATGATCACGATACATTATAGATAGTGGTGCTCCAACTCTACTTCTATTTTCTTCTTCATCATCTATGCTTCTCCATTCTGGTCCACGGTCTATATCTCTCTCTAAGACTACGTATCCGCAGCTCGGGCAGGTTACTTCTCCCGTCCTAGGGTCAGTTACTAAGACATCGTTTCCACATTCTGGACAGATCATTCCTTCTTTCCAGCTTTTCATTCTTTCCATTTTTTCCATTCACCTCCATAAAATAAATTTTTTATATTCCCAAATATTAATGGGTAAAACATGTATATTAGCCTTACCTCCTTGTCTGATTATGCTTCTAAATGATATTTAAGTATTTCTATTATACACATATTCCATGCAATAATGAACATTCCCTGAGATTCCTTCCCTTTATTTACATAATAAAATTTCATTAAAAATATTGAGCTCGGCTCCCGTATCGCCTATATTAGTAATTTATTTGAATACATCTAATAACTTCAGGATATATGCCATCTTGTTCCTGAAGGAGTATCTTCTAAGACTATTCCCATACTCTTTAATTTCTCTCTTATCTCATCTGCTAAAGCATACTCCTTCTTTTGACGGAGCTTACTTCTTATATCTACTAGTAACTCAATTAATTCAACTATTTTTGTATCACTTAACTTCACAATATCTTTCTGGAGTATTCCAAGTACGCTTCCAAGCTCCTTAAAAGTACTTAAAACTTCTTCTGCCAACTTCTCGTTTATTTCTCTTCTTTCTTGACAATATTTAAAGAATAATGTAGCAAAATCATGTAGTACAGCTATAGCTCTAGGTGTATCAAGATCATCATCCATAGCTTCTAAGAATTCTTTTCTCGTAAGTTGAAGCTTTTCTCTAATCTCCTCTGATTCTGAGTCTATTTTTTCAACTCTAGGCATTGTCTGAGCATAACGTATAACGTTGTATAGTCTTTCAAGCCCTTGCTGAGCTTGTTTTATAGGTGTGTCAATTAAATCCTCAGGCTTGATTGGATTCAATGGGTCAGGGTCAAAAGGAAGTCTGAGATCCATTCTATGCCTATATCTTGTTAGTAGCACCCAGTATCTCAACACTTCTGGATCGAATACTTTCAAAGCATCTCTAACAGTAATATAGTTTCCAAGAGACTTAGACATCTTCTTACCATTAACTGTTAATACGTCTGTATGCACCCAGAATCTTACCCAAGGTTTAACATCTGTATATGCTTCAGCCTGAGCTATTTCTGCTTCATGGTGGGGGAACATTAATTCTTTAGCTCCACCATGTATGTCTATCTGTGAACCTAGAAGCCTCAATATTATTGATGTATCTTCAATATGCCATCCAGGTCTACCTAACCCCCATGGAGAAGCCCAGCATGGATTCTTAGGATAACCTTCTCTAACCTTCCTCCATAAAGCCCAGTCTGCATCATTCTTCTTATTCGGGTCGGGCTCTATCCTATGGACTCTATACTCTCTTGCTGGATTGACTCTTGAAAGCTTGCCATAATCTCTAAACATAGATGAATTAAAGTATAGTGCATTTAAAGTATCATATGCGTATCCTTTTTCTTCTAGTTTACTTGCAACCTGTATTATCTCAGGAATAAAATCGCTTGCTCTAGCAAATAAAGTAACCGAGGTTATCCCAAGAATACGTAAGTCTTCTTTAAAATATTCTTCAAATTCTCTAGCTAAGCTTATAGGGTCAAGATTACGATTCTTATGTAGTATCTCTTCAATTAGTTTCCTGCCGTTTTCAGAAAGACGTATGATACTGTCGAGCATCAACATTTCTTCGAGAAGAGCGTATTCTTTTTCTAGAATCTTCTTTTCATCTTCATCTTCTATTTGAGCTAACTTCTTATCTAACTCTATCAATTGTTCTCTAAGATTTGGCATACCTACTACTTCGATATAACCGGATTTAACCAACTCGATTATTCTTTCTCTAGTATAATCTAACCCTATCTCCAGCTGATTCATTATTTCACTTATCTTCTTATCTGAATCTTTAAGAAAAGCTAAGATTCTTCTATCAATCGACCTATTTATTATCTTATCATCTACATCTGTTATATTCATTAAGAAGAAGACTGAGTATCCTTTATAAGCTAGATATCTAGCTAATACATCATAGAAGAAATATGTTTTCATATGTCCGAGATGCATATAGTCGTATACTGTTGGACCACAAACATACATGAACACTTTACTACCACTAATGGGAGTAAACTCCTCAACTTCACGTGTTAAAGAGTTATAGATTCTTAAACCTTTATCAGCAGTCATCTCTCCCATCTATTCTCAAGGTGAGTAATTTTAAACTTTTAACTAAGTACGCAGTACGTAGATATATTGGTTTAAAAGCTAAAAATACTGGCTTCTTGATCTTGAGGGTTTGGAGACAATGTTTAAGACTGTTATCTTGGCTGGAGGGTTTGGTAAGAGGTTGAGACCATTAACAGAGAATACCCCGAAGGTTCTTCTTCCAGTAGCTGGGAAACCAATCTTGGAGTGGCAGATACTATGGTTGAGACATCATGGATTCTATGATATTATCTTATGTGTTGGGTATCTTTGGCAGAAGATTAGGGAAATGATTAATGATGGGAGCAGATACAATGTAAAAGTCACGTATGTAGTAGAGTCTGAGCCATTGGGAACGGGCGGGGCATTAATGAATGCTAAGAAAGAACTTGAAGAGACTGACAAATTCATAGTAATTAATGGAGACATACTAACTAACCTAGACTTAGAAGAGTTTTCTAGACATATAGACGATAATGTCGGAGCTATAGCACTCGTCCCTCTACCATCTACATTCGGTATAGTCGATTTCGATAAAAATACATTAAAGATAAAGTCATTTATTGAGAAGCCTAGGATAAGAGACTATTGGATAAATGCAGGGGTGTACATTTTCAAAAATGAGATATTCGATTATCTCCCTGAGAAGGGGGATATTGAGAGAACTACTTTCCCTAAGCTATCCAGTGAACTTAAGCTTAAAGCTGCAATCTTTCCAGATGCATTCTGGATTAGTATAGATAGTCATAAGGATCTAGAGGAGGCTTCAAAAATGATCCCCCAGGTTCATCCTTTCCATAGATATGTATAAAGAAAAAAGAGAAATACAGCGTCCTCAACTATTCTATCCATGAGTAGTCAGGCTTTCCAGATAAAGATAGAGACAGAAGACTTCGAGCAGCTAATCTTGTTAAGCTCCATCATGCCTGTATCCTTAATCAACATAGATATAGAGAAGAAGATCGCGTTCGTATTCTTACAGCCTCTCGCTTCAACCCTCCCAATAATTTATTATTGTAGGTTAGAGAAAATACCTCAAAACAGATTCGTTTACCTAAATAGAGTGACTGGAAAGATTAGATTTGGAGATGAATTCTCTACAGAGCCGAACGATATAACAATACCATTAGTGAAAGTAAAAAGCGGTAATCTAGTAATATGATTATTTGAAGCTATACTTAAGATGTAAGATAGGGGACCGTAAACTTCACAGAAGAAAAAAATCTTAAAAATGCCTTACTGGAATACCCCTAGTTTACCAAGCATAATCTTTAAAGACATATGCAGTATTCTTCTTGAGTCCAAGTTTATCTATTTGTCTATAAGATATTATCTTGGAGGAAATGAAGTTTGTAGGTGAGTTTTGGCTCTTAGATGTTGCTGTAGAATTAGAGGATGGCAACCCTTCTATCTGGTTATGGTGTAAAGACAAGGAGGGGAAGACATGTATTGTCAAACAAACTTATTCTCCCAGCTTCTACATTGTATCAGATAAAATTAGAGATGTTCTTGAAAATTTAAGAAGTCAACAGCTTAGAGTTGAAGAAGTTGATAGAAAAATTAGAGGTAGAGAGGTTAAAGCTCTTAAAGTCTATCTTAATGTAGAAGATGTCGAGTCTGCTGCTAAGAAGATTACGAAAGGATTAAAGAATATCGAAGTATTTGAAGAAGATATTAGACCGTCTACAAAATACTTGATAGAGAACGGATTAAAACCTTCAGGTGGAGTAAGAGTTCTAGGTAAATTGATTGAAGATGGTGTATTTAAGATTATGGAAGCTGAGAAAGTCGAATACATCCCAGACATGATTCCGCCTCCTCTCCATGTCTTATCATTTGATGCAGTATACTATTCTAAGAGTGGTTCTCCACGACCTGAAAGAGATCCCGTTATAGTAATCTCCATTACCACATTGAAAGGCTTAAAAAAACAGTTAGTAGGAGATGAGAAGGAAATCCTTCGGGAATTCTTAAAGGTCATAGAGGAAGAAGACCCTGATGTTATCGTAGGTTTTTCATCAAATAGAATTCACTGGAATTACCTAGTGGAGAGAACGCGTATACATGGATTAAAGCTTACTATTGGAAGGCTTAACTCAGAACCTCATACAAGTATACATGGACATGTCTCTATCAGAGGTAGATTAAATATAGACTTAGAAGACATGGCTAGAGATATACCGGAGCTGACAGTTGAGACTTTAGAAGAATTTGTCAGCTATCTAGGTCTAAAATACAGTTTTGATACAGTTGAAGATTGGGAGGTAGCTGAAACATGGGAGAAGAATCCTGAAAAAATTAAGAGATACTCTCTACAGAGAGCGGAAGCATTATTGAAATGTTATGAAGCTCTAGTAGATTACATATTCAGTCTAAGTGAGCTGACTGGAATGCCTGCTGACTACGTCTTAACAGCCTCTACAGGATTCAGAGTAGAAAACTACTTAATGTATCTTGCCGTAAAGAAGAATGAGTTAATTCCTAAGAAACCTGAAATTTCCCACGTATCATATATAGGTGGGCTCGTCAAGAGTCCTAAGCCTGGACTGCATAAAGATGTTGTAGTAGTAGACTTTAGGTCAATGTATCCAAGCTTGATGATCAAGTATAATGTTTCTTTTGATACTTTAAGTGAGGATGGAGAATATGTTTCACCAAATAATTACAGATTCCGTAAAGAGCCTGAGGGATTCCTCCCACATGCATTAAAGATGCTAATATCTGAGAGAAGACGGATACAGGAGAAGCTGAAGGCACTTAACCCTGAATCTATTGAGTCCAGAGTATTGAATGCTCGTCAGAAAGCTGTTAAAGTAATCTCGAATGCAATTTATGGTTATACGGGATGGGTTGGAGCAAGATGGTATACCAGGGAGGTCGCAGAAGCTACTACAAGCTGGGGTAGACAAGTCATCTTAGAATCAATGAGAAAAGCTGAAGAACTCGGTATGAAGGTGCTATACTCTGATACAGATTCACTCTTCCTCCAAGATTACATTGGAAAACTTGAAAGCTTCCTTAAATGGATAGAGGAAGAACTAGGCCTAGAAGCCAAGGTTGACAAGATCTATAAGCGGATATTATTTACAGAAGCTAAGAAGAAGTATGCAGGGATAACCGAAGACTCTAAGATAGATATTGTCGGATTGGAAGCTGTTAGAGGAGACTGGAGCATGATAGCTAGAGAAGCACAGAGAGAAACTATCAAAACATTACTTGAGAAAGGAGATGTAAAAGAAGCATTGAAGACTTCTAGAAGATACGTTAAGAAGATCATCGATGGCGACATAGAATTGAGGCAGCTAATAATATGGAAGCAGATAACTAGACCGTTAGATGAATATGAAGCTACTCAACCCCACATAGTTGTAGCACGTCAACTAATACAAGAAGGATGGAGGATACAGCCGGGAGACAAGGTAGGATACATTATTATTCGTGGTGGAGGACCATTATATAGAAGAGTCAAGCCATACTTTAAAGCCAGTAAGAATGAAGTTGACTGGGAATACTATCTAGATAAACAAGTTATGCAAGCATGCATGCGCATCCTTGAACCTCTTGGAGTTAAGCTTGAAGAATTAAAGAAAACTGGAGAGGTTTCGCTGACCGATTTTCTTTAACTAATTCGAGAATAGATGCTATCCCTACATTTATTCTCAGAATGTACTCTAGGTTTAGATATATAGAGGTAAGGCAGCACCTTATCAGCGCCTTCTCCTTTTGACTTATTCTTAGTTATACTGAACAGTATTTTTAATTACTCCTAACTTATTTCTAGAAATTCTTGTAGGAATTTTCTGAGGTCTTCATATGGTTTACCCTTCAGGAGCGAGAATCCATGTCTTTCTTCTTCATAAAGCTTGATAACATAGTTTGTTATACCTTCTTCCTCAAGTGCTTCTCCAAGCATTATGCTGTGTGTCGGTGGGATTGTTTCATCTCTTAATCCATGCATTAATAAGATTCTTCCGTTAATCTTTGCTACATTATATATAGGGGAGAGAGCTTTAAGAACTAGCGTCTTATTAAGCTTATTCTCTTCAATGTATTTAGTTATGCTAATATAGTATCCACCCCACTCAGACCATAGTGCAGGGTCTTTCCTAGCATGGTTAAAGATTTCTTCTAAGTCTGTTGGTCCATACGCATCTACAATACATTTAAGACCGGTTTCCATGCCTGCCATTAATGCTAAATATCCACCTCTACTGGTTCCAACTATGCATATCTTTTCATGGTCGATAAAGTGTTTCGTCTTGATGTATTTAATAGCTTCAACGATGTAGTTTATTTCTTCTATTAAAGTCATGTTTTCTGGATAATCGATGGAAAAGACTAGGAATCCTAAGTCAGCTAGTTTTTCATAGAAGCTTTTACAGTATTCTACAGCTGCTTGGCTTGATGCTTTACCGCCGTGAATCACGATCAATGCAGGAGAAATAGTTGAGTTCTGCCCACATGCAAGTATTCTACCATTACCTAGTACTTCTTCATGGAATCTTAGATGCGTGCTCACCCCTGGTGGAAGCATCAAGAATAGCGTAAGTGCAGCTATGAAGATAGTTAGGGTTAGTAGGATAACAATGAGTAGCTTACGTATTCGGGTCTTCAATCTCCCGTAACCTCTTCAGCCGAGGGTGGAGCCTATAAATTACTTACACTATTCAATAAAAATATTTTTAGAGACTAGATTAATTTGTCTCAGGTTTACTATATTCTCTGTAATGCTAGATTATCATTATCCTCCTGATGAAATAGAATTAATCGGATCCACTT
>Ga0209393_1000605_pt1 | contig 16950 bp, 17 predicted proteins | sample SSWtaG_2_FD_184117 | JGI IMG/M metagenome (GOLD analysis project Ga0209393, IMG submission 184117) | Hot spring microbial communities from Sandy's Spring West, USA to study Microbial Dark Matter (Phase II) - SSWsed_130316 (SPAdes)... | ecosystem: Environmental > Aquatic > Thermal springs > Hot...
GCCGCGGATGCTCAGCTTCACGGTGACCGCCAGCGGCCCCGGCATCTTCGGCGTGGTGGGGGTGATAGAGGTCTCGCCTGTTTCGCCGCCTAGCGAAAACGACATCAGGATATGCTATAAGTACCAGCTGTGGGTCAACGCGTCACAGTGGGACTTCGCCGTCAAGGCCGAGCCTGTAAACGCCACAGCTAAACCCGGCTCCTCAGTAGACTTCAAGCTGTACGTCGCCACTCTGAGCGGCGCGCCGCGCAGGGTCTACCTCTCTGTCCACAACGCGCCAAGCGGCTGGTCCGTGAACATATCGCCAAACAACGGCATCCCGCCGTACTCGGCCGTAGTTACCGTGTCGGTTCCGTCCAGCGCCGGAAGCGGCTTCTACCCGGTGGTGATAAAGGCAACATCGGGCTCGGTGACGAAATATATAACGGTCTACGTATACGTCCAGTAAGAACCTCCTTTTTCCTTCCCCTCTTTTTATTTTTAAGAAAGAGAAGCCCCCTCCCAGCACGGCGGTTTCCCGGGGCCTCTCGGACCCCAGTACTCCCGTCCGCGACGCCGGCCTTAGCTTCCGGGTTCTGATGAGTCCGGGCGTAGCACCGGCGCCTATGACCGGGTTAGGGGCACTAGCCTAAGAATCGTCTCTTTATAAATTTTTCCCAGCTAAAATTTAATAACCCGTGGCGTGGTTGAGACGGGGTTGAGCGGCCCGTCGGGGCTTCGATGAAGACTCCGCGTACGCCAGTGGCTCCTCTATGGAGTTTTGTGGATGCTGTGTGGAAGCGCCGCGGGGGGCGCGTTTTTGTGAGGCGGCGATGGTTGTCTGGGGAGCAGGGCGGCGGTTGTAAGGCGGGAAGATGGCGGTGGGGCGTTTAGAGGGCTAGCTGTAGTTTTATCTCCTCTTCTCTTGCGCCGTTTTTATCGACTACTGCGATGTCTATTCCGCCTCCGGAGACCGGGTCTCTCTCTATGGCGGCTTTTATGGCCTGTACCGCCAGCTTCTTGGCCTCTTGGAGGGACATGTCGGGGCGGTAGGAGACGTCTAGTATGCCTATGGCCACCTTCGCGCCGGTGCCCAACGCGGCGTAGTTGTCCTCTATTAGGCTTCCCAGCGGGTCCATCACTATTAGGTGGGACCCCTCCTCGTCTACGCCGCCGACTAGGACCTCTGCGAAGAAAGGCATGAAGCGGCGGCTGAACATGACCACCGACAGCAACTTGGCCATGGCCTTCACTGTCGGCTTCTTCTTCATGTCGAGCTCGTAGGCCCGCGCGTTGAGCTTCAGGATCTTGGCCAGGGTCTGCATATCGGCGATTATGCCCGCCGAGGCTATGGCGAGCCTGTCGTCGATTACGAAGACCTTCTTGCCGGTTTTGCTGAGGGTGTAGAAGCCGTAGGACACCCTCTTCTCTGCGGCAACCACGACGCCCTCATCCACCTTTACGCCCACGGCGGTCGCGCCTATCTGAACCTCTTCGCCCATGGCAGAGCCATAGTTCGGGTTTTTAAATGTGTGAGATAGACAGCCCATGGCGGTGCGTATCGACGGGTCGTACGGGGAGGGGGGCGGGCAGATACTCCGCACCTCCATCGCCATGTCCGCCCTTCTGGGCAGGCCGGTGGAGGTGGTGAACATAAGAGCTAAGAGGGCGAACCCCGGCCTCCAGCCCCAGCACCTAACCGGCGTGCTGGCAGCCGCCGCACTTACAAACGCCGAGACTGAAGGCGCCGTGAAGGGCTCCACCAGGCTCCTCTTCAAGCCGCGTACGCTTAAGTGCGGCTCCTTCAACATAGACATCGGAACAGCCGGCAGCGTATCGCTTGTGATCCAGACCCTGGCCCCCGTGCTTCTCTTCGCGCCCTGTCCCACCGCGTTGACCATAACTGGAGGCACAGATGTGGCCTGGGCACCCCCCATCGACTACATGCAGCACGTGTTTGCGCCAGCCGTGGCCCGCTTCGGCGGCAAGATAGCCATAGATGTGGTCAGACGCGGCCACTACCCGCGTGGAGGCGGCCGGGTGGTGGTTAGGGCCGAGCCCGTCAAGAAACTAACCGCGGTGGATTCGCCGGAGTTCGGCAGGGTGGCGAAGATCGCCGGGATCTCCCACGCGGTCAACCTGCCCAGCCACGTCGCCGAGAGGCAGGCGAAGGCGGCTAGAGAGGTGCTGGCGGGGCTAGGGTACGGCGCCGACATAGCTGTGGAGGTGCGGAACGACGGGCTGGGGCCGGGCAGCGGCGTAGTGGTGTGGGCGGTTTCGGACACAGGCAACGTGGTGGGCGGCGACTCCCTGGGCGAGCGGGGGAAGCCGGCTGAGGCGGTGGGCCGGGAGGCCGCGGAGAGGCTGGCTACTGTGCTTAAGTCCGACGCGTCGCTGGACCCCCACATGGCGGATATGGCCGTGGTCTATATGGCGCTTGCGGAGGGCCGCAGCAGGCTGTCGACGCCGGAGGTCACGTTGCATCTGCGGACCAACATCTACATCGTGGAGCAGTTCCTCCCCGTAAAGTTCAAGGTGGAAAGAGCTGGCCCGAGACACGTGATAGAGGTGGAGGGCGTGGGCTACAGCCGCTAGCGGGCGCGGGCGGCGCGTAGCCTCTCAAGCGCGGCGGGCACATAGTATTTGTTGAGGATGTGGTCAACCAGCTCCTTCGTGCCTCGGCAGTCTAAGGTTGAGACCTCGGCGGCTGGGGAGAAGAGCCTCCGCGCGCGTTCCAGCTCCTCTTGTGTGGCTATGTCCACCTTGTTCAACGCAGCGACCACCGGCGCTGGGAAGCTTGAGGTTATCTCCCCGTAGAGGTTGTGTTGCATATCTAGGCTGTACCCGCTGTGGGGGGTGGGGTCCACCAGGAAGAGGATCACGCCGGCGAGGTGGCGAAGGGCGAGCACCGCCTGCTTCTCTATGGCGTTGCGCTCGCTGAGCGGCCTGTCCAGGAGGCCGGGGGTGTCTATCACCTGTACCCTGTCCCCCCTGAGGATTATGTGGCCTAGGTGTATCTGCTTAGTGGTGAAGGGGTACTCGGCCACCTCCGGCTTAGCCGTGGAGACGCAACGGACGAAGCTACTCTTGCCCACGTTGGGGGCCCCGGCGACGACTATGGTGAAGAGGGTGGGATCGACGGCGGGTAGCTTTCTGAGGAACACCACGATCTCCCTCAGCTTCTCCAGCTCGGGCTTGAGGTCGTTTATGAGGTCGATGATTCTGGCCTTGTACATCCTCCTCGCCTCGAGGAGCGCTTTCTTGTCTGGTGCGGTCCTCACCGCGGTTATGGCCTCCTTGGCTATGGCTTTGACGGCAAGATGCGCCTTGCCCACCTTAGCAACGGCGTGTTTATACGTCTGCGTCCCGAAGGATACGTCTATTAGATCCCTGTAGAACGGGTGCAACCTGTCGAGGAAGGGCATCTTAAGCGCCATCTCTCTCAGGGTAGAGGCAAGGGTCTTGCCGGAGGCTACCGCGCGTCTTATCTCCAGCCTCTTCTGCTTCACGAAAGCGGGCTCCGCCGCGGAGCCCCTGGCCTCCTCCCGCCCGTAGGCTGTGAGGAACATGGAGATCAGTTCCTCCGCGGAGTAGATGTAGGGAAGCTTAGCCTTGTCTACCACCTCCACGCCGACGGCCGTGCACATATTTAAAAACGTTGTAAAACCCGTGGTAATCGCGCTCGTCACAGACTTCGGGACCAGGGACTACTTCGTGGGGGTTATGAAGGGGGTTATACTGTCTATAAACCCGCGGGCACAAATAGTGGACATAACCCACGAGGTGCCTCCGCAAGACGTGGCTACAGGCGCCTTCGTGTTGAAGGCTACATATAGATGGTTCCCGCCCGGAACCATATTCCTAGCTGTGGTGGACCCCGGGGTGGGGACGGAGCGGGCGCCCCTTATAGTTAAGACCAGGCGCTACTTCTTCGTGGGGCCCGACAACGGCCTCCTCATGCCGGCGGCTGAGGAAGACGGCGTGGATGAGGTCTACCGCATAACGGCGAGGTTGCCCGAGGCGTCCAAGACGTTCCACGGCCGCGACGTCTTCGCGCCGGCGGCCGCCCACCTCTCCCTCGGCGTAGAGCCCCGGCTCCTCGGCGTGCCTGTGTCGACGTGGAGGAGGCTGGAGCTCCCGGGGGCCCGGCTGGAGGGGGAGACTCTCCACACGCGCGTGGTCTACGTGGACCGCTTCGGCAACGTCTACACGGGCGTGAGGGAGGAGGTAAAAAAGGTGGCCTCTGTGGGGGATTTCCTCTGCGTCGAGACGCCCCGCGGCGCCGTGAGGGCTAGATATGTGGAGACCTACGGCAGGGCGCCTCCCGGCGAGGCGGTGTTGCTTATAAACAGCGAGGGTTATCTGGAGCTCGCGGTGGTCATGGGCAACGCCGCCGCGACCTACGGCTTGAGGCCGCGGGATGAGCTGAGGATTAGGAAATGTACGTGATGACCTAAAGCCGCCGCGCTGAGCGGTGAGGAGGAGGCCTCTGCTGAAAAACTACTGTCCTTTTAGTTTCGAAATTTTGTTTATCAGAATCGGCACGATCTTGTACAAGTCCTCAACTACGCCGTAGTCCGCGTTTTGGAATATCGGGGCTGAGGGGTCGTTGTTAATCGCGGCTATTATCCTGCTGTCTAGTATCCCCGCTATGTGCTGCGGCTGGCCGGAGATCCCTATGGCGAGGTAGAGCTTGGGCTTCACCTTCTTCCCAGAAAGCCCCACCCAGTGCTCCTCGGGCAACCACTTCAAATCGGCGGCTATCGGACGAGAACAGCCGACCTGCCCGCCGAGCGCCTTAGCCAGCTCGAAGGCCATCTGTATATCCTCCTTCTTCTTGAAGCCCCTGCCCACCGACACGATTATCTCGGCCTCCTCCAACCGCACGGCGCCTCTCGGCTTCTCCTCCACGGCCACTATCCTCAGCCTAGACGTCGGGGCCGCCGCCAGCCTCTCCACGGAGCTCTGCACTGCGGGAGGCTCCCCTTGGAACCGCCCAGGCGCTACCGTGACTACGGCGGGTAGCGACACTTGCACAGCGGCGACGGCCTTGTTGCCAAACACGTACCTCTCAGCGGTGAGGACCCCGCCTTCGGCCCTCATCGACAGGACATCCGTCAGGAACTCCGCGCCGAGCTTCTGCGCCGCCATGCCGCCTATCGTCTTGGCGTTTTTAGTAGACGGCATCAACACGAGGTCGTAGCCAGCCGCCGCCCCCGCCACGACCTCAGCCGCGGCGTCTGGAAGCCTGGGGTCCACCTCGGCGAGTAGGATCTTGTGAACTTTTCCAGACACCGGCTCGGCCTCCCTCTGGGTGAACACCAACGCGGCCACCTCGCCGCCGAGCGTAGACGCGGCGTAGAGAAGCTCCCTCTGGGGAAACACCACCAGCGTCTTCATATGACCCCCTCCTGGCGCAGGTGCTGTATAAGCTTCTCCGCCTTCTCCTCGGGCGTTCCGTCTTTAATCACCACCTTCTTGCGCTGTATCGCCAGCGGCTTGTAAGCCGCAGAGATCTTGGGCTCAACGCTCAGGCCCAGGTCGGCAAGCGTGAGTCTGTTTATGGGCTTCTTCATGGCGGCTCTTATGGCAAGCAACGTAGGTATCCTAGGCTGGTTGATCTCCCTGGTCACCGACACCACCGCCGGGAGAGGGGCCTCCACGACCTCCACGTGGTCCTCCAGGTCCCTCCTCGCCACGACCCTCCCGCCCTCTACCCTCAGCTCCCTTACGTAGGTGACGGCAGGCCAGCCCAGCTCGGCGGCCACCCTAGCCGGTATCTGGCCGGTGTAGTTATCCACCGTCGCCTCGCCGGCGAGCACCAGGTCGGCGCCGACCTTCTTAACCACCGCCGCAATCGCCTTGGCGGTGGCGAGGTGGCTTGCGTTTAACAGCTTCTCGTCCGCCACCAGGTACGCCTCGTCAAGGCCCATCGCCAGCGCTTCCCTCAACACGTTTTCAGCCTCCTGTATCTTCTTTTGGAGAGGCCCCCACTTAAGCGCCGTGACGCCATACGCCTTGTCTTGTCCCTTGAGCTTGACGGCTTCCTCAATCGCGTTTCTATCTATGTCGCTGATCTTCAGAGGGGTTTCCTCCACGACGACTGTGTCTCTCACCCTGAGCTGGCCCGTGTCCAATGCCGTCTTGATCAATACAGCTATTTTCATGCCGTTTTGATTATCGTAGTTTATAAATATGGATGTAGCCAACGGGGCCAGGCAAAATACGTAAAAAGTCTAACCCCTCTCCTCTAGGGAGACGTATTTCAGGCCGACCGGCCCCACGTATTTCTCGGTGGGGCGTATCAGGCGGTTGGCTTGTCTATACTCCAACACATGCGCCACCCACCCAGCCACCCTGGAGATGGCAAAAACCGGGAGGTTTACATCTACGGGGAAGCCTAGGTACCTGAAGATGACGGCGGCGTAGAGATCGGTGTTGGGGTAGATCCCCTTATGCGACAGCTTCGCAGTTACGTGCTCCTCCAGCTTCTCAGCCAGCTCCACCCATCTGTAGTCGCCGTGCTCCGCGGCGAGGTCTCTCGCCAGGCGCCTCAACACCTTGAGCCTCGGGTCGGGCCCCTTCTTGTAGATGCGGTGGCCGAAGCCAGGTATCCGGCGTCCCTTGGCGAGCTGCTCCTCTACCCACCTCTCCACGTTTTTTACATCCCCCACCTCCTCGAGCATAAGGGAGGCATCGACGTTGGCCCCGCCGTGGAGCGGCCCCTTGAGGCTCGCTATCGCCGCGGTGACCGCCGCATATACATCCGCCAGTGTAGACGCCACGGTGACTGCGGTGAAGGCGCTGTTGTTCATGGAGTGCTCGGCGTATATCACCAGCATTACGTCTAGCGCCTTCGCCTCCCGCCGCGTTGGCCTCTCGCCTTTTAAAGCCCAGAGGAAGAACTCGGCGTGGTTCTCCGCCTCAAGAGGCTCAGCCGGCTTCAACCCCCTCCTCGACCTGTCAAACGCCGCCACTATATACGGCATGGCCCCGGTGATTCTGACGCCTCTGGCGAACTCGGCCTCTGGAGATTTATCTCTCAGATCTTCGCCAAAAGCCATAGCCGAGACCGCCGTCCTCAACACGTCTATGGGCTCCGCGGTTTTAGGCGCGTTAAGCGCCAGCTCCTTGACGTGGCAGGGGGGCACGCGGTGATTTGCAAGAGCTTTTTTAAACTCCTCAAGCTCGGATCTCCGGGGCAGAGAGCCGTGCCAGAGTAAGTACACAGTCTCCTCGAAGGTGGATCTCTCCGCAAGCTCCTCAAGGTCGTAACCTCTGTAGTAGATCTTAGAGTTCTCCACATCTATTAGACATATTTTACTTTCTTTTACAATCACCCCCTCAAGTCCGGGGAAGTACATGACATAGGTACTATACGTAGATTTAAACGTTGTCTTGATACACTGCTTTCCGGAGACTCGCCATATTTTGATAATTATAATTACTTTAACTCTGAACAGCCTGCGTCTAAAGCTGTGTTAACGCCGACGCCTAAGACGCGATGCAACGGCCCCAGACGCGGCCGCGCCCCTCCCCCGACTGCCTCTAAGCCGCGGAGCCGAAGAACGCGTGGAGATGGGGGCAAAGCCCCGCGAAACTACCGCCCGCCGCTCTTCTTCCGAGGGACACACATGCCTAAGCTCGGCGCCGCCTGGCGGCCCCTCGCCGCGGCACACCCACTCCTCGCCAAACCACCAGCCGCACCTCCGAAGCCAGATGCACATCCCTCAACTCGCCCTACAACTGCACCCCCGCCAAAGACAACGCGCTTCAAACAGCCTCCTCCCATAGAGGCTTAAAACAAATCAACATGATAAAAAATAAGTTATTAAAAAATTTATTGTGGCAATACAAACACGTCTACAAAGATAGATGGTATACGGTAATATCTACCATAGTACTCAAACATGGCATTTGTATAGTAATACCTGGTATATATATATCAAAATAGCTCTCATAACCATCTGCGAGGTGTGCAAATACGGAGGCAGATGCATATAACTGGTCAGTCGACCCTATTGTTACTGCGAGATTTGGACTCACAGGTAGATTGCTCAACAAAGGTATGCCTATCGAAATCGTGAGGGCGCCGCTGATCTCGTTGATCACTACCGACGATGCTACGCCTACCCCCCAGTCGCCACGCTTATCCTTAAAATTCCAATAATTTGCGAGCCTGTTGAATATTTGGCTGTAGCCGTAGTTGTCGGTGGGTCCAGGGTCTTTGTCTTGAAACAGCGCCAAGACGCCTCTCTGCATCCTAGCCGCGCTGGGTCTCAATAGATACATATCCGCCACATATCCAGTCTCCGACACATACATGCCGTAGGGGGTAGACGTGACGACACGCTCCTTATACCTAGCCACGGCGACGTCTCCATAAAACCCAACCACATACACCCCAACCCCCTCTCTTCGCGGAGAGAAAAACCCCAGAGACCACTCATCCGTACTGTTTTTGATACTGCTGTTGATGAGCACCAACGCGTATACATCTTGTGAATAGCTTACAGAAGAGCCGGCGCCAGATATGGCGGCGCTTCCGCTGAAGTACACAGCCGTAGGCGTCGCGGCGTTTAGTGAAAAGTAGAGGGTGATTGGATGTATGTAATACGCATGAGCCGCATTGACTACTCTAGCCGCTACAGTAGGCACTTTTGTATCCACGGCGCTGTAGTAAACCGTGTCCAGCCGCCACTCGTAGCAATATGTAGCAGGCACGCTGGGGTCGTAGATGCACTCTTCAACTATGCCAGGTGGTGGCCACTGAAACGAGAGACTGAGCTTTCCTTGTTGTCTGGGCTCTTCCTTAGGCGGTTTGCCTCTGACCTTAACCGTGGCTTTTATGTTTTCGCCTTGCAGAACCCTCCCAGGCTGAATCGTGAAGCTCTTGGCGGTTCTCGCCAGGTTGGGTTTTCCGGCGGCGTCTGAGCCGTTGACATATGTAAGAAGAACCACTACGCCGGGCTCCACGCCTTTAAACCCCTCCCACGCCTCGGCGTATTTTCTAAGCGGGGCTGGGTCAAGGCTCACTCTGCCTCTTCCACATTTTCTGCCAACTTCTACAAAAGAGCCGTTTGGCAACCAGCCGTAAAGCGCGGCGCAGAAACGGACTGGGTGCCCGGTCTCGTTAACCACCTCCAGCTCGAAAGACTGGCCAAGGCCCTTGCTGTACGTCACGGCGTAGGAGGGGAAGTACTGCACCGTCACAGGCCAAGTGTAGACAAGCCACAACACAGCCGCCGCCAGCACAGACCCGGCGCCGAGCGCCGCGAGCCTAGTTTTTCCAGAGGGCATCTCCACAGCCAGGATAACCACACCTATTTTTTCTGTACGACATTTGTCGAAATCAGAGGGGGCTGGTCGTGAATCGACAGCTACAGTTGCCGAACCTGCGGTGGTGGCGCTGTCTCGTGCCGCACTCCGGGCGCTGGGCTGTGTCAAGCCCCGCGGCTCCCGCCGCTACGTAGGACACGCGGGCAACGGCGCCGGCGGGCCGCGGATCTCCGCCTTTCGGGCGGCCGAGCTGGCGGAGTTGCGGCTGGCTCTGCGGCTTGTCTAATTTATGTTTTAATACGTGGCTAAACGCCTCTCTATGGAGCTGGCGGTGGTTTCTGTACTTGGCGCAGATAGAGTCGGCATAGTGGCAGGTATCGCCAGCGTCTTGGCGCGTCACAACGTGAACATAGTGGACATCTCGCAGACAGTGGTCAGGGATATCTTCTCTATGATTATGATGGTTGACATCTCGAAAGCCGACGTGGACATAGGCCAGCTCAGGAAGGAGCTGGAGGAGGAGGGGCGGAGGCTGGGGGTTCTAGTCGCCGTCTATCACATCGACGTGTTCCGCTACATGCAGAGGGTATGAGGTTTGAGCCTGGGGAGATCGGCGAGGTGCTTGAGATGCTTCTATTTAGAGAGCTGGACATAAGAGCGGTTACGCTGAGCGTAAACACCCTTCCCGCTATCAGGCCAAGGGCCGCGGATCTGTTATCCGCGCTTGAAGAGGTGCTTGAGCCGTATCTGAGGCGGCTTAGACCTGCTGTGGAGCGGGTGGCGTCTAGACTGGGAGTCCGCATTGTCACTGTAAGGCTGGCGGTGTCTCCCGTCTCTATTCTGCTTGAGCCTCTGGGGGACCGGGACGCCGCGGTTGAAGTAGCTAGGCACTTGGACAGACTCGCCGAGAAATACGGCGTGGATATGGTGGGCGGCTTCTCCGCCTTTGTGCACATGGGCGTCTCCCATGGAGATAGGGCGTTGATGGAGGCGCTGGCTGAGGCGTTGAACTCCACCGTGAGGGTTGCGGGGTTTCTAAACGTGGCCTCCACGATGACCGGCGTCAACCTAGACGCGGTTAAGAAGGCGGCGGAGCTGGTGCTCGCCATGAGGCCCCACGCGGCGGCTCGCTTCGCGGTCACCGCAAACCTGCCGGAGGACGTCCCCTTCATGCCCGGCGCATACCACGGCCTCGGTCTCCCAGACGCGGTGGTTAACATCGCGGTGAGTGGCCCCGGCGTTATCGAGGCCGTTGTTAGGAATCTGCCGGAGGCAGACGTGAGAACTCTCCACGACGCGGTTAAGAGAGCCGCCTTCAAGATAACCAGGCTGGGGGAGCTTGTGGGGAGGGAGGTGGCTAAGGAGCTGGGGGTTCCCTTCGGCTCGGTGGATCTCAGCGTGGCTCCCTCGCCTAAAGTCGGCGATTCGGTGGCCGCGATCCTCGAGGCCATGGGTCTGCCGAGGGTGGGCGCGCCCGGCACGATCTTCGCGCTTGCTCTCTTTACAGACGCGGTTAAAAAGGGCGGCGCCATGGCGGCTTCCACCATTGGGGGCCTCAGCGGCGCCTTTATACCAGTTAGCGAAGACGCAGTGATGGCCCGGGCGGCGGCGGAGGGCTCGCTTACTTTCGACGCTCTCAAGGCCATGGCGGCCGTCTGCAACACCGGCATCGACATGGCGGGGATCCCCGGCGATGCGAGTCCAGACGCCGTCGCTGCGCTTATGGCAGACGTCATGGCGCTCGCCGTCCATCTAGACAAGCCGCTGGGGGTTAGGCTGGTGCCCATCCCCGGCGCGAAGCCCGGCGATGTGTACGACCTCGGAGGTCTCTACGGCTCTGTGTCTGTGATAGACGTGTCTAGATACTCCAGGATCCCGCTGGTGGCCAGAGGCGGGACGGCGCCTCCAGGCGTGGAGAGACTTAAGAAGGGGTGATGCGGGAGATGAAGAAGGCCTCGCTTCTATGTACGTGGGGGAAGGTCCGGCCGCCGACGTCGCCTCTGTATGAGGGGGCTAGGTCTGGGTGCGGCCTCTGGGGCCGCCCCTCCACGGCGGTGACCACCCCCTCCCCCTCCTGGGGCAGGATGCTGCAAACTGCGTAGATCACCTCGTCTGCCAGCGTCAAGGCGTTTTCCAGCAGTTCCTTCTGCAACCTGCTGTAGCGAGGCGCCTCCTCAAGCCTCGGGTATATCTTCGTGGCGGGCTCCTTGGTGAAGGCCCCGCTTGAGGTGCAGGGCGCGTCTAGCAACGCCTTGTCGAAACGCCTGGTCCGCAGCTTTCTGGAGTCGGCCCGCACCACCTCCACCTGATCCGCCGCGCCGAGTAGCTTCAACAAACGCCTCATCCTGTATACCCGCTTCTGGGAGAAGTCCACCGCGACTACCTTCGCCTTGCCCTCGGCGAGCTGGGCAATGAGGCTTGTCTTCATGCCAGGCGCCGCGGCGAAGTCTATGATCCTGTCCCCGGGGCCGGGGCGTAGCGAGAGCGCTGCGTATATGGAGGCGAGGTCCTGCGGCACCGCGACGAACTGCTTCACCGCAGTTAGGTACTGCACAGGCCTCTTGGAGCTTTTGAGGAGGACGGCGAACGGTATCGTGGGATGCGGCTCCACCTCCGCCTCCTTCTCCAGCATCTTCACCGCCTTGTCCACATCGGCCTTCAGAGTGTTTATCCTAAGCCAGATCCACGTGGTGTTGCCCGCCTCCAGCATCTTCTCCACCTCCTCCGGCGGCAGGTTGGCGACGAGGGCCTTGACGATGGAGGGGTGGTAGCTGTATTTCGTCGATAGGTACTGCACCAGGTCCCCCCTCAGCTCGTCGAGGGACCGCAACGCCTCCTCGGGGCTGGCCCTGGCCCTCTTCAGAAGCCTCTTCCGGTACCGCGCCGCCATGTCTCTGTTGTACAAGATGGCGTCTGCCCGGTATATGAACCAAGCCCTCGCCACAGCCTTCGCGCCGGTGGAGCCGAAGAGCTTCGATGCCAGGTGGCGCAGGAGGAAGTAGTGCTTAACGGCGTCGAAAGACGCGTCGTAGAAGACCTTGAAGCTTTCCAGCCGCCGCCACCTCTTCTTCACCTTCTGGAAGGCGTAGTCGAGGGTCAGCCCGCCGTTAACCACCTCGTAGAGCGTCTTTGCGACGAAGGCAAGTAACTCGTCGGGCGTCCAGGTCACAGGAAGAGGAGGTCCGCCTCCAGCTTGTGCAGGTCCACCACGGCGTATGTGGACCTCCCGGTGAGGCAGCCGCAGAGCTCGCCGGGGTTGACCACAAGCGTCCTGCCGCGCCTCTCCATGACGGCTTGGTGGGTGTGGCCGTACACCACCAAGTCGTAGAGGCCGGACTCCACCAGGGCCCTCAGTAGGATGGGAGAGGTGCCGTGGTAAAGCGCCACCTTTCTCCCGGCCACGTCGAGCTCGGCCGCCTCGCCGGCTATCTCCACGCCGAATTTCCTCGCAGTTTCGAGGAAGTAGGGCCTCTCCCCCTCGTTGTTGCCCCAGACGCCGACTATCCGCACGCCCTCGCCCAAGGCCTCTCTAAGGAAGCGGGCTGAGAAGGGCGAAACCCAGTCGCCCGCGTGGAGGACAAGCGAGACGCCGCGCCTCCTCAGCTCCTCCCCCGCCCTCTTAATTGCAGAAACGTCGTCGTGGCTGTCGGATAAGACCCCTACAAGCATTAATCGACCTGCACCCCCAGGACCTTGGTGAAAAACTCCACGGCCTCCTCCCTCGTCACCAGCTGCCGCTTGCCTACTTTGCTTCTCCTTCTTCTTCTCAGCTGCACCCTAAGGCCCGGCTTCGCAAGCTTTACACAGACGTCCATCCCCCAAATCCCCACTGCGGGGTCGTACTTAACGCCGGGGATTGTTATGTGCTCCTTTATGCCGAAGCAGACGTTGCCCCTCTCGTCGAAGCTGGTCCGCTTAACCCTGTTGTTGACAGCCTGCAACGCCTTCATCAGAAACTCCACGGCCCTGTCTCTCCTAAGCGTGACGGCGACGCCTATGGGCTCGCCCTTTCTTATGCCGAAATCCTTGATAGACCGCTTAGCCCTCCTCCTCAAAGGCTCCGCCCCTGTGAGCTCCTTCAACAGCTCAGCCGCCTTCTCCAGCCTCTCGCCGCCGGTGCCGACACCGATGTTGACCACCACCTTCTCGATGAAGACCCTCTGCATGGGGTGTTCCTTGACAAGCATGAGCTCCTTCCAGCTGGGCATGGGATGCCATGTTGGTAGCCTATATAAATTTTAAGCTTGGAGGCCCATTAGAAGATCAGCGGGATCTCTTTCCTCGCCTGGGCGACGGCCTCCGCCGGCCTGAACAACGCCTCGATGTTTTTCTCGACTAAGAAGGCGTATTTAGATGCGTGTTCCTGGAGCTTCGACGTGTCAATCTGGGTCTCCGCTAGCTTGGCCACGGCGTCTACTAGCTTAAGCGCGGCGCCGACGTCGGGCCCCACGCGGCCCACCAAGTCGCTTAGAATAAGCATCACGTCTCTGTGGCTAGCGACCCTGCCGCTGTCTACAAGCCTCTTTATGGCGGTTAGCAACTTAGACTCGGCGATTAGAAGGGCGCCGTCAATGCTTCTGCCCAGCACCGCGTCTAGGTACGCCCCCTCCAGCCCGGCCACTGTGGCCTCTTTTATGGGCTCGAAGCCGTATTGCTTGAACTTCTCCACGAGCCCCTCCTCCGTGACGAAGTAAACTCTGTCGCTCTCCCTCTCCCCCACCGCCGGCATGGCCGAGAGACACGCCACGAGCTTCACCTTGTTCTCCTCGGCCCAGTCGAGCACCTTGTGTATGAACTCGGCGTATATCTGCGGCGGGATGGGGACGTGTTGCCTAATGGCCACGACGCCGGCCTGCCGCGAGTAGAATATCCTGTGGGGGAGCTTCGCCGCTCCGTTTACAACCGCTATCACAGGCGGCATCTCCGTGATCCGTATGGCCCCTATCTCCTCCATGGACAAGGCGTCGATTAGGTACTCAACAGCCACCACCCCAGCAAGAGAAGGCTCGGGACAGGAGAGGACCAGTATGTTCCTCCTGTCTCTGGGTAGACCGCTTATCTTCACCTCCAAACGCATATAGAACTGCCACGCCGGAATATATAAACGTTGCAAGTAGATAGATGCCGCCAATATTTTTAAATGAAGGAGACACTTCCCGCCATGCCAAAGGCAGTGGCGTTCCACGGCTACAGGAGCTCCCCCTCGAACATACAATGGCTAACCCAGCCCCTCTCGGAGGCTGGGTTCGAGGTGGCGGCTCCCGCAATTAGAGACGTGGAGGACGGATACGAGGCGGGGCTTAGGGAGCTTCCGGTGGACGTGGCAGCTGGACACAGCATGGGAGGCACCGTGGCGTTGCTCCTCGCGGCGAAGAACCCCGGCTCCGTGAAGTGCGTTGTGGCAGTCGCGTCGCCGGTAGACCGCAGACTGCAACTACAGTACCTCCTCCAGTCCGACGACCCCTACCTCAGAAAGCTGGCGAACAACCTGGCCTCCCTCGGCAGCAAGCTGGAGCTCACCTCACCCTCCCGCTACATAGGCAGCAACATGCCCCCCGTGCTCTACATAAGAGGCTCGGAAGACGGCGTGGTCCCCAGGACGCATATAGACATCTTGGCCGGCCTCTCAGACAAGTTCAACTTCCCCCTGGAGGTTGTGGAGATACCGGGGATGGGCCACGCGCCACAGACAGAGGACCAGCTTAGAAAAATCGCAGAGGCTATAACCCGCTTCGTCAAAAGCTGTAGATAAATCCCACGTCTCCCAGCCGTCGGCGCCGATTCAGCCAGCAACGCCAGGCGAGGTGGCCCCGTCCAGCGCCGCCGGTTTATCCCCCTCCAAGGGCGAGACCCTTGGAGGTTAGGCCCGGGGGCGGCTGGGAGACGTAGGACGTTGTATTGTCTACGCGTGTTAATAACTGTCGATGTGTTTTATATGGGTAATATATATCAGCCCAGCTTGGGGAGAGCTCCTTTGGCGAAGAGCTTGGCGAGGAGGGCCTTGTTTACTTTGTATATGGAGCTTGCGACCTCCGCGATTAATCTGTCGGAGGGTTTGCACTTCTGGAAGCCGAGTTTTAGGCAGTAGGTGTATTTCTGGATTTTTAGGTCGTCTGGGTTTCTTATCTTGCCGAGGGCTATCTCCTCGGCGATTTTGTAGGCGCTGTAGAACGCGGCGTAGTTGACAAGCCGCTTCGAAAGATCTGGATACGCCATTTCGTAAGTCTTTATGGACTTGACCATAAGGATCTCGGGATGGTAGCCCAGTACGACTCCGGTGAACACCAACCTGAGGACCCTAAACACCTTATCCTCAGTGGATTTACCTTTGACCTCCTCCGTCTTCTTCATCAACATCTCCTTCGTCTCGGGGGGAACAACCTCAGTCACAGACTTAACGATCTCAATAGCCTCCATGGCCTTGTTCTCTATGTAGAATATGTCGTCGTACTCGCCAGGGCTCAGCACCGCGGCGCCGTAGATCCCAACTAGATATACCGTGGCTATCTCCTTGTCATACACCCCCTCCTTAGACAAGCCGCGGAAGGGCTCGATCCCCTTTTCGCCGTAGAGCGTCTGAAGCTCGGCCACTAAGGCCGAGCGGGAGGTTACGGCGCCTGTAAGGACCCGCTCCAGCAACGTGAGGGCCGCCTCTATCCTATCTTTGTGTAGTTGCTTCGCCGCCTCCATTGCCCTTGGTCTCGATTTTTATCCGCGTTGGCAACGGCAACTTCGAGGCGGCGCGCCTCAGCGCCTCTTTTACATGCGCCAAATGCTCAGGCTTAAACTCGACGTAGAATATGACCTGGCCCGGCTCGACTCTGGCCGCCCTGCCGGCCGGCGAGCCGAAGGCCAGCCTCATGCCCTCCTGTAGACGGTCTGCCCCCGCCATGGCCAACATCCTGTTTTCCCTCAAGACGTGGTGCGGCACCGAGTCTAGGCGCATGTAGTAGTTGGCGTCGCCTACGTATTTAGTCAAGTACTTAGACGCCATCTGTCTCGCGGCCTCCAGGGCCTGCATTCTGATCTGCCCCCTCTCCTCCGCCACGAGCTTGGCAATCATGGGGAAAGCCGCCCTAGCAACAGCGCTGGTGGTTCCCATGTCGAACTTGGGTATCTGGATCATCGGCGCGCCGTGTATATACTCCTCCCGCGTATACGGCGGCCCCTTTATTTTCTTATAACAGCGAGCCGGTCTGACGGGCATGCCTCACAGATGGGATGGGGTAATAAAAATTTTCGGTCTTCAAGAGGCATGTGACCCCCGGCTTTCAAACGACGGTGGACGTCCGGTGAGCTGGGTTTAAGGCTGTGCCGCCGCGGCTATCCTCGTCGTCTCTGGAGTAGCTTCATGGCGGCTTGGACTAAATCGCCTTTGGCCTCGACAAGCGCCTTGACGACCTCCTCCCTTGTGGCGCCGGTCTGTTCCATCACCAGCGCGATGTCTTCCTCGCTGGGCTGGTATTCTGCCGTCTGCTGCAACTGGGGGGTCGGCGTCGTCTTCTGTATGGACCCCTCGGTTGTCTGTATGTGGTATAGCAGTGTCTTGTTGGGCATCTTCATCAGCGCTATGGTGGGGTTGTTTATCCGGAGCACCTCGCCGTTTTTGAGCTTGATCTCCACATACGCGGCGTCTACCTCCTCCACCTTGATCCCCATCCGCTTCAGGAGCTTCTCAAGTTCGCGGGGGTT
>Ga0209393_1000609_pt1 | contig 16862 bp, 15 predicted proteins | sample SSWtaG_2_FD_184117 | JGI IMG/M metagenome (GOLD analysis project Ga0209393, IMG submission 184117) | Hot spring microbial communities from Sandy's Spring West, USA to study Microbial Dark Matter (Phase II) - SSWsed_130316 (SPAdes)... | ecosystem: Environmental > Aquatic > Thermal springs > Hot...
ACACCAGGGCCGAGAGACCCAGCAACGCCAGAGAAAGAGCAAGCGTGCTGTCGAATCTAAGCTGGACCAACGAATACGGCGTGATAACACTTCTCAGATAGCCCAGCTTCATCACGGCGGCCAGCAGAGACGCAAAAAGCGCCAGGGAAAGCCCCACTGTGATGAGCCACCTCCCATCTCCCCTGTTTCTAACGGCGGAGGCCACGTTCACTACAATGTAGGGAACCACAGACACAAACGTCATGAGGTACACCCCTACTAGGAGCGGGTACACGTCAAGCATGCCGGCCCACCACACGTTAAACAACGTGTAGAGCACGCTAAAAATAACAAAGATGAGACCTATCCTCACGGATCTCGAAATCACATCAAGCATAAAAACCGCAACGCCCTTATTTATTAAGACAACGCATAAACCTCCGCAGACCACCAGAAAAATGGAACCGATGTCAAGCCGCTACGAAACACGCCGGCGGAGGGGAGAAGGCGCATCGAAAAACCGGTCTTAAACAGCGGCTCCTATGGAGCCAGTACAGCACTGCGATCTTAAACAGCGAAGAGGAGAAGGCGCGGCAGAAAAGCGGTTTTAAACAGCGAACTCAAGCTGAAGAAGGGAGAAAGGATAGGGAGAGGGCAGTGCAGGAGAGGGAAAAAGCCGGAGGGAAAAAAGACTACCTCTTTCTAACAACAACGAAGAGGAGCAGGACGGCGGCGAGGATCAGGGCGGCTGTGTAGGGGCTTACGGGCGCCGCCTCCACCGCCGGCTGGCACAGCTCCCGGGTGTAGGCGGTGGCGACCGCGGAGCCGTCCAGCTGCGGCTTGGCCGTCGCGTTGCAGAGCTTGACTGCGGCCAGCGGGTTGGGGATCCCCAGCGCGTCTTTCACAGCCGTCTTATACACTGCGTAGAAGAGCGGTTTGTAGACGCCTGGGGCGTTTACGACCACCGCTTCAGCCGGCGTGTAGTATACGCCTCCCACAGCTGTGGAGTTCAGGCCGATCGCAGAGCCAGCATCGGCCCACCCCTCCCACCGCGCTACGCCCTCCATCTTCACGTAGTACTGCCTCTTCGCGTACCGCACCTCCAGCACAAGCGGCTTCTCGACCGCGACCTCCTCAACGGTGGGCCCCACCAGCCTGGTGCCGTTGCCGAAGTCGAAGGCCGCGGGGAACCTCAACACGGCGCCTCTGGGCAGCCAGCCGCGCGTCGTGTTGACAGGCGACTCGGCCTCAACCCAGTAGTAGACCTCTCCGTATTCAGCTACTAGTGTTAGCGGCTTCTCCACGCGCCACTCTCTCGCCGCAGTGCCGTTTACCAGAAGCGTTTTAAACAGCGTGCCGTTGCCCGGCTCCCAGGGATCCGCCAGCTCCACCCGAAACGCCGCCCCCTCCTCGGCCCATGCCTCCGTGGAGTTAACCGGCGCCAGCAGTCTCACCAGGTGCTGCCTCACGTACTTCGGCTTCAGCACAAGAGGCCTCTCCACCACGGCAGATGTGCCGCCGGCGGCCACAAGCCTGGTGCCGTTGCCGAAGTCCACGGCCTCGGGTAGCCGAAGCTCCGAGCCCCTCAAGGCCCAGAACCTCTTCGTCTCGTTGAAGCCGGCGACCTCCACCCAGTAGTACACCCGGCTGTAGTTAACGGCGACGGTCCTCGGCCCGTCTACAAACACGGAGACGGGATCCGCCTCCAGCCTCGTGCCGTTGCCGTAGACAACCGGCGGCGGGATCCAGACGAGCGTTGTGTTGTGCTCCGCCTCCACCTCCACAACGGTGCCGTTGGGCAGTACAAACGAGACCGGGTACTTGGCGCAGTGGATAGAGACGGGGCCCAGCACCTCCACCCAGCCCCCCACCTGCCTGTATCGGCCGGACACAACGGCGCCCTGGGGACACAGCCTGGAGACGTTGACCAGCGTTTTGTAGGGAAGCTCGACGGCGCGGCCGTGGATCTTCACAGACACCACGGGGCTTTCCAAGACTTTGAAGCCCAGCGAGCCCCTCACCTCCTTCACCACACGCGCGGGGCCTTTCCAATATTCAAGCCGGTGGACCTCCGTCGGAGGCCCCACCGTCAGTCCCAAGTCCCAGTCGTAGGTGGAAGAGGCGATCAGGTCGTCAACCCTCAATGTCGGCTCACGCGTTTCGACGAAGCCGATGCTTCCGGTGATGCCTCCCTTCAGCAGGTAGCGCGGCGGGGCCATGACGGTTTCGTTTCCGATGAGGAGCCTCAACGAGCCTATGGTGTCTAACAGTTCCGCATCTGCATGTAGCGTGTGTACATACGCCTGCGCCGTCAGCAACATATCTACTGAATACGGCCCGGTGTAAAACACGCCGGTTATCGGCAACTTCTCGAAAAGCCTCCCGTCGACGTATATCTCAACGCCGCTCCGCCTAGCCCAGAGGGTGATGTTGCGCGGAGGCTCGGAGGCGTTGGCGCAACGGCCGTAGTAAGTCTTGTCGAGGAAGGGGTTCGGCCAGCCGGTGAGGTGCCACCACTCGTACTGGCTGAACTTAATGACCTCAACGCAGAGGCCTGTCTTCGTGTTCTCCGGCGTAAGCCGAGGTGTGAACCTCTCCGAACTTGCGTAGAACCAGACGTAGATCTGATACACGGCGGCGGTATCGCCGGGACACGTGACGTTGCGGTTGATAAAAAAATTCGCTGAACCATCCAAGCCAGCGCGGAGGCACGGGAGTTAGACACTGGAGGACGGGTCTTCCGTCTGTCTTCAAGGCGGCGTTGACGCCGAAGACCACGGTGACGCGGTCGCTACCGATGTTAGACCTGGTGAAAACCACGGCGTCTTTGTAGTTCGGCCTTATGTCGAAGAGGGCGGCGACGCGCGTGTAGTTGTACTCAATAGAGGCGCCGCTGGGAAGCCACGGCGACGCCCCCACGCCCTGGGGGTAAGATATGTTCTGAGGCCGCTCCACACAGTAGGCTGGGTGGTAGGCCTCAGGTATGACAAGCCAGTGGCCATACACGCCGCAGTACTCATAGCCAGCGGCCGCCGTCCACAACGCCACCAGACCCACCAACACCAACCACCTCATGTCTCTCCAGGAGAAGAAAGTATAAAAAAGTACACCGACGTTTTAAGGACACTTCAAACGTCTGTTTTCATCTGGCTGGGCTTGAGAGTAGTGGCAGGTCTTGCCAGAATACCAGTCAGTTATCCATATGTTGCCTTGGGGCGACCTTACGGTGGTTACGTCTTCGAAGACGGTTTGTTTGCCTGTCCAGCCGGTGCAGGGGTTGTAGTAGATGTACGTCTTGACGTCTTGCACTTTCAGCACCACCTTGTCTCCTTCTTTTCTGACTTCTTGAAACGCCGTTCCGTTTTCTATAACGCGGTATTGCATAGAGCATAAGTCAACTGACCAGGGCGTATCCTGGCTTATTTCCTCCACTTTTACGAGTTCAGACACCACGCCTTCTCCTACGTATGCATCTACGTTTACCAGCGTGCCGTTTAGATACACCCGTAGGTAGCCTCTGGATTTGACGAGGTAGTCGTGGTAGGTGCATATGGAAGTGCCGCATTGTTCTGTGTGAGATCCGATGTATTTGACCCTGTACCACTCCGCCTTGTACTCTATGACGTATCGATAAGCCGGCGTGGGGTCGCGGTAGTACGCCAGCGGCATCCACGCCTGGCCTCCGCCCGCGGCCGTCCTGCCGCCGCTTTCTATAATTATGTTCTGGCCGTCCCAGGTCACCACTGCGTTTACAACGCCCACTCCCGGCACGTTGACAGACACCGAGTAGCCACCAGGGCTGTCGAGGGTGGCGTTTCTGAGGCACTTCTCGTCGTACAAGCCGCAGGAGGGGTCGTACCAGTGGATGTAGAGCTTGTCCATCCACTCCCTGGCGAAGACGCCGTAGGCCACGTCGGGGGTGATGAAGCCGAAGCCGGTCTTCGCGTCGTAGTCCGGAAACGCCAACACGGTGTAGCTGTCGGCGCCGGAGACAAGCGGAACGGGGACGTTTACAAACTTCACCCAGCCGCTCCACGTCCCGCTTCCCTCGGTAAGTCTGACGGTGGCGTTGCCGTAGCTCCGCTTTTCGGATAAGTTGGTGCGGCCTATTACGTAGTAGAACTTCAACGCGCCGCCGATCACCTCTACACGGTAGCCCATCGGCGTGTCAACTGTCAAGTCTTTATACGGCCCGTCGTAGACCGGGACTCCGACTGCCCGGAGGCTGAGCCACGGCAGGTTCAAGACGTTGCGCCTCACCCTCACCTCATAAGTCACGTAGCCTGCCACGTTGGGGTTTGATGCGCTGACGGATATAGGCGAGACTCCGAAACGTCTTTCGTGCGTGCTACAGCCAGAAGAAGCTTCTCTTTTGAAGTATAGCTGTGTGTTAACGTACTGGGCGTCCCACCACAAAGTTTCGCGGTAGTAGCAAAGACCGGATTTAAACCACCCCGTGTCGTGTACCAACTTCTTCTCCTTGGGATAGTAGATGCCTTTGTAAACGCCGTTGAGATACACCGCCGTCCCCAAGCCGCCGCTCAGCGGATACGCCTCGACGCGGCCGATAGAAAGCGGGGGTCCAACTCCCTTCAGGACAATGGTGCGGCTGTCCCCCCTGATTTTGTAGTACGGGTGGTAGGTCCACACAGTGATGTTGGGCGGCTTCACGTAGATGTTGAGTTTTTCGCCTGTGGGCAGGTCAACTGTCTTGAGCATCTCCACCGGCCTGCCGTTGTAGATCTCCGTGTTGTTTACATAGAGGCGGATGTACCAGCCATCTCGCGAGGTATCCGGCGTGGCGTATACGAGGTCTCAGCCACGGCGCTCACCGTGACGGGCACGGTGTAGTTCAGGTAGACTCTGGCTGTTGCGCTTATGCTCTTCTCGGTGGATACGTAGGTGGTTTCGCTTGCCCGCACCAGAAGCAGGTCGTCCTCGGGGTTTATGATGAAAGACACGCGGCCTCCAGGATCCTTCACCTCCTTCTGGACGTAGTAGCCGCTGTATAACACAGTGCCGTTTGCCTCAACAACTATATCTCTATCTCTCGTGAGGTCCCAGGTGAGGTATATCCAGCGGGTTAAGTTAGGGATGTAATTCCCGTAGCTCTTCGCTGTTTCCTGCACCGTCCACACGACGTGTTCAGAGCCGGGCTTGAGTATAAGCGGTGTGGAGACGCCCCACAGCTGACCCATAAACGGCCCAGGCGCGAAGCCGGGGCTGAACTCCTCCGTCAGCGCCAGGGAATGCTTCCATATGTTCCTCACAGCCAGCGATAGGCTACCCGTCTTGAAATACGCCGAAATGACGGGGACGGAGCGGTAGGCGATGTAGTCCCCGACGAAGCGGACGTAGTCAAACATCTGGTTTATCACCTCGGCCATCTCCGTCACGATCTCCGTCTCTCTCTTTAAACACGCCACAGAGAAGCTCAGCGCCCTCGACGCGGAGCCGTATTTAGTTGAGACAGTTACGTTAGCGCCGCAGGGCACCGCGAGGGGCTTCCCGCCGTGCTGGAGCCAGGTCTCGCCTCTCGCCGTAGTGCGGAGCGGCGCTGTAAAGCTGGCCCCGCCCTTCTGCCACGCCACGGCCTCCACCTCCACGTAGTCGGCGGCGGGCTTGACCCCCAGCTGGACGTGTGTTGCGTTCACCGGCTTCACCAGGGGGTAGAAGGCGGCGTTTGCCCAATCCGCCGGCTTCTGGGGGCTGAAGTACATAAACACAACTGCGCCGACGGCCAGAAGCGCCCCAGCTATCAACACAGCGACGACCAGCGCAGTCGCCTCTTCAACATGGAAAAAGGAAGTGGGGGAAAAACGTTGAATTAAGACCAGAAGACGGCCGCAGTAGGCGTTAGAGTTGTGTTTATGGTGAAGCTTTTAGGCGGCACGTCTACCGGTAAGAGGGCGTTGGCAAACAAAGCGCCAAACGCCACAGGGCTCATAACTTTCACGGTCCCTGTGGTTAAGCTGTAGTGGATGTACTTGGAAGGAGGTGTATATTCAACGCCGCCGCCTGTCTGGCCGCTTGATGTTTCCAGAGAGCCGAGCCAACCATAGTGTTGAAACAGCTTGGACCAAGGCGGCTTCACCAAGGTTCTTATAGTGTTAATTGTGGTGCGCAAATTGCTGAAGCCCGTGATGGTAAAAGACCATGGAGAGCAGTTCGAATTTGTTCCGCATATAATTTCGACAAATATCGCCAAATTTGCCAGCTGATTATTACGTAGTTGTGTCGCCAAAGGATCGAAGTTCTGATTTCTAGTAACGTAGCCGACCAGCCTTCCGTCTCAAGCTGGAACAACGTCATATGGCGTGTCTGTTCGCCGGTTTTCTGAGCCAGCGTGTTTGTGATACCTTCAACATCAATCGCTTCTTCTATCGGTCTGTACCACGGTATTTCGCCTGCTCTACATGAAGCTAAATACGCGTTGCTGAAATAAACATCAACCGATATGAATTGATGTAAAACAGACGATACATCGAACCTCACATTGCCTGCGAAATCGCCTGCTCCTGCAAACTGGGCGGCGGGCGCCTCCGCGTGTTTATACACGCAGATGCGGTGGTTGACGTTTCCAAAACCATCACCATCTCCGCCACGTATTTCATATTTCAACGCAAGCTGTCTGCCGCAGAAGTAGTTTGGATGCAACTTGTAATTTCATGGAGAAAAAATAGCTATCCGCACTCGCCGGTTTTGCAGTAGGGGTCCCTCCCCTCCTCCAGCGCCTTGAGCTTGGCCTCCTCAGCCGCCTCCTCTATGGAGGCCTCCAACGCCGTGGGCCTCACCACGATCTTTGTGTCGGCCAGCTTCTTCTTTATCTCCTGCTTCAGCCCGGTGTATATTACCTGCACGCTTTTGCTCTTGTCGCGGTACACCGTAACGCCCTTGACGCCGACGGCCCACGCGAAGGCGAAGGCCCAGTACACGTCCTCCTTCGGCGCGTTGGCGGGCATGTTGATGGTCTTGGAGATGCCCTGGTCAACCCACTGCTGGGCGCTGGCCTGCATCAACACGTGCCACAGCCAGCCTATCTCCATGGCGGTGGCCAGGAGGTGCTTGACGTCGTCTGGAACCGGCGCGTCCCTCAGCATCCCCGTCTCCTCCACGACGCGGCGCACCTGCGGCGTCCACAGCCCCCAGGCCTTCAACAGCTCTATCCCCGGCTCGTAGTACTCTATCAGCGTCCCCACCGTGACGTTGCGGATGAAGGCGAGGGCGAAGATGGGCTCAACCCCACTGGTGGTGCCCGCCAGTATGGACGTCCTGCCAGTCGGCGCGATAGACAGCACCACGGAGTTCCTCACCCCCCTCCTCACCTTCTCCCGCAACTGCTCAAGATGAGGCCCCAGCCACTCCCTTGTTCTCATCGTAATCGCCTTAAGCCTGTCGCCAGCCTCCTGTAGTTCCCTGGGGTAGACGCGCTTCACCTTCTCCCACCTGCTCCATACGAAGTCCTGGTACTTGAGGACGGGGAGCTCTCCCCTTGCGTATATCGACTTCTCGAAGAACTTGAAGGGCCCCCTCTCCCGCGCCAGCTCCGCGGATTCGTCTAGAGCGTGGACGTAGATCCAGCCCATGATGCGGTTTATGAGCTCCACCGCCTCCCACGACGCGTAGGGGATGTTCAGCTTCAGCAACAGCTCAGCCAACCCCATTATGCCAAGGCCGTTCTTCCGCGTAGCCGCGTTCATCTCGTCGATTATCTTAACGCCGGTCCTGCTCCTCTCAATGGCGTCGTCGAGGAAGCGCGTGCCGACCCGCGCCGCCTCCGCCAGCCCCTCCCAGTCGATGCACGACAGCTTCTCCTCAAATGTCCTCCCTACACAATCAGGCTTTACAAACTTTACCAAGTTTATATGCGTAAGGTTACAAACTTCAAATGGATTCTGGATTGTCTCACTACAAGGATTAACTGATCTCCATATATATGTAAAGCGTGTGTTTGCAATTTCTATAACGGCGCCTAGGAGCGGGTTTGAGGCGTTGAGATTCGCCTTGTATATGAGACCGGGGTCGCCTGAGTCCCAGGCGCCTTCGGCTATTTCGCGGAAGAGCTCCCTGGCGTCTACCTCGCCCCAGACGGCGTCTCGAGGTGCCTCAGCCTCCTTGTGGAGGTCTACGTACTCCACGGGCTTGGCGCCGGTTTTGTCCATGAACACTCTGGGGTTGACCAGCTTATACTTGGGGTCTTTGTCCACCCCCAGCGCCTTCTCCATGAAGGCGTCGTCCACGAACACCGATATGTTGAAGTTCTGGAGGTGGGCGTCCTTCAGCTCGCCGGTCTTCGCCTTGATGAACTTCTTGACGTCGGGGTGCCACACGTGGAGGGTCCCCATCTGGGCGCCCCGCCTCTTGCCGCCCTGCTTGATGACGTCTACGTTTGTGTCAAACAGCTTCATGAAGCTGATGGGACCGCTGGCGACGCCGACACTGCCGCGGACCACGTCGCCCTCGGGCCTCAGCAGGGAGAAGTCGTAGCCCACGCCTCCGCCCAGTTGCTGGATTATGCCTGAGTAGGCGAGGGCGTCGTATATACAGTATCTGCCGGGGTGCGTGATGGAGGAAAGGCAATCTTCAACCTCAAGGGTGAAGCAGGAGGCGAACATCTCCTTCTTTGTCCAGGCATTAAACCAGAAGGGAGACGCCGGCACTATCTTCTGTGCGGTTATGGCGTCGTAGTAGCGCCTGGCCGTTTCAACGCCTCTGGCCACCGCCGTAGCCACGCGCCAAGCCGCCATGCTGGGGGTCTCCGCCAGCTTGAAGCCGGGGTCGCGGAGGGCGTAGTTGCCGTTGGTGAAGAGACGAAGCGCGTTGTAGGAAAGCGATTTGTCGAACTCCGGCTTAGGCTCGAATGCGCTTAACAGCTCCAACGCCTCGAGCTTGAGGAGACCTGTCTCCACGAGCTGTCTGAACCGCGCCGCCGCGCGTTCGCCGTATCCAGTCTTCGCCTTGAGAAACTCTTTGCCGAAGGCCTCCTTGTAGATCCTGCCTAGGAGATGCGCCTTGGCGACCTCGGCGAGCTGGGGCTTGTCTATGGCCTTCCTCAGCAGTTCAAGCTGAACCATGTCGGCCAGCTCCCAAGACCCCACGTTCCTGTCTACCGCAAGGTCTATCTCGCCGTTTACCTCGATCCCCATATCCTGTGCGGCGCGCAGTATTGATAGTTTCAGCTTCTGTGGGGAGAAAGATTCCAATGAGCCGTTGAGCTTAGCAACTGTGTACATCATCTATTTCTCCATTTTCTCATAAATATCCTATAGCTAAAAAATACGGCTGGAGAGAGCTCTCTGTAAGTTTCAATATGCCTGTATTAGCGAGAGGAAGTCGGCGTCGCCAAGGATTATGCTCTGTTCCTCTATTACCCTGTCTAGGTATTTTCTGCCGGATTCCTTCAGCGTTGTGTAGACGGCGTCTACAACTTCGTTGGGTACCGCGGGTTTTGGATGCGGTAGGCCGAGTCTGCCGAGGGTTGCTTTGGCCAGTATCCACATCTTGACGTGGCTTTCCTCCGCCTCCTCCACGTCGACGCCGAGCCAGTACATCTCCCTTACAAGGCCGAGCGTAAGTAGTTTTACTAGGTGTTCCCAGTGCTCGCTTAGCAACTCGCCTTCTTTTTCCTTTATTCTTTCTAAAACCCGCGGCGTCTTGTGTTCCTGTCGGTGGTACCTAGCCCTTGAGAGGACGGAAACGAGGTCTGGGTCCAGGACGGGCTTCACAGACCTGTACAGCATCACAGCGGCGAGCAACGCCTGGCTCGCCATTATGCCCCTTACGAAGTTGTCCACCGCCTCGTCTATGTCGAGCTCCTTCTGTGTTTTTCCGTCTCTCAGCGCAATTACGTCGTCTGGCTCAACCGGGTCCAGCAAGACGAGCTCCTCGTCTTTAAAGACCGCGGGGACGCTCAGCACATACCGCCGGAGGTATGGGAAGTATGGGACGCCGGCCATCTGGAACTCAACGCCGGGGGCTCCCCTCAGCGCCTTATACAGAGCGTAGGACGACTTGCACGTGTGGTGTAGCACTATCTTTATCATAACCGACGGGAGGAGCGATATTTTTATAGATTCGGCAATCGTTCCCCTCGTCACCGCTCAGCTAAGACCAATGTCGCCACCGTTTAACGTTTTTAACGGGTTTTTGTTTTTTAGCGTCGTGATATTCAAGAGGTCCAAGCCCAAGCTCACCCCGATAACTAAGACAGATGCCGTAAAGAGGTTGCTGGAGCTGGCGCCGGTGAGGCTGGGCAACGGCGACAGAGCTGTTTTGGTGTTTTTCGACTTGAAATGTCCCTTCTGCGCCAGGCTGTTTAGAGAGACCGAGGAGGCGCTTGTCAACATGGCTGAGAAGGGCTTGATAACCTATGCCATGTGCGACTACGTAGTGCACAGAGACGCCGAGCCTCTCCACAGAGCGCTTAGATGCGTCTCAGAGAAAGAGAGACTGCAGTACATAAGAGATGTGTTCAACGGTAGAAAGACTGAGGCGAGGGAGTGCTCCGAGGGCAATCTGCGGGAGTGCGAAAAAGCGGCGGAGGAGATAGGCGTGTATGGAACGCCGTCTATCCTGTTTTACAGCTTCTCAAAGGGGAGGGGGTATATCCACTTCGGCTACATGAACCCCAGCGAAGTTCTGGAGGTCATCTCTTCCCTATGATCCTAGGCGAGGCGCCGGGGAGGTACGTCCTGCACGACTTCTATACATACCTTCTCTTCGACGTCTCAAGCCCGCTTGGAGAAGTCACCGTGGTGCCCCCTCCGCCGGGGTCCTCCTACCAATTCGCCGTGTTGGGCGCGCTCATTGCGAAAATGGGATACAGAACCAGGGTGTTGAACATGTCTACGTGCAGGCGGGCCACCATGATGCGCGTTTTGTCTTACGCCAGGGGCGAGCTCCTCTACGTCGGCTACGCGCATCGTTTGGCGTATGCAGGGCCCGGCGCGGTGGTGGATCAGGAGGAGCCCGCCTTAGAAAACGTGAGGCGTGTGGCCAGGGGAAACGTGAAGTACCGCGTGATGTGGCAGAGGTGTCTAGGCGGCGAGACGTATCAGAGAGAGGTGGTCAACCTGGGGCGTCTGCCGGAGGCCCTCGGCATGGTTGAGATCTGGCTAGCAGAGAGGTTCGGCAGAAGGTAGCCGGTACACGTTGCCCCTTATCCTCCTCACGCCGTATATCTTCCAGGCGCCTGGGTTGAGTATCTTCAGCGCCGCGTCTACATGGGGCACGTGGCTGTGGCCGTATATAAGCCAGACGTCGTCTCCAAGCGCCAACCTCTTTCTCAGCCATCTGCCTATCTGCCCCCTCTTCGCGAGGTCGACGAAGTAAGCAACCACGCCGTTTTTAATAAGCCCGTCGCCGTGGGTCACCACCGCCTTTAAGGCGCCGTCGATAAATATCTCCCCGTTGTACGCCACGACCTCCGTCCCGCCTATCCTCTCCGTAAGTGGGCCGGGGAGCTGGGGGTCATGCGAGGACCTGCTGAAGGCGATGTAGAGCCTCTGCGGCTGCATCTGCAAGATCTCCATCGCCTTCCTTATCAGGCGGACCGCCTCGTCGCGGCTCACCTCTCTGTGCTGATCGTCAAAGAGATCTCCCGCTACGGCGACCTCATCTGGGCTGAGCTTCTTCAAGCAACTCCGCAGTTTCTGCATCTTGGAGCGTCGGGAGCCGATGTGGACATCGCCGAGGACAAACACGGCGCATGGCCCGCCACGGTTTTTAAAAATGTGGTCTATTTAGAAATATATAAATAGAGAGGGGTTCTGTCCTCTATGCGCAGGGTCGCAATAATCGGGGCGGCGGGGCGGGACTTCCACGTGTTCAACACGGTGTATAGAGGGTCCAGGGAGTGTAAGGTGGTGGCGTTTCTCATGACGCAGATACCTATACCAAACCGACGCTACCCGCCCTCGCTGTCTGGCGTCCCGGAGGGCATCCCCATATATACATGGAAAAGCTACGAAGAGCTCACCCGCTACCTGAAGGAGCTGCGGGTCGACGAGGCTGTTCTTGCCTACAGCGACTTGTTATACGAAGAGGTGGGACACATAATCTCCGCCGTGCTAGCCAGCGGGGCCGCCTTCAAGATACATGGGCCTAACGACACCTACCTGGACTCCATAAAGCCCGTGATCGCAGTAACCGCGACGAGGACAGGCGCGGGCAAGTCCTCCGTGTCTAGGGAGGTGGTGCGCGAACTTATGTCGAGAGGCCTTAAGGTAGTCGCTGTTAGGCACCCCATGCCGTACCGGGAGCTTGAGGAAAGCGTCGTCGAGCTCTTCAGAAAGCCGGAGGACTTAGACAAGCTCACCTTTGAGGAGCGGGAGGAGTACGAGCAGTATGTAGACATGGGGATCCCCGTGCTGGCCGGCGTAGATTACGGCCGGGTGTTGAAGGAGGCGGAGCGCCACGGCGATGTTGTGCTGTGGGACGGCGGCAACAACGACTTCCCGTTCTTCAGGCCTAACTTCATGGTTGTGGTCACAGACGCGAGGAGGGCGGGCCATGAGGTGGGGTCCTTCCCGGGCGAGGTCAACCTGCGCCTGGCCGACGCCGTTATAATCACGAAAGTCAGCGACGCCGGGAGGGAAAACGTCGAGAAAGTCGTGGCTAATGTAAAGAAGGCGAACCCCAAGGCCGCTGTCACTAAGGCGGATTTGGAGGTGTATGTAGACAGAGACATTGCGGGGAAGCGCGTCTTGGTGATAGAGGACGCCCCAACCGTGACACACGGCGGTCTGCCCTACGCGGCTGGCTACATAGCCGCCGTGAAATACGGCGCAGTGGTGGTGGACCCCAGGCCCTACGCCGTCGGCGTGATTAAAAAGGTGTATGAGGAGTACGGGACCGGACCCGTCCTCCCCAGCTTGGGATATACGCCTGAACAGAAGAGAGACCTCGAGGAGACCATAAAGCGGGTGGATGCAGACGTCGTCTTGCTGGCCACGCCGGCTAGAATCGAGAGAGTCGTGAAGATAGACAAACCAACTGCGAGAGTCGGCTGGAGGCTGAAGGTGCTTGAAGGGCCCTCTGTAAAAGAGCTGATAGACGCCTTCCTGGAGCGTCTTTAGACAAGCTTAACCTCGCCGGAAGCCGTGCCGCCGAGCAGGGAGAGGAGCTTCCGGAGGTAATACGCCGTTTTTATCAACCGCTCCTCCTCCACGCCTGGAACCCCGGCCACAACCACCAACACGTCTCTCGTGGAGGGGTCGATCTTGGTCTCCACGCTGTCTCTGTAGGGATAGACGTGGAGGATTTGGCCGTCGGAGGCCAAGACGATTTGGCCGTCGAGCTCGTAGGGCGAGCCCCCTATTGGCCGGAACACCTCTCCCCTCCTCGACATCCTTATGCGTAGCGCGTCGCCGCGTATCTTCGCCAAGTCGTAAAGCCCTATGGGGACCATGTATTTCACCGACGCAGCGTTTCCCGCGTCTACCACGGGGTTTATCCTAGGCAGAGGCTCCCCCCTCAGCACCCTCCTCAGGAGGGCCTCCTGGGCGGGCCTCTGCTTAGTTGGGTCAATCCCCAGGGCTCTCCAGTAGAAGTCGCGGTACGCCCTAATGACTGGGTGGTCTTTCAACGTCTCTAACGAAAGCGCCTGTCTTGTCTCTGTAACCGCCCGGCTTATCTCCTCCTCCAGCTCCGCCGTATACCTCGTGTTATCAACTCCAACAACCACGTCGTATGCGACGAAGACGCCTAGATCCCTCACCTCGTTCACTATCGTCACAACCATAAGGGGGTAGTTATGAAGAGGATAAATGGATTTACAGCAAGCTTTGGATCTTAATCTTCTTTGTCTTTTCCAGCTCCGCTCCGTATATTATTATGCAATCTTCGGCAAGCCCCAGCGGCAACTCTATTTTGAACCCCTCCTTCGCCAATTTTTCGTAGACCTTGGCCGCGAGCCGACCCGCCTTTGTCTCTCCCTTTAAATGATGACGATAGACGCCTGCGGCTCCCAGCTCCTCTGCGATTTTTGAGACAACCTCAGCCCGCTCTCTTGCGGAAGCTACAGTCTCCGTATAAAGCAAGTCGATCCAGGTCACTCTCGTCGCTGCGCGCTACCATATGGAGTTTTGGCCCAATGCTTTTATACGTTCTGACTTTTCAAGCTTGATGAGCCACGAGTCGCGCGTGAAAGACCCCTCTCTAGCCGACAGGGGTAGAGAGCAACTGTACTGGGCCGAGAGAAATATGCCCGTACTTCTGGAGATCAGGAGGAGGTTCGGGAAAGAGAAGCCTCTTGCGGGTCAGACCGTCGCCGCATGTCTACACGTCACAAAGGAAACCGGCGTTCTCGTGAGGACTCTGGCCGCCGGTGGGGCCGAGGTGGTGCTCATACCCTCTAACCCGCTTTCTACGCAAGACGACGTCGCCGCCGCCCTGGCGCAGGAGGGCATCCACGTCTATGCTTGGCGTGGCATGACAGAGAGGGAGTACTACAACGCGATAGGGTTTGCCCTGTCTTTCCATCCCACTATTACACTTGACGACGGAGCCGACTTAACCGCCAGTATACACAAGCTGAGCCACGGGGTCCGGGACCAGACGATCAATTACGTGCTTGAGATGGCCGGTCGGCTAGACGGCGAGAGGCTCGTCGCTGGGCTACGCGGAGGCACAGAGGAGACCACCACAGGCGTGATAAGGCTCCGCGCCTTGAAAAACGCGGGCAAGCTTCTATATCCCATCATCGCCGTGAACGAGTCGTATACTAAATACCTGTTTGACAATAGATACGGCACAGGTCAATCGACGTGGGACGGCGTGATACGGGCTACAAACCTGCTAATCGCTGGCAAAAACGTCGTCATGGTGGGCTACGGCTGGGTCGGCAGGGGAATAGCCGTCAGAGCGAGGGGGCTGGGCGCGAGGAGGGTGATTGTGGTGGAGGCAGATCCCATCCGGGCTCTTGAGGCTGTTTTCGACGGCTTTGAGGTCATGCCTATGGATGAGGCGGCTAAGATAGGCGACATATTCGTAACTGCGACGGGAAACATACGGGCGATAAACCTTGGCCACATCTTTAAGATGAAAGACGGCGCCGTCCTTGCCAACGCGGGGCACTTCAACGTGGAGATAGACGTCGCAGGTCTCGAACGCGTGGCTACGACCAGGAAGACCATTAGGCCAAACCTCGAGGAGTACACGTTGCCCAATGGCAGGCGGATATACCTAATAGGCGAAGGCCGCCTGGTAAACCTAGTCGCGGCGGAGGGCCACCCGTCGGAGGTCATGGACCTCTCCTTTGCAAACCAAGCGCTTGCCGCGGAGTATCTCGTGAAGAACAAGCTGTCGGTCGACGTGTACAAATTGCCGGACGAACTCGACCGCGAGGTGGCCAGGCTGAAGCTCAGAACCATGGGTATAGAAATAGAGGAGTTAACCGAGGAGCAGAGACGCTATATAACCTCGTGGGAATTGGGCACCTGAGTTTTTATTTCTCCACGCATCTATTACTGTGATGTGAACTCTGGGGTCTGACCCCGTGATGTTACTGACCTGCCCTGATGCCCCTGGCACCTCTTCTTCATTTCTTTATATATACGGATCTGTCTCTTGACGTATTTTATCTTCCTCTTCAAAAACGCCATGTCGCTTGGCGTTACTCCACTCGTCTTGAGCTCTCTATAGAGGGCAACAAGCCTTTTCTCCTCCTTTTTATATGCATCGATAAACGTCTTAATTCTCATACACTCAAGTCTTTCTAGGCCCTCTCCCTCTTCGGCGACTATCCCCAGTATCCTCTCGACGCCTGTAGGTTTATTCCCAAGCGCTTGCTTCACCTTCTCCACGTCTATACCGCCGAGATAATCGCCGAGTTTCTCTATGATGTATTCAACCTCCATATCCTCTCCACCATCCTCTTGCCTACATACTCGTCGTCTTCCAGCACCTCCAATGCGTCTTTGTCCACCTCTAGCTGCTCCTCCACGGGGATCCACCGCTCCGCCGGGAGCTCCTCAGCAGAGTCTAGAGGAGCCCACCTCCTGGGGTTCTCCCCCCTGCTCAAGTCCACCGCCAGCAAAGCAGCTAGATGTCTAAAGCTCTCCTCGTCTAAGACGGAGCGTAATCTGTAAAGCACCGCCGCCTTTTTAAGCGGCGGCAGTCTAGCTAGTTTAGGTATCAACGCCTTAAGCTCAGCTACGGCCACGTAGTGGTATGTACAGCGTAATAAAAGTCCAGCAGTTAAGAAAGAGGCGGGGGAGGGTCTTCCGAAACTACACTATTATGGAGGCCAGGTTCGCGATTGTAGGCCAGCGGAGGGCAGCCTCCATGGCCACCGGGCCGTGTATCTCCGAGCCCTTGGGGTCTCCCTCCGGCGTGACGATCACCACGGCGTTGTCCTCAAAGGCGACCCAGGTGCCGTCGGGCCTCCTAAACGGCCTTCTCTGCCTCACGACTATAGCCCTAAATACTTGCTTCCTAAGCTCGGGCTTCCCCTCCCTCACCACGACGACCACCATATCGCCGACGCCGGCGCCCGGGATCCTCCTGTGTACAGTCCTAGAGTAGTGACCAACGACGCCTATGACGCGGACGAGCTTAGCGCCGGAGTTATCAGCGACGGGCACTAGGCTGTTCATGAATATCCCCGGCGTTACGTGGAATCTATACGGCACACCTACTGTTCTCTTGCCACCACGCTTTGCCATAGACGCCAGCTTCTTACCGATTTATATACTTATTCGCCTGGGTCTCCGCATAGATCGACATTATGCCTCCCAAAATCACCAGGGCTCCGCCGACGACGGTCCACTGCGACGGCGTCTGGCCCAGAAACAAGAAGGCAAACGCCGACGCGTAAACCGGGTCTAGATAGCTGAGTGCAGACGCCAGCTGCACTGTGACTCTGCGCAACGCGTCGTACCACA
>Ga0209393_1000611_pt1 | contig 16818 bp, 13 predicted proteins | sample SSWtaG_2_FD_184117 | JGI IMG/M metagenome (GOLD analysis project Ga0209393, IMG submission 184117) | Hot spring microbial communities from Sandy's Spring West, USA to study Microbial Dark Matter (Phase II) - SSWsed_130316 (SPAdes)... | ecosystem: Environmental > Aquatic > Thermal springs > Hot...
GAATACGCTACCTCCGATCTATGGTACCCTCAACCACCCTGGTCAAAACGAAGGTAGGAATATGATCTTTGAAGGGGAGCGTGAAATTCCTTCACCGAAGGAAAGACTTTGGAAATTCCTTACTAATTTAGAGTCTTTAGCTTCAGTAATCCCTGGTTTGCAAACCTATGAGTTAATCGATGAGGACACATTTATAGCAAACGTCAAAGCTGGTGTTGGACCGATTAAGCAAGTGTTTAAGGTGAAAGGTAAAATAGTAGAGAAGAAAGGGGATTCTTTTGCAAAGTTGGAGATGCAAGGCTCTGCAAGTAGTGGCTTTTTTGATCTTAAATCCGCTATGGAGTTAATGGAGCTTTCACAAGATCGGTGTAAGCTGAAGTGGGTTACAGAAGTTAATATAGGAGGGCTTATAGCAAGCTTAGGTTCGAAAATTTTATCGAACACCGCTGAAAAAATCGTTAATGAACTCTTTAATAACATAACTAAGAAGGTATGCTCGTAGATGTGTGCTGCACTTTTAATCTGCAAAAACATAACTAAGAAGTTTGGAGGACTAACAGCGCTGAAGGAGGTAAGTTTTAGTGTTACTGAAAGGGAAATCTTAGGGTTGATCGGCCCTAACGGTGCTGGTAAAACAACGCTATTTAACGTCATAGCAGGAGTATACCGCCCAGATAATGGGACCGTGGTGTTTGAGGACCAAGATATTACAAACCTCCCCCCCTATAAAAGATGTAAACTTGGTATAGCTAGAACCTACCAACTTGTTCGCGTCTTTGACGAAATGAATACTATAGATAACGTAGTTATAGGTTCTCTATTCGGAGGACAGAGAAGGTTAAGCCTGGATGAAGCATTCAGAGAAGCCGAGGAGTTATTAGATTTTTTGCAGATAAGTGGTAAAAAGTATGTGTTGTGTAAGGAACTCACGATAGTAGACAAGAAGAAGGTTGAAATTGCCCGCGCATTAGCCACAAAACCTAAATTACTACTCCTTGATGAACCTTCTGCTGGTTTGAATCCAGCTGAGCAAAACATAATGATAAGAACATTGAGTGAGATTCGAGAGAAGCGTGGAATAACGATATTCTGGATAGAGCACGTTTTGAGGATGATGAAGATATGTGATCGCATCTTAGTTTTAAATTTCGGTGCGCTTATAACAGAGGGCAGACTAGAAGAAATCGCCAGAGATACAAGAGTTATTGAAGCTTATTTAGGGAAAACAAAGGTGGTGTAATGTCATTACTTAAAGTAAGCAAAGTTAACGTATTCTATGGCTTGCTTCACATCCTTCACGACGTATCAATCGAAGTTGAAAGTGGAGAGATAGTGACCTTGCTAGGACCAAACGGGGCTGGTAAGACCACATTATTTAGAACAATATGTGGACTACTTCAACCACGTTCTGGCGAGATATGGTTTAAAGGTGAAAGAATTGACAAGTATAAGCCTTCACAAATCGTCCGGAGAGGAATTAGTATAGTACCTGAAGGGAGACAGCTAATACCTACTCTGACCGTCTTAGAAAACTTGGAACTTGGGGCCTATCTTTCTGACGCTAGAAAGAAGAAAAATGATAGTCTTGAATATGTGTATATGCTCTTTCCCGTCTTGAAGGAAAGGAGAAAACAGATAGCATCAACGCTAAGCGGTGGTGAGCAACAGATGTTAGCAATAGCTCGCGCACTAATGTCCCGACCAACCCTTTTAATGCTAGACGAGCCTTCGTCAGGTTTAATGCCTCGTCTACTTTCAACATTATTCGATGCGATAAGAAAAATAAACAGGCAAGGTGTAACTATCCTTTTAATTGAACAAAATGTATATGAAGCTCTTCAAGTTGCAGACAAGGGTTATGTCATCGAGAACGGCCGAATAGTAATGCAGGGTAAGAAGGAGGAGCTCCTCAACGACCCGCATATAAAAGAAGCATATCTTGGTCTTTTGTAAAAACTCTGTAAAAAAGCCGTCAAGGAGCACCCAATTGTAGATGGCATAAAGGCTTCAAAGAATTTTGCTATGGATTTAGACCTAAGCGATAAGGAGGTGTTGTAAAAGCGTTTGAGCTTTGAATATCTCGAACTACCTCTCTATCCTATTCTTCATCTTGAAGGTTTTCGCCCCTAAGAGGTTTCGTGCATATACCCTAACTCGAGCCTCTCAAAACATCCCTTATACCAAGCCACTTATCGAGGAGAAATATGGGCTTATCTTCAAAGTACTCTAGAACCTGCTTACGGAATAGTTCAGCATCCAAAGACGATCTTGTGAAGCTTGCTCTGATAGCTCTACCTCCTTACTATCAACGTCTCTCGCGCCCCATATGTAGAACTGCTCGCCACCAACTTCATTAACACATCAACAGCTATAAACTTATGATGTCTTCTCTCAAGCTTTGAAAGCGTCTTCCTTAACGTTATTAACGCATCGTGAACACCTCATACGACAGCCCACCTATTAGCTGAGAAGTCTCTCTATACAAAATATATCCCTCTGAAAACCTTGCTAATTCACTCTATCCACACTATAGAAAATGAAATTATTGAAGGTTTAAGAAATTCGAGATTTGTCTATCATTTCTTTTGTGATTGTTTAATTAAACGTAAGATTTTTTCAGGAGTTATAGGTAATTCGGTTATTTTAACCCCAAATGGACTTAAGGCATCTTCGACCGCATTTGCGATCGCAGCGGGCGATGGAATAGCGCCGCCTTCACCTACACCCTTCGCTCCCATAACCGTGAAAGGAGAGGGTGTTTCAATATGGTAGACTTCGATATTTGGGAGGTCTACCGCAGAGGCAGCGCCGAAATCAGTATAGGTTGTAGTGAGGCATTGCCCCTCTTCGTTATAGAGTATGCCTTCATAAAGTGCTGATGCAATACCGTGGGCTGTAGCACCATGAACCTGGCCCTCAACTATCATTGGGTTAATTATCCGTCCGCAGTCTGCCACTACAACATATCTTAAGATCTTAACCTGTCCTGTTTCAATGTCAACCTCAACGACAGCTGCATGAAAGTTATACCCAAAAACGAGCTGTATAGACATTCTCTTCTTGTCATCTGGTCTATCTGCAGAAGGATGTACATAATATGCAGTCTCCGTCAGCCCTGGTTCAATATCCTTAAGTTTAAGTACATCAGAATAGGCGATAGTCGCTATACTCTCTAGTGTAATAGCTCTGTCTGGAGAATCTTTTACGTATATTTTCCCATCACCAAAAGTTAGAGATTCAAGAGGAGCGTCAAGTTGTGAAGCTGCGATACGAAGTATTTTCTCCTTAAGGCGGCTTAAAGCTTTAGTTACTGCGCCTAGATCCATCGAAACGAATCTGTTTGCGTATAAGCCTTGTGAAGAGGTGGTTGGGCAAGATTGTGTGTCGAATGGCAAAACAGTCACATCTTCCGGAGTTATACCGAGTTCCTCTGCTACTACTTGTGCAAGCGTGGTTTCGTGACCTTGTCCACTGCAGGGAGAACCTATAGCGACCACAACTTTTCCTCCAGGCGTTATAGTGACTCTTGCGGCAGACGATGCTCCAGTTGTGTTAGGTCTGCCTACCTCCATGAACTCAAAATACGAAAAGTTTGAAACAGAAGGTTCAAGACCTGTTGAAATCCCAATACCGATGTACCGACCTTGTTCCCTTAATTTCCTTTGTTCTTCTCTTAACTTCTCTATCTCAATCTTTTCAAGAAGTAGCTTTAGGGCTTCAGCGTATCTGCCGCTATCATAAAGATTACCAGTGGGAGTTCTATAAGGAAACTCTTCGGGCGGTATAAAATTCCGAAACCTTATTTCTTCAGGAGTGAGACCGAGTCTTTGCGCCGCAAGGTTCATCATCCTTTCAATAATGTAACACATACCTGGTTTTCCTACTCCTCTGTTTGGTACTGCCGCACACTTATTTGTAGCTACCGAAAATGGCTCAAAGTATACTGCACGAATTTTATAGCAATTTACTATATTAGTTAGCTTTAGTAACCAGTACAGACAGGTCCATAGTGAGAAGATGCCTTCATCTTCTATTGTCTTTAAACGGATTGCTCTAACCAAACCGTCACGTGTTAATGCGAGCTGAACATAAAATCGCCCTCCCGCCGAATGTCCAGCCGCCATAAAATGTTCGTGTCTCTCCTCAATCCATTTTACTGGTCTTAATGTTTTCAGAGAAAGTGCGCTTACAATTACCATATAAGGAAGTAAGGTGGTTTTTATCCCATAACCTCCTCCAATGTCTTGTGCTGAGATTATACGGATTTTATCTTCTGGAATCTTTATGGCAGCACTTAGAGCCCTAACGACCATGCCTGGAATCTGATCAGGTGACCACACGGTAAGAGAAAAACCATCGTAGCTCGCTATACAACCAAATGTTTCTAATGGGGCTGAGGTGTATGGATGTATGCTTAGCTTTTCGGATAAGATTATATCTGCTTCTTTAAATTCTTTTTCTACATCACCATAGACATAGATGTTGTGATAAAGTATGTTAGTTCCAGCATCTTCGTAAAGAATAGGAGCATTTTCTTTCATCGCCTCTTCCGGATCTATTACAGTCTTTAGAGGCTCATACTCTACATTTATTAGCTCTAACGCGTCTTTTGCGGCTTCTTTGGTTTCTGCAGCTACAGCCGCTACGGGTTCGCCTACAAATCTCACTTTACGAAAAGCCATAAAATACTGTTGAGTTGTCGGTGGTGCTTGCAATAAATAATATGATAGCATAGGTCCGGTCATTTGCGCAAGTTCCTCTCCTGTTAGTATGTAGACCACACCCGACAGCTTTCTAGCCTCACTTACATCAATATTTTTTATAATAGCATGCGGATAAGGACTTCTTAGTATAGCGGCGTGTAACATATTTGGGAGAACGATATCGTCAATATATTTCCCTCTTCCTGTAAGGAGGCGAAAATCTTCTTTTCTCTTTAATGGCTTACCTACCCATTTACTCATTATATTCACCTCTCATTTTACTGGCCGCTGCTTTAACTGCTTTAACTATGTTTACATACCCTGTGCACCTACATAAATTCCCAGACAACCCTTTCCTCACCTCCTCTTCAGAAGGATTAGGGTTCCTTATAAGCAATTGATAGGCGGCTATAAGCATCCCTGGCGTACAAAATCCACATTGGACGGCATGGTGCTCCCAGAAGCTCTCTTGAATGGGATGGAGTTTACCGTTCTTTGCTAAACCTTCTACCGTAATAATCTCGGAACCGTTTACTTGCACCGCCAATAGTTGACAAGATTTAACAGCTAATCCGTCTAATATTATTGCGCAAGCACCACACCGCCCTTCTAAACAACCTATATGCGTCCCAGTAAGCCCTAAATCTTCCCTCAGAAAATGAACAAGTAACCGGTTTGGTTTTACTTCAGCTTCATACCATACCCCATTAACTTTCACTTTTATTTTTCGCTTCATTTTATGAACACCTCGCAGCGTTAAGTGCGCTTTTTATTGACCTTTTAATATATACTTTCGCTACCTCCTTCCTATACCAAGAAGAAGCGCGGAAATCCGAAGGAGGTTCTATCTCTTCAACTCCTTTTTCACTTGCTTCCTCTATTAAGCGATCCTCTATTACTTGACCCTCTATTAATTTTTCCGCTTTGTAGATTCTTAACGGTCTAGCACCCACCCCTCCCATAGCGATACGTATCCTTTCACATGAAGAATCCTTGTTTAAAGTGAGTAACGTCGCAATGTTAAGTATAGCAAAATCACCATAAGTACGTTGAAGCTTAAAATAGGCTCCACCTGTATGTTTAGGAAGTAAAGGAAGGCGAACTTCGGTCAGAACTTCATTTGGTTGAACAACTGTCGTCATATAATCGATGAAAAAATTTTCAGCCTTAATTAACCTCTCCCCCTTAGGTCCTGCTATTTTTATCTCAGCTTCGGCTGCGATTAAAACAGGTGGGAGGTCGGCCGAGGGATCAGCATGACATAGACTCCCACCGATTGTACCACGGTTTCTAACCAATGGATCTCCAATTTCTCCAACTGCTCTACTAATTATCGGTAAACGTGACTGAAGTAGAGTAGAATATTCAATTTCATAATGCCTAACAAGAGCACCTATTTTAATAAACCCTTCCTCTTCTCTAATATATTTCAACTGATTAACTCTGTTTATATCAACAACACAACGAGGCGAGAGGATTCTCATTTTTAAAAGAGGCATTAAGCTTTGACCTCCAGCAAGAATCTTTGCCTCCTCCCCATACTTTTCAAGGAGATTTATCACTTCTTCAATATTGTGCGGGTCATAATACTCAAATTCTTTCGGTATCATCATACAAATATTAGTTTACACTTTATTTAAGCTTTGCGGTTTTGCTTGAAGGCTTCTAAGAGTCTAGGACTATAATATGAGCACCACACCTTCTGTATGAAGAATCATATTGAAAGATGGTTTCGGAATCTTGAAGGTCAAGCTTAGGCGCTTCTACAACAACCTCCCATATCGCTCAAGCCTAAAATCTACAGTAAGTTCTATGTTTTAAAAAATTCTTGATGAATAAATCGGATGGATAAAGGTTCTCCAATCTGGGTTAGGAAAACATTCACTACACCCGCAAACAGGAGTAGAAGTATTGAGCCTACGGCTCCGGCTGCTACTCTGAGCGCATTGGCGGTAATCAGCTTTATTTAGAATAACCTACCTTTAGTAACGCTGTGGTAGCTGTACAGCATAAAGCAGCAGCTAGTAAAGCTGCCACACCTAGGAATGTTGACATTTGGTCGTATGGGTATAGGTTTAGGTTTAAGGAGGTATTTTTGATTATTTGCTTACTGACCTAAATTACGGTATGATTTCGCAGCTGTTAAACTTCGTGTATGCTAGATCCTCTAAGCCTATTACACCATCTGCCAGCGCTTTCTCGACTAATGGTTTGACACACTTTAAACCATCTATTAGCAGTTTTACTGTGCTGCAGACAAGTTTAAAACCTTCTTCGCCCCACAGCTTTGTTACGTTAGCGTAGAGGCATCTTCCACCGCAAATGGAGAGTATGTCGCAGGTGCTGCAAGGTGGATTTAACTTAACGGTAGTAGGTAGAGTAGATGGATCGGTATCTCTAATATTGCCGAGGTAGTACGCTTTAAAACCAACCATGCTTGGGCACGGCACTATAGTGCCGTCGGTCTGAATAGTATATTGAACCCAACCTGAACCGCATCTTAAACCAGCTTCGCCGCCTTGAAGTAGGGTCTCTATAACGCCTAGGAAGGGGTAGATGCGGAGAACACGCCCAGCGGTGATCTGATCAGCCCAAAAGTGTATGAGCCGTAGAAGACCGGGACCATAGCTCTCCTCCACCCACCTAGTGAAGGCTTCTGGGTTGTAGTCGCTCCGCCAGAACTGCGCATCTAGCTGCCAGTGGACAGAATCGAATAAGTTGCCGCTCTCTAAGAGTAGGTGCTTTACGCTGGATTCTATGTCGGTCTGTTGGCTGACGGTCATCCGCGCTATGACCTCGCCTCTGAAACCCTTTTCTCTTATGGTCTTCACATTCTCTATAACTCTCCTATAGACACCTTTTCCTCTATAGAAGTCTGTGAGCATCTCGTTACCATCTATCGAGACTAATATGGTATGTAGCCGCCTTAGATACTTCGGCTCTATTTTATCGAGTAGAAGACCGTTCGTCTGCACCATAAACCTCTCAGCTTCAACATTATCCATTATCTCAAACATCTTATCTAATCTGAGTAGGGGTTCGCCGCCGTAGAATATTAGGTTGCCCACCTTAGCCTTAGAGCAGAACGTTTTCAAGAGGTCTATGCTGTAGGATATTTCGTCGGGAATAGAGTAGTCGACTTCGACTTCGAAGTTGCTCCCAATATCTTCGCAACACTTACCATAACAATACCAGCATTTTAGGTTGCAGAATGAAGTCAAGATGACAAACAGATGCATCCCAAAACCTCTCCTTAGAAGGTTAACATAAACCTTACACCCAAAAATTAAAAGTGTACGAAAGATTTAATATCAGAGGGTCATCTGCCGATATCCGGAGATCACTATGGTCAACATTATGGCTGAACCATACTTCTGGATAGCACCGATAGGAGGCATAGCAGCAATAATCACAGCGCTAGCCCTAATATGGAAAATACTCTCGATCAAAGTAGATGACCCGAAGGCTGCTGAGGTGGCTTCAGCAATACGAGTAGGGGCTTACGCATTCATGAAGAGGCAATACTCAACAATAATACTCATAGCAATCATCATAGCAGCTATCCTACTAGCAGCGGGTTACGTTGCGCCTAAAGAAGCCGAGGCAATAGCCGTCCACTTTGGGCCGGGAGCTGCGCTAGCTTTCCTCATAGGAGCCTTCGCCTCACTACTAGCGGGTTTCATAGCTATGGATATGGCTACACGCGCCAACGTCAGAACCGTTATTATGGCGAAGAAGGGTATAGAGCCCGCTCTCAAGACGGCTTTCTACGGCGGCGCAATAATGGGGCTTCTTGTAACAGGGTTGAGTCTTCTTGGTGTCACGGCTCTCTTTATACTGTATGGGGCAGATGAAACTACGCCGACCAAGATCATAGGGATGGGGTTTGGTGCGAGCCTCGTAGCACTCTTCGCACAGCTAGGCGGTGGTATATACACGAAAGCAGCCGATATAGGCGCTGATCTAGTAGGAAAGGTTGAGGTTGGCATACCTGAAGACGACCCAAGGAACGCTGCTGTAATAGCTGACAACGTAGGCGATAACGTAGGCGACTCCGCAGGCCGTGGAGCAGACCTATTCGAATCAGCAACAGCCGAAAACATAGGTGGCATGATCATAGGAGCCGTAATCGCGTCTTGGACTCAAAACTGGGCCTTCCTAGTCTTCCCCATCATAGCTAGAGCGCTCGGCATATTCGCTACCCTGATAGGTATGCCATTTGTGAGGCTTGGCAAAGGGGAGGAGCACAAGCCGATGAGAGCCTTACATAAAGGGCTTATCGTCACAACTATAATGTGTGCGGTACTCTTTTATGTCGCTATACAACTCCTCTTTGGCTCACAACCGGGCGGCATCTACCTATACTTCTCTATGCTCGCTGGTCTAGCGGCAAGCATCCTCGTTCAAGTTATAACAGACTACTACACAGGCAGGGAGAGAGGTCCGGTTAGGCGGATAGCCGATGCGTCTCAGACCGGGGCAGCAACTAACCTGATAACAGGCTTCTCAGTCGCTCTTGAGACAACCGCCTTACCTATAGCCTCACTAGGAGCCTGTCTGCTAATCGCCTACTACTTTGGCACACTTTTTGGCGCAGCGAACCCAGAGTGGGGCGCGCACGCATATCTCATGGGTGGCGTCTACGGCACCACTTTAGCGACGATGGGTATGCTTGCTGTGATGGGTATGGTTCTAGCTTTAGACGGCTTCGGACCAATTGCGGATAACGCAGGGGGCATAGCTGAGATGTCTGGGCAGACGGGGATAGATGAAAGCATGGAGGCTCTCGACGCCGTTGGGAATACAACCAAAGCTCTAACCAAGGGCTTTGCTATGGGAAGCGCTCTGTTAGCTGCTCAGCTGCTCTTCCAAGCCTACATCGAAGCAGCAAATGAGTACCTGAAGAGCCTAAACCTCCCCCTGATCAAGCTTGATCTCAGCAACCCTGTTGTGCTGGTTTCAACGCTCATAGGGGCGATGCTCCCCTTCATCTTCTCAGCTTTCGCTATAAGAGCTGTCGGTTTGGCTGCAAAAGAGATGGTTAACGAAGTAAGAAGGCAGTTTAGAGAAATTCCAGGTCTGATGGAGGGGAAGGCGAAACCAGAGTACGATAAGGCTGTAGATATCAGCACCAGAGCGGCGCTGAAGGAGATGGTTCCCCCAGGTCTACTGGTTGTGGTTGCTCCGATAGTCGTAGGTGTGCTTTTAGGTTGGAGTGCTGTAGGTGCTCTAGTCATAGGTGCAACCTTAGCCGGTATACCCCTAGCCATACTTATGAATACAGGTGGCGCAGCTTGGGACAACGCTAAGAAGTTCATCGAAGCCGGGAACTTAGGTGGTAAAGGTTCACCAGCACACGCAGCAGCAGTAGTTGGAGACACGGTAGGCGACCCCATGAAAGATACGGCAGGCCCATCACTACACGTGCTAATCAAGCTGCTGAACACGCTCTCCATACTATTCATACCACTCTTCGTAGGGGTGCTCGCGCTCTAACCTTCTGGAGCAGAAACTCAGAATCTGCCTCCTACAATCAATTTTTACACTTCTACCCAGCACCACTTATCTTAAGTAGTAGGAGTGGTTCTCCGCTTAAATCTAGCATCCTACGTAGAGCTGTGGTAGATGTGATCAAGATCGGTTCGCAGATTAGGTTAAGGGATGCGCACTCAACCATAGCGTTGAGAGCTGCGTGACCAACTTCATTATGCACATACATAATACCTCTTAAACCATACTTTATGGTAGTTCTGGAGTAAATCGCGCAGATAAGTAGGTATAGCGAGGATTGGCCGCTTTCAAAACCTAACCGCTCTGCGACTTCAGCAAGATAGCGCCCGCTCTTAACTATGGTTAACTTTTCTTCTATTGGGTCATAATGGTAGACGCCTTCACTTAACCCTTCGACACCGTCTGCATCGACTACCACGTAGACCTCAAGCGGGTACAGCCCGCCTGCTGAAGGCGCTGATCTCAGCGGATATATCCACCCCGAATCCCTCTTTGTTACACCTTGGGCAGCCCAGAGAACTCTACCCAACTCGCCTAAGCTGAGCTTTTTATGCTTTGATTTGCGGATAGAATCGACTCTCTCCAAGGCTTCGGTGAGGCTTAGATTGCCCGAGGCTAAGTTAGAGAGCGGTATGCTCAAATACGGTCACCAACTGGTATTATGTAGAGGGGCGTCTTTGTTGTGTTGAAGATCTCTTTTACCTTATCGTCGTAGAAGGCGCCTATGACTACACATCCAAGCCCCAGTCCTACAGCCGCCAGATACACCCTTTCAGCCAAGATACCAGCGCACAGATGAGGCAGTTCGACAACACCTTCCCGCAAAACACCACCTTTAAGATCCGAGAAGAGGACGATGTTAAAACAGGCTTCCTCAACCCACACCTGATTTACAGCCGCGGAAGCGAGCTCCTTAAGGAAGCTGCCTTTGCGGAGCATTTTGAGAGCGTGTTCATCTCTGAGATAAAGGTAGATCCCTGCTGGAACACCCTCAACTCTACCTTCACCAACAGCAACATATACATCGATTTCGTTAAGCGCTGTTTGAAGAGCAGCATAGCCTTCTCCTGCTTTGCTGAAGGAGTGGAAGAGCAGCTGGCTGAACCTAACCAGATCTATTGGATGCTTATACTCCCGAATAGACCGCCTTCTCTGAATAGCTTCTTCTACGGGCATAGAGATCTTAGGAGGCTTGGGTAGCTCTATAACCTCACGATCCAACCACTCTTTCTTCTGAGGGGTAAGTATGAATAATGCAGAGAGCGCTGCTATAATAGATGAGGCTAACAGCAATATACCCTTAATGAAGCGCCTCCTCTCAACCATCTACCTAAAAGATGATCTCTCCGTTAAATAAACTTAATACGGGAAAAAGATTTTTACGTTTACCATAAAGTTTATCAAATGGTCTACGTTAAAGTATTACGATGAGCGTAGTCAGTTTCAAGGTCAGTAAAGAGATAAAAAAGAAGATGGAGAAGTTCAAAGATAAGGTCAAATGGGCTGAGGAGCTCAGAAAGTTTGTAGAAGAAAGGACACGTATACTGGAAGCCTCTGAGAACATCGAGAAGGTCGTAAAAGATCTTGAGAAGATTCCTATAGAGGTTCCTAAAGGGTTTTCAGCGGCATTGGTGAGAGAAGATCGTGATAGTGGTTGACGCATCCGCTCTTACAGCAGTTATACTCAAGGAGCCAGGATGGAGGAGTTTAGCAGAGTATCTAAGATATGGGTTATCGGTGGATCACGCTGCAAAAGAGGTTACAAACGCCTTCTGGAAACTATATCGAGTTAAAAAGGTTATAAGTGTTGAGGACGCCTTACGGCTCTTTAACTTGCTCTCCTCTCTACTCGGCATAAATCTCATACTTGAGCCTGAGCAACGATATTTGAGTAAGGCGTTCAGAATTGCGTTGGATTACGGGGTCACTGTGTATGATGCGTTATATATCGCTTTAGCGGCGGAGAAGAAACTACCCCTCTTAACACTAGATAATAGACAGAGGGAAGCAGCGGTGGCTTACGGTGTAGAAACAATCGGAGTATAGTGTTTGGTTTAATTTTAATTAAACCATCAGTCCTCTTCAAGGCATAGGTGATAGACGTATGTTCAAACATCTACGTAGAGTTGCGGTTCCTTTAGTAGTCATTTTTCCTGAGGTCTATTTGATGAGTTTGGGAATCCTACTTATCTTGATTGTCTCATACTTCCCTTCCGGCATTATGGGATTTATTGATAAAAATCGCTTTCGTCCTCGAAAGCCCGCAATGTTGTCAAATAAAGGCATTTGAAAGCTAAGAATTTCAGATAATCTGCTGTATTTTCTGCACATACTATAAATACCATCAAGCAACTCGGTGGGTTGAAGCCGAATTTTCTAACCTCTTCGCCTAAGCTGGTGTCACTTAGCTCAAGAAGCCTAAGCTCCTTCACTAAACAGCGGACGAAGACGCAAAGCTCCTCCTCACCCACAAGTATAGATGTCTACACAACACTGCCCATCAAATCTATGTAGGGAGATATCAGATATCTGGCTGGTTTAACCTCCCTTACTACACCAATCAGGAGGGGCTAAACATTAAGCAAGGTTTCAAAGATGCTCAGGTGGATAATGGTTGAATTAGCAAGAATAGCTTTTTACCCACGATCCGAAGCTGAAATTATTCTAAAAAGAGTAAAAGTAGCAAGGGGGCTGGAAGGTAATAAGCTAACAGGTAAATGAAACACAGTCTAGGTACCCACAAGCATACTGGCTATTCTAACAACGCTTCTTCATAAGGTCACCTAACACAAAATACTATATAAACAACTAACTTGGGAAAGTACTAAGGAGGATGAGTATAGAAGAGCTGAGCCTAGATACATTGGATGGTATAGGGCCTGTTACAAAGCAGAAACTGGAGAACGCAGGGATCTACACAATACTTGATCTAGCGATACGCGGCCCTGCTGAGATAGCTGAGGCTATAGGGGTGGATCTTAAGAAGGCTATTGAGTTCAGCAGCAGCGCTAGAGCTAGGCTTATCGAACTCGGGCTTCTAGAAAAAGACTTTATACCAGCGAGCGAAATCTACAAGCGGAGGCAGAATATTGAGAGGATAACTACTGGTTCTAAGAATCTGGATGAGCTGCTTGATGGGGGCATAGAGACACAAGCGGTCACTGAATTCTACGGCGAGTATGGAAGCGGGAAGACACAGATCTGCCACACACTATGTGTGACGGTTCAGCTGAGCAGAGATAAAGGCGGGCTTGAAGCTGGAGCAGTATACATTGATACGGAGAACACCTTCAGACCAGAAAGAATATTCCAGATAGCAGAAGCACGTGGACTAGACCCACTAAAGGTGCTAGAGCGAATAATAGTTGCGAAGGCATATAACAGCTCACACCAAGAGCTGATACTCTCAGAAATTGGATCAGTACTCGATAAAATGCCCATAAAGCTTATTGTAGTAGACTCAGCAGTTGCGCACTATAGAGCGGAGTTCCTCGGCAGAAGCACTTTGGCTGAGAGGCAGCAGAGGCTCAACAGATTCATGCACCTCCTCTTAAGAACCGCTGAAACAAGAAACCTTGCGGTGGTGGTTACAAATCAAGTTCAAGCCGCACCTGACGTCTTCTTTGGGGATCCTAGTAAGCCGACTGGTGGACACGTTGTAGCACACACCGTTACCTATAGAATCTATCTTAAGAAGTCTGGTAAGAATCGCATCGCTAGGATCATAGACAGCCCCTATCATCCTGAACGCGAAACTGTTTTCATCCTAAACGAGAAGGGTGTGGACGACCCCGAAGACACGCCTAGAAAACGGTAGGACAACTTTATAACGCCACTGTGAACCACGGTATGCAGAAGAAAGTTGAGGAAGGCCCTAATACCTCTGATAATACTCTTGACACTAACCTTTCTCATTCAACCGTCCCCAACATACTCTTCCACAGCCCCTCTCAGAGAAGATATTAGATTCTTTGTAACCAAAGATGCGATCTTTGTCAGCACCAGCTTAAGCTGGGAGAATATTAACCTCATTGAGTTAAAAGAAGAAACACTACAGGACGTCAACAGCTATAAGCTCATAGCATCCTTCGTCGCCGAGTGGCTACCTGAGTTCTATATACTTGGAGATGAGGGGTATAAGGTGCTCCCTTTAAGCCCGCCCCCAAAAGAGGGGTTGACACTCATAATCGATGCCGATGACAGGGTGCAAGCAGACTCGGCAGCTAAGGCTTTGGGTAGGGTGATGAAAGCCACCTTTACACAGATAGGTGCTGAAAACCACAGATATGTCTATTATTCGCATTGTAACTTCAGATATATAAGCCAGATTCTTTTAGGAGCCTTGCCTAAGTTTGAGGACGGTTTCACCAACCTTATAAGGTCGGTGTTTTCAGAGAAGAGTCTGCAGTTTATTGTGTTAGAAGCATCAAAGTCTCAGAGAGGATTCTCCACACAGTTAAAGCTCCAATATACTGAGGCAAGACGCTTAGCAGCTACATTTGATTTAGACGCTGCTCTCCCCGGTTTCTCCAACACTACCGCATCAAAAGATGTTGGTGAGAGTAGGGTTGAAGTGGTGTTTGCCGATGCGCTGACATCACCTACTTCTCTACCTAGTAGTGTTGAGGTTGTAAACTTTGTTGGAAACCTCTCATCTAAAGTTTCGTTTAAGGTGGGTGCAGGGGAGAAGCCGCCTCTATCTAAGATTGAATTAATCTATTACCCTCCTCTGATGAAGGTGGAGAGGATTGTTGATAAGGGGGTTATTGAGGCTGCTGAAGGAAGGGATACGGTTGAGGTTACGCTTAGATTAGCGAATGTAGCTCCTGCGAACAGCTTAGCTGCAGAGGACTTGGCTGTGGATGAAGATTGGTGGAGGGGTAAGTTTGAGCTGGTGAGCGGGAAGACCTCGCTAAAAGATGTAACGTTAAAACCTGGGGAGAAAGTTGAAATCCAATATGTGCTCAGATTAACCGAGCAGACACCAACAGATCTTTATGTAGCTGGCGAAACTACACCTATAACCTACACATATAGGCTCGGCGATGAGCGCTTCAGCTACAAAGCATACCCTAATGACATAAGGCTGGTCCTGAATAAGCCTAGACCAACGCTCATCGCAATAGCTGAGCCGAAAGAGCCTACTCCCGTAGAAAACGTGAACAGATTGACGCTCAAAATCACAAACGTAGGGACGAGGAGCGCTTTTGATGTAACTGTAAGTTTAGCTGGTGAGAAGGTCGCGGCTAAGCCTGTTCTAGAGAGGGCTGAAAGTTGGGTAGTTGAGGCCTTGGTCGAGCCTGAAGCCTTAACTCAACCGCTTCAAGATGTGCGGGCTTCTGTAATTTGGGTTGATGAAGAGGGTGAGAAGATGGTTTCAGCGAACACACTCCCTATTCGGTTCAGCCGCTCTACTCAAGGTGCACCTAAGGTCAGCATCAGCCAAACCGTAGACGCTTCTCCAGACGGGGATGGGCTGGCTGTGAAAGGGGTTGTGAAAGCCTCGGTCACCTCTGCGAACAAGACCTTGATCAAGCTGTCAGCGCAGATACCAGAGGGCTTTGAACTCGTAGGAGGGAACTTTACAGTAAGCGGGAGGTATATGGAGGTGTCTTCAGCATTCGATGGAGCGGCTGAGCAGATCTTTAACTATAGGTTGAGATCAAACAGATCTATAAGCTTCGTCCAACCCCCGCTCTTGGCTGAGATTGAGTGGGGCGGTTTCACTCTTAGGGCTGCGTCAAATTCATATGCCTACGCTGGGGGGCTTAAAGTTACTCAAAATCTCTCGAAGCCTTTAGCATTCAGAGGCTCGACATCGAATGTTAAGGTCTCTATAGTTAATCTAGGGCCATTCCCTATCTACGATCTTAAAATAAGGTCTTTAAATTACACTTATGTTGCTGCACAGCATTCGGAGAGGGGTGTTGATGTTCTTGATGTTGGTCAGACGGTTACACTCGATTTCAACATACGCTACTTAAATGCTGGCACTTATCAATATGCTCCTATTGTAGGTAGCTTTGTCTTTTCAGCACAAAACCAAACCCTAAATGTGCAGCCGATCTCTGTGCTTGTGGAGAGACCCATCACACTATCTCTAACTCAGCCTCAATCACTTGTTGAGAAACAGGAGGCTACCATCACGTTTACACTCTCCAACCCCTCTTCACTAACAGTTTATGATGTGGAGGCAAAGGTTATGGTAAGTGGTGCTGAAGCAGCAGAGACACCTATCGTGATAAAGGTTGCTGAACTCAGATCTGGGGAGAGCATAAACAAGACAGCCCGGATTACACCATCCTCGGTGCTATCCCTAAAGATAACTTCTACACTCAATTTTAACTTTGGAGGCGAGGTTCTTGAAGGCGAGGCTTTAAAGGTGGAACTAGCGGTCGCTGAAAATCTGCAGATAAGATACGCACTACCCGTCGCTATTGGTGTGGTAGCGATACTACTCACCGCCTATCTTTCACGCCAAAAAGTTGTAAAAGAGCTTCAAAGAGATGAGCAGAGGAGGAAGGCTGTTGACGTATGAAGATATTATCGTTGAGGCGCTTGAGCGTGCTAAAAGAAGGTTTGCTGAAATAAGGGTAAGTAGCGA
>Ga0209393_1000612_pt1 | contig 16805 bp, 14 predicted proteins | sample SSWtaG_2_FD_184117 | JGI IMG/M metagenome (GOLD analysis project Ga0209393, IMG submission 184117) | Hot spring microbial communities from Sandy's Spring West, USA to study Microbial Dark Matter (Phase II) - SSWsed_130316 (SPAdes)... | ecosystem: Environmental > Aquatic > Thermal springs > Hot...
TACATCCAAGACCCACCTGGGCATCAAAGGGACTTTCGGCGCTACCTTGAGTTCATGTTCGGGCAGATTCGTGAACTCTGCGAGAAATACCGCCCCGACGGCATTTGGTTTGACGGCGGATGGGAGCATAAGCCTGAAGAGTGGAAAGCAGAAGAGTTGCTGAAGATGATTCACCAGATTCTGCCCAACGCAATCATAAACAACCGAACGGGCTTGCCAGCAGACTACGACACGCCAGAGCAAAAAATTGGGGCGTTTAACATGAACCGTGCTTGGGAAAGTTGCATAACCCTCGGAACACAGTGGTCATGGAAGCCTAACGACCGCATAAAATCTCTGCGAGAATGCATCCGCCTTCTCATAAGTTGCGCAGGCGGTGACGGCAACTTGCTCCTCAATGTCGGTCCAACCCCTGAAGGCGAGATTGAGGAAAGGCAGGCGCAAAGGCTGAGGGAAATCGGTGAGTGGCTGAAAAAGTTCGGTGAGGGAATTTACGGGACGCGCGGAGGTCCTTTCATGCCGGGCAGGTGGGGCGCAAGCACCCGCAAAGGCAACTCAATTTACTTGCATGTCTTCAACTGGGACGGAGATAAGTTGGTGTTTCCACCCATTGAAGCCAAAATCCTCAAGGCTAAGTTGTTGGGCGGCGGTGAGTTAAAAGTTGTCCAAACTGAGCAAGCAATCACGGTCATTGTCCCGCCAAAGTATCAGCAAGACCTTGTCACGGTCATTCGCTTTGACCTTGACAGACCAGCAATCACGCTTCAACCCCGTCAAGGTCCAGACATCCCGGCACCGAAAGCACATGCTTCCAATGTCTTCCAAAACAATCCGACCTTCGGTGCCGATAAAGCGGTAGACAGAGATGAGACGACAAGGTGGGCAACCGACTACGGGACTCATTCGGCTTGGCTTGAAGTTGACTTAGGCAAGCCTTTAAAAATCGGCGGCGTGAGGATTTTGGAAGCAGCTGAGTTCGGTGAGAGGGTCAGGAAGTTTGTCGTCAAGTGCAAGATTAACGATGAGTGGATGACAGTCCTGATCGGAGATAAGGTGGGCGCAGAATTCATACGCAAGTTTCCACCTGTGATGGCTCAAGTTTGGAGGTTGGAAATTTTAGAGGCAACAGAAGGTCCGACGATTTACGAGTTCCAGTTGCTGCCGGCAAGGGATTGAGAAGCAGGAGGAAAAAGTCACGCGCCCCTTACCAAAAGAATTGCCAGTAGGCAGAAAATCAAGGTCAGCGCATAAAGCATTAAAACTGCTTGGCGTTGGTCAAAACCGCTGTCAAGCAACCGATGATGCAGATGTTCTCGGTCGGCAGTGAAGATGGGTCGTCCTTTTAGCCAACGGCGGATGACAGCGAAAGCGGTGTCAAGTAGCGGATAAGCCAATACCATTCCCGTCATGAATAAGACCGACAAAGCAGCGACACTCTTAACTGCTCCTAAGATGGACAAAGTTGCGAACAGATAGCCGAGCGCCATTGCCCCTGTGTCTCCCATGAAGACCCGTGCCGGGTGGAAGTTGTAAGGAAGGAAACCCATGCATGCACCCGCGACAGCAGCAAAGGCTGCCGCGATTGGGAAAAGTTTTTGGCTTGCAGCCAAGAAGGACAAAGTTAAAGCGGCGAAAAAACTCACCCCTGCAGCCAAACCGTCTAAACCGTCAATCAAGTTGACTGCGTTAACGAGAGCGACAATCCAAAGTATTGTCAACAACCAACCTTGCCAGGATGCGAAGTAGATGTAGCCTTCCCCGAATGGGTTGTTGATGAAAGAAACACGAAGCCCAAAAGATGTGGGTAAAGCCGCTGCCACAATTTGGCCCAAAAGTTTTGCTTTCGGAGATAGGGAAAATCGGTCGTCAAGTGTTCCAACGAGAACCACAACGAACAACCCAAGTAGAACGCCCAAAGCCTGGTCTGGGAGAGTCTTCAGAAAAAGCCAACTGCTAAATGTCCCAAACAGAAAGGCTATAGTCAAAGCGATACCGCCCCATGAAGGCACAGGTTCACGGTGAATTTTCCGGGCGGAAGGACGGGCAATAATTCCAAGCCTTTGAGCCCATTGAATGGACAGTGGCGTCACAATGATACTGAGGGTCGTTGCGATTAAAAATGCCAACGCCAACGCCGTTAACATAGCGTTTTTGCCTCCTAAGGGATGTCATCGGAACTTTCCATGACCGAAATTTTTTCCAATCGTCGTCGGTGCCGTTCTTCTCCACTAAAGGGCGTTTCAAGCCAAACTTTGACGATTTCCCACGCCAATTCCATTCCTGTAACGCGAGCGCCTAAAGCCAGAATGTTAGCATCGTTATGGGAGCGAGCCATTCGTGCAGTGTATTCGTTCCAGCATAAAGCACAACGAGCACCTCGGACTTTGTTTGCAGCGATGGAACTTCCAATCCCTGTCCCACATACCAATATCCCAGTATCGCATTGTCCAGAGACGACCGCTTGAGCCACAGCGAAAGAAAAGTCTGGGTAGTCGCAAGATTGATTGCTGTCTGTGCCGAAATCGTGACATTCATATCCTGCTTCCAAAAGTTTCGTCTTTAGCCACTCTTTAAGTTCAAAGCCAGCATGATCGCTCCCAATAGCGATGCGGATGGGCTTATGTGTGTTCGCCATAGGTCTCCCCTCACGGCTCAAGGTGCAACTCTCTCTCCACATCGTCAAAGTAGTAGCCTTCATCCCTCGCTCGCTTTGGGTAAATTGGGATTCGCACATAGAAGGTTGAACCTTTACCGGGACCTTCGCTTTCTGCCCAAATCTGACCTTCATGGAGTTCAACGAGGTGCTTGACGAGGTAAAGCCCAATTCCGGTTCCGCCTGCTGCTCGGGTCTCCTTAGTGTCAATGCGCTCAAACTTTTCAAAGATTTTGGAGAGTTTGTCTTTCGGGATGCCGATACCCTGATCTTGGACGCTTACGAGGATAGTGTTGTCCTCACGGACAGCGCGGACGCGAACTTCTCCACCATTGGGAGAATACTTAATTGCATTGTTGACCAAGTTGGTCAAGATGCCATCTACTTTGTCTTCGTCAGCAACGATGACGGGTAGTGGTTTTGGGATGTCAGCGATAAGTTGGTGCTTATCAGTGTAACTCCGTTGGATGGTTAAAATTCGGTCAATGACTTTCTCTAAGTTAACCCGCTGCCAGTGGGGTTGCAATGCGACACCTCGCTCAATCCTTGACAGGTTGAGTAAGTCCTCAATGAGCCGCCTGAGCCTGTCGGTCTCTTGGTCAATGATTTGGTAGAACTCGTAGCGAGTCTCGGCATCAAAGTAGCCCTCCCTGTCTTCAAGCAAGGTGGCAACGAAACCCTTAATGGAAGTCAAGGGAGTGCGTAGTTCGTGGGAGACAGTTGAGACGAACTCCGTCTTCATTCGCTCCAATCGCCTTATCTCGGTGATGTCAGAGAAGAGAGCAATAACACCTGTTGGGTTTCCGTGTTCGTCTCTAACCACACTTGTCTCCACTCGGTAGATTCGCTCTTCAGGTTCGTAAATTTCCACTTCGTCGGTCAACTCTGTCTTCTCAGAAAGTGCTGTCAAAAGAATAGAACGGACTTTATCGTGCATAACAACTTGGGTGAAGGGTTTGCCAATGATGTTCGCATCTGTGCAGTCGCAGAAAGCCTGAAGTGCGGTTTTGTTAACGAGGTTGATTTTCCCATCATTGTTGACCAAAATCACTCCTGCTGAGACACTCTCAAATGCCCTTTCCAACTGTTCCGTCCGTTCTCTCAACTCAATGTAAATTTGAGCCCCAGCAATCACTGATGCGGATTGACGGGCGAGGATTTCAAGAATGCGTCGGTCTTCCTCGGAGAAAGGCATCTGGCGACGCTTGTTGGCTACGGACAAAACACCGATGGCTTTTCTCTCAATTATCCGCTGTTCCTCGTCTCGTTTGTCCCACATAAGCGGCACCATTATGATGTTGCGGATACCTGCTTCCTGTATAACTCGGATGTCAGGGTAACGGCTTTCACGGGTGTCGTTCACAATAACAGGAACTCTCTGGGTAAAGACATGATGGATAAGCCCATCCCGTGGGACAGTCCCGATTGCTCCCAAACTTGCCATGTCTATTCCAACGGTTGGTGGATGAAGGACAAGAATGTCTTCATCAGTTCTATGGACGAAAAAGACGCAAATTTCAGCCTGCAATAGGCTGGCAAATCGCGAGAACATCCTTTTAAGTGTCTGTGTCAACTCCTCCTGAGTTGTTGGCGGCACAATAGGAGCCGCAACCTGACTCTCTCGGGCTTCCGCCAATTGCCTTTCTAATTGCCTCCTTTGTTCTTCCAATTCGGCGATGCGCCTTCGCAAGTTTTCCAATTCCCTTTCAAGTTCGTCTCGGCTCATCTCACAATCCCTCCGACATCGGAGAAGTTTCCATTACATCAATCCTAAGGCGAACCTATGTTTTATTATGCCGCATGATTATCCAGTTCATCAGGAGAAAGGTGGAAAAATTTTGTGCGGCTGGCAAATCAATAAGTTGCCGTGACGGCGAACGATTCCCACCCCCAAAAATTGATGGTCTGGGTCATAGAGCCTAACTAAGTCTTTGCCCTTCAAATTTGAGTAACCCCAAACCGTTCCAATAACGCTCTCCATCCCGTTCAAAACCCTCTGAGTTTCTAACCGAGTCAGCACCAAGGGCGGGAACATTGGAAGCGCTTGGTCAAGGGGAAGCAAATATCTTCCCCACTCCCCTTTTGACACGGCTTCAGCAAATTCCTCTAAAGTCAAGGCTTGTTCGCTTTTGAAGGGACCAATTTGAGTCCTGACGAGAAAATGTTGGTAAGCACCACACCCCAAGGCATCACCTATGTCGGACGCCAAAGTTCGGATGTAAGTTCCCCGAGAACAATGAACCTCAATCAATGCCCGCTTAACAGGTTCTTCCCACCATTCCAGCAATGTGATTCGGTAAATTTGAACTTTGCGTGGTTTCCGTTCTACCTCTATGCCTTTTCTCGCCAGTTCGTAAAGCCTCTTTCCTTGATAGTGCACTGCGGAAAGCATTGGCGGAATTTGCTCTATCTCGCCAACGAATTTAGCGAGCACTTCCTTCAACTGTCCCATCGTGACCCTATCTGTTGGGCTAACCTCAATAATTTCGCCCTCCGCATCTTGAGTTTTGGTCTTGACCCCAAGAACCATTTCAAACCTGTAAACTTTATCCAGTTCGGAAAGGAACTCAGCCAAACGAGTTGCCCTTCCAAGACACAAAATCATTAAGCCAGCAGCCAGAGGGTCTAGAGTTCCTGTGTGCCCCACTCGTTTCATCTTCAGTTTTCTCCGCACAAAATCCACAACATCGTGAGCCGTCATCCCAGAAGGTTTTAACAGTAGCAAGACACCTTCGGGTTCCTTCACTTCCGACCTCATAGATTTCCTTCACCTTCCATTGATGAGATGAGAGATTTGCGGACTGCGTTTAAAACCGAGATAACAGTTGAGCGCAAGGGTTGGCGAACTCTACAGCCAGCAGCCGCTGGATGTCCTCCCCCACCAAATTGGCGCGCAACGGCAGAGACATCAATCCCTTCCTTTGACCTGAGACTAACTTTAATGTATCTTGGCTCTATCTCGCGAAACAAGACTGCCACTTTCGTCCCTTCCACTGCCCTCAAGAAGTTGACAAAGTTCTCAGTGTCTTCGTCGTTTGTCCCTGTTTTGGCGAAATCTTTGAGGGTCAAGACCGACCAACACAATCCCAATTCAAGTTCAAATTTTGCCTTTCTCAACATCCGACCTAAAAGTTGAGTGGCAGCAAATGACCTAACTTCCATAACCCGATACACCATTTCCTGTGGGTCAACCCCATATTCCAATAACGACGCTGCCAACCTTAAAGTTCTGGGAGTTGTGTTGCTGAAATGGAAGGCACCTGTGTCAGAAATAAGTGCCGCATACAGACAAGTTGCAATCTCTTTCGTCATCGGCACTTTCAAAGCGTTGAGCAAAGCGACAATCATCTCGCCTGTAGCAGCAGCCTTCGGTTTCACCCATGCAACCCAATCCCTTTCCCTCTTCCTTCCTTGTGCATTCAGCATTTCGCACTCGGCACTCCTACAAGGGTGATGGTCAATTGCGATAACCGAACTTGCACTTTTTTTGAGACTATCTGGGAGATCAGCGCGTTCCAAATCAGCACAGTCCACTAAAACCAAAAGTTCGGGCTCAAAAGAAGGCATTTGCTTAATCCTATCCGCCTTAGGCAAAAAAGCATATCGCTTTGGCAAACCGCTATGGCATATGACTTCCACCTGTTTGCCTAATTTCTCCAATCCCATAGCAAGCGCCAAAGCGCTACCTATAGCATCCCCCTCAGGACTGATATGGGAAGCGACAACAATTTTGTCTGCGCTTTTCAATCGTTGAAGCAGGTTCTTCGGTATCTTCATGGCATCTGTGCAACTCCCTTCTCAAGATTTTGGTGTGCGGCGGGATTTCCTTTTGGTCGGCTTGCTGGACACTGCTGCATCTGGTTCTTGAATAGATTGGCTTTGAGCAATCTGGTCTAAAAGCGCCAAAACGCTCATTGCCTTCTCTATCCGCTTGTCAACGATGAAAGTTAAACGCGGAATGAACCTCCAGTGGACATTACGGTTGATTTCTTCGCGAATGAGTGGTTCTGCACTTTGCAACGCTTCCATTGCTTCCTTTTCCCTTTGTTCACCGCCGAGCACTGTAAAATAGACCTTGCCGTGCTGGAAATCTGGCGAAAGTTGGACTTCCGTGACCGTCACGAACTGAAGCCGAGGGTCTCGCAATCTTTGGACAAGAAAATCACCAATGATTTCCCGCAACAATTCATTTGCCCGTTCAATGCGTCTTAGGTTCGCCATTTTTGATCCCACCTTATGTGTGCTCATAAATGTTGCTGACTTCTGCCTATCTCTGTTGAAACAATCACCAAACTTCAACGCTCACATCTTCAATGATGACTCGCCCGTCAGCCTCCACCATTTCCACTATTCGCATAAGACATTCGTGGACGAACTTTTTATCGTTGGCAACGATGACAAAAGCCAAAGTCGCCTTTTGCCAATTGTCCAAATGGTCTGCTTCACAAGCCGAAATATTGAAGCGGCTCCTCACTCGGTCAAGGATACTTCGGACAACCTGCCTTTTCTCCTTTAAAGAGTGGCTGTCAGGGATGGTCAGGTCAATAGTGCTCAGACCAACGAAGACTGCCATAAGCCATCACCCATTTTCAGCAAAGGCGTTCAAATATTGATGATGCCACAAGTTTGCGGCAAGTGTATTGTGCGGGTTCATCGGGCGAATTTGTGGAACTTCCCTTCAGGGTAGGCTATAATTCAGAGCACCGAAAGCGAATTTCCCTGAGACAAAAGATTGAGGTGTCCCCACGATGAAATACTGGATAGAAACCTTCGGTTGCCAAATGAATGTGCTTGACAGCGAAATAATGGCGGGGCTGTTAACGAAGATGGGCTATGAGAAAGCCAAGAACCCGAACGAAGCGGACATAATACTCATCAACACTTGCACTGTTAGGCAAAAACCCGATGAGAAGGTTTTCGCATACTTGGGAGAGTTCGCCAAACTCAAACAGAAAAAGCCGCAACTAATTCTTGGCGTGACTGGGTGCATGGCTCAACGGGAAGGAGACATCATTAAAGCGCGAGCACCTTATGTTGACCTTTTGCTTGGTCCGAGAAGCGTCCATCGTCTGCCAGAATTGATTCGCATAGTTCAAGAGCAACGGCGGTTCGCAGAATACCTTGACCTTTACGATGACCCGGTGCCTCCCGATTTGGTTGTCCGCAACAGTGACATCTTCGCTTACATCACAGTTATTCACGGCTGCAATAAAAAATGCACCTTCTGTGTTGTCCCGACGGCTCGCGGTCAGGAGAAAAGCGTCTCACCCAAAATCATCTTGGAACAGGTCAGACAACTCGTTGACATGGGATACCGGGAAATAATCTTGCTCGGACAAAATGTCAATGCTTATGGACACGACTTGAAGTGGGACGGGGGATACGGGACAAGGGACAGTGGAGGAATTGATTTGGCATGGTTGTTGGAGCGAATTGACAAGATCACTGCACCCGCAAAAGTTCGGGTGCGATTTACGACCAACCATCCCAACCACATGACCGACAGATTAATTGAGGCGATGGCAAACCTTGAAAGCGTCTGCGAGCACATTCATCTGCCCGTCCAAAGCGGCGATAACGAAGTTCTCCGACGAATGTGGCGAGGATACACCGTTGAGCGTTACTTGAACATCGTTGAGAAATTGAGGGCGAAAGTTCAAGGCGTCGCCATTGCCACAGATGTCATTGTCGGATTTCCCGGCGAGACAGAAGAGCAATTCCGCAACACCCTTAGGCTGATGGAGCAAGTTAAGTTTGACCAAGCCTTCATGTTTGCTTTCTCGCCCCGTCCCAACACTTTGGCGGCAACCTTCCCCGACCAAATCCCAGAACCTGTCAAGAAGCGACGGCTGCAAGAGTTAATAGCCCTTCAAAACCAAATTCAGCAGCGAAAGAACGAACGCGAAGTTGGGCAAGTCGTTGAAGTCCTTGTTGAAGGGCCAAGCGAAAAGAACCCTCAAAAACTTTCCGGACGGACTCGAACCAACAAAACTGTCGTCTTTGAAGGCAGTTCGGAACTCAGGGGCAAGTTTGTCCTTGTCCGAACAAAAAAGGCTTATCTTTGGGGCTTTGAAGGTGAATTGGTCAGTGTCCGAGAAGGGAGCACCCACCGAGACTTACTACCCCTGACAGTCCCTTGAACCTTGGCTTGCAGATGGGCTATATTCTGCTGGCAGCAATCCCTCAGATACAAACCAACGCTCAATTTACATGTGTCAAGGCAGTGATGCTATCATTTTGCAGGTGGGAGAAACTTCTGATGAGGGGGTGGTAAGAAGATGCTGCTACGAACAGCAATTGCCCTAATGGTGGGTGGGTTGTTACCATCTTGGTTGTGGGCTCAAGGTTTGAAGGTAACTGGAACATGGCAAATTCGCGGTGAAAGGTGGGAGTTCTTCAACCTTCCCAACACAGATAATGACTACAACTTCCTCGGTTCGTTGATTACTGCAAATTTGAGCAGGCAGAACAAAGGAGAGGAATGGCATGTTGAAATTGCTCAAGTCACTTTTCTCGGGTTACCTCAAAATGCTGCTATCCCTTCGTTTGGTGCCCTTTACAGGCTCTTCAACGATGAGAAGGAGAGTAGCCTCTTCCTCAGACAATTTTTCTGGCAGAAGAGAAACAGCAAGGGCATTTGGGTGAAAATTGGTCGGTTCAAATTTGGCGATGGAACGGAACGACCTCCCCAAAATGAGACCTTGCTTTGGCTCAGGCAAAACCGAGTTCAGGAACGGCTGATAGGCTCTTTTGATTTCACCCTCATTGGTCGGAGTTTTGACGGCATCCAAGTCACTACTGAACGCCCTGACGGAACTTTCACTTTTGCCCTCTTGCGACCGACGAGGGGGATTTTTGACCTCAGGGGGAGCGACCAACTGTCAAAAGTCACGACAGTTTACGCTTCGTGGACATTTTCTCCCGACCCTCAAACCGACGCCAGAGTTTTCGCTCTTTATTACCGAGACAGTCGTAAGCCTCCGCAAGTGGTCAAAGTGGACAATCGCCCACTGGCAGTTCGCCAGATGGATGCCAAACCCATCTCCATTTTGACTTTGGGCGGGCATATATCGAGGGCACTGCCAGATAACACAGGGCAAACGGATTTTCTCGCTTGGGGTGCATGGCAGTTTGGCGATTGGGGGCAACTTAAGCATCGTGCCTTCGCTGTATCTACTGAGTTCGGGCATCAATGGCAGGGCAAATGTCGTCCTTGGCTGAGACTTGGCGCATCTCTGAGCACAGGTGATGGAAACCCCAACAATGCCTATCACCGAACCTTTTTTCAAATCTTGCCATCTCCAAGCCAGCATGCCCTCCCGCCGATTTTCAACCTGATGAACAGCCGAACCTTGTTCGCCCAACTGAAGTTTCAACCTTCCCGAAAAGTTGATTTGCAGTTAGAAACCCATCGGGTTTGGCTCTCCCGAAAAGCAGACTTTTGGTATTCTGGCGCTGGGGCATTTAACAATTCCCACTTCGGGTTTTTCGGACTACGAGGGGGCGAACGGCGAGTGTTGGACATGATTGGTTTGACCTTAGACTATCAAGCAGACCCATCAACTGCTTGGTCGCTCTACCTTGCCAGAATTTGGGGCAAAGGTGTCGTTAAAGCCAATTTCACAAGCAACTACGCAACCTACGCTTACCTTCAGGCAATGCATCGCTGGTGATAGACGCAATAGCATCAAAGCGACATAATCTTGATGCCCCTGAAGGAGCGATGAATCATGGCGCTCAAGTTGAGCGAACTGGAAGCCAGTTTGAGGAAAGCAATTGAGCCGTTAGTCTCGGCACTGAACCCAGAGTTTGTCCTCTTGTTCGGCTCGTTCGCTTACGGTGAGCCCCAAAAACACAGCGATGCTGATTTGCTGATTGTCTTGTCTCAAGCCCCAAACCCTGACGGCTTCTCAGCAAGGCTTGACTTGGTCATGCAGCATTTGGATTGGTCACGCGATTTGCCACCATACGAGTTACACATCATGACGATTGAAGAGTTCCGAAGGGAACTTTTAAAGCGGAATGTCTTCATCGCTGAAATCGTGCAAAAGGGGGTGCCGCTGTTCAGCCGAAGGATTTGGGATGAAGTTTTGCGGGAGGTGGAAACATTGCTGGAACAAGGTGAGTCCCTTTACCCTCTGGACTGGATTCAATGGGCGCGAGACGACCTATGGCGAACGGAGTTGCTTCTCTCGCATGACGATGTTTACGGTGCTGCCTATCACACCCAACAAGCCGTTGAAAAAGCCCTTAAGGCATTTTTGCTGGCTCAAGGTTGGCAATTGGAGCGGACGCACAATTTGCCCTATTTGCTTCAGTTGGCGACTCAATATTTGCCGGACTTATCGGCATACGAAGCCCTTTGCCAACGAGCAAATCAATTCATCGGTGCACGCTACCCTGGCGTCGTAACGCCACCGCCAACTCGTGAGGAACTTGACAATTGGTTGCCTCAAGTTCGCAACCTCATTGAACAAGTAGCCCAAGCAATCTGAAGGTGTGCGGAGTGCGAGGTGCGGAGTGCTGAAAGCAAGAGAAGGCGCATCGGTAACTTCGGATGAGGCAAAATTTGATTGTGGCAAAAGAAAAATGCTTGAGTGAGGTGGCAAGCATGAAACTGGCATTTTCAACTTTGGGATGCCCGAAATGGTCGCTTGAAGAAATCATCCGCAACGCCGTCGCTTGGGGCTATCAAGGCGTGGAGTTGAGAGGTTTGCAAGACGAAATGTTTTTGCCAAAGCATCCGGCTTTGACCCCTGAAAACCGCGAAGTGACTCGGCGGCGCTTCCACGACGCCGGCTTGCAAATTGTGGCGCTCGGTTCATCGGCAAGGCTCGGCGTCCCAGAAAACGAGTGGCAAAAGCAACTTGACGAAGCAAAAGCCTACGCGGAACTGGCTGCGGCTTTGCATTGCCCAGTCGTTCGGGTTTTCGGCGGAAATATCCCACAGGGAATGGACAAAGCAACTTACTTTGCCATCGTCGCAGAAAGGTTGCAATTTTTGGCTGAGTTTGCTAAGCCATTGCGTGTGACGATGGCTTTAGAGACCCACGATGCCCTTGTCAAGGCAGAAGATGTCGCTGCAATCTTGTCAAAAGTTCCCGCTGAAAATGTAGGTTGCGTTTGGGATGTCCATCACTCTGTCCGAGCAGGCGAAACGCCCGAGCAATCGGTCAATTATCTTGGCAAGCGAATTGTTGCAACCCACCTGAAAGACTCCGTCATCAAGGACGGGAAAATCCGTTATGTCCTTGTCGGTCAAGGCAACATCCCTCTCATTGACGCCATAAAGGCGCTGCGCCAAATAGGCTATCAGGGCTTTTTGACCCTTGAGTGGGAAAAGCGGTGGCATCCGGATTTAGAAGAGCCAGAAGTCGTCTTCCCGCATTTTGTTACGACAGTTCAGGCTTGGCTTCGCGGGCTTGACAAAGACGGTCGTTCGTGACTTTCGCCGTTAACTAAGACGAAGGATGGTGATTTGAAATGCGTTGGCGACAATTGAGTGCCATCATGGTTTTGCCGTTGCTGTTGGCGTTAGCCGGTTGTGACTTGGACCGAGAAATTGAGAAAATCCTCGGAGCAATTGCCCAGACCTTTTGGGAGTTGGGATTTGAACGCTCTGAAGACCCACTTTTGGCAGAGTTGACAGAAACGACAGGACGGAAAGTTGCTGAAGTCTCGCCCCGCAAAGATATGCCCATCAAGTTCCGAGTGCTTAACACTGGAGAAGTCAATGCTGTTGCTCTGCCGAACGGGCGAATCTATGTCTTTCGTGGAATGCTGGAGACGAGTGACACCGAAGACGAATTGGCGGCGGTTTTGGCTCACGAGGTCGGTCATGTGGCTGGACGGCATTCCTTGAAACAATTTCGTCTCTCTTTGGGCATCAGTTTACTGGCAGATTTGTTGAACTTGAACAAGCGAGGGGAGACGATTCAAGCCCTTGCAGGTCTTGCTGCCACCCTTTATGAACTTGGATATAGCCGCCAACACGAACGCGACGCCGATAATTACGCCCTCAGGCTTGCCCTCCTGGCAGGTTATGACCCGAAGGGCTCAGTTGCTTTGTTTGAGAAGTTTGCCAAGAATGAGGGCAAACCTGCCAGATGGCTGATTTACCTTTCTACTCACCCGCCATCAACGGAGCGATTAGAACGAGCGAAACGGGCGAACGAAGACTTAGGACGAATTTACCCTGACATACCTGCTTTCGCTGCCCATACAATGGTAGCGGCAGGCTATGCCCAAAGGGGACTGTATCGCCACGCTGCATTCCATTACGAAGCAGCCATACGGTCTCAACTAACTTATGTCCCCGCATTGCTCGGTCTCGCTCAAGCGAGGGAGGAACTGCAAGAGTGGGACGAAGCGAAGAAGTGGTATGAACAAGTGCTGGAACTTGAACCTCAAAATGAAAGGGCAAGGCAAGGGCTGGAAAGGGTTGAAAGGGCTTTACAAATTTCGGCACACCCCACTTCAAACTCTGCAACCAAGCAAACTCTCGCCTTGTGGCTTGAGAGGGCTCTGGCTGAGTGGGAGCAGGTTAAAAAGCAATGGACTGAACAGCAACAACCCACTTTCAATGCAACGAATAGCGCTGCCCTTCAAGTCAAAAACTTGTGGTCTCAAATGCGTTCCATCCCGCTTAGGTCTGGTCCCATTTCCATCACCTTTAGCCAATCGGAAAGGCGTGACCGAAGGAACAACGATGATGCTTTCTCTTGGCGGGAAGCGATGAGGCTTGACAATTTGATGCGAACCCGCGATGAAGTGGCAGAGGATTGTGCTCGGACATTGGCAGCCTTCCAAATTGCGATGTCTGAAGTTGAAAGCGTTTTTGAAGATGCACGCTACGCAACAGGATTGTGGGTGCGGGCACTTAAGGACTGGCAGCAACTTGCCGCTCAAGGACAAACTTTGCCGCAAAGCATCGTTGACGCTTCCGACGAAAGCAGCCGAATTCTTTTCCGAGTGGCCGTCACTTTTGATAAGGATGCGACGATGGTTCGTGATATAGAACGCCAAATAACGAGGGCAGTCTTTGCTTTGGCTGAAGCCGCTAATTTGCTACAGCGGCAGAGAAGCAGTTTCGTTTGGTTGGCAGAAACAAAATTGCAACTCGCTCGCTCAGCGCTCCAAAGTGCCAAATCTGACCTTCATTCCCTTTTGGCTCGCGCGAAAGAGAAGCGCTCACAAGTTGACAAAGCCTTGCTGTCGGCTTACCAAACAAGATTGTCAGCGCTGGAAATGAAAACGCCGCCAACTTTGGATGGCAAAGCCCCTCCACCTGTTATCCGCAAGGTAGTTGCATACCACTTGAGGGTTAACGAGGAAAAAGTTGCAGCGCTTAGAGAAAGGACACCAGACATCGGTGCGACAGCATTGATAATTGCCTTCGCCAAAGCCCAAAGAATTGAACCCGAAAAATTGCTGGCAAGTGTTGATTTCAAAGGCGATTGGCTCGGGAAACTGATTGGTGATAGAGCACCTTCAGGTGTCCGCGTCGCTTTGCGTTGGCTCGCGAATGCTTGGGAACGAGATTGGGAACTGGCAGGAAAACAAAAAGAGCAACAAAGCGCTCAGCCCAACGGTGGTGAAACGCTGAAGGAAGATGAGCAGTGAAGGTTACTTGAAGAACTTGCAAAGGTTCGGAATAAAGCCGGGGCTTGAGCGAATCCGCTCAATGATGGAGTTTGCTGGCAACCCACATTTGACTTTCCCATCCGTCCTTGTCGGAGGCACTAATGGGAAAGGTTCAACGGTTTCGTTCCTCTCGGCAATTTTGCAATCGGCAGGTCTCAAGGTCGGAGTTTACACTTCGCCCCATCTTGTTACTTACCGCGAGAGGTTTCGTATCAACGATGCTCTCATCCCTCATGAAAGGTTTGACGAATTGCTCGGTTGGGCTAAAGGTCTGGCAGAGCGAGTCGCAACCGAAACGCCTTATGGTGCGCCGACGGAGTTTGAAGTTTTGACGGCGATGGCTTTCCGATATTTCGCCGACGAGAAGGTTGACATCGCTGTCGTTGAAGTCGGTTTGGGAGGTAGGTGGGACGCAACAAATGTCTTAGAGCCGTTGGTCAGTGTCGTGACAATTATCGGCTTAGACCACACCGATAGGCTCGGTCCTGACCATTTCACTATCGCCCAAGATAAGTTGGGGATTGCAAGGGCTAACCGACCTTTAGTGACTGCCGAACACAAAATTGGTATCCTGAGGCTTTTTGAAGTGACATGCACCCAACTCGGTGCAAGGCTTGTCCATGTGGGTGCGGGATGCGGGGTGCTGAGTGCTGATAATTTGGTCTGGCAACTTCATTCAGCCACCGAAGATAGAACTGAAGCGACCTTCAAAACTTGGCGAGGGAAATATCGCGTCAAGTTGAGCCTGTTGGGAACACATCAGTTGCCAAACTTTGGTTGCGCTTTGGCTGCCGTTGAACTTCTGCGGGATGAAGGGTGGAACATTGGCGATGACGCAATAGCAGTTGGCGCACAAAGAGCGACTTGCCCAGGAAGGCTTCAGTTGTTCAAGTTGAACGGTCGCGGAGTTCTCTTGGACGGAGCACATAACCCTTCAGGCGCTGCAACCCTTGCCCGTTCGCTGCGGACAATCTTCCGATACAAGCGATTGAACCTTGTCATCGGCATTCTGAAGGACAAAGACGCTGCGAGCATCGTTTCAAAGTTAGTGCCCCTATCCGAAAAAGTTTTCGTCACGCAGCCACAGACGGAACGGGCATTGCCAACCGAATTGCTCGCAAAACATTGTCAACCCTTCGGCAAACCCATCAGCGTGCATTTGAGCGTCGCTGAAGCGTTGGATGCCGCTTTGGAAGATTCGGGCTTTGACGATCTGGTTTGCGTCACGGGCTCGTTGTATGTGGTGGGTGAAGCGTTAGCGCACCTTCGCTCAAAACTCGGCGAAAGCGACAATGAACCATTTGCGCAATAAGGTTACATGGAGGCGATGGACATGGAAATCATCCAGAAGCCAGAGGAGATGCAAAAGCGCTCCCTTGACTTGCGCTCTCAAGGCAAAGTCATCGGCTTCGTCCCGACAATGGGCTACTTTCACGAAGGGCATCTATCGCTGATGAGGCGGGCGAGGCAAGAATGCGATGTTGTCGTTGTCAGCATTTATGTCAACCCGTTGCAGTTTGGACCGAGGGAAGACTTCAACCGCTACCCCCGTGACCTTCAGCGGGATTTGAGGATGGCGGAAGAGGTAGGAGTTAACATCGTTTTCGTCCCGAAGGACGAAGACATGTATCCTGAGGGCTATCAGACCTTTGTTGAAGTGACCGAACTGACCCGAAGTTTGGAGGGTTTTTATCGTCCCGGGCATTTTCGGGGTGTGACCACAGTCGTCGCGAAACTTTTCAACATCGTCCTGCCCCACAAAGCCTATTTCGGCGAAAAGGACTTCCAGCAACTGAGGGTCGTCCAAAGGATGGTTCGGGACTTGAACTTTCCCATTGAAATCGTCCCGTGCCCGACAGTTAGAGAAACTGACGGATTGGCAATGAGCAGCCGCAACGCTTACTTAAACACCGAAGAGCGAAAGGCAGCATCAGTCCTTCACCAAGCCCTTAAAGCCGCTGATGAACTCTTCAAATCGGGCGAAAGAAACGCGGCGAAGTTGAAGGCAAAGGTTTGGGAAATTTTGGCTTCAGAACCCCTTGCCCGACCGCAGTATGTGGAAATCGTTGACTCAAAAACCCTTGAACCTGTCTTTTCCGTTGACCAACCGGCAGTTATCCTGCTCGCCGTCTTCGTCGGTCAAGCAAGGTTGATTGACGAATGGTTGCTCCGTGGTGATTGAAGGTAGCGACGAAGTTTGTATTAAGCGGGAAAGTTGGCATAATTTTTAGGCGACAAAGCAGATGGGACGGGGCGGGTTGTGCCCGCCCCGCTAAACTTAAATCTGGTCTCACCAGAAGTTGAACTTGGAGGCGTTTGATGCCATGAGCGTCCGTGAAATCGTTGACGACCTTGACAAACTTTTGGCTGTTTTGCCCCCGCAAATACGAGCATCTCTTGAACATCAAGAGGACTTATCGGAGTTGCTTGAGGTCGTTTTAGATTTGGGTCGCAAACCCGAAGCAAGGTTCCCTGACAAGTTCGTTTACCTGAGCGATGAACCCGTTAC